>WNGJ01017498.1_pt1 | contig 10376 bp, 9 predicted proteins | sample 5400611 | NCBI WGS metagenome assembly WNGJ01 (sample SAMN13153375, study PRJNA577476) | soil metagenome | isolation source: 40 cm soil or saprolite under Garry oak tree replicate 1 | place: USA:California | collected 2016-06-15
CCGGCTGCCGCGGCAGCGCGCCGCTCTCGGCCAGCCAGACGATCCCGTCGCCGTCGACGCCGATCCCATTCAGCGCCGCTCCGGCGGCCAGCAGGTCCTGGCAGACCAGGCGGGTGAGCATGGCCGAACTCTCCGCCCCTGCCTGGCCGCCGAGCCGGAAGAGCACCACGGCGCGCTCGGCGACCGCGCGGCCGAGGTCGATTTCCGCCACCGGCCCAGACGGCGGGCCCGGTGCCGGGCCCGGTGGTGGGCGGAGCCAGCGGCCGAACGGCGAGGCGCGGAGTTCTCGCAGCTGCCGGCCGAGTTCGGCGATGGTGGCGGGCTCGGCGTTGATGAGGCTCGTCGATACCCGGGTTCGCTCGGCCAGCACGTCCCGCCGGGGGTAGGGCGCGGGCACGTATTCCATCCGGGCCCGCATGGCCACGGGGTTGAGCAGGTGGATGACATCGTCGAGCACCGGAACCCGCGGGTCGCCCGGCGCGGCGTCGAGCAGTTCGAAGACGTCCTCGAGGTAGGAGATGCAGCTACGCCGGTACTGGCGGCCTGGTCCGTCCCAGCTGAGCATGGCCGTGATCAGCGCGGCGCGGCGCCCGGGGGCGCCGTGCCGGAAGGGCTCGTAGCAGGCCCCCTGAGCGCCGGCGGCGCCTCCCTCACCGAACACCAGCAGCGGCGCGCCGGCCGCGGCACAGACCGCGGCCAGCTTGCTGGTCAGCCCCGGATCGGCCGTGTGGTCGACGGCGAGCACCGGTTTGCGCCGCCGGATCGCGGCGTGGACCAGCTGGAAGCCGGTGGTCAGCACGTCTCGCCCGGACGAACCGCAAACGGCGACGCCTCCGGCCGCCTCAGCCCACGACAACGTGACCCGGGCGCCTGACCCGGCGGCCACCCCCAGGCAGCCGCCGTCCCGGGTCACCACGCCGCCGGTCCGGATCGCGCGGACCGTGGCCGCGCGCCGGGCGGCCACGATCAGGCCGGGCCGGGCCGGCCTCAGGTCCCACTCGTCGGTATGCAGCCAGCTCAGCCAGCCGGCCAGAGCGGCCTCGGCGGTGCCCGCCAGCAGCGCGAGCGGTAGCTGGCGGGGCAGCCAGGTCCCGATCCCGGTGAACGCGGCGGTGAAATGCAGCAGGTGATCGGCCTGGTGGCCGCTGGCGCCCAGGTAGTCCGCGATCCGCGCGGGCCCGGCGGTGAATCCGGCGGCCGCGCCCCGCGGGCCGGCCGCCACGGTCCACGCCAGCCCAGCCGCCGCCGGGACCGTCAGCCATGACAGGCGCCACCGGGTCACCTTGGTGATCAGGTAGAGGACGGCGGCGAGGAGAATCGTCAGCTGAGCGAACAGCACGTGCACCAGGACCGCGACCACCACGCAGACAGCGAGGATCTCGTCGCGGCGGGGCAGTCCTCTGGGGACGAGGTATCGGGCACGCCGTGGCATTTATTCCGCCTCTGTCACGACCTCGGCCGGCGTCTCGGCTCCCAGCGTCCCAGGTGTAACGCGCGCATGTCCAGGCAGACACCCCCTCCGGGCGGCCAGATGTAAAAAGGATGTTCTAGCCTGCGGCTCAGTAATGTCACTCGCGCTCATGAGCAACTCCGGTTGCAGCGAGGATGCTCAGGACAGGGCGGTCACGATGCTGGCCCCGGCGAGCGCCAGCATGACCAGAGCCGCGCCCCGGGTCAGCCAGGTGATGGGGATGACTTTCAGCAAGCTCCGGCCGCCGATGATGGCCCCGCCTGCCGCTACCCACAGCGCCAGCACGGAACCTATCCCGACCGCGAGCGGGTCGCCGTACCTGGCCGCCAGGCTGACCGTGAGGATCTGGGTGAGGTCGCCGAATTCGGCGGCGAAGACGACCGCGAAGGCCATGCCCGCGACCGGGAAGAACCGTTCGCGGCGGCCGTGGTCCGCGACGTCCTCGTCACTGTCCTGGCCGTGCTGGCGCCACAGCAGCACGGCCCCGATCAGGAACAAGACCCCGGCAGCCGCCTGGACCGGGCGGTGCGGCAGCAACCCGATCAGGCCTCCGGCGGTGACGGCCAGCGCGACGTGCACCGTGAACGCGGCGGCGGCGCCCGCGAACACGAAGACCGGCCGGTACCGGCTGCCCATGACCAGGCAGGCGACCACGGTCTTATCCGGCAGCTCCGCGGGCAGGATGATCAGGAAGGCCGCACCGGCGGCAGCTGGATTCATGGGGGAACCCATCGAGTCGGGCCAGGCCGGGGGCCTGGGACCTCCGGCTCGGCAGCTGGTCACTGCGGCCGAAGGTCTCACTCAGACCGTCATGGTCCCCCGGGGACCGGGCCCGGAATTCCGGGCCGGGATTGTCGGCCTCCCGGCGATGGAGCTACTCCCCTTCGCTGGTCCCATGTTAGTCCAGAAGAACCGCGCTGGCTAAGGCGTACCAACCGGCGCCTCGGTCGTGTCGATCGCGATCCTGAACAACTCCGGCTTCAGCATGACCACGGTGAGCCCAGCCGGCTCGCCGGTGGCGGCGTCGTCGAACCTGACCGTGACCGTGATCACCGGCTGCCCTGGCGACAACCGCAGGCTGCGAGCGATGGATGGCTGAGGGGGGGACATTTCCACGCTCGCCGCGGCGGCGGGCCAGGCGTTCAGCACCGAGCCGAGCGAGGAGAGCTCCTGGTCCGCCTCCTGGCCGGGCTCGGTTTCCCCGTCGGCGAGCGGTTCGTTCAGGTAGGCGGTGGACACGGCGGCCGGGTCGCCCGCGGACACCCAGACGCACCGGACCACGCGGATGGGCGTGCCGGACGGCAGCCGCAACGCCCAGGCGACATCCTGGGGCGCCTCACGCGGGTCTGGCAGGCGATCGTGCCGCCCATCGGATCCAGCCGCGTGCCGAGCCCGGCCGCCCCCTCGACGGGGATCCAGTAGTCGGCCGGGCTGGCCCGGTACAGCTGCCCGTCGGGCAGCCGCCGGACGAGCGACCGGCGGGCGAGATCCCCGAGCGCGGCGTCGATCTCGGTCAGGCCGACGTTGTATCTCCTGGCCAGCGCGGTGCGCCGGGGCAATCGCCAGCCCGGTTCCCGGTGCACGAGCGCGGCCGCCATCCGGTCGGCGAGGACCGTGGCGGCCCGGGGCGGGGCATGCGCTCCTACCGCGCCGACGTCACCCGGCGGCGACGCCTCCGCGGGCGGCGAGGCCGACCGCGAGGGGACCGGGCTGTCACGCCCGGCGGCGCCAGCAGTCATCCGGCACATCGCGATCGGGCCGAGATCGCCCTGGGCGCAAAGGCGAACACGACGGACAGGAGCATCGCGTCGGCGCCCTTCGCATCCAACGACAATTTGGTCCTCACCCGTCTTCGACCGACGCGCGGACGGCAGGATCCTGCCTACCCACGCCCAATTGTTATTCACCTCAGGTGAACGAAACATGAATAGGAGAGGAACGAACAGACGGCCACTTGATGTCATATAGCTGAACAATGGCTCCGCCAGGGCGTGCGTCGGCAAGCAGGCCGCAGCTAGCAGGATTACCGCAGGCCGGGTGGTGAGCCGGGGGTGCTGGCCAGGCCGCCGCTATGATCAGCGCTGGGCGCGGCGGGAACGCCGAGGTCAGCAGCAGTCCTGCCGAGGCCTCCGGGTCTGTGCCGACGACCCGCAGCCGGCCCCGCCGCACCTCCCTCGGATATACATCTGAGGGAGCCGCCTGGGGTCGTCAGCCTGCCGCTTCCAGCCTGCCGCCGAACTGGCCGCGAGACCAAGACACCATAAGTTTACTTTCTGGCCCCTCTTTGTCCACTTCACGTTTGCCCGCAGGTACTGCCAGCGCGGACAAACTGTACTCGCACACCACGGTTTACAGGCTGACCGGCCGTCCGAGGCTGCGCTCATTGCGGCCGGGGGAAATAGAGGAGTACTGAATATGCAGCATCGATGCAGACAGCAGGTCACGACGGCGGGAGTCGCCGCCGTTGCGTTGGCGCTCACCCTCGCCGCATGCTCCTCGTCGAGCAGCTCCTCACCGGGCGGCGGCTCATCACCGAGCGGCAGCAGCTCACCGTCGAGCGGCGCCGCCCTCAGCGGCACGCTCAACGCGAGCGGATCGACGTTCCAGCTCACCTTCCAGCAAGAAGCCATCTCAAGCTTCAAGACGGTCCAGTCCGGCATCACCGTCAACTACGGCGGCGGCGGCTCGGGCAAGGGACGGACGGACCTGGCCTCGGGAACCGTCAACTTCGCGGGTTCGGACTCACCGATCCCCACCGCCGAGCAGTCTGGCTTCAACGGCAAGACGGTGCTCTACTTCCCCATTCTGATCGGCCCGATCACGCTCTCGTACAACTTGTCAGGCGTCAGCAAGCTGCAGCTGTCGGCGCCCGTCGTCGCTGGCATCTTCGGCGGCAAGATCAAGACGTGGAACGACCCGGCCATCAAGGCCGATAACCCCGGTGTCACCCTGCCCAGCACCCCGGTTGTCCTCGCCGTCCGCTCGGACTCGTCGGGCACCACCGCCAACTTCTCCAAGTTCCTCGTGAAAGGCGGGGGAAGCGCATGGACGCTCGGCAGCAGCTCGACCATCAAGTGGCCCGCCAACAGCCACGCCGGCAGCGGCAACGCCGGGGTGGCGCAGATCGTCAAGTCCACCCCCGGGGCCATCGGGTACGTGGACTACGCCACCGCTAAGGCCTCCGGCCTGAGCTACGCCTCCGTCAAGAACAAGTCGGGCAGCTACATCGCGCCGTCGGACACCTCCGCCTCCGCCGCCGCCGGCCAGGCCACCGTCGGGAGCGACCTAACGTTCAGCGCGGTCTGGGCGCCCGGTGCCACGTCGTACCCGATCACCTACCAGTCGTGGGATCTGGTCTACCAGACCCAGTCGGACGCCAATACGGCCAAGATGCTCCAGGCATACCTCGGCTACCTGCTGGGAGACGGCCAGAAACTGCTTTCCCAGCTGGGCTACGCGCCGCTGCCCGCCAACATCGATCAGCAGGCCCAGGCGCAGCTGAGCAAGATCGGCAGCTAGTCATGAGCACGGTGACGCAGGCCGGCCAGATCGGCTCTTCGTCATGAGCAGTGTCGCGCAGGCGGATCCGGCCGGAACGGCCGGATCCGCCAGCCCCTTGTCACAGCGGCGGCCGCTCGGCGACCGCGGTTTCCAGACCCTCGCGCTCGCGTCCGGCCTGCTGGTGCTGGTGATCCTCGTCCTGATCGCCTTCTCCACCAGCCAGCAGGCCACGTCGTGGTTCAGCTCACAGGGCCTGAAGATCTTCTCGAACAACTGGGACCCCGCGGCCAACCACTTCGGCGCGCTGGCCTTCATCTACGGCACGGCCATCACGGGGGTGATCGCGCTCGTGATGGCCGTGCCGGTCAGCGTGGCCATCGCCCTGCTCCTGACCGAGGTCGTGCCGTACCGGTGGTCCCGCCCGATCGTGTACGTGATCGACCTCCTGGCGGTGGTCCCGTCCGTGGTCTGGGGCCTGTGGGGGATCCTCGTATTCGGCCCATGGATCCAGCACATCTACGCCTCGATAGGCTCGGGCGTCAACGGCGTCCCGGTGCTCGGCTCCCTGTTCGGGCCGCCCACGAGCGGTGTCTCGTTCTTCACCGCCGGCATCATCCTGGCCTTCATGATCACGCCGATCGTGACCTCGCTGTCGCGCGAGGTCATCGCGACGGTGCCGGCCATCGACCGGGAGGGCGCGTACGCGCTGGGCGCCACCCGGCTGGAGATGATCCGCGGTGCCGTCTGGCCGCACAGCCAGGGCGGCGTCGTCGGGGCGGTGTTGCTCGGGCTGGGCCGGGCCATGGGCGAGACGATCGCGGCCGCCCTGGTGATCGGCTCGTCGCCCACGATCACCTCGCACCTGTTCGCTTCCGGCTACAACATGCCCGCGGTCATCGCGAACCAGTTCGGCGAGGCATCCGGCGTGTTCCGCGCCGCGCTGATGGGAATCGGCGTGCTCTTGTTCGTCATTACGATCATCATCAACGTCATCGCCCGCGGGGTCGTGGAGCGCTCCGCCCGACGGAAGCGGGGTGCCTGATGACCGTCGCCGCCGAGCAGCAGAAGCCCGACCTGCGAGAGCCGACCGGCTGGCGGCGCACCAGCAACCGCATCGCGACCACCCTGATGGTGATCGCGTTCGTGCTCGTGATCATCCCGCTCGGATTCGTCCTGTTCACGGTGATCGCCAAGGGCGCCTCGATCATCAGCTGGTCCTTCCTGACCGGCGGCCCGATCCCGCCGAATGTGGTGCCCGCGGGTGTGGGCGGAATGGGGCCGGCGGTGCTCGGCACGCTCGAGATCACGGCCCTGGCCGCGGTCATGGCCGTGCCGCTCGGCGTGCTTGGCGCGGTCTACATCAACGAGTACGGCGGCAAGGGCCCGCTGGCGCGGATCATAGGATTCATGGCCGACGTGATGACCGGCGTGCCGTCGATCATCATGGGGCTTTTCATCTTCTCGATCTGGGTGCTGCACTTCGGCTATTCGGGCCTGGCCGGCGCCTTCGCCCTGGGCTGCCTGATGCTGCCGGTCGTGATCCGCTCCAGCGACGAGATGCTGAAGCTGGTGCCGAACTCGCTGCGCGAAGGGAGCTACGCCGTCGGGGCCACGAAGGCCCGCGTCGTGATGACCGTCGTGCTGCCGGCCGCGATTGGCGGGATCGTCAGCGGCGCGCTGCTCGCCATCGCCCGGGCCGCGGGCGAGACGGCGCCGCTGCTCTTTACCATCCTCACGGTGACCGCGGCGAACACGAACGTGTTCAGCGGCGCCAACACCGCGCTTTCCGCGCAGATCTTCGCGAACGCGTCGCAACCCTTTGTCGGCGCGCAGGCCCGCGCCTGGGGCGCGGCCCTGACGCTCATCGCGATCACGTTTATGCTCATGATTGCCGCCCGTGTCGTCACCGCACGGTTCACCCGGTACTCGCGCTAGGAGCGAGATGGAACAGTCCGAACAGAACGTCGTCAGTACCCCCCTGCCCAAGCCCGCGGCCCTGCAGGACCTGCAGTCATCGGCCGAACCGGTCTCTGATACGCCGGGCGCACCTGTCTTCCATACGAAGGGCGTCTCGCTCTACTACGGCTCCTTCCGGGCCGTCACGGACGTCTCGCTGTCCATCTACGAGAACGAGATCACGGCGTTCATCGGCCCGTCCGGGTGCGGCAAGACGACGGTGCTGCGCACGCTGAACCGGATGAACGACCTCGTGGTGGGCGCTCGCGTCGAGGGCGACGTGCACTACCGCGGGACGTCGCTGTACGGCAGGGACGTCTCCGCGACGGCCGTGCGCCGGCGGATCGGCATGGTCTTCCAGAAGCCGAACCCGTTCCCGAAGTCGATCTATGACAACATCGCCTACGGGCCGCGCATCAACGGCCAGCGCAACCGCGGCAAGCTGGACGAGATCGTCGAGAAATCGCTGCGCCAGGCCGCGCTGTGGGACGAGGTGAAGAACCGGCTGAAGAGCTCGGCGCTTGGCTTGTCCGGCGGCCAGGCACAGCGGCTGTGCATCGCCCGCACGCTCGCCGTCGAGCCGGACGTCGTCCTCATGGACGAGCCCTGTTCGGCGCTCGATCCGATCGCGACGGGTGCCATCGAGGACCTGATGAAGGAGATCAAGTCCCGGTACACCATCGTCATCGTCACCCACAACATGCAGCAGGCCACGCGGGTAAGCGACCGCACCGCCTTCTACTCCGTACTGCTAGACAGCAAGAACGACACCCGCACCGGGGTGCTCGTCGAGTACGACCAGACTGCGCGCTTGTTCGGGGACCCGCGTGACGAGCGGACCAAGGCCTACGTCACCGGCCGGGTGGGCTGAGGCCCGGTCCGCCGCTCTAGCCTGTCGCGGTTCCGGCGAGGTAGATCACCCGGCGAGCGATGTTGACGGCGTGGTCGCCCAGGCGCTCATAGAAGCGGGCTACCAGCGTCATCTCCATCGTCACCGGCAGTGCCATCCGTCCCGAGGCAAGTTCGGCTAGCAGGCTGCCGTGCAGCTCGTCCATCTCGTCATCGCGCCCCTCTAGCGTCGATGCGACAGAACGGTCGCGCTGATACCAGGAATCCACCGCCTGGCGCCACATCTCGGAGGCGAGGGTTCCCATGCGCTCGACGAGCCCTCGGCAGCGCGGCGAGAGATCCTCGCCGAGAAGGTGGTTGGCCCGAGAGGCGATCTGTACGACGAGGTCGTGGGACCGCTCAAGTTCGGGCACGATCCGCAATACGGAGAGCAGGAAGCGCAGGTCTGACGCGACGGGCGCCTGCAGCAGGATCTCCCGGTTGACCAGTTCCTCGATCTCCAGGTAAAGGGCGTCGATGACCTGCTCACGTTCGTTGAGAACCTGGAGCACATCGTTGTTGCCGGTCAGCAGAGCCTGGGTCGCCCCGGGCAGGTCCTCGGCGACCATCGCGAACAGCTCGATGACCTTGCCCTCGATGCCCTCCAGCTCACGCTCAAATTCCCGTCGATGTTCGACCACAATCAAAGCCTACTGGGCAGCTCACTAGTCCACTAGCTGCATATCCTGATGTTCATCGACCGGCTACCACAGGCCGAGAAGCGTTCCCAGCGAACGGGCGGCCTGGCCGCCTTCATCCTCCGCGATTTGCGTTGCCGTGGGGACGTCCAGGTCATCGGCCAGGGCCGCGCGCATCGCGGCCACCGCCGTGCCGCCGCTTCCGCCGACGGCGCGCTCTGGCCGCCCGGCGGCCGCGTGCAGGCGCTCAAGCCTGGCGGTCGCCGCGTCCAGGCCCGCCCGGCTGAAATCCCAGTCCTGATCCCAGTGGCGGTCCAGGATCAATAGCCGAACGGCCGCCGCGGAATGCTCCTTGAGCAGCTCGCTGACCAAGACGAGGTTGCCCGCTGACTTGGCCATCTTCGCTCCCGCCACCCGGACCACGCCCGCGTTCAGCCGGGTCCGGGAAAATGGCGTCACCCCGGTGAACGCCTCGGCCAGGGCCGCCTGATAGGCGTGATGCGGGAAGCGCAGATCCCCGCCTCCGGCCTGCACGTCGATCGCCGGGCCGAACGAGTGCAACGCCATCGCCGCGCATTCGGCATGCCAACCCGGCCGCCCGGTTCCCCAGGGACTGGCCCAGCCCGGCTCCCCGCTATGCGATGCCCGCCACACCGCCACGTCGAACGGATCGTCCTTGGCCGGGTCGGCCGGGTCGTCGCCGTATTCGCCGGCCAGCCGCAGCGCCAGCTCGCGATCCGGCACGGCCTCGCGCGCGGCCGTCGCACCCCGGAAATAGACCTGGCCGCCCCGCTCGTACGCCGCCCCTCGTTCGAGCAGTCCCGCCGCCAGCGCGATCACCTGCTCGATATGGGCGTGCGCCCGCGGCTGCAGGGCCGGCTGGCCGACTCCGAGCGCGGCCATGTCACGGTCGAAGTAGAACTGCTGGATGGCGGCGAACCGGTCGTATGGCGAGCCGGCCCGGTCGGCGGCGGCGACCAGCACGTCGTCGACGTCTGTCACGTTCCGGCAGATGATCACTTCGGCGCCGCCCTCGCGCAGGACGCGGGCGAGGGTGTCGATCCAGACGTAGGTTGCGGCGTGACCGACGTGGGTCACGTCGTAGGGGGTGATTCCGCAGGCATAGACGCGCGCCCGGCCGACTAGCGGCATTGCCATGCCGCCCAGCGTCATCAGGCCGGGCAGGCCTGCCCCTAGGCCAGCGGCTTCTCTCTGATCCATCAGCGACCTCCCGCAGCAAAACACCTGCCGGGAGCCACGCTATGGCATCGGGCGCGGCCGCCGTGCCGATACGGCAGCCGCGCCCCGGGGCGCCGCGGCTAGATGGCGACGTCCACCTTGGTCACCTGGCCGTGGTCCGCCTGCACCGACCGCTCGGCGCGCAGTCCGTTAGGCGCGAGGACGCGCAGCGTCCAGGAGCCTGGCGCGGCGAAGAACCGGAATCCGCCGTCGTCGCCCAGCGGGACCTCGGCCACGAACTCGTCGCCGGTGCCCAGCAGGCGGGCGTACCCGGTGGATACCGGCGTGCCCTCGTGCACGACCCGTCCTTCCACCACGGCCTGGGTGCCGATGGCCGCGCTCACGCTGACGCCGCCCGCGGGCGCGCCGCACCCGTCCCCGGCGCTCGCTGTGCTTGCCGGATTCGCTCCGCTCGCTGTGCTTGCCGGATTCGCTCCGCTCATCGTGCCTCACCCAGCTCGATCGGGACGCCGACTAGCGAGCCGTACTCGGTCCAGGAGCCGTCGTAGTTCTTGACGTTGGGCAGGCCGAGCAGTTCGTGCAGGACGAACCAGGTGTGCGCGGACCGCTCGCCGATCCGGCAGTAGGCGATGGTGTCGCGGCCGAAGTCCAGGGCCGCCTCGTCCTGGTAGAGCGAGCGCAGATCGTCGTCCGAGCGGAACGTGCCATCCTCGTTCGCGGCC
>WNGJ01009462.1_pt1 | contig 10375 bp, 15 predicted proteins | sample 5400611 | NCBI WGS metagenome assembly WNGJ01 (sample SAMN13153375, study PRJNA577476) | soil metagenome | isolation source: 40 cm soil or saprolite under Garry oak tree replicate 1 | place: USA:California | collected 2016-06-15
TTTTCCGGTAGTCATGAATGCTGCTGCCTAACTACCGGGACTTCGTCGCGCCCGCGGTCGAATTGCCGCTGGTTCTCCGCCATCTTTACCCTTGGCCCACCGGCTATCTTGTGTCAGTCATCCGGCTAAGGCTTCCCTGCGCCTTGGCGCGTTCCTGATGCTCTCTCGAGAGCTCAAGGGAAAATCGGAAACCATGCCAAAGCGGGCGGGGTCGCGTGGCCCGTCGCCTCGCCCCGTTCCCCTCAAACCGGGTCTCTGCTAACATTCAGTTCGTCTCTCGTATGGCAGAAGCGATTCCCGCCATTATCTGGCGCACGCTCGCCGTGGCGGCCTTGCTGGTGACCGCGGCGGGGCCCGCTCCAGTCCTGGCGGCCGAGGCAGCCCGCAGCGGCGTGGGTGCGCCTCCCGATTCAGCTCCGATCGTGCGACCAGGGTCGAGCGAGCCCACGCCAGCTGCGGCGGTTGCTCCGCCCCAGACCACCACGGCCGCTGATCCTTGGCCTCCAGGCTCGTCGGCAGCGCTCGTCCCTTCCGGCTCAAGGCCTGCGCCCGGCTGCAACGCCCAAAGCATAGTTGCCGACCCGGCGCCGGCCGGCGAGACTGACGCTGTCTGCGTCGCTCCCGACCTCGAACGTGATCAGGCTTACCTGGTTGAGACCGCAAGCCCGGGCGGCACCATGCTGCACCAGGGACCAGCCCTTGCCATCGCGCGGCTCCATCCGGTGTTTGTGTGCCGCTTGGCCGAGGCCCTCCGCGAGGCAAGAGCCACGGGCTTGCCCTCCGCCGGGATCTCCTCCGCTTATCGCCCCCCCGCTTTCGGCGTGGGAGGCTTCTCCAACAAATTCAATTCGCTTCACACCTACGGGCTCGCGGTCGACATGCTGGGCATCGGCGGCCCGGGCAGCAGTGAGGCCAAGCTCTGGCACGAAATCGCCGCCCGGCATGGGATCGTCTGTCCCTATGGTTCCGACAATCGGCGCGAATGGAATCACTGCCAGCCCACCCGGGTGAAGATCATACTGGCCGACAATCCGCTGCGCGGCACTGTTTCGCCGCAGGGCCCCGTCGACCTTGAAGCCATGTTTGCCGTCGGCGATGCCATGGTCAGCGGAGCCGATGCTGGTGCAAGCTCGTCTGCGCCGCAGCCAGCGAGTGATCAAGCGGGGTTAAGCCGCGCCCAGGGACAGCCACGGCCGCAGGGATCAGCTGGCCGGAAAGAGTCCACCGCAACCGGCGACGCCAAAGTCGATCGAAGTCACGAGAGTCATCCGCTACTCAAATCTATCGCTGGATCGATCGCCAATCCCCGGATCAGACGGCTAACATCAGCGCGACATGATCCTCAAGCAGGGCCCAGCTGGTGCCGGCACGTGCACAATCCGCGCCGGGACTTGTGTGGCTTGGTGGCTGAAAACGCTCGCCTCAAAAGCGGCCCAGCTAAGAAGTATCGGTCCTTAAGCCTGGTCAGACGCGAGATTCGCTTGCATTAGCATCCCAAAGCAAGTTTACGGGCAGCCTCTTATCGCAGGACATCCTGCTCACGACGACCCCACCGCCCGCTGCGCTGCCGCTCTTCGTTACCGGGCTCCTCATTTTTGTCTCGCTTGCCGAGCGCTATGCGCGCCCTTACCGTTCACCAACTCGGAGTAACGCGCCTACGTACCTTCAGTCGATTGGAAGCTACCCTGTTATCTGTAGCTGATGCTATTTGGATGCTGTTTAACCGCCGCTGATGAGTTGCAATCGCGGTATGAAGTAGGCGCATCGGCGATTGACCCGCATTTTCCGCCTCACGTTAGGCAATCTTTCATCACTCCCGTCCTATCTGAAGAAAGGTCAGGAGGTGCCCAGCCAATGAGCCGCGAGCGGCGCAAGAATCTACGGGTCGAGTGGAATTCGTCGGCAACGATCTGCGCGATCGACGGCAGTTCCCCGCGACCCTGCATGATCGGCGACTTCTCTAATATGGGGGCGAAGGTTACTGGCGTAAATCCCACCGCTGTCCCTGATGAATTGATCTTGCGCATCACGCGTCGGGGTCGTCCCCGTAAATGCCGGGTCCTTTGGCGATCCCATTCGAGTGAAACCATCGGCGTTGTGTTCATCGATCTTTTTCCAGACATAGAGGCCATCCCATAACCGGGGTAGGTCTTCCGCTTCGAGCTGATCACCATGTTGATATTGAAACGGACGTTCTTTTTCCCTGCGTCACCCGCATATCTGTCACTCAAAGTTCACTCGCGACGAGTGGAAGTCTCGGGGGAGAGCAGAGATAGCGTCAGGTTCCGTCTGTATCCTTTTGCGGGCCGTCTCGCTCTCGATCCATGTAACCAGCCTACTAACATCATCTGGCGACAACATGCGGTCGATAAAATTGGGCGTGACCATTGATGCCTGTTCTGCGCTTATCTCATGGCCTTCCGTGAACTCGGCAAGTTTGTCGTGGCCGTAGATTGCGGCAAGCATTCGGGCTTCTAGTAGCTCGCGGGCCTGCATGATCACAACGCCGACCAACCTGTCGCCGCGATGGTAACAAAGCCAAAACAACGACGTTGGAGTGTTACGCATCGGAGTCGATCATCCTCACGTTATTCCAGCGGAGCGACCGGCGGGAACGTAATCGGGCCGGAGGGGAGCGCGGTTGCTGTTGGCCGAACTTGCGGTTTTGCCCGCGGCATGGGCGTTGTGGTGTAATGCTGCCGGACGTTTGGAATCGCGCGTGGCGGTCGCGGTACAATTTGATCGAAGAGGCCAGGACCCGGACGGAGCGGGGAGCTGAACGCCGGCGTAGACGCGAGCCCGATGAGAATTAGACACAAAACTGTTATGGTCCTCATGACCCGCGCTCCTGTTGATCCAACACATTTACGAGTCAATTGATGGGCCCTCGGGAAGAATGAGAAGCAAAGCACGATCCGGCGGGTCCTTTGGAACACATGACCGCTGTCTCCATGAATCATCACGGCAGCGGAAAGTTGAACCGTGGCTTGATCGAGACCAAATCGACAACTATTAACGAATTTGTTTGCAGTGTGACATTTCCGCAACAAGATGGCTTGTCGAGAAGGCGCCGAGTGACACCCCTGCTGGGTGGAAGGGGTCAGCAAATTTAACGAGTTCATCCCACTTCCATTCGATCGTCGAGGTATGATGGCACCGCCATCGAACCCAGGCTTGGCACCTCGCCGAATCGCCTCGACAGAGCAAGCATCCCCGCCGCGCTCGCGGGAGGGTTTACGTCACAAGACGCTTACGGAGCGTAACAAACGGTGCCCAGCAGGCAGCCATCCCAACGCGCTGCTCCGCGAAGATGGGAATGGGCGAAGGCAGCAGGCCAAGCGACATACGACTCGTCGAGCCGGGGATTTGATTACGAGTCTATGATTTCGGGCAGGTTCTGTTGATCGACGAGCCGGGTGAGCTCGATTGCAATCCTATCGCGCTTGTGCTTGGTCGCTGCGATGTTGATAACAAAGCCGATCGAAAAACTGCGAACGATCCTGCCTTCCAAACGGCCGAAGTGCTCTAAATAGGCAATCACCCGCTCGCCCACCCTGCCTAAAGCAGGTGCGATCTATGCCAATCCTCCCGGAGACATATCTCGCGTACGGCAAACATATTCGCGACCATTGGTCAGCATGTACCGGCCAATGACGTTGAGTCGAACGCGGAGAAACCGGCGGCGGTCGCGAGGCCCCTCATATGTACGTGGGGATGCGGTCATAGCGCTGTGACCTAACAAGGATTAATTTGTATTCGCTCTAAGAAAAGCTCAAAACTGTAGCGAAATGTTTGTCAATTCCTTAATCATTTGATTACCGGCCGGCAGTGCGCCTGGTCTCGGCAGCACGTGAAAACGAAAATGTGGGTCGAACGGAACGCGGCTATTCTTTGGCGGCTTGCGCGGGAAACATCTCGCGCGACAACGCGCTGTCGGGCCGTCGAGCTATTGCAAAGCCCAGCCGCTTTGTTAAACTTCGTCTTCGTTTGTAAAATTACCCTCTGCCGATAAATGACGCAAGCTGCGGAGTAGTCCACCTCGCCTCTCGGATTTGAGTGCGAGTGAATTGCAAACCCGACCTATGTCCCTTGATGCTCTTGAAAGCAGTTTAGGAGACGCGCCGTCTGGCCGTCCGGATCAGCAGCGCTTGCCGCCTGCCACAAATTTAGGAACTCGAATTAGTTTTAGTTTTGAAAATTACTGCAACGGGCCCCGCCAAATGGTCGGCGCGCGTACCATCTGATTGAATGAGTCCAATTCCCATCTCGCCCCGTAGCGCCGCGTCCCATAAGAGCGTCCCTGTGATGTTGAGCGATGGCCTCTTATCGCCGTGATTTTCAAGGCACAGCGCCACGCATCGATGCACAATCCCACCATGCTCACTGAGAAAAAGCCGGGCACCCGTTTGATTGGGCCACCGAGGATCGCTTCCACTTCGCGAATCGATGGCTCGGCCGCAAAACTTCAGGACGTGCGGTTTCGGCGCGCGGGGCCAATAAACCAGCTGGTGTACTTCATAGCCACGCCACTAACACGAAGGTATGATTCCACCCCGGCGACAAATCTGATTGTCTCGAGGGTGGTGCCTGGACACTCGCGTTTGCTCTCTTCGTGCGATATCCTTATATGCAATAGTCTCGATTATTAAGCCTTGGGAGTACCGGGTTTCGACGGAGACGGAAACTTGCTATGTGTCGCACCCGTCCTGTTAAAAGTGAGGGCAAGGAGAGTTCCATGCGGTACCTCGTTATCGGGGTGACATCGATCGTCGCCGTCATCGCCTCAGACGGCGTTTTAAACGCGCGCGAATCCTGCCAGCGCGTCGGAAACCAGACCTACTGCAGCGATGGGCGCCTCTACGACCATGCCGGCAGCACGACGTACGACCGAAACGGCCACACGTGGGAACAGGTTGGCAGCCAAGTCCGCGGTTCCGACGGCAAGGTGTACAACCGATCCGGTAACCAGACCTATGACAGCCGGGGAAAGCCGTTCGAGCCGCTGGGTAATCGGGTTAACGAGCCGACGGCGGATTCGTGCGAACGCTTGGGGAACATGGTGTCCTGCAAGTAGTGCGAGTCGGCGAGGCTTGGCTCGGCTGGTGCCCGGGACGGGGAAGGGGCCTTATTGGCGATCATGCCCGCACCTAGACCAAAAAAGCCCACGATCACGTTGTACGCCCTGAAGTTTCTGGATGAATGGCAGCTTCACCACTCCGGATCTACGCGAGCCCGGATTGTCGGATTTGCGTCCAAGGCGGAGGCAGAGGCGTGCGCGGCGGTACGGAGATGAGTAAGCCCCTGCCGTCAATTTTTCGGGTGCTGGACTCCCGCGGTCGACGTTTTATTAACCGTGCCACCGTACCGTTCGGATGCCTATGATGTCAGTCGATTCGGCGTTAGTGCGTGCGACCCAGAGCCCGGTGAGAACCGACCGGGCTCTGCTTTTTTCTGCCGCCCGACTCGTCCGCCGACGCGGTCCTCGCGGATGCATGATGTTGAGAGCGAGTCCCTCGCGAGCGCCACCGCAAGGCCCGCAGTGGGTTTATGAAATCAAGCACGGGCGGTCGAAGACAAATGGCTGGGCTATTCGTTTTGGGGCAAAGGCCTGGGCCCTGTTGCTGGTCCGAACAATTGCGAGGACGTGACTGAGGCGCTGGCCCTCAAGCGCGGCAACGAAGTCCGCGTGATCGCCAATCTTCCCGGGCGCTACATGCTGGCGAACAAGCGCAACATGAAGGGCGATCGTTGCGAGTTTGCCTGCCGGATCGGGAATGTATCGAGCGCAGCCACGGTCTTGGCAGCGCCGGTGTCGGGGCCGGGGCCGGTGAGAGAGCGCGTGCTTGCTTACAGCGAGGCCTTCGGCCAGCTCCATGGCGCGATTACGCCCGTGATGAGTGACGGATTCATCCTTTCGAGTTGGCCGCGAAGATGGCCTGGCTCGCGCGCCAGAAACATTTGCCTGATCGGGCAGACGGCCGACGTCATTCACGCGTCGTCCCGCGCAACCCCGATAGCAACGACACATGGCGGACCGCTCGGCCACCACTTGTCATGTGATCGACTTCTCTGAATCGGAGGCGGCAGTTTCAGCCGACCTCGAGCCGGAACTCAGGATCCCGTTGGCGGTGGGGAAGATGATGGGCCGCGTCGTGCGCCGTTTTGTCCAGGGATTTGCCATCCAATTCAGTGAAAAGCTCGCTCTCGCCGAGGTCGAACGTCGGCTCGCGGGATAATGGGTGCGCCAAAATCTGTGCCGGCCCCAGAACGCTGACTCTTTGCAGTGCGCCGTGACCCGGGCAGGAGCCCGCTCCAAGGTTAGCCAAGAAGGTCTAGCGCAAAGCCACGTGTTCAAACCCGCTGTCTCGCTTTCGCCCCGTTCATCTGCTATTTATTCCGTCACGCGTGCGCCGGGCGGACCAAACGCGAGGATGATTTGTCGACGCGCCTACCCCAAAACGAGAAAGATCTGCTGGCCGCCCTGGTCCGGTTGCTCGAACAGGACGAAGCGCCTGGTACGGTAGCTCGCACGCGGCAGCAGACGCACGCTGAGCCCGCTGCGGACCAAGCCGAAGAGCCAGTTGGTTCGCCCGCGAGCCTGATAGCGGCTCAAGATGCCGACGGCGCGAGGCTGCCATCGCCCCAGGGTCGGTATATTGATCCGGCCAAGCGGGTTGCAGTAGCCACTGAGGCCCCGGCATGCTCGGAAGGTGAGGTGACTTACGAGGCCGGGTGGCGCTACCCAGATCGATTACCCAGGCGCGCACCGAGGCTCGGTTTGGTCGCCGCTGTGGTCGGCTTGGCGCTGGCCGGATGTGCCGGCCTCTTTGGCTATTTTGCCTGGTTGAGCGAACCGCATCGTGCCGCTGAGCCACTCACGCAGAACAGAGGTTTGGGCGAGGAAGGCAAAAAAAACGCTTGGCGGAACCAACGAAAATGACGCCAGCGCAACCGCGGCCGCTGTTCCTCACGAAGCGGAGATAGAGCTCAAGCCCCCATCCGCACCCCAATTGCTTCCTGGAACTGGCGAGGCAAGCTATGGCGTCGCGGCAACGCAGAGGATAGCGCAGACGCCGCCAGTGACGGGCACCACGAGCACCGCAGATGCCCGCAAGGTGCGCAGCGAAACGGTCCCGGTGAACGAGCCTGCAAGCGCGCCTGCTATCCAAGTCGTTGAGTCGCCGCCCCCAGCTGCAACTGCCAGCACTCCGCCCGCTGCTCCTCTAGACCAGCCACGCCTGGCGCCCGACGCGGCCACTCCTGCGCCCGGGATCTCCACATCAGCATCGCGAGAACCGAGTGGCCCGTCACCTCCCGCCGCCGCTGCAGGCAAAACCTACGTCGTGCAACTATCTTCACAACGCAGCGAAAAGGCGGCGCAGGCCACAGCACAAGCTCTACAGATCAAGTATCAAAAGATCTTTGGCGAGCGCCGGCCATTCATTCGCCGCTCGGATCTTCGCGAGAAAGGTGTGTATTTCCGTGCCCTCGTTGGGACCTTCGCGACTATTGAGGAAGCTAATCAGTTTTGCGGTAATCTAAAGAAAGCCGGCGGCGAATGTGTCGTGCAAAAGAATTGAACACGACGGGAAGGCGGAAGCGTCCCCTCTGGTGGGGGCTATGTCCGTAAGACTTGGGCGCCGTAACTAATTACCGGCACCGCTTGGGCAGCCCGTATCGGTTAGCTTGCGGGGGTACTTACAAGAGCGCTTCGGATTCACATTAAACATTCGTGCCGGTTTGACATGGAGTCGTGTCTCAGACAGACAGGCAGTCGCTTTCTTGTAAAATTATGGGGCACCGAGGGGCTTTCCTCGCGACCTGCCTGGTCCGTAACCCGCTGAGCGTGCGAGCGTGCGTAAAAAGCTGTTGACTCAGAGCGTGCTGGCCCAAATCCCGCGATGGAGAGAAGGCGGGCTTGACGCAGCCGACATAGCAAAGAAAATTGGCTGCACGGTTGGGACCCTCCGCGTGTGTTGCTCGCGCTACGGTATTAGCCTTCGCGATCGATCGGCTCGGCGCGAGTCGACTAATAACGATTATGGCTATGGAGAGATAACTCGACGGGCCCCAGAGAAGCTAATACTGACCTTGCCAGACGAGATCCGAGCGCGGCTTCAGGCACGGGCTGCACTGCTGGGAATGTCCGAATCGGCGTTTCTGATAGCTCTAATAGAGACCGTCGACCGAGACGATCTCTACAGCGCGGTGCTAGACGACGGTGGGTAAGAACGCGAGTTGTTATTGCTCCGACTCACCAATCACCGTTTGGAACGGGCCTGGTAATGCTGGGCTTTTGGCGGTTGGGACCAGCCCGGCGGCGGATAATCGTCAGGTGCCCCAATTAGTTCCGGGGAGTGGGATTTGACGTCAGCCGGGCTGCGGAAACTTCAGCTGCACGGCAATGAGGCCGGAACACTGGCGCGCGTTGCCGAACGCGAAGGGCCAAACGCAGCCGAGCGCTAAGGAGGGTGGTCCCGATCCCCCACAGGGGTAACGACTTTGGGGGACTGGGACGGGGATCGGGACCTTTGGCTTCTCCGAGGCGACCTCGAGCCCGAAGCAAAATTAGAGCGCCGCGGCAGGCTTAAGGCTGGACAGCTTTGTGTAGAGGGCAGATAGAACGGTTATGCCCACGTTCCGCCCCAAGCGTCCCAAGGTGACCTTCTACGCTATTCCTCTAGGTAACGGGGAGGAATGGCGGCTTCTTGTCCACTATCCGGGAGAGCCGATCAAGTATACCTCGGGGTTCCGCAGCAAAGCCGAGGCTGAAGCGTGGGCATCAGGCCCGGAAGGGCAGGCTTGGTTGCGTGCAGTCTTTCCTTTTGAGCAACCAGCAACTCCGTAGATGGAAAGAGCCAGTACTCAAGGGCGACTGGCGGATTGGTCGGCCCTGCAGCAGATTGGTACGACCCGCGGCGAGCCACCCGCGTCAAGGTCTTGGTCCATTTGCTAGTTCGCCGTCCCTTGAGCGCCTCAGCGTGAGCAATAAGCCTCGCGGTTTTGGCGTCGCGGCTCGGCAAGCGCAGGCCATTTGCTGGCCGGCGCGAGGAAACGTTCGCGTTGATCCTCAACCAATAGCGCCCGCTGGTAGCACGGTTTTGCGCATGTTTTTTTTGCGCCCCAAGCTCGGCGTTACTGGCGCGAGCGGGTTTGGCGCACAAGCGTGCCCGTCTGGGGCACAGCGGCCCGGTCCGCGCAAGCAGGGAGAATTCTGGATTTGGCCGAAAGCAATTAACGTCACGCGTTGACCGGGGATTGGCGATGTCAGCCGCAATGTGGTTGTTGAGAGTAAGAATCACGCTCGCTATACTGTTGTATTCGATTGATACTGTCGTATTGATCATGTAAAGTATTGCTGGCGTTTTCGAGCAGGGCAAGGAGGTTTTAGATGGCGGTCGGGGCACGAAACCCGCGTCAACCTGATGACGTCGATGTCGAGGTTGGCAGACGGGTGCGAGTAGAGCGGATCGCACGCGGTCTGTCGCAGACTGAACTCGCAAACAAGATTGGCGTGACCTTTCAGCAACTGCAGAAATATGAGAGCGGGGGTAACCGCATCTCGATGGGACGTCTGATCCGGATCGGACGCGCCTTCGGCGTTGGTGTTGGCTATTTGCTCGGCGCGAGTAGAGCGAAAACGTCGGCAGGAGCAATAGACCCCAAGGAGCGGGCCGAAGTGTCTGAAGCGATGCGAATGCTTGGCCGCAGCGGTGCCATGCGCCTCCTCAGGGGATTTAGGGCTATACCAGCGAAGCCACCCCACCTACGTGAGAGCATCGTCGGAATCTTAGAAGGCGTTGCGGCGGCCGCTCGCGCGAAAGCTCCGCCGCGGCGGCGAAGGTAATCCATCAAACCCAACTCGATTAGAGACGCAAGCCGGACGGTTTGAAGGTTCGGACGATTGATGCGTCCCGAGTCCGCCAAGGAGAGAACGCTAGCCGGAATACGGTGCCCGGTTTCTCCCGTCCGCACGTCCGGATCCGTCCAGGCGAGCACGACTGGGCAGACCGATGCGCGACTGTCCATCTTGCCCCGCGGGTCCAATCCGTCCTTTCTTGTCTCGCACGTACCGGAAAACCCGCTACCCTCGCAACGTCGGGATGTCCGTTTCCAAAGCTTCCGTTTTCCATTGGAGAAGAGCCGTCTGGCGGCAACGGCGGCTTCGCCTGCGAGCTTCGAGCGGCCGTAGGCGCCAACCGGGGAGGGGCGTCCTCCTCTACGTAGGGCGCGTGCTTGCGGCCGTCGAAGACGTAATCGGTCGAGACGTGGACGAAGGCAGCCGGGCTGCGGCGGCGGCCAGGGCACCGGCGGCGGCGTTGACATGGCGCGCGGGGCATGGGTCTCGACCGCCCGCTGCGAGCGCGTCCGCCTG
>WNGJ01009465.1_pt1 | contig 10375 bp, 8 predicted proteins | sample 5400611 | NCBI WGS metagenome assembly WNGJ01 (sample SAMN13153375, study PRJNA577476) | soil metagenome | isolation source: 40 cm soil or saprolite under Garry oak tree replicate 1 | place: USA:California | collected 2016-06-15
GTGCTGCGCGGCTTCCTCGGGCTCGAGGCCGACGGCTTCATCCTGGCGGGCACCCAGGCGAACTCGCCGGTCATCGCCGAGATCGCCAGCGCCGTCCCGACGGTCACGGTGGGCTGGCGGGACATCGACCTGCCGCGGGTGGACGCGGTCGCCAACGACGATCTGCTCGGCGCGACGCTGGCCACCCGCCACCTGATCGAGCTCGGCCACCGCAGGATCGCGCACATCTCCGGGCGCGTATCCGGGACCAGCAACGTGGTGCCGAAGCTGCGCCAGCAGGGCTACGAGGACACCATGCGGGCCCGTGGGCTCGGCGAGCACATCAGGGTCGAGTGGGCGGACTTCACCGAGGACGGCGGCTACCGCGCCACCGTTCGGCTGCTCAGCAGCCCCGAGCCGCCCACCGCGATCTTCGCCGTCGACGACCTGACGTGCGTCGGCGCCCAGTCGGCCGCCTCGGAGATGAACGTCGACATGCCCGGCAGGCTCTCGCTGGTCGGCTACGACAACACCTACCTGGCCCGGCTGCGGTCGATCTGGCTCACCAGCATCGACAGCGCTGGCTTCGATACCGGGCGGCTCGCCGCCCGCACCCTGCTGGCCCGGGTGGCCGACCCGGCCCGGCCTGCCGAACTCCACCTGCTGTCCCCGGCCCTCGAGGTCCGCGGCTCGACCGGGCCCCCGGCCTAGCCGCTGACCAGCACCGGTGGCGGGATCACGTGCATGTGGTGACCCCTCCCACGTTCCACTTGCCGGCCTTGTTCTTCACTACGTCGACGCTGTCGTTCCCGGATACGAACCTGGCGCCAGTTGCGCTGCGCCCGGTCAGCTTCCATCCCGTGGCCGACAGCCCTGGGTGGTGCTGGGCGAGCACCGACTGCAGCGCCTGCTGCGGTGTCTGGTAACCGCTCGTGCCTCCGCCGTAATCGGCGACTCCGCACGTCTCGGTGGGCTGCGTGCATCCGCTCACGCCGGCGGCAGCCAGGCAGGCGAGGACCACCGCGGCGATGCGTACGCGCATGCATCCATGCTGCGACGGCCCGGCCGGATCCGGGTCTCCGGCAGATTGCGAAACCGGAACTTCCCGGCAACTCCGGCGCCTCGCGGCTGGCCGACCTGCTGAATTCGCTCGCCCCGGAGTCCCGGAGCCTGGTGAACCCTGCACCGGCAGCTTCTGAGAACGGCATCGTGCGCCTCATCCGTTCCTGATTCATGAAATAAGTAGAAATCCAAGCCGTGATTCGCTATCATGTTCTATAGAAATGATTATGCCGAACGGGTGGTGGTACATGCCTCCGGAACCGGTTTCCGCGGAGCCTAGGTGGGACGATGATCCCGCCTGGTCGCGCCCGGATCCGATGACGGCCGAGGAGCGCGAGGCATCCCTGGACCGGCTCTGCGAGCGGGACGAGGGCTACTGCGAGGAGGACTACGGGGATTTCGAGCCCTTCACAGCGGAGGAACTGGCTGAGATCCGCGAAGCCGCCGCCGATGAACTGCTCGCCGTGAAGGCCGCCACCATGGGCCGCCGGGGCCCGGGCCAGCCCGGCTCGGCGCGGGTGTTCCCCGGCGAGTCGTCCAGCCTGGCCGCGTCGTTCGGCCCCGGGATGGTGCTGGATGTGCTGCCGGGCTGCGCGGGCCTGGCGGCCGCCGCGGACGCTGCCGATGACGGCGGCTTCGAGGGCGTGTCCGAGGCCGAGCTGATCGGGGTGCTATGTGCCTGGGACCGGGTTGAGGCCCACGCCGCGGCGCGCAAGCTCGCCGCAGTCGCCGAGCTGGCCCGGCGTAACCCGGCCCCGCCGGACCAGGAGTTCACCGCCGACCAGCTCGCGTACGCGCTGGGGGAGTCCCGCGGCCGGGCCGAGAGCCTGATCGGCATGGCCCAGACCCTCGAAACTCATCTGCCCGGCACGAAGACCGCGCTGGAAGACGGCACCGTGTCCCGGTACAAGGCCGAGATCATCGTCCGCGCCACCGCGTTCCTCGATGAGGCCGAGGCCCGCGCCGCCGAGAACGAGGTGCTGGACCGGGCCGCCCGGCTGACTCCCGGCAGCCTGCGCGCTGCGATCGCCCGCGCCGTCATCGCAGCCGCCCCGAAGAAAGCGAAGGAGCGGCGGGAGACCGCGGCCCGGGACGCCCGGGTGGAACGGTGGATCCAGGACTCCGGCAACGCCGCGCTGATGGGCTGCGAGCTGCCCCCGGCCGAGGTGCTGGCCGCCGACCAGCGCATCACCGCCCTGGCCAAGGACCTGAGGGCGGCCGGGCTGGACGGCGACATGGACCAGCTCCGCGCCCGCGCCTACCTGGACCTCCTGCTGGGCAAGGACTCCCGGCCCGGCAGCTCCCAGCCAGCCGACTCCCAGCCCGGCACCCCCGGACACGACCGCGCCCCCGGCGCGGCGCCCGCCGGGTTCGCTGGCCGGGTCACCCTGACCGTCCCGCTGGCCACCGTCGTCGGCCTGGCGGACCGGCCCGGCGAGGTCGCCGGGCTGGGCCCGGTCGACCCGTGGCTGGCCCGCGACCTGGCCAGCGCCGCCGCGGCCAACCCCAGGACCACCTGGTGCCTGACCGTCACCGACAACCAGGGGCACGCCGTCGCCCACGGCTGCGCCCGCCCCGAACCCAAGAGTCACAGGAAACGGGCCGGCCCCGGGCCGCCGGGAGGGGCAGGGTTCACCTTCACCCCGGCCGGCCGGGACGGCCCGCCCGGCGGCCACGGCACCTGGCGGCTGCACACCCCGGGACCGGGACCTGACCTGATCGTGACGATAGACCCGATCACCACCGACCCCTGCGACCACCGCCACGAAGCCAACGGCCACGACGCCGGGGTCAAGCTCCGGCACCTGTCCCAGGTCCGGCACGCTACCTGCACCAGCCCCATCTGCCGCCGCCCCGCCGCCCAGTGCGACCTGGAGCACAACACCCCGTATGAAGCAGGCGGACGCTCCTGCCTGTGCAATACCGGCCCGAAGTGTCGCCACGACCACCGGCTCAAGCAGCACCCGAAGTGGAAGGTCGACCAGCTTCCCGACGGGACCTTCCGCTGGACCACCCCGGCCGGGCGCACCTACACCACCGAACCCACCCGCTACCCGATCTGACGGGCATGCCGACGACGGCGTGGCTGTTGCCCCGAGTATGTCCAACATCTCCGGTGTGGTGGCCCGGGTCTTCGTGGACGACCTCGACGCCGCGATCCCGCTGTACCAGCAGCTCGCCCAGACCACCGGCTCATCGCCCGCCATCCCGATGGGGCGGTCTTCGAGTACATCGAGACCGGAGACCAGCGGCCGTAGACCGGCCACGGCAGTAGCTCAGTGCAGCAACTCCAGGTGCCGGACCAGCTTGGCCACCTGGTTCCGCGGACCGATCAGGCTGACGGCCAGCACGGCCAGGTCGTCGGGATGGGTCTTGGCCAGCTCCCTGAGGTAGTCGTCGTACACGCGGGTGGCCTGGGCCGCCGCGGGCATGTCGGCGGCGAGCAGCCGGCGGTCGATCGCCTGCTGGCGGATCGCGGCCAGCTGGGCCGAACCAGCCGCGAGGATCGAGCAGCCCGCCCACGGCAGGCCCGGATGCCAGACGTCCGCGGCGTCGCGGCCGCCGGAACCGAGCAGCCCGGCCACCGCGGGCGCGGTCGCGGCCGACACGCAGACCGCCGCGTCATCTACGAACACCTGCGCAACCACGCGGTCGCCCCCGCCGCCGGGCCCTGATCCGCGGCACCCGCCGCGCCCGCGGCACCCGCCGCGCCCGCAGCACCCGCGGCACCGGCCGCGCCCGCAGAGTCCGCAGCGCGAGGACCGGGATGCCGAGCAGCGCCGCCGCCCCAACCGCCGGAACAGCCGTCACCGCCGCGGCCGCCTCGCCGGCGTGCAGCGCCGCCTGCTGGAACGTGGCGGGTATCGGCAGGTCGCCGAGCTGCGACGGCGGCCAGATGATCATGAACGCCCGGCCGGCCACCTCGTTCTCGGGAACGGTTCCCATGTCCGGGGAACCGGCGGACATGTGCCCGCGCGAGTCGTCGGAGATGGCCCGGTTGTCGCCCATGACCCACAGCCGTCCGGGCGGGACGAGGACGTTGAACGACTTCATCGACGGCCTCGCACCGGGGAACAGGTAAGACTTCTCGTCCAGCGCCACCCCGTTGACCGTGACCTTGCCGTTCACGCAGCACACCACGTGATCGCCGGGCAGGCCGATGACCCGCTTGATGTAATACGTCTGCGTGCTGTACACGCCGATATCGGCGAGCACGTCGTACCCGGCCCGCAGCAGCCGGTTGGCCGGCGGGGACGGATCCGGCTCGCCCGTGGTGGTGCCCCACGAGCCGGTCCCGCTGAACACCACGATGTCGCCGCGGGCGATGCCGCGGACATCGTAGACCAGCTTGTTGACGAGGACCCGGTCGCCGGTGAGCAGGGTGTCCTCCATCGAGGACGAGGGGATCCGGTACACCTGCACGACGAACGCCTTGATGAGCAGCATCAGGACGATCGCCGCCAGCACGACCATCATCAGCTGGCGCCAGGACTTGTTCCGCCGGCCGCCCGCCTGCTCCCCGTCGGCCGGCAACTCCTCGCCCGCCGCCTGCTCGTCCGGATCCGGGACCGTCGCGTCCGGGTCCAGAGCCACAGGGTCCAGAGCCACAGGGTCCAGAGCTACAGAATCCGGAGCCTCAGGGTCCGGAGCGTCCGGGGTCGGCCGCCTGGCGTGCCGTCCTCGGCGGCCCGTCGGCATCAGCACCGCGGGATCTCGCGGATCGCGGGAGGCATGAACACCGGCGTCCTCGGTCGTAGTCGTATGCCGTGCTCTGGCCCGAGCCGGCAATCGCCCGGGATTCCTCATACGTGCCCGAACGGCGGCGGAATTCAGTGTGCCATATCTTGTGGTGAGAATTCCGCCGGTCGCCGGTTCGCACAGGGAGAGGACGATCCGCTTGGGGCCCGCCAGGAACGCCGGAAAGGTCAGCTTCACCCGGGCCGAACTGAAGTCGTTCACCGGAGCCACCCTGCCGGACCTGATCGCCGAGGGCGTGCGGCTGCTGTTTGTCGGCATCAACCCCGGCCTGCGCAGCGTCGCCGTGCAGGGTCACTTCGCGCCGCGCGGCAACCGGTTCTACCCGGCCCTGCTGCGGGCCGGCATCACCGACCACCTCATCGATGCCTCGGCCGGGCTCACCCCGGCCGACCGGGACTACCTCCTGCGCCGCGGTATCGGCATCACCAGCCTGGTCGAGAGGGCGACCGCGAGCGCCGGTGAGCTCGGCCCCGCGGAACTGGCCGAGGGCGCCCGGACCCTCGGCACGACAATCTCCCGCTTCCGCCCGCACGCGGTCGCCATCCTGGGCGTCACCGCCTACCGGACGGCCTTCGCCGCGCCGGGCGCCGTCCTCGGCCGCCAGCCGGAAGACCTGCACGGTTCCCAGCTCTGGGTGGTGCCGAACCCGAGCGGGCGTAACGCGCACGCGCCCCTGGAGACGCTGGCTGCGGCTTACCGCGAGGTCGCGCGGGCGGCCGGCATCAGCCTGTAGCGTCAGGCGGGTCCCGCGTGCGGCCGGCGCCGCCACATACCCCGCCCCGCGCGCCAGAACCGACGGCGGGTCCTGGTCAGGGTGACCACCGCGGATGCCTCGGGTTCCGCCGCCATGGCCTGCGGCGGCCGGAACGGGGGCCGGGGCCGTCTCGGCTCGCGCACGCCTGCCCGTCCGGGCCCGCCACGGCGGCGGACGAACGGAACGTGTTCCCAGACCCAGGCCAGCCACCGTTTCAGGCCCATGTCTTCAGGTTAGCGTAGATCCGACCGACCAGACCCAGGGGAGCGCGGATGACCAGCACCCAGCACGTGCGCGTCGAGGGCACCAGTTACCAGCGCGGCCGCCAGTACGGCCGCCAGGCCGCACCCCGGATACGGCTGTCGGTCCAGGCCTACCAGCAGACCTTCGCCCACTACGCCGGGTGGGACTGGCCCACCGTCCGGCGCGAGGCGGCCCGGTTCGAGGCGCCGATCGGCAAGGTCATGCCCGCGTACCTGGAGGAGTTGCGCGGCATCGCGGACGGCGCCGGGCTCGACCTGGCCGACGTGCTGGCGATCAACGTGCGCACCGAGGTGATGTTTGCGGCCAAGGCCCGCCAGGCACCCAGGACGGAAACACAGCCACCCGCGGAATGCAGCGCGTTCGCCTGCGTCCCGGCACCCGGCCAGAAAGACCCCGTGCTCATCGGGCAGAACTGGGACTGGCTCCTGCACTCGGCCCAGACCCTGGTCGTGCTGGAGGTCCGCCAGGACGAGGGCCCGGACTTCGTCACGGTGGTCGAGGCCGGCCTGCTCGCCAAGACCGGGATGAACTCGGCCGGCCTCGGCCTGGTCACCAACGCCCTGGTCACCGACGCGGACGTGGGCGAGCCCGGGCTGCCCTACCACGTGCTGCTGCGCGCCGTGCTCGACTGCACCACGGTCACCGACGCCCTCCAGGTGCTGCAGGCCGGCCCGCGTTCCTCGTCGGCCAACTACCTGATCGCGCACGCCGGCGGCGCCGCGCTGGACATCGAGGCGGCACCCGGCGACTTCACCCGGCTGTATCCGCTGTACCCCGAGGACGGCGCGCTCCGGCACACCAACCACTTCCTCGCCGACATCCATCCCGCGGACCTGGCCCTGTGGGCCATGCCCAGCTCCGCCGTCCGGCTGCAGCGCCTGCGGGCCGCCGGAACGGCCAGGACCCTGGATGACTTCGGCGTCCTGCTGGCCGATCACGCCGACCACCCGCACAGCATCTGCGCCCACGCCGACCCGGCCGATCACCCGTGTGAGCAGGGCGCGACCATCGCCTCGGTGCTGATGGACCTGGCCGCCCGCCGCATCTGGCTCGCCGCGGGCAACCCCTGCCAGGTTCCCTACGAGCAGCTGGACATAACCCTGTGAGCGAGCCGGTCTCGCTGGCCCGCCCCCGCGCCCTCAAGGAGGGAGACCGGGTCGCGGTGCTCTGCGTCAGCGGCCCGGCCGACGAGCAGGCGCTGGAGACCGGTCTGGACATGCTGCGTTTCGCCGGGCTGGACCCGGTCACCTACCCCTCCGCCCGGGCCCGGCACGACCAGCGCGACTACCTGGCCGGCCCGGACGGGCTACGGGTCGGCGACCTGCGCGCGGCACTCACCGACCCGAGCATCGCCGGAATCATGTTCGCCCGCGGAGGCACCGGCGCGCAGCGCGTCCTGGAAGTGATGAACTGGGACGGCCTGGTCGGCATGCCGCCGAAGGTCCTGGCCGGCTTCTCCGACGTGACCGCCGTCCTGGAGGCGGTGGCGGTCCGGCTCGGCTGGGCATCCCTGTTCAGCCCGATGATCGCCGTCCCCGGCGACGAGCCGCATTACTCGTTCGGCTCGTTGTTCCGCACGCTGATGCACCCGGCCCAGGCGACAGAGATCCGCTATCCGCAGGCCGTACCCGTAACTCCCGGAACGGCCCGCGGCGTCACCATGGGCGGCACGCTCTGCCTGCTCGCATCCTCGGTGGGCACCGACACGTCCTGGCCTGCCCGCGGCGGCATCCTGCTTCTCGAAGACGTCAACGACATGGCGTACCGCATCGACGGGTACCTGACCCAGCTGCGCCGTTCGGGGTACCTGGACGGGGTCGCGGGCATCGTGGCCGGCAGCTTTACCAACTGCGGGCCACGTGACCTGATCCAGGACATCCTCATCGAGCGCCTCGGCGGCCTCGGCGTGCCCATGATCGCCTGGGCGAACGTGGGCCACGGCGGCCGGTTCCAGACGTTCCCGGTCGGCATCGCGGCCGAACTCGACGCCGACGCCGCCACCCTGCGCCTGCTGGTACCGCCTCTCGGGCCCCCACTCAGCTGAAGTCTGCTTTCATCCGCCGGGCCAGCCCGGCGTGCATCCGCCGTGGCCACAGCGGCCCGCCGTAGACGAACCCGGTGTAGGCCTGGACCAGCGTGGCGCCGGCCCGCAGCCGCTCCCAGGCGTCGTCCGGGGTCTCGATCCCGCCGGCCGCGATGAGCACCAGCCGGTCGCCGGCCCGGGCGTGCAGCCGGGTCAGCACCTCCAGCGCCCGGGCGCGCAGCGGCGGCCCGGACAGGCCGCCCGCGCCGGCCGCCGCCACCTCGGCCGCCGGGCTGGCCAGCCCGTCCCTGGACACGGTGGTGTTGGTCGCGATGATCCCGTCGAGGCCCAGCTCGATCGCCAGGTCCGCGACCGCGTCCACGTCCGCGTCGGCCAGGTCCGGGGCGATCTTGACTAGCAGCGGCACGCGTCGTCCGGGAACAGCCGCGTCGAGCGCGGCCCGCACCGCCACCAGCACCGGCCGGAGCCGGTCCGCCGCCTGCAGGTCGCGCAGGCCCGGCGTGTTCGGCGAGCTGACGTTGACGACCACGTAGCCGGCCACCGCGGCCACCGCCCGCGCGCTCGCCGCGTAGTCCGCGGCCGCCTCATCGTCCGGCGCGGCGCGGCTCTTGCCGATGTTCACCCCGACTGGCGGGCCGCCGCGGGCACGTGCCAGCCGGGCCGCCGCCGCGGCCGCCCCGGCGTTGTTGAAGCCCATCCTGTTGACCAGCGCCCGGTCCGCGGTCAGCCGGAACATCCGCGGCCTGGGGTTCCCCGGCTGCGCCCGCGCGGTCACCGTGCCGACCTCCACGAACCCGAACCCGAGCGCGGCCAGCCCGCGCGTCCCGCGGGCGTCCTTGTCGAACCCGGCCGCCAGCCCGAGCGGCCCGGGGAACTCCAGCCCCAGCGCCCGCACCCGCAGCGCCGGGTCCCGCGGCCCCAGCCACCGCCCCAGCAGCCATGCCGCCCCCGGCACCCGCGCCACCCACCCGAAGACGCGGATCAGCGCGAACGCGGCCAGGTGCGCCGCCTCCGCGGGCACCCGCCGTAGCACCATCCGGTAGAGCAGCCGGTACATCCCCTCACCCCGGAAAGCATTATCCCGAACGGGCCTGGTTTCCCGCCTCCGCTACGCCACCAGCTCGGACTCGCCGGTGAAGGCGTCCCACAGCTCGGCGTACGTGCCGTCCGCGGCGAGCAGTTCCTCGTGGCTGCCCGCCTCCACGATGCGGCCCTGGTCGAGGACCATGATCCGGTCGGCCCGGGCGGCAGTGGTCAGCCGGTGCGCGACCACGATCGTGGTGCGCGCCGCGGTCAGCTCGCTGATCGCGTGGTTCACCGCGGCCTCGGCAGCCAGGTCGAGCGCGGCGGTGGCCTCGTCGAGCAGCAGGATGGCGGGGTCGGCCAGCTGCGCTCGGGCCAGCGCGATGAGCTGGCGCTGGCCGGCCGACAGGTTGCGGCCGCGTTCGGCCACCTCGTGGGCGTAGCCTCCGGTCAGCCGGGTGATCATGTCGTGCGCGCCGGTCGCCCGGGCCGCGGCCTCGACCTCGGCGTCGCTGGCGTCCGGCCTGGCGTACGCGATCGAGTCCCTGACCGTGCCCGCGAACAGGTAAGACTCCTGCGGGACGACGCCGAGCTGATGCCGGTAGCTGGCCAGGTCGTAGCCCCGGACGTCGGTGCCGTCCACCAGGACCTGCCCGCCGGTCGCGTCGTAGAACCTGGCGATGAGCTTCACCAGCGTGGACTTGCCCGCGCCGGTCTGGCCGACCAGGGCCACGGTCTCGCCGGGCTCGATGGTCAGGCTGATCCCGGACAGCGCGTTGGCCTCACTGCGTTTCCCGGATACGGCGCCATAACTGAAGTCGATGTCGCGCAGCTCGATCCGGCCGTCCAGCCGGCCCACGTCGACCGGCCGGCCCGGCGGCGGCGTGGAGGTGCCCAGCCGGAGCAGGTCGGTGATCCGGCGCAGCCCCACCATGGCCTGCTGGTAGCCGTCGAAGACCTGGGACAGCTGCTGGACGGGGGAGAACACCATGTCGATGTAGAGCAGGTAGGCGATCAGCGCGCCCGCGGTCAGCGCCCCGCTGCGCATCTGGCTGGTCGCCAGCACCAGCACGATCGCGCCCGCGGCCGTGGACAGGGTCTGCACGAACGGGAAGTAGATCGCGATTAGCCGCTGGGCGCGCAGCCGCGACACCAGGAACGCGTGGCTCAGCCCGCCGAACCGGTCCCGGTTGGCCTGCTCGCGGCGGAACGCCTGGGTCACCCGCAGCCCGGCCACGTTCTCCGCGAAGTCGGCGTTGACCGCGGCCACCCGTTCCCGCGACTCGTTGTACGCCCGGGACGACTTGGACCGGAACACCAGGGTGGCCACGACCAGCACCGGGAAGATGCACAGTACGGCCAGGCCAAGCTGCAGGTTGATGATGAGCAGCGCGGCGAGCACGCCGAAGAAGGTGAGCACCGAGCTGACCATGGTGACCAGCCCGGTCTGCAGGAACGTGGACAGCGCGTCGACGTCGGTGGTCATCCGG
>WNGJ01016477.1_pt1 | contig 10375 bp, 11 predicted proteins | sample 5400611 | NCBI WGS metagenome assembly WNGJ01 (sample SAMN13153375, study PRJNA577476) | soil metagenome | isolation source: 40 cm soil or saprolite under Garry oak tree replicate 1 | place: USA:California | collected 2016-06-15
CATGCTCATGCTCTCTCCTTTGTCGTAATCGCGCTCCCGTAGCGCAGTTCCGAGAGATACCTTGGCATCGGTCGCGAGGCGTCCACGGCCGAGTTGGCTACCGGTCCTGGCCCGTGAGAGCCTCAACCTGAGCGAGCGTCTCGCGGTCGAATCCTTCGGGCGAGACCAAGCGCTCCGCCAGCAGTCGCAGACGCCGCTCGCGCTCCTCTTGCGAGAGGGCTGGCTCGTCTGCGGCTGGGGCTGTGCGCTGACGGGGCTCCACAACGATTCAGGCTACCGCCCCACGTCGACGAACCTGCCCCGCGATTGGCCCCTCAACCTTCGTTCGAGCACCGGAAACGCGGCTCGCGAGTCGCGTTCCTGGCGACGAGACCGAGCTCCAAGTGTTACCCATGGGTGTTACCCATGACCGGTTTCGGAGCACTACCACTTGCCGACCCGCTTTGAAAGACATCGACTTGCAGGCCTTTCTTAGAGAGCGGATGAAGGGGCTCGAACCCTCGACCTTCGCCATGGCAAGGCGACGCTCTAGCCAACTGAGCTACATCCGCGCAGCCGCTAATTCTAGCCCCCGCGAGCGGGCGCGCGCATGCCTCAGCCCTTGAACGTCGAGCGGCCAAGATCGCCAAAGGGCTCATCGCGTTCACGCACCGCCTCGCGAAAGCCCGCCTGGGCGGCGCGGCGCTGAAACGCGTAGCCCTCGGCGGTGTGGCGGGCGATTCCGTCGAACACCGTTCCCAAAACCTGGGTCGCGTGCAGGCCCTGCGCGAACAGCGCCTGGTTGACGAGCAGCTTCATCATCATCAGCTGGTTCAGCGGCATGCGCGCGATCCGCGCCACCAGCGCCTCGGCTCGCTCGTCCAGGCGATCCTGCGGCGGCGCCTCGATCGCCAGCCCCCATTCCAGCGCCTCGGTGCCCGACAGCGAATCTCCGGTGAACAGCAGTCGCTTGGCCCGCTGCGCGCCCACCCTGTACGCCCACAGGGCCGTGGTCGGTGAGCCCCACACGCGCGACGGCGGGTAGCCGATCTTCGCGTCGGCGGCGATCACCAGCAGATCCGAGCAAAGCGCCATGTCGGTGCCGCCTGCCACGCAATAGCCATGCACCTTGCACACCACCGGCTTGCCGCAGTGCAGCAGGCTCATGAACCCGCGCACGTTGCGCGCCATCATCGCGTAGTCCACCATTGGGTCCCACGGGCGTCCCGGATCGTGGTTGGCCGCGATCACGAGCGCGTCAAGGGGCGAGCCGGAAGGCCCACCCGCCTGCTCTGGCGCTCCCCCTCCCCCGCCCTCGGCGCTCTCCACGAGGTCGTACCCGGCGCAGAAGCCGGGCCCGTTCCCGGCCAGCAGGAGCACGCGCACGGCCGGGTCCAGATCCGCTCGCTCCACGCATTCGGCCAGCTCGCGCACCAGCCCGAGCGTGATCCCGTTGCCGCGCCCGGGGCGGTCCAGCGTGATCCGCGCGACCCGATCGAGGACCTCGTAGCGCACGGTCGCGGGCTCGGCCATCAGTGAACGCGATCCTACCGCGGCACGGTAGCCCCACTCGCTGCGAGCGAGCGCCGGCATCGGCCGACCGGCGGCGAGCACCGCGCGGGCCTCAGCGCTTGGGCGGCGAGGCTCGCGACGACGACCGAGACGGCTCGCGATCACCGTTCCCGCCGCGCGCGGAGCGGCGAGAGGCGCGCCGCTGCACCAGCACCGAGATCCCGCACGCCACGAGCACGAGCAGAGCGACGATCGCCGCGATCGCCAGGCCGGGACTTGCCAGCAACAGCACCACCGCGGCCAGCAGCCCGAGCCCCACATCGATCCGGGCAAGCCGTCGCCGGCGGCTGCGGCTCGAGCGGCGGCGGCGGGCATCCAGCTGGGAGCTTTCGCGCGGCGGCTCGGCCATGCTCACTGCCTGATCCGCCGCATGAGCGCGCGCGGAAGCAACCTCACCGCCACCATCACCCAGCGCAGCGTGCGCGGCGCCCATACGGTGTGCGAGCCCCGCGCAAGGCCCTTGACGACGACCGCGGCGACGGCGTCGGCGCTCGTCGCCAGGGGCGCCGGGCGCAGGCCCTGGGTCATGCGCGTGCGCACAAATCCCGGACGCACCACCAGCACCCGCACGCCCGCGTCCGCGAGAGCGTCGCCAAGCCCCTGCGCGAGCGCGTCCAGCCCGGCCTTCGAGGCGCCGTACACGGCGTTGGCGCGCCGCGGACGTTGCGCGGCCACCGAGGACAGCACGACCAGCGCACGAGCGCACCCCTGCGCCCGCAGCTGCTCGGCCGCGCGCTCGAGCGCGCCGGGATCGCGGCCCATCAAGGCCACGTCGCGGGGCCCTCGTTCCTGCAGCGCGCGCACGATCGCCAGCGCGATCTCCGAGGTGCCTCCGGCCACCACGACCCGCCGGCCATCGGCGCCGGACCCTCGCGAGCTCACCTGCCAGCCTCTGCCAACCCCACTCGCCGCGACAGGTCTGAGCCGAGCACGCCATCTGGATCCACCCGTCGGCGCTCGGCCAGGAAGCGTCGCGCGAGCGCCGGGCGCAGCCGCCGGCAGGTCGACCGCCAGCGTCCAGCCCGCGAGTGGAAACGAGAGCGGACCGCCGAATTGATCGCCAAGCCGCTTGAACACGGCGAGGTACACGGGCAGGCGCCGGGCCCGCATCAGCTCCACGCAGCGCACGAGCGCCGCCTCCTCGCCCGTGGGTATGACGAACTGGTACTGGAGCAGCCCGTGCGCGCCGTACAGGCGGTGCCATTCGCCGAGCCGGTCAAGCGGGAAGAAGTAGGGCGCAATCGCGCGCGGGCGAGCGCGCTCGCTGCGCGGAGCGGCGTGCCAGCGGAGCGTATTGAACGCGCCCACGCTGCGCCGGCGCAGCAGCGCGCCGGGAAAGCCGGGCGGGACCTGTAGCAACGGCCGGCGCTCGAGCGCGCCGGGGTAGGCGCTGCCTGCGCGACGCGGGCCGCGCCCGGCCTGCCGGGCGCCGTCGTCGGCGAGGTGATCGGCACGCGTCACGATCGCCCGGCCGAGCTTGACACCGCCAGCGAGCAGGTCCATCCAGGCGACCGAGTAGCGGCGGGATTCGGGCCCACTCATCAGCTCGAGCGTCTGCTCGAGGCCCTCGGTGCGGTCGCTGTCGACCGCCAGCCACGGTGACGGGAGCTCCTGCACCGACAGCGTGGCGCGGACCAGGACGCCCGTCAGGCCCATGCCGCCGAGCGTGGCGAAGAAGAGGCCCGCGTCGGACTCGGCGGTGATCTCGACGCAGTCCTGTGCGGGCGTGCACAGCGACATCGCGACGACGTGGCGGGCGAGGCCCCCGTCGCGGTGGTGGTTCTTGCCGTGTACGTCGCTTGCGATCGCACCCCCCAGGGTCACGTGCCTGGTGCCCGGCAGCACGGGCAGGGTGAGGCCGTGCGGCGCGAGGGCCGCGAGCAGCTGAGCCACGGTGGCGCCGGCCTGGGCCGTGAGCAGCCGACGCTCGCGATCGACCGAGCAGATGCGATCCCAGCCGGTCATATCGAGCACCTGCCCGCCACCGTTTTGCGCCGCATCGCCGTAGCTGCGTCCGGCCCCGCGCGCGATCACGCCCGCGGAGCGCGCGGCCGGCGAGCTGAGAGCATGCACAACCTCCGCCACGCTGCGCGGATGGATCACGCTTGCGCGGCTCGGCGCCACCCTGCCCCACCCGGACAGCACCGTCTCCGTTCCTGGCAGTGCGGCGCGCGCGCGAGGCTCAGCGACCGACATAGACGCCGCCGAGGAAGAGGACGATCCACGCCGCGCTGAGCGCCAGCAGCGCCCCGTCACGCAGGACCAGCTCCTCCGGCGTCTCGCCCGCCCCATCGGCGATCAGGCTGCTGTAGCGGGCGAGCCACAGCAGGAAGGGGGCCGCGGAGAGCGCATACCAGACGACGTGCGAGGTGCGCGTGAGCACCCAAGAGATGTAGGCGACGCCAGCGGCCGTCGCGGCCGCGGCCAGGGTCAGGCGCAGCATCACGGCGGAGTAGCGAGCCAGCGTGGCGCGGCCTGGCACGCCGGGCGGTTGCCCACAGAGCTCGGCGTAGCGCTTGGCGGCGATCAGGAAGATCGCGCAGCAAGCGGTCACGATCACGAACCAGCGCGACAGGTACACGCCGGTGGCGACGCCTCCGGCCAGCGCGCGCAGAACGAACCCGGCTGCGATGGCGAGCATGTCGAGCACGACGATGTTGCGCCACCACAGCGAATAGCTCGCGGTCAACGCTAGATAGCCGAGCCCGAGCGCACCGAGCTTCACGTTCACCGCAAAGGCTGCGCCGAGGCCCGCGAGCACCAGCGTGGCGGCTGCGCCCAAGGCCACGCGCGGCGAGATCTCCCCGGCCGCCACGGGGCGATTGCGCTTGCGCGGGTGCAGCCGGTCTTGCGCCCGGTCGCGCACGTCGTTGATCAGGTACGTGGCGCTCGAGAGCAGGCACAGGGCCGCAAACGCCGCCGCCACCCGCGGCGCGACCGAGGCGTGATCAAGCACGCCCGCGGCCGCGGGCGCGGCCACGACGAGCAGGTTCTTGCTCCACTGTCGCGGCCGGCAGGCTCGCAGGAGCGCTCGTGCGGGGAGCTTGCGGCCGGCGGGCACGCGCGCGCGGGCCTCCAAAGCGTCATCGCCGAGCCGAAAGCGGGCCTGCTCGGAGCTGGCGACTGCCTCGAGTGAGCTGATCTCAGATCTCCGGTGGGGGGCTGGCCCGCCGCTCGGAAAGCCGAGCAGCGGGACTTACGCAAGGATTCCACACCAGCGTCCCGGTTTCCGCCCGCTCGCTTTCCGTCGCCGGTGAGAATCCTCTCACCGGCGATGCCCTCGTGGCGCACCCGGCGCCCTCGAGGCGCTTAGATTGTGCCCATGGAGTCAGGCGCAGCCACACGTCAAAGACCTCTTGCTCCCGGAGCCCCCGCGCCTTCCCGCGGGCGCGTCTCTCCCGGTGATGCGCGCATGGGCGTGGTTCGGCGGGTGCGCCGCATCGCGCTGGTGGCGCTCATCCCTGCGCTGTTCTCCTATCTGCACACGATCGCCGAGCCCTCGAACTCGAGCGTCGGGATCCGCACGGTGGAGTGGCTTCGCGACCACGGCGCCGCCGGGCTGGTGTCGAAAGTCGAGTCGGTCTACTACGAACTCACCGCGCCGGCCAAGGGCGGCCCGGCCCTGCGCGCGCTTCCGCGCGTGGGTTACGGCCGCGGGCAGGGCGGGCAGGGCGCCCTCGCGCGGGCCAGGGCGGGGGCGCGACCTGCCCCGTCGGTCGCCTACCGGCCCGCGCGCGTCGCCGCGCTGCTGCAACCCGCGCTTCCGGGAGAGGGCGTGTGGCACGCGGCCCGCCGCTCGGAAGCGAACCCGCGCGTGCTGCTCACCACGCTGCGCAACCAGGCCGAATATCCGCGCGTGGTCGTGGGGCTCGCATGGATCGACGCCACGCGCACCACGGTCACGCTCAACCCGGGGCGCCAAGAGCCCTCGGTCGAACTGCCGCGTGGCACCATGGACGTGTCCCCCGCACGTCGCGCGGGATTGCTTGCGACGTTCAACAGCGGCTTCAAGCTCGGCGACTCCGGCGGCGGGGTCGCGCTCAGCGGGCACACGTACGGGGCGATGCGCAACGGGCAGGCAACCCTCGTGGGCTACAGCGACGGGCGCGTCGACGTGGTCGACTGGCGCTCGGGGCCGGTGGCCCCGCACTGGGTGACGTTCGCGCGCCAGAACCTGCCGCTGATAGTGAACGAAGGGCACGTCAACCCGCAGCTCAACGACAGCGCGGAATGGGGCGCCACGCTGGGTAACGCGGTGCTCGTGTGGCGCTCGGCGATCGGCGTGGACCGGCACGGGAACCTGATCTATGCGGCGGGCAACGACCAGACGGTGCGCAGCCTCGCGGCCACGCTGCTCCATGCGGGCGCGGTCCGCGGGATGGAGCTCGACATCAACTCCTACTGGGTGAGCTTCATCACGTACGGGGCCTCCGACGCGCACCAGCCTGCCAACCTGTTGCCCGAAATGAATCGCTCGGCTTTTCGATACCTTGAACCCGACGACCGGGACTTCTTCGCGGTCTACGCCCGTTAGGTCCATGCACACACAGCAGCTGATAAGCGGCGTCGATTTCGTGGGCCTGCCCACGCACGACCTCGCGGCGGCCGTCGGGTTCTACGGCGATGTGCTCGGCCTGCAACGATCGGTCTACATGCCGGAGCGCAACTACGCCGAGTTCGAGACCGGCAACCTGACGCTGAGCGTGTTCGACGCCGAGCAGTTCGGCCTCGAGCACCGCGTCAACCCCAACGCGATCGCCCTCCACGTCGACGACGTACACGCGGCACGCGCCGCACTGGAGCAGCGCGGCGTGGGCTTCACGGGCGACACGCTCGACACGGGCGTGTGCCACATGGCCTTCTTCGCCGACCCAGACGGCAATGCCTTCATGCTGCACCACCGGTACGCCCCGCGTGCCGCCCCCGGCTAGGTGCGAGCGCGCAGGCTCCGGCCGGAACGGCCCTGGCAGGAGCACGCGCGCCTGTACCGAGATCTGTTCTCCGAGCCCGCGGTGGCGGCGGCGCTGTGGCCGGGGCGGCCCGTCGAACGGGCCGCCGCGCGCGCGGCGGAGATGCTCGCCGACGACATCGAGCACTGGCAGAGGTGCTCGTTCGGGCCATGGGTCTTCTTCGAGATCGCGACCGGCGTGTTCGTGGGCCGTGGCGGGCTGCGCAGGGCCACGGTGGCCGGCCGGGAATGCGTGGAGGTGCTATACGCCGTGCGCCCGGACGCGTGGGGACGCGGTTACGCGACCGACATGGCCGCGCTGGCCGTCGCGGAGGCGCGTCGCCTGCGGTTGACCGAAGTGGTGGGCCTGACCGCGAGCGGCAACCACGCGTCGCGGCGCGTGCTCGAGAAGACCGGCATGCGCCCGCAGGAGCGCGTGCAGCACGCGGGCCTGCCGCACGTGATGGGACGCCTGCGCACCGTGCTCTAGGCTGGAGGGCGGAATGCTGTTCACGCGCAAGCAGGCGAACACGGTCGACGCGGCCTCCGCGCTGCCCGGGCGAGCCGTGGCGATGCCGGTCCCCGAGCGACACGAGGTGCTCGGCACGCCATTGCAGGGACCGTTCCCGGACGGCGTCGAGGTGGCCGTGTTTGGCATGGGCTGCTTTTGGGGCGCCGAGCGCATCTTCTGGCAGGCCGGCGGCGTGTACACGACTGCGGTGGGTTACGCCGGCGGCTTTACCCCCAATCCGACATACGAGGAGGTCTGCAGCGGGCGCACGGGCCACGCGGAGGTGGTGCTCGTCGCCTTCGAGGTGGCCAGCACGACGTATGAGCAGATGTTGAGACTGTTCTGGGAGGGCCACGATCCAACCCAGGGAATGCGCCAGGGCAACGACGTGGGCACGCAATATCGCTCCGCGATCCTATGGCGCACGGAGGCCCAGCGGGTGGCGGCGGAGAGCTCGCGCGACGCCTACCAGCAGGTCCTCCAGGAGGCCGGACACGGCCACATCACGACCGAGATCGCGCCTGCCGGGGACTTCTACTACGCGGAGAGCTACCACCAGCAGTACCTGGCCAAGAACCCCGGCGGCTATTGCGGTATCGGCGGCACGGGGGTCAGCTGCCCGGTCGGTTTGGCGCCCGGCACCCCGCTAGCCAGCGCGCCGCCCCCAGCCTCCTGACGCCGGCGCCACCGCGGAGGCCTCGCGCCAACGCAAGGCCCCTGCGCCCAGCGTTGCCGCCACCGGCCCCGGCCGGACCCGGGCACGCCCACGGGGATGGACGCGCCCAGGCCTGTCGGGCCTCGCTGCCCTATGTGCCCGCAGGCGAAGGGCTCGGCTGCCACGCGGGAGGAGGCGCATGCGGGCCGCCGAGTGTGGGTACATCCGATGGGTAGACCTCGTTGCCGTGAATGGCGTGATCGCCGATCTCGAGCTCTTCGTCGGACAGCCGCAGCGGCAGGAAGATGCCGATCACCTTGAGGATGATGAAGGTGGCGATCGCGGTGTAGCCGATCACCCAGCCGGCCGTCTCGGCTTGCCAGCGCAACAGCGTCCAGTGCCCGTGGACCACGCTCGACAGCCCGGGCAGGTTGGGCGCGCCGTTCACGCCGATGTATTGCACGATGTTCGGATCTGCCAGGACGCCCACCAGCAGGCCGCCGCACAGGCCGGCCACGCCGTGGGTGTACACCACCCCGAGGGTGTCGTCGACCGAGCGAAACAGCGGCGCACGACTGAGGAAGCGGATCGCCATCCACACGATCGTGGATGCGACGACGCCGATCACGATTGCGCCGTAGCCGTTCACGAAGCCGGCCGCCGGCGTGATCGCCACGAGCCCCGTGATCATCCCGTTGACCGAGCCGATCATCGACGGCTTGTCGCGGAAGATGTAGTCCCAAGCGATCCACACCATCACCGCCACGGCCGTGCAGAGGTTCGTGTTGACCACGGCGGCAGAGGCGTTCGCGCCCGCGTAGTAGGAGTCACCGCCGTTGAAGCCGTTCCAGCCCAGCCACAGCAGGCCGGCGCCGACCATGACCATCAACAGGTTGTTGGGCGCATCGACCTCGCGATCTCGTTGCAGGCGCGGCCCGATCACCGCCGCGAAAACGAAGCCCGAGACGCCGGCGGCGAGGTGGATCACGTAGCCGCCGGAGTAGTCGACGGCGCCGTGCGCCGACCAGTAGCCGCCGCCCCAGATCAGGAACGCGTTGACCGCGTACACGGCAGTGATCCAGATCAGCACGTACGGGATCCAGGCCTTGAAGTTGACCCGGCCGAGCACCGAGCCGAGCGCAAGGATCGGCGTGATCGCCGCGAACACGAACTGGAAGTACATGAGCGAGGACTCGGGGAAGTGAAACGGCGGACCCGTCGTGATCGACGGGATTTCCGCCTGGCCCTCCTCGCCGACGTGTCCGAGCACGCTCCCTGGCTTGCCGAGGAACGTGCCGAGGAAGCCTTTGGCCCCGAACACGCCCGAGCCGCTGTGGGCGATCGAGTGGCCGAAGCCCATCTTGAATGCCCACAGGCTCCACGCGATCAGCGTCAAGCAGAAGGCGACGAACGTAAGCATCATGCTGTTGACCGACCAGCGCTTCTGCATCACGCCGCCATACAGCACCGCCAGGCCGGGCACGCTCATCAGCCCCACCAGCGTTGCCGCCGTCATCTGCCACGAGTTGTCCCCAGGACTCAACCAAGATGGATATGCCTGCCAGGTCATGTGCCTCCGTTTCCCCCGCGTTTGTCTACTTGCGGCCCAATCCGCGCATGCGGACGCGGCCCCGGTTCGTTCCGGCCAATATGAAAACGGCGTGGTCGGACGGCTGCTACCGAACGCTGGCCAACACTTCGGGGACGGCTTTCGACACCTGTCGAGAGCCATCGCGCAAGTAGCGAAAGCTTCTGTCGCCGCCCGCTTCAGCGAGGCGGCTTGAACGAGAAGCCGGCCCGCCTGCAGGCTGCCCGCAGCTCCGCGGTGATCGACGGGAACCCTCCCGACCCGCATACGCTCCTGGCCCTCGCGCCGCAGGCGTGCAGCGTGGCGCCGCCGACGGTGCTCGCGAAGGTCACGTCGACACAGTCGCCGCGGGCAGGCGATCCACTAGTGAGGGCGTACGCGGCGAGGCCCGCCACGGCGAGCACGACGCACGCCAGCAGCGCCCCCACGACCGCCTTCTCGCGGCGTCCCCAGCGCAGCGGCTGGGCAAGCCGCCGCGAGCGGTCGATCATGATCATCGCCGCGTTCCTACCTCAGGCGGGAGGCTGGCCCACGGCGTCGCCGCCCGGGTCGCCGCCTGCGCTTGTCGCGGTCGCGCTGGTGGCGGCGTCAGACGGCGCGGCTGCGGCGGCAGGGCCCGCGTCTGCGCCTTGCACGGGCTCGAAGTTCAGGGCGGCTGAGTTGATGCAGTAGCGCTCGCCGCCCTGGGTCGGGCCGTCGTCGAAGACATGCCCGAGATGCCCGCCGCAGTTGCGGCAGATGACCTCCGTGCGACGCATGAGCAGACTGTTGTCCGGACGCAGCTCGACCGCCTCGGCGACGGCGGGCTCGGTGAAGCTGGGCCAGCCGGTGCCGGAGTCGAACTTCGTGTCGGAGCTGAACAGCCTCGCCCCGCAGGCAGCGCACCGATACTCGCCGGAGTGCTTGTTGTAGGTGTACTCGCCGGTGAACGGAGGCTCGGTGCCGGCCCTTCTCAGCACCTCGTACTGCGCCGGCGTCAGCTGCTCGCGCCACTCCCGGTCGGTCTTTTCGACGTTGCGCGCGCTCATGCCATCGTTCTAGCAGTACCTGTCGCCGGGTGTAGCTCCGCGCGAACGCAGCTGCTATTGTGATCCTTACGTTCACGTTAGATTCTCGCGAGCG
>WNGJ01016283.1_pt1 | contig 10374 bp, 10 predicted proteins | sample 5400611 | NCBI WGS metagenome assembly WNGJ01 (sample SAMN13153375, study PRJNA577476) | soil metagenome | isolation source: 40 cm soil or saprolite under Garry oak tree replicate 1 | place: USA:California | collected 2016-06-15
TGCTTCGGTTCCTGGATTCGGCCGGCGTTGCGACGATCTCGATCGCCCTCAACAAGCCGAGCCTCGACGACGTCTTCCTGCGCCAGACCGGGCGGTCTCTTCGGGACGAGGCGGCGGCTGCCTGACGCTCTCCGCTCATCCAGATCACGAAAGGATTCCTCCAATGAAAGCTCTCCGCGACACCATGCTGATCTATCGGCGTTCGATGATCCTGACCCTCCGTCAGCCCGTCTGGATCATCATGGGGATCTTCCAGCCGATCCTCTACCTCGTCCTGTTCGGACCCCTCCTGGAGGCGTCGACGAAAGCCGCCGGCGCAGGCACGAATGCCTTCAACTGGTTCATACCGGGTCTCCTCGTCCAGACCGCCGTCTTCGGCGGTGCCTTTGTCGGGTTTGGCCTCGTGGCCGAGCTTCGCAACGGCGTCGTCGAACGGATGCGGGTCACCCCGATGAGCCGGTTCGCGATGCTCCTCGGGCGTTCGCTCCGCGACGTGACGATCCTCGTCGCCCAGGGGATCCTGATGATCGTCCTGGCGATCCCGCTCGGCCTGCACCTCGACCCGGCCGGCGCGGCCGTCACGATTGCGCTCCTCGCGTTGATCGGACTCGTCACGGCGCCGCTGTCGTACACGGCCGCACTCGTCCTGAAGAGCGAGGACGCCCTGGCACCGGTGGTCCAGGGGATCGCCCTGCCACTGCTCCTCCTGTCGGGGATCCTGCTGCCGATGGCCCTGGCGCCGGATTGGCTGCGTTTCATCTCCTCGCTAAATCCATTGACCCACGCGGTCGACGCCTCGCGGGCGCTGTTCAACGGCGACTGGGGCAATGTCGAGGTCGCGATCGGCGTCGGGCTCACCACGCTCTTCGCCATCGGCGCGGTGTGGCTCGCGTCGCGCGCCTTCAGCCGGGCCAACGCCTGAGGGCATACGGCGGGTGTGGCCTGGGCATCCAGGTTCACACCCGCCGCAGCGCATCCGGCCCAGTCGCGCGCCTACAATCGGCGCCATGACCGAACGACCGATCAAGGTGCTCATCGCCAAGCCCGGCCTCGACGGACACGACCGCGGGGCGAAGGTTCTCGCCCGGGGCCTTCGCGACGAGGGCTTCGAGGTCGTCTACACGGGCCTGCGCCAGACACCGGAAATGGTCGTCACGGCGGCCCTCCAGGAGGATGTCGATGTCGTCGGGCTGTCGATCCTGTCCGGAGCCCATCTGACGCTCCTGCCGCGGATCACGGCCCTCATGCGCGAGCGCGGCCTCGACGACGTCCTGGTAACGGCCGGCGGGATCATCCCCGATGTCGACGTCGAGACATTACGCAAGGCCGGCGTCGCACAGGTCTTCGGACCCGGCACGACCATCGCCGAGGTTGCCGACTACCTTCGGGCAAACGCCCGACCGCGCGACTAGGGTGGGGGAGACCCCGACCCCGGAGCCGGCAGACGACCGGGCGGCGAGACTCACGAAGGCCGCCGTCGACGGCGATCGGCGGGCGCTCGCACAGCTCCTGACGGCCGTCGAGAATCGTTCGGCCGTTGCCGAGGTCGGCCTCCGCCGCCTGTATCCCATGGCCGGGTCGGCCCACCTCGTCGGCATCACCGGCCCGCCGGGCGCCGGCAAGTCGACGCTCGTCGCCGCTCTCATCGCCGAGCTCCGGCGGGTCGGCCGGTCGGTCGCCGTCATCGCCGTCGATCCGTCATCCCCGATCACCGGCGGAGCGCTCCTCGGCGACCGGGTCCGGATGCAGGCCTACGCCGGAGACTCAGGTGTCTTCATTCGCTCGATGGCCGCGCGCGGTCATGCCGGCGGGCTCGCCTCGTCGACGGGAGCGGCGGCCGCGGTGCTCGACGCCGCCGGTTTCGACATGGTGCTCGTCGAGACCGTCGGGACAGGCCAGAGCGAGGTCGAGGTGGCTGCGGCGGCCGACACGACCGTCGTGCTCGAGGCGCCGGAGATGGGCGATGAGGTCCAGGCGATCAAGGCCGGGCTGCTCGAGGTGGCCGACCTCGTGGTCGTGAACAAGGGCGACAAGCCCGGCGCCCAGCGGACCGCTTCGCAGCTCCGGGCGATGCTCGTGGCCGCCGCCTCGCCGAAGTCGTTCCGGGGCGAGGTCGATCCCGACCGGCCGCGACCGAAGCGGCCGGAGGTCCTGGTGACGACCGCGGCTACGGGCGCCGGGGTTCCTGAGCTCCTTGCGGCGATCGATCGCCATCGCGCGACCGGCCACGTGGCGATCGCGGAGACGGCCCGATTGGCGCGGGCCGAGGCCCAGGTCTGGGCGATCCTCGGAGATCGGCTGCGTTCGCGGCTCCATGCCCCGGCGACGACCGCGGCCACGAAGGCGATCCTGCGCGACGTCGCCGACCACCGGCTCGACCCGTACGCGGCCGCCGACGCTCTCCTCGAGGGCCTGCTTCATGGCGACGGCTGACCTGGCGGACGTCTCCTTCGTCGTGCCGATCGCCGTTTCGCAGTCGGCCCTGACCCGCTAGGCTCTGCCCCGATGTCGGTCGAGACGGTCTTCGTGGCGGGCGCCGGGCTGATGGGTCATGGCATCGCCCAGGTGTTTGCGGCAACTGGTCGCCAGGTCGCGCTGTACGAGCCCGATCTCGCCAGGGCTGACGCCGGCCGAGAACGCATCGCGGCCAACCTCGCCCGGTCGGTCGAGAAGGGGCGCCTGGGTGCCGAGGAGCGGGCGGCCACGCTCGGCCGGATCAGCTCGACGGACAGGCCCGGCGCCGTCACGGCCGCCGACCTCGTGGTCGAGGCGATCTTCGAGGACCTGGCCGTCAAGCGGGCCTTCTGGCAGGAGATCGACTCGATCGCGCCGCCCGAGGCGATCTTCGCGTCCAACACGAGCTCGATCTCGATCGATCGGCTGGCCGACGCGGTCGGGCCGACGAGGCGATCGCGCTTCGTGGGGATGCACTTCTTCAGCCCGGTGCCGGTCATGCCGCTCGTCGAGCTCGTCCGCGGCTCGGCGACGTCGGAAGCGACGGTCGAGAGCGTGCGCGCGCTGTCGGCCGATCTCGGCAAGCAGGTCATCGTGTCGGCCGACCGGCCCGGCTTCCTCGTCAACCGGATGCTGATGCCGTTCCTCGCCGAGGCGATGCGGGCTCTCGCCGAGGGTGTCGGTACGGCCGAGGACATCGACACGGGAGCGAAGATCGGCCTCAACCACCCGATGGGGCCGCTCGAGCTTGCCGATTTCATCGGCCTCGACGTCTGCCACAGGGTCATGGTCGTTCTGCACGAGGGCCTCGGCGAGGAACGGTTCAAACCGCCGCAGATCCTGACGGATCTGGTCGCGGCGGGTCACCTCGGCCAAAAAACCGGACGCGGCTTTTACGTCTATCCACGAAGTTGAGGCCGGCCCCGAGCCGCGCCTGAGCCTACGTGGCGATTTGGGCGACGGTCCTGCCGACGCTCTCGATATCGAACGGCTTCGCCAGCAGGACGATTCCGCGGGTGACGGCGAACTCATGCAGCTCGGCGTTGAGGACGTCGCCGCTCATGAACGCGAATCGGCGAGCAAGACCCGGGTCGATCGCGGCGACCGCTTCGTGGAAGGCGATCCCGGTCATGCCAGCCATGCGGTGATCGCACAGGATCGCCCGTGGCGGATCGCGGCGGACGATCTCGAGGGCCGAAGCGCCGTCGATCGCGGCGATCGGCTCATAGCCGTTGCGGCTCAGGATGCGGGCAAGGAAATCGCGGATCGAGGCCTCGTCGTCGAGCACGAGGATGCGCAGGGGCGTCCCCCCGCCCGCCACGTTGGCCGGAGCGGCCGGAGCGGCCGGCGCGGGGGCAGCGGCGGCGCCAGCGGCCGTTGGGTCGTCCGATGCGGCCGCGGACGGATCGGGATTCGGTGATCCGGACCGTGAAGCGGCTGGCTCAACCTGTTTCGTCCCTTCGGTCGGGCTCCGATCGGGGCTGACCGGTAGCTCGATGATGAACGTCGCGCCGACGCCGCCCGGTCCGGCCTCGAGGCGGAGCGTGCCGCCGTGGCCCGCGATGATGCCGAACGACACCGACAGCCCGAGACCGGGTCCCTCGCCCGGTGCCTTTGTCACCAGGAACGGCACGAAGAGGTGCGAACGGAGCTCGGGCGGGACGCCGGGCCCGTCGTCGGTGATCGACATCCGGACGACGTCTCCGCCGGTGTCGGTCATCGCCCGCTCTGCGACGATCCGGATCGTCCCGTGTTCGGATCTCGTCTGGATCGCCTGGGCCGCATTGAGGGTCAGGTTGACGAGGACCTGCTCGATCTGGGCACGATCCAGCGGGATTGTCGGGATGTCCTCGGGGATCTCCACGATCGCCTCGATCCGACCGGGACGGAACGTATAGGACTGCAATGCGAGGACCTCATCGACGATAGTGCGGAGGGACACGGGTCGACGTTCCGATGGTCCCTGGCGCGCAAAGTCGAGAAGGCCGTTGACGATCCGGTGGGTTCGACGAGCCTCCTGGATGAGGAGATCGGCCTGGTCCCGAAGCTCGGGCGGCAGGCTCTGATCCGTTCTGATGAGCTGGCTGAAGGCGAGGATCGAGGCCAGCGGATTGTTCAGCTCGTGCTTGACGCCCGAGACGAGCAGGCCGATCGCCTCCATTTTCTGGGCCTGGAGCAGCTCCTCCTGGCGCCGGTCGGAGCCCGCGACATCGAGCCCGAAAAAGACGCCACCGAACTTGCCCGCTCCGTCCGGAACGGGCCTGACCACCGCGTCGACGACGGTCTCCTGGCCCGCTCGTGTCCCGATCAGCGGTCGCTGGACGACGCGGGCTGTCCAGTTGCGCCCGGTTCGGAGCGTGGCCCAGACCGACTCCACCACAGCGACACCCTCGATCGACCTGATCACAAGCAGCTCGTCGATCGGCCGGCCGATCGCTTCGCCGGCGGCGATGCCATGCATCCGTTCGGCCGCCGCGTTCCAGGCTGTGACGACGCCATCGGCGCTCGCGACCACGATCGCCTCGGAAGCCTGCTCGAAGATGAGTTCACCGACGCCCACGAGGTCGAGCGAGGTTGACTCGGCGTCACGTAGGGGCACGTAGGTATCCTACGCTCGAAGTTCGGCCGGACCATCACCCCGATTGGTGAGATTGAGCCCGGCCACGCGTCCGAGGAGATGCCCTGAGCTGGCCCCTGACCGAGGAGGAGCGCCTTCTCCGCAGCACTGTCCGGGAGTTTGCGGCTCGCGAGGTCGCTCCCGGCGCCGCGGCGCGGGACGAGGCCGAGCAGTTCGACCGATCGATCTTTCGGCGGATGGGCGAGCTCGGCCTGACGGGAGCGCCGCTGCCGGAAAGCGTCGGTGGGGCGGGCTTCAGCTACATCGGCTGGACCCTTGTCATGGAGGAGCTCGGCGCGGCCGACATGGCGACGGCGGTGACGCTGTCGGTCCACATCCTGTCGCAGTACCCCGTCGTCACGTGGGGCTCGGAGGAGCAGCGGAGTCGCTGGCTGGGGCCGATGATCGCCGGCGAGGCCCTCGGGGCGTTCGCCCTGACGGAGCCTCACGCGGGCTCCGACGCCGGGGCGATCCGCACGCGAGCCGAGCGGGTGGGCCCCGCGGATGCACCCGACGCCTATCGGCTCACGGGGACGAAGATCTGGATCTCGAACGCGCCCGACGCGGATCGATATCTCGTTTTCGCGTCGCTTGATCCCGCCGCCGGCCCGAGTGCGATCACGGCGTTCCTGGTCGAGCGGGGCATGGCCGGGTTCAGCTTCGGGGCGCACGAGCGAAAGATGGGGATTCGCTCCTGTCCGGCGGCCGAGCTGGTATTCGGCGGCTGCGAGGTGCCGGTCGCGAACCGTCTCGGCGCCGAGGGCGACGGGTACCGGATCGCCTTGTCCGCGCTCGCCGAGGGGCGGATCTCGATCGCGGCGGCCTGCGTCGGATTGGCCCGCTCAGCGTTGGAGCAGGCCGCCCGTTATCTCGTGGAGAGACAAGCGTTCGGCGGGTCGCTCGCAGATCAGCAGGGACTGCGGTTCATGCTCGGCGAGATGTCGCGCGACGTCGAAGCGGCCCGGGCGCTGACCCGCCAGGCAGCGGCGGCAAAGGACCGCGGCGAACCGCTTGGCGAGGCATCATCGCTGGCGAAGTGGACCGCATCCGACACCGCGATGCGAGTCACGACCGACGCAGTCCAGCTGTTCGGCGGCGCGGGCTACTCCCGGGAAACCGGCATCGAGCGCCTCATGCGCGACGCCAAGGGCGCCCAGATCTACGAGGGCACGAACCAGATCCATCGCCTGATCGTCGCCGACGAGCTGTTCAAGCGGATCGGCGGCGGCTGAGGATCGTTGCCGGCGCGGGACCCAGCCAGCTCGGCGCACGGATTGCGGCCCGCGGCCAGCGGTTTCCTGCCAAAAGCCGTTGTAGGCGGCCTTAGTCGCGGAATGCCACGCCGATTCGCGGTTCCGGGCGGTTCGTGGCGGCTCCGCTCGGCTCATCCACGCTCGGCACCATCGTCTCCATGCTCGCCATACGGGCTGAAACCCGTCGCGGCGTCCGTCCATCCCGCCCAAGGTCGCCGAGGCGAGCTTTTGGCAGGAAACTCAGCGCAGCGAACTCCCCGGTAGGTCGACTAAGCCAACGACGCATGGTTCGACCGTCGCCGGGAAACTTTGCGCGCAGCACAGTCGCGTGCTCGGCGAGCACTCGACTGTTCGTCCGGCTTGTGGCCACGACCACCCACGTGGCAACTGCTTTGCGTTCCAGCCCAGGTCGTTGGCGATCTTCCGGGCCAGCCGACGCCGCTTGTCCATCGTCGACATCAAGTCGTTGATATCGACGATCGCCGTCTTGAGCTCGATCACGAGCGCGATTCCGGTGGAAGCGTGCCAGGCCATGATGTCGACCACCCCGCGCTCTCCGAACTCATTGAAGGAGACTTCCGGTACCGCTTGCCACCCCTCGAGCTCGGCAAACCAGCGGGCCATCGCCTCGTGCATCTGAGCATGGCCGCGGTTCGTCAGCCGGTCCAGGTCACCGCCCTGCCATCGCACCAGGCCCTCGAAGCGGGCATCCAGCGCTCTTGCGACGGCGCGAATCTGACCAAACCCGACCTCGTCTAGCCTTCCATGCTCGATCAGGGCTACGACTCCACGCGGAACTCCCGCAGCGACGGATAGGTCTCGCTGTCGCAACTTGCGGCGGATCCGCATCGCCCTCAATCCGGAGCCAATCCGTTGGTCATCCATCTGCGGATAATGGGAAAGAGCGCTTATCCGCCGATCACCCGCTGTCCGCAGGCCGCGCAGCCAACCCGGTGTAGATTTCAACAATGAGCGAGCACACCAGCGCCACCGGTCCGAGTGGTCACGTCTATCTCGTCAGCGCCGCACGGACGCCGATCGGCAAGTTCGGTGGCGCGCTGGCCGGCACGCCGGCGGTCGAGCTCGGCGGCGTCGCGATCCGAGCCGCGGTCGAGCGGGCGGGACTCCCCGAGGGTACGCCCATCGACGAGGTCCTCATGGGCCAGGTCCTCCAGGCCGGATCCGGACAGGCCCCAGCCAGGCAGGCGGCACTCCGCGCCGGCCTCCCCGATACGACGAGCGCCACGACGATCAACCGGGTCTGCGGCTCTGGGATGAAGTCGATCATGCTCGCGGCCGCCGAGATTCGCGCCGGCGATGCCGAGATCGCGGTCGCCGGCGGGATGGAGTCGATGAACGGCGCGCCGTACCTCCTGCCGAATGCCCGCTTCGGCTATCGGCTCGGCAACGGCGAGCTCGTCGACTCGACCGTAGCCGACGGCCTGTGGTGCGCGATCGAGGACTGCCACATGGGCACCCACGCCGAGCGTGTCGCCATCAAGGATCGGGTCAGTCGCGAGGACCAGGACGCCTTTGCGCTCGAGTCGCACCGACGCGCGATCGAGGCCATCGATCAGGGCCGCTTCAACACGGAGATCGCACCTGTCACGGTTCGGGACCCCAAGGGCCGCGAAACGGTCGTGAGCGTCGACGAAAGCCCCCGGCGCGATTCGACGATCCTTCGACCTCCCCGACGGCGACGACCGCGGGGACGCCATGGTCGGTACCGTCACCGCCGGCAACGCGCCCGGGATCACGGATGGCGCGGCCGCCACGATCGTCGCCAGCGAACGCGCGGTCGAGCAGCTCGGCCTCACCCCGCTGGCCCGGATCATCGGATACGCCCAGGCCGAGGTCGCCCCGAAGTGGCTGTTCCTCGCCCCGGTCCAGGGCGTCCAACGCCTCCTCGATCGGATCGAGCTGCCGCTCGAGGCGTTCGATCTCATCGAGATCAACGAGGCGTTCGCGGCCCAGGTCCTCGCCGACGGTCGCGAGCTCGGCTTCGACTTCGCGAAGGTCAACGTCAACGGCGGGGCGATCGCGCTCGGCCACCCGATCGGGGCCAGTGGTGCACGCGTCGTCGCGACGCTTCTCCACGAGCTCCAGCGGCGCGAAGGGCGCTACGGCCTAGCGACCCTCTGCCTCGGTGGCGGCGGGTCCGTGGCGATGGCCTTCGAGCGCGTAGCCTGAGGCCGAGCGAATGACCGATACGACGGAGATTGCGCCGACCGACGCACAGGTGTCAGATGCGCCGACGTTCCGCCACTTCATCGCCGGCGACTGGACGGAATCGACGAGCGGCGCCACCTTCGAGAGCCGGAACCCGGCGGATAGCCGCGATCTGATCGGCCGATTTCAGGCCGGCACGCCGGCCGACGCCGCCATGGCGATCCGTGCGGCCGAGATGGCCTTCCCGCTCTGGAGCCGGGTTCCCGCCCCGAAGCGCGGCGAGATCCTGTACCGGTTCGGCGCGCTGATGGCCGAGCACAAGGAGCTCCTCTCCGAGGCGATGAGCCGCGAGATGGGCAAGGTCATCGCCGAGGCCCGCGGCGACGTCCAGGAAGGGATCGACATCGCCTTCCTGATGGCCGGCGAGGGCCGCCGCATGTCGGGCGAGACCGTCCCGAGCGAGCTCCCCGACAAATGGGCAATGAGCATCCGCCAGCCGATCGGCGTGGCCGGGATCATCACGCCGTGGAACTTCCCGATGGCAATCCCGTGCTGGAAGATCATGCCGGCCCTCGTGACCGGAAACACCGTCGTGTTCAAGCCCGCCAGCGACACGCCGCACTGCGCCACGCTCCTCGTCGAGCTCATGGCCGAAGCCGGCTTCCCGCCGGGCACGATCAACCTCGTCACCGGCAGCGGCGCCGAGGTCGGCGACACGATCGTCGACTCGCCCGACGTGCCGGTCATCTCATTCACCGGCTCGTCGGTGACCGGCAAGCGGATCGCCGAATGCGCCGCGCGCCGCCTCAAGCGGGTGAGCCTCGAGCTCGGTGGCAAGAACGGGATCGTCGTCCTGGCCGACGCCGACCTCGACCTGGCGACCGACGGGATCGTGTGGTCGGCCTTCGGAACGACGGGCCAGCGTTGCACGGCCGCGAGCCGCGTCATCGTGGAGCGACAGGTCCTCGGCGACGTCCTCGCTCGCCTGGAATCCCGCGCGGCGGCTCTGCGCCTCGGTCCCGGCTCGGACCCGGCGAGCGACGTCGGGCCGTTGATCAACGGCGCCGCGGTCGACAAGGTCGCGTCGTACGTCGAGATCGGTCGGCGCGAAGGCGAGCTCGTCGTCGGTGGCGATCGGGCGACCGACGGCGACCTCGGGCACGGTAACTTCTTCCGACCGACGATTTTCAGCGGCGTCAAGCCGATGGACCGGATCGCCCAGGAGGAGATCTTCGGGCCGGTCCTCTCGATCGTACCGGTCGACGATTACGACGCCGCCGTGACCGCGATCAACCAGACACGTTACGGGCTGAGCTCGGCGATATTCACCCGCGACGCGAATGCCGCATTCCGGGCGATGCGCGATTTCGAGACCGGGATCGTGTACGTGAATGCCGGTACAACCGGCGCCGAGACCCACCTCCCGTTCGGTGGCTGGAAGGAGACCGGCAACGGCCACCGCGAGGCCGGCCACGCGGCCCTCGATACGTACACCGAGTGGAAGTCGATCTACGTCGACTTCAGCGGCCGCTTACAGCGCGCCCAGATCGATAACCAGGATTAGCGCCTCTTGTCGACGTTTGACGACGTCCGCCGGATCGCTCTCGCGCTGCCCCAGACCGAGGAGCGTGTCACCTGGGAGACCGACATCACCTTCCGGGTCCGCGACAAGATCTTCGCGATCGGCGGTGAGGGCGCGGATCGCATCTCGATCAAGGCGAGCCTCGAGACGCAGGCGGAGCTGATCGACCTGGACCCCGAAACGTTCGCGAGCTCCGCCTATGTTGGTCGATTCGGTTGGGTGACGGTCGATCTCGATCGGGTCGATCCTGCGTTGCTGTCCAGCCTCGTACGGGAGGCCTGGCGGCGGACCGCTCCGAA
>WNGJ01010381.1_pt1 | contig 10373 bp, 8 predicted proteins | sample 5400611 | NCBI WGS metagenome assembly WNGJ01 (sample SAMN13153375, study PRJNA577476) | soil metagenome | isolation source: 40 cm soil or saprolite under Garry oak tree replicate 1 | place: USA:California | collected 2016-06-15
GGGACCGGTCTGCACCGATCTGGATGGCACGATCAAGGCGTCCTTCTGGTCGTAGAGCTTGATCCTCACGTTGACGAACTGGCCCGGCCACAGCGTGTTTTCACGGTTCCGGAACTGCGCGCGCAGCTTGATGGTGCCCGTGCTCGGATCGACCGCGTTGTCGACGAAGACGAGGGTTCCGGAAGCTGCGGGTTGATCCGAGCCCGGCGCCAGCGCCTCGACGGCGAGCGGACCCGAGGACATATAGCCGCGCACGGCGCGCAGTTGCTGCTCCGGCACGGAGAAGTTCACGTAGATCGGGTGGACTTGGTTGATCACCACCAGGGCAAGGGTATCGTTCGCCTTGACGAGGTTTCCCATCTGAATCTGGATCTTTCCGGGGTAGCCGTCGATCGGAGAGCGGATCGTGCAGTACTCCAGATTCAGAGTTGCGTTGTCGAGCGCGGCACGGCTCCCCTGGGCCACGGCCTCGGCGGTGTCGGCGTTGGTGCGGATTTGCGCGTAGGCCTCCTTCGAGACGAAATTCTTGGCGAGCAGCTCCTGGTAGCGGCGCTCCTGCGAGCGGGCTTGGTCCTTTTGCGCCGTGTCGCGCAGGAAGTTGGCTTCGGCCTGGCGCAATGCCGCCTGGTAGGGGCGCGGATCAATCTTGAAGAGCAAGCGACCCCGCGGGACTTCCTCGCCTTCCTTGAAGCCGACCTCCACGATCTGTCCGTCGACGCGCGCCTTGACCGACACGGTGGCATAGGCCTCGACGTTGCCGATCGCCTGCAGCCGGAACGGCACGACTTCCTGCGCGACCTGCGCCACCGATACCGGAATTGCCGGAGGTCCTTTGGACCCTTTGCGCTCGTTCGCACTGATCTCGGTGCCGAAGTAAGCGAACAGCACCGCCGCGACGACAAGCAGGCCGACACCACCGAACACGAAAAGACGTTTCGAGGCGGTTGGCAGCGTGGTACGCGAGAGCTGGAAGAAATCCATGGCTTCGCTAATGATTCAATAAAGCCGCATATTCCCCGCCGTCACCGATTTTTGGCGGGTCGATTGGTTCCCATCGGCAAGCGGTCAAATTTACGGCAAAAGGCGCTCCGACGCAAAGAGGCCCTCAGCGCGTTCCCGGTCCCGAACCAGGTGGGGCGTTGCGCCGTCGACCATCACTTCGGCGCAACGCGGCCGCGAATTGTAGTTCGAGCTCATGGTCATGCCGTAGGCACCTGCCGACATGACCGCAAGCAAATCGCCCGCCGCGAGCGCGAGCGAGCGCCCGCGCGCGATGAAATCGGCCGACTCGCAGACCGGACCGACGATGTCGTAAAGCGTCGCCGGGCCCTCGCGCCGGGTTACCGCGAGCACCTCGTGCCAGGCGTCGTAGAGCGCCGGCCGCAGCAGATCGTTCATCGCCGCGTCGATGACGGCGAAGTTTTTGGGCGCGCCGTGCTTGAGGTATTCCACCCGCGTGAGGAGGATCCCCGTGTTGCCGACCAGCGAACGGCCGGGCTCGAACAGAATTCGCAGCCTGCGCTCGCCGAGGCGCTGGAGCATGCGTCCAAGATAGTCCTTCAGTGCCGGCGGTTTTTCATCGCGATAGCGAATGCCGAGCCCGCCTCCGAGATCCAGATGCTCGAGATGCACTCCCGCGGCATCCAGGGCGTCGACGAACTCGAGCATTTTTTCAAGAGCCGCGACGAAGGGTTCGATCTCGGTGATTTGCGAGCCGATGTGGACGTCGATCCCTACGATCCGCAGGGCCCGCAGCTTTGCCGCCTTTCGGTAGAGCGGAAGGGCCTCGTCGCAGGCGACGCCGAACTTGTTTTCCCGGAAGCCGGTGGCGATGTAGGGGTGCGTCTTGGGATCGACGTCGGGGTTGATACGCAAGGACACCGGGGCGGCCTTGCCGACGCTCGCTGCAACGGCGGAAAGCCGATCCAGCTCTCCTTCGGACTCGACGTTAAAGCACAACACACCGGCGCCAAGCGCCGCACGCATCTCCGCTTCGCTCTTGCCGACGCCGGAGAAAACGGTCTTGGCGGCGCTGCCGCCCGCGGCGAGGACGCGCGCGAGCTCGCCGCCCGAAACGATGTCGAAGCCCGAGCCGAGACGCGCGAGAAGGTTCAGCACCGCAAGATTGGAGTTCGCCTTGACCGAATAGCAGATCAGGGCGTCGCGCCCGGCGCACGCGCGCTCGAACTCCCGGTAAGCGGACTCCAGTGCGGCGCGCGAGTAAACGTAGCAGGGCGTGCCGAATCGCTCCGCGACTGCGACGAGCGGCACGTCTTCCGCGCAAAGCGCGCCGTTCCGGTACGGAAAAAAATTCACTGGCGCGGTGCGGGTTTGTTATCCTGCTGGGGATTCTGTTCCGGCGGGGGAAGATAGAGCGCCGCTTTGTTGCCGCAAGCCGATAGAGCGAGGCAAACGAGGATAAGTGCGGCGGCGCGGCGCATAGCGATGCCGATAGTCAGCTTCTTGCAAACGAGTTTATCACGGCGATGACACCGAGCGAGTTCGACAGCCTGGCCGACGCGGTACTGATGCGGATTGCGCAGGCGCTGGATGAAAGCGGGGCTGATTGCGACTGCGAAACCAAGGGTGAAGGCGTGCTCGAGCTCGAATTTTCCGACGGCGGCCGCATCGTCGTTAACCGCCATTCGGCGGCGCAGGAAATCTGGGTGGCGGCGAAATCGGGAGGCTACCATTTCCGCTGGAGCGGCTCGGATTGGGTCGACACCCGTGATGGCGGCGAGCTGTTTGCGGCGCTCTCCAAGCTGGTGAGCCAGCACTCGGGCAGCCCGGTAGTTCTAAGAGGCGGCTAGACGGCCGATCAGAGCGGATCAAGAACCCGTTCAGCATCGGTGACGATTCCGCGATCAAAAGAGCTGGTTCTTGACTTCCTCCGCGGTGCGTACCCCCGGATCCCCCGGGGCCTGCTCAGGCGGCAGATTTTCACGAAAGAAGAATTCCGGTTTTCCGTCGGGCGACTGAAGCCCGTTCTCGTTGACCCTGGCCATGACGACGCCCTCGGGATTGCGCTGGAACATTTCCGGCGTGCCCTTGAGCGCTTTGCCCATGTAGCTCATCCAGATCGGAAGCGCTGCGACCGACCCGGTTTCCCCGGGACCGAGTTTTTTCGGCTGGTCGAAACCCAACCAGGCGACGCTGACCAGGGTGGGTTGATAACCGCTGAACCAGGCATCGACGTAGTCGTTGGTCGTACCGCTCTTGCCGGCAAGATCCTGGCGCCCGAGCGCCATGGCGCGCGCCCCGGTTCCGTAGCGAATGACATCGTGCATCATGCTGTCCATGATGAAGGCGTTGCGGGCGTCGATCACCCGCAGGGACTCGTCTCCTGCCTTGGCCGGCTGTGCCTGCGCGAGCAGATTACCGCGGTCGTCGACGATTTTCTGAATCACGTACGGCTCGGTGCGGTAGCCGCCGGTGGCAAATACAGAAAAGGCGCGCGCCATCTGCAGCGGCGTGACTGAGCCCGACCCGAGCGCCATGGTGAGGTACGGGGGATGCCGCTCGGCATCGAAGCCAAAACGCGTGATGTAGTCCTGCGCGTACTGCGGGCTGATCGTCTGGAGGATCCGGATCGACACCATGTTCTTCGACTTGGCGAGCGCCATGCGCATGCTGATGGGCCCTTCGTATCTGCCGTCGTAGTTTTTCGGTTCCCATACCTGCCCACCGGTGAGGGCCGCGTCGACCACCACCGGAGCGTCGTTGATGACGGTGGCCGGCGTGAAACCCTTTTCCAGAGCGGAGGAGTAGATGAAGGGCTTGAAGCCAGAACCCGGCTGGCGCCAGGCCTGGGTGACGTGGTTGTACTGGCTTCGATTGAAGTCGAAACCGCCGACCAAGGAGCGAACGGCGCCATCCTGCGGGTTGGCGGAGATAAAGGCGCCCTCGGCCTCCGGAAGCTGGATGATTTGCCAGTTGTCGGCTTCGTCTTTTTGGATGCGGATCACGGCTCCGGGCCGGATTCTCCGGGTCGGAGGCGTGCGGGAATCGAGCATTCGCTCGGCGAACTTGAGCCCCTCTCCCGATAGGGTGACGGTTTCGCCTCCGCGGCGGTACGCCCTCACGCGCTTGGGCGTCGCTTCCAGCACGAGCGCCGCGAGGATGTCGTCGCTGTCGGGATAGTCCTGCAGCACCTCCTCGTAATCCTCCTCCTGCGAATTCTTCAGATCGATGAAGCCCTCCGGGCCGCGGTAGCCGTGGCGCCGGTCGTATTCGAGCAGTCCCTGGCGAAGGGCGGCGTAGGCCGCTTCCTGGTCCGAACGCCTAATGGTCGTATAGACGCGAAACCCGCGCGAATAGACGTCCTCCGGATAGCGTTCGTAGAGCAGCTGACGGACCATCTCGGCGACGAATTCCGCGTGAATCTCGTATTCGGTGACGGCTTCGCGCTTGACGCTGATCGGTACTGTCTGGGCCTGCTCGTACTGCTCGTCGTCGATCAGAGCGAGCTCGTGCATGCGCCGCAGAACGTAGAGCTGGCGCTGCTTGGCGCGCTTCGGATTGATCACCGGATTGAACAGGGACGGCGCCTTGGGCAGCCCGGCGAGCATCGCGATCTCTGCCTCGTTCAACTGGGAGAGCGTCTTGCCGAAGTAGACCTGCGCGGCCGTGCCGAAGCCGTAGGCCCGCTGACCGAGGTAAATCTGGTTGATGTAGATCTCCAGGATCTGGTCTTTGGTGAGGCTGTTCTCGATTTTGAAGGCGAGCAGCGCCTCGTACAGCTTGCGGGTGAGGGTTTTTTCCCGGGACAGGAAGAAGTCCCGCGCGACCTGCATGGTGATCGTCGAAGCCCCCTGAGTCTTGCTGCCGGCCACCAGATTGGAGTAGGCTGCCCGCAGCACCCCCTGATAGTCGACTCCGGTGTGCTGGTAAAAACGCTCGTCCTCGGCCGCGAGGATGGCCTGTTTCATCAGGGCGGGAACCTCCTCCATGCGGACGACCGAGCGGCGTTCTTCGCCGAACTCCCCGATCAGGACGCCGTCAGACGTGTAGACGCGCAGCGGGATCTTCGGCTGGTACTCGGTGAGCGCCTCGATGGAGGGCAGGTTGGGGTAGGCGAGCAGAATCACGAAACCACCCAGCGCCAAACTCACTACGCCCAGCCCGGCCAGCGCCAATACCGGGAAGGCGAACCATCGAAGCCACATTCAGGGAATATCCGGGAAAAGGTCGCCCATTATAGATAGGTGAAAGGGTGGTAAGTTCGCTCTGAGCACCTAATATCCTGCGTTAAAAATTTACTTTACAGGGTGGGGAGTTGTTGCTAGCATTTAACGTAAATTATACCAATCGCGCCTAACCGGCCATACCTGAAGGAGAAATCCGGGTTGCAGCTCACATTTGATCTGGATATTTTCAAACCGAAAAACCCGCCGTTGTTCGGCATGGATATCTCTTCGTCATCGGTGAAGCTGGTGGAACTCACCGACGCAGGAAAGGGAAATCACCGGGTCGAGCGCTACGCCATCGAGGCCTTGCCCAAGGACGCGGTCCTGGACGGCAACATTGCGAACCTCGATGCGGTGGTCGATTCCGTGCAGCGCGGCTGGAAGAGAATGGCGACGCGCACGAAAAACGTGGCCCTCGCTCTGCCGACCGCCGCGGTGATCACCAAGAAGATCATCGTACCCGCGGGGCTTCGCGAGGAGGAGCTGGAAATCCAGGTCGAGACCGAAGCCAATCAGTACATTCCGTTTGCGCTCGAGGAGGTCAACCTCGACTTCCAGGTCATAGGCCCTTCCCCCTCGGGGCCGGAAGAGGTCGAGGTGCTCATCGCCGCGTCACGCAAGGAAAAAGTCGAGGATCGCGTCGCCGTGGCCGAGGCCTCGGGCCTCAAGGCGATCGTCATGGACGTCGAGTCCTATGCCATCCAGGCTTCTTTCGAGCTGATCCAAGAGCAATTCCCGGATCACGGCAAAGACCAAAACATCGCCCTGGTCGACCTGGGTGCAAACGTCATGAACATCACAGTGCTGCGCAACGAGCAGACCGTCTACACGCGCGAGCAGGCGTTTGGCGGCAGCCAGCTCACGCAGGACATCATGCGGCAGTACGGGATGAGTCAGGAGGAAGCCGAAGCGGCCAAACGGTCCGGGGGACTGCCCGAGAACTTCGAATCGGACGTGCTGCGACCTTTCATGGAGAACGCGGCGCTCGAAATGCAGCGGGCGATGCAGTTCTTCTTCACCTCGACTCAATACACTTCGGTGGAACACGTCCTGCTCACCGGCGGCTCGGCGGTGATTCCGGGGCTCGATGAGATGGTGCAGAGCCGCACGCAGATCAACACCCTGGTCGCCAATCCTTTCGCCAACATGGCGATCTCCTCGCGCGTGCAGCTGAAGAAGCTCGTCGCGGACGCGCCCTCGCTGATGGTCGCCTGCGGGCTGGCGATGCGGAGATTTGATCCGTGAACCGCATCAACCTGCTCCCTTGGCGCGAAGCGCGCCGCAAAGCCCAGCGCCAGCATCTCGGCGTGCTGGGAGGGATGGTGGCGTTCCTCGGGCTTTTGATCGTGGGCGCGGTGCACCTGACTATCGCCGGGTACATTGCCGAGCAGAGCAGTCGCAACGAATTCCTGAAGAAGGAAAACGTCCGGCTCGACAAGGAGATCGAGGAGATCAAGAAGCTCAAGACCGAGATCGCGGCCCTGCTTGCGCGCAAGCAAGTCATCGAGCGGCTGCAGGCGGACCGAGCCCAGGCCGTCTATCTGCTCCAGGAGCTGGTGCAGCAGATGCCCGATGGCGTGTATCTCAGGTCGATCAAGCAGACTGGGTTGAAAGTCAACATGGTGGGCTACGCGCAATCCAACGCGCGCGTGTCCACTCTCATGCGCAACTTCGCCGCGTCGCCTTACCTCGAAAACCCCGACTTGGTCGAGATCAAGGCGGTGACGGTGAGCAGCAAGCGCGTGTCAGAGTTCAACATGAACGTCAGCCTGAAGCAGTTGCAGGCCGAGGACGCGAGCAAGGCGGGCAAGGCCGCGCCCAAGGCCGCGGCGGCCAAAGGCTAGGATCCGGATGAAAGAGTTCCTCGAGCAGTTCAAGAATCTCAATCCGCGCGATCCGGGCGCCTGGCCGCCGCTGCCCAAGGCGATGCTGCTGGTCGGGCTGCTGGTCGGCATCGTATTTCTGGGCTACTTCCTCGATTGGCAGGAGCAGATGGATTCGCTCGAGGCCGGCCGCGTGCAGGAGGCGAAGCTCAAGGACGAATACGTCGCCAAGCAGCAGCAGGCGATCAACCTCGACCTCTACCGCCAGCAGCTGCGCGAGATCGACAGCTCCTTCGGCGCGCTGCTCAAGCAGCTTCCCAACCGATCGCAGATGGACGCGCTGCTCGTGGACATCAACCAGGCGGGGCTCGGCCGCGGCCTGCAATTCGACCTGTTCAGACCGGCTCCGGCGGAAACCAAGCGCGAGTTCTACGCCGAGCTGCCGGTGACGCTGAAGCTCAACGGCAGCTATCACGACATGGGGCAGTTCGCAAGCGACATCGGCCAGCTGTCGCGCATCGTCACGCTGAACGATATCGCGCTGACGGCGGCGAAGGAAGGCTCGCTCGTCATGGACGTGACGGCGAAGACTTTCCGCTACCTGGACGAGGAGGAAGTGGCGGCCCAGAACCGGGCCGCGAAGACGGCCAAGGCTGGGAAGAAATGAAGGCGGTTCCCGTCGTCGCGCTCGCGTTGCTGCTTGGTGCGTGCGGCGGTGAGGAGTTTAGCGACCTCAAGTCCGAGCTCAAGGACAAGACCAAGGACCTGCGCGGGAGGATCGAACCGCTGCCGGTCGTGAAGCCCTATGAGCCGGTGCCCTACAAGGTTTTCGATCAGACCGATCCCTTCAGCAGCGCGAAAATCGAGCTGGTCACGAAATCGGCGAGCAGCGGAGGCGGCGGACTCAAGCCCGATCTCAATCGTCCGAAGGAGCCGCTCGAAGCCTATCCGCTGGAGTCGCTGAAGATGGTCGGCGTGCTGCAGCAGAAAAAAGCGAATTTCGCCCTGGTGAAGGCCGACACCGGCTTGTACCGCGTCAAAGTCGGCAACTACCTGGGCCAGAATTTCGGTGTGATCACCACGATCACCGACAGCCAGATCCAGTTGCGCGAGCTGATCCAGGATGCCGTGGGCGACTGGACCGAACGCCAGAGCACCCTGCAATTGCTGGAAGCGGGAGGAGGCAGATGATGGGGAACGTTTTCGTGCGAAGGTTTCTGCGGCGGGTGGTTTGTGCGTCCGGTGCGCTTGCGCTTGCACCGCTCGCCTGGGGGCAAAACAGCATCGAAAACCTCGGTGTGACGCAGTCGGGCGCACAGGTACTGGTCCGGGTGACGCTGAAGAGTCCGCTCGCTGCCGCTCCGGGCAGCTTCACCATCGCCAATCCGGCGCGGATCGCTTTCGACTTTCCCGGCACGAACAACGGCCTGGGACGCAACAGCCAGGATATCGGCGAGGGGGTGCTACGCTCCCTGAACGTGGTGCAGGCCGGGGACCGGACGCGTCTAGTGCTCAACCTGCGCAACATGGTTTCGTATGAAACCAAGATCGACGGCAGCAACCTGCTGATCACCCTCGCAGCGACGGCAGGAGCGCCGCAGGCCGCATCCGGCGCCGCGCGCTTCGCCGAGGGCAGAACCGACCTCCAGCACTCGCTGAAGGACATCAATTTCCGGCGCGGACGCGGTGGCGAAGGCCGTGTCGTCGTGGAGCTGTCGGACACTTCCACCGGCGTGGATATCCGGCAGCAGGGCCAGACGGTGATCGTCGATTTCCTCAAGACCAGCCTGCCCGATGTGCTGCGCAAGCGCTACGACGTGGTGGATTTCGCCACTCCGGTGCAGACCCTCAGCATTTTCCCGCAGGGCGACAACGTGCGCATGGTGGTCGAGCCGCGGGGCTTGTGGGAGCACAACGCCTACCAGACCGACACCCAGTTCGTGCTCGAGGTCAAACCGATTCAATACGACCCCAACAAGCTGGTTCAGGGCACGCGCAGCGGCTACACCGGGGAGAAACTCTCGCTCAACTTCCAGAACGTCGAGGTGAGGAGCGTATTGAACGTCATCGCCGACTTCACCGACCTGAACATCATCACCAGCGACACCGTGAGCGGGAACCTCACGCTGCGGCTGAAGGACGTGCCCTGGGACCAGGCGCTCGACATCATCCTTCAGACCCGGGGCCTGGACATGCGCAAGAACGGCAACGTGATCTGGATCGCGCCGCGCGACGAGCTCGCCACCAAGGAGAAGCTCGCGCTCGAGTCGACCGCGCAAATCACGGAGCTGGAACCCTTGCGCACCGAGAGATTCCAGCTCAACTACGCCAAGGCCGACGCCTTTGCGAAGCTCCTCGCCGACCCGCAGCAGCGCATCCTGTCCAAGCGCGGCAGCGCCGCGGTCGATGCGCGCACCAACCAGGTGTTCGTCCAGGACGTTTCCGTCCGGCTGGAGGACGTGAGGAAGCTGCTCGGCCAGATCGACGTCCCGGTGCAGCAGGTGCTGATCGAGGCGCGCATCGTCGAAGCGAACGACAGCTTCTCGAAAAATCTGGGCGTGCGGCTGGGCAACGTGGCGCGCCCACTAGTGCAGAACAGCACCAGTAGCGGCCCCAGTCCGATCGGCATCAACGAGTCGGGGGTGTCCGTGACTCAGACCGGGAGAATCGAAGACTTCACCAACTTGTTTCCCGCAGGCGGAGGAACCATAACGACCACGAGTCCCCAGAACTTGTCGGTCAATCTGCCGGCAAATCCGGTCGGAAATGCCGCGGGCGTTGGTTCTATCGCCTTGCTGATCACCAATCGGCTCACCGGAGCGCTTCAGCTCGAGCTCTCGGCGCTGGAGGCCGACGGCAAGGGCAAGATCATTTCGAGCCCGCGGGTCATGACCGCCAACAACGTGGCGGCGCTCATCGAACAGGGCAAGTTACGCCCGATGGCAACATCGTTATGAGCTTGGACGTAACTAAGGATTCCGTGGGCGACATCCTTTCCGGTGCGATCACGATCAATACTAAGCACGTGAAGACCGACGTACTGGTCGAAAATGGCGGGACTGTCGTGATTGGCGGCATCTACACGCAGGACGTGCAGACCACCGTCACCAAGGTGCCGTTCTTCGGAGATATCCCGTTCCTCGGCGTGCTGTTTCGCGGCAGCTCGCGCCGCGACAACAAGACCGAGCTCTTGGTGTTCATCACCCCGCGCATCGTCGAGCAACGCGTGAGCCAGCGCTGACAAGGCCGGCTCGCGCATCGGCACGGGGCCGGCAACGCCGGCCCTTCTGCTTTCCGGCTCGCCGCTGGCGGGTTGCTACAATACCGGCGTGAAGACGACTCACAAGCTTTTCCTCGTGGGCAT
>WNGJ01010687.1_pt1 | contig 10373 bp, 6 predicted proteins | sample 5400611 | NCBI WGS metagenome assembly WNGJ01 (sample SAMN13153375, study PRJNA577476) | soil metagenome | isolation source: 40 cm soil or saprolite under Garry oak tree replicate 1 | place: USA:California | collected 2016-06-15
CCGAAGAATGCTTGAACCCACGAGAACGCGAGTATCCGTCGCCCAAGCATCGTAAATCCGAGCAAACAGAAAGCGCAAAGTACAGACAGAAGGAGGTCCGCGTCTTGCCCCCAGATGTCGGGTCGATCGAAGAGCTCATAGAGCGGCGACAAAGCCATCACAAGGATGATAGCCACAATGCTCCACTTCACAGCTTTCGTCATGGCTGAAGCATAGTCCTTTGTTGAGAGAGCAGCAAGCGGCGAGCTTAATAGGGCTTAATAGGGCCGGCAAGAAGTACACTCGCGTGAAGTCCGGCTATACCGGCTAGTTCTCGACACCAGCGGTGCCCAGAGCACGCGTTTTTGGCGCTTTTGCAAAGTCGAAACCGGACGCCTGACGCAAAATTCAGAAACTCTTCAGAAATCGGGCCTCTTCGCTTTGTTACGATCTTCACAGTCCCGCTCAATCGACCTTTGAGAGGATTGGAGAAATATGTTTGTTCGAAGAACATTATTCATATGCGCCGTGATGATGGCCATGGCTTCCGCTTTCAAACTTCAGGCAAGCGCGAGCGCACAAGCACCTGCCCAAACGCCTGCGCAGGCAGGCGCTGCGGGCCAAACTTCTTCGTTGAGTGGCAGCGTGGCCGATACACAGGGGGGTGTCATTGCGAATGCGGAAGTTGCGCTCAGCGTGTGGACGCCGGCAATGCCGGGTGGTCGCAAGAGATCACCGTGCCGAGCGCGCAGACACTCAGTGTGAAGCTGGAGGTCCTTGAGGTTCCCGGCGCCGAAACGGTTGCGAGACCGGCTGGTGCCCAGGGAGGAGGTGACACGCAGGCGCTGTTGGACCGTATAAAGACGCTCGAACAGCGGGTCAGTGACCTCGAAACCAGCACGGTACTGTCCGAACCCGAAACGCGCACTAAACGGATCGAAGTCTATGTCGATAAAAACGGCAATGAATACGACCATCCGGTCGAAGGCGCAAAGAAAGCCGTTACCTATCAGCGAGAGAGGGTCTACCGCCGGCAAACCATCAACGAAAAGATTGAAGATGCGCTGTCGGAACAGGAAAAGAGGAGCGTCAAGCTGGGCGTCAGTGGCGCGTTCATACCGCAGTTCGCCATTCATACCAGAGGCAACCGGACTGTCGCGGACGGCCATGCTTATGAGTTGGCGAATGCCGATTTCTTCTTCACCGCGCGCGCCGCCCAGCACACGATGTTTTTTGCCGATATAGTCGGCATCAGCGGTACTCCGCCGGATGGCGAGGTTCCCACACTGACGCTCCTTAACAGTTTCACCGCCCGCCTGGTTCGTCAAAACGAGTTGAACGTGCGGGAAGCATGGCTGAGGACCGATCTCTTTTCACAGAAACTGGCGATCAGTGCCGGCCGGCTCGATTTGACGAACTATTTTGACCGGAACGCCGTCGCCAACGATGAAACGACACAGTTCCTGAGTGATTCCCTGGTGAACAATCCTTCCCTGGGTCTGGCCGTCAATGGTACGGGCGTCGTCGCCGTGTACGACTCGAAGAAGAGTCTCACTTTCAAGATTGGCCTGCAGCAAAGTAACCCGGCAGCAAAGAATCTTTCCGAGTCCATCTATTCATTGGCGGAAGTTGGCTATCGCGCGAACCCGCTTGGTTTGGGCCAGGGAAATTACCGGATGTGGTACCGGGTGAACGACACTGGACCGGGCCACAGGACCGCATTCGGCTTCAGCGCGGATCAGCGAGTGTCGCCGACGGTGACGTTGTTCGGCCGCTATGGAGACGCGCAGCCCAGTCCCGCTTATACAGGTAGGGATCGCTTCTACAGTGGCGGTTTGCAGATCCATAATCAACTGGTCGTCAATCCCGGTGATGCATGGTCGTTTGGTTACACGCAGTCCGACCTCATTACAGGTGAGAGAGAGAGATTGGGTGAAGGCTACTACAGATTTCAGCTATCAGAGAAGCTCAGCCTGTCTCTCCACTTGGCACATGTGATCGAGGAACGAGCCGGGCAACCGAAGTTAGGATTTCTAATACCCGGAATAAGGCTACAGGCCAGCTTTTAGCGGTAACATAGAGGTCGTCAGCACGAGCGGCTGCGAATGCAAGCCCGACGCGAAGCGCAAGCGCGATAGCGCGCAGCCTCAAGATAGGGCGCAGCCATCAAGACAAGAGAGGGAAAGGCAATGCTCAACTCAAGACTCATTATGGTTGTCTGTGGACTGGTTCTAGCGGTTTTTGGTGTTGTTGCGAGCACCCCGCTGCCGGCTGCGGATGTCAAAATAACCGATCCGGCTTCTGTCGTCATGATTGTGAACCGGGACTCAAACGACATCGCGTTCATGGATATTAAGACGCATAAGATCATCGGCAGGACTTTTCTCGGAAACAACGTCAATCCTCATATGGTGATGATGTCGCCCGATGGCCGCTACGTCGTTACAGGGGGGACGCGCGCCAATAAGGCGTACATCATCGACACGCGCACCTTGGAGTTGGTCAAGATCATCCCGGTCGATATCGCACCCGAGCACCTGGCATTTTCACCGGATGGCCGCTGGTACTACCAAGGCAATCCTGAAGGGGATTCCATCTCCGTCATCGATATGGTGTCGCTGACGAAGATCAAGACAATCTCCGGTTTTGTGGAGCCGCTCAATGTGACCTTCACACCAGACGGCTCGAAAGCCTATGTCGGCAATTACGGCGCGCATTGGGTCGGCGTGGTCGATGTCAGACGCCATGAATTGTTGAAGAAGATTCAAATTGCGGAGGTCCCGAGTTTTTCGAAGCTGGACCCGGATCGCTACTACAAGGACATCCACGGCATCAACATCGCCGCCATCACCCCCGATGGGCGGTATCTATACGCCGCTGATGGTGATTTGGGTGTGGTGGGTGTGATCGATGCCCGTGAGGACAAGGTGGTGAAAGTCATCCGCGTAGGGAAAGATCCCTGGCGGGTTTACATGGGTCACGACGGCAAGTACGCGATCATCCCCAACAATGGAGACGAAACAATCTCGATTATCGACATCCGTACGAACAAAGTGGCCGCCACATTGGAAGCGGGCCCGAACATGACCGGCGTTAACTACGCCGCTGGGAAAGCCTTTGTTATTAGTTCCACCAGCGGTTTCGTGTATGTCTACGATATGGGGTCGCTGAAACCGGCGGGCCGGCTAAAAATCGGCACCAATATTCAGTTGGAAACGGCGACGACGGACACAGCCGATCAAAAGATCTATCTTGCCGAATCCACTACCCATTCGATCGTGATCATCGACGGCAAAACAGAAGCGATCGAGCGAGTAACCAATGTGGGTCTATATCCCTGGGGCACACATATCATGGACAGTAAGGATAATTACTGCCACTGAGCACCATAACGGTGACGGCGGTCTATGAAACTGTGAATGAATTTGACGAAAGCAATAACGACCAGTTGGTCAGTTCGTCAATGCGTGATTTGGTTGTTGGACAAGTGCATTTGAGATCGCACATGGGACATCCCAACGTTTGACATTTTTGGGAAGCTCGAGCATGCAGCGAACAATGTCAAATGTTGGGATGTCCCACGTACGATGTCCCGTGTACTTGTCAAACAACCCAATGACCAACTGACACAATTACGCAACATGGCGAACTGAACCAAACCGTAACTGCTCCAGATGCGCATACACGCGTACATATGACCGCCGCCTGGAGTTTGGACATAGACTGCCGCTACACCTGGTTGTGTGGAACGTACAATGTCGAAGGTTATTTTTAGCCTGCTCCTCCTGTTTTTCTTTCTCCCGATCCCTGCAACGCCCGCTCAGGACATTCGCGCGCACACCCGTCCGGCCCAGCCTGCAGGCACGACGGTCACGGGCTCACAAGCAGTTGATCTCACTCTGACGTTAGGCCAGGCCGCAATACGTCCTGTTCAAACCTGGGTGCGCACGGCTGGCACGATAGACAAAGCCCGGAAAATCGTGACCGCTTACCTGTATCCGCCCGACGCCGGTCTTATCAAAGTTGGACAGCGGGTACGCGCCTTCACGCCGGAATCAAAATCTTCCATGTATCAGGCCTGGGTAACACGAGTGGTTCCACAGGGTGCCCGCGTCATGGTGGAGATGACTCTGGCCGCGAACGGCCGCGCGGAAAGCACGACTTACGTGACGGAAATCGTCGTCGATCGAGGACAGTTTCTCTCCGTACCCAACGAAGCCATCATTGAAGAAGGTGATAAGCACGTCGTGTACCTGCAACATCATCCGGGCATGTACGTGCCGCAGGAGATTCAGACGGGCGTGCAAGGGGAACTCTACACGCAGGTCTTGCATGGGCTAGACGAAGGCGATCAGATAGTGACCTTCGGCAGCTTCTTCATCGACTCCGAATACAAACTGAAATCGAGCGGACCAAGCGCTGCAAGTAATGAGCATCAGCACCATCATTAGGACGGTCATCCGTTTCCGGTTCGTCGTCGTGCTGTTGGTCGTCGCCGGTATTCTGCTCAGCGCGTACTCTATTCGCACGGCAGCATTGGATGCGATTCCCGACATTTCGGACCCCCAAATCGTGGTCTACGCGAAATGGCCGCGAAGCCCGCAGTTACTTGAAACGGAAATCACGGAGCCGCTGGTAAGAGCCTTGATGGGGTCACCGGGTGTACAAGCGATAAGGGGTAGTTCCCATATGGGGTACTCCTTCATCTACGTCATCTTGAGCGACCCGTCCCAACGCGAACAGATGCGGCAGGTTGTGCAGGATCGGATCAATGCCATTCGGCCACAGCTCCCATCCGATGCCGCGCTCACCTTAGGTCCTAATGCCAGCAGCATGGGCTGGATTTATCAGTATGCGATCGTTGACCGCCAGGGAACGCACGATCTGCGGGAACTGCGCCTGTTGAACGAGAGCCAGATCAAGCCCGCCCTTCAGGGTGTCCCAGGAATTGCGGAAGTGGCCTCGGTTGGTGGGTTGGAAAAGCAATACCAACTGAAGATATTTCCTCCCTTGCTCGCGAAGACCGGCATTTCTTTGAAACAAGTGATCACCGCCCTCCAGGACGTGTTTCAGGAAGCCGGCGGGCGGATGATCGAAGTGACGAACCGCGACTACCAACTGCGTGGAGTCATCAACAATGACAACCTCGACAAGCTGGAGTTTCTGGTTGTGGGCCGCACAGCGGACGGAAAGCCGGTATATCTGAGGGACATTGGTTATTTTCAGATCGGCTACGATCAGCGGCGCAGCACGGCCGATCTTGATGGCACGGGAGAGGTCGTGGGCGGTATCGCGATCATGCAACAGGACCAGAACGTCCTGGCAATTACCCGCACTCTCGAACAGAAGCTCCGGCAGGTGCGTGCTTCTCTGCCGCAAGGCGTCGAGATCGTCACGACGTACGACCGTTCTGCCTGGATTTGGGCAACGCTCAGGCAGTTCTTCGAAACGTTGGTTACGGAGTTAGTCGTCCTCATTATCGTCACCTTTCTTTTTCTCCGGAACTTTCGCACGGCGGCCGGCCCGATTGTCATACTCCTGCTGAGTACCTTGTTCACGGTTCTACCGCTGGCCGTCTTCGATCAGACGATCAATCTGTTTTCCCTTGCAGGCTTGTGCATCGCCATCGGCGAGATCGCCGATGCAACGATCGTGATTGTTGAGAATTGTACTGCGGAGCTATCGATGCACGCGTACGTCACCTCCGAGGAGAAGCGGGGGATCCTGATTCGATCGATCGCAAGAGTCGCCAAACCGCTTTTGTTCTCTCTATTAATCATTCTCGCGTCATTCCTTCCCGTCTTCTTCCTCGAAGAACGGGAAGCTCGCCTGTTTGATCCCCTGGCGTTCAGCAAAACATTTGCGATGGCGTTCTCCACTTTGCTGACGCTGTTTCTGCTTCCCATCGTCGTGATGTGGATTTTCAAACGCGAAACAGCCACATCCCGGAATTTTCAGGAAAGCGCCGCCGTACGGCTGTATCGCTCCGCCCTGAACACAGTGATCCGGTACCGCTACGCGTTTACGATTGCCGGCCTGCTCACGTTGATTCCGGCAGCAGTGCTGTTGAGTGGCTTTCAAAAGGACTTCATGCCGGAAACAGACGAAGGGTCCATCCTGTATATGCCGACCACTCTGCCCGGCTTGCCAAACAGGGAAGCGGGCTGGGTCCTTCAACAGATGGACAAAAAGCTGAAAGCCCTTCCGGAGGTCGAACGCGTATTCGGGAAAATTGGCCGAGCCGACACTTCGACAGATCCTGCCCCTTTGACGATGGTTGAAACGACAGTCCTCCTCCAGCCGAAATCCAAGTGGCGAAGCGGCATGACGAAAGAGAAGCTCGTGGCTGAGATGGACAAAGCGCTGCAAACCGTTGGATACGTCAATACATGGGTGCAGCCGATTCGTGCCCGAGTCATGATGCAAAGCACCGGCATTCAAACGCCCGTCGGCATCAAAGTAAAAGGACCGGATATCTCCACGATCGAAGAGATCTCACAGCAGATCGAGGGATTGCTCCGAGGGCTCGCCGGAACCAAGTCTGTAATTGCCGAACGGATATCGGAAGGCTATTACGTCGATGTGCAGAATGACCTTGAACGCATGGCGAAGCACGGCGTCACGGTTGACGAAGCCATGTCGACGGTGCGGTACGCCATTGGAGGAGACAACATCGTCAGAGTCAAACAACCCGATGATACCCTCGTCCCTTTGAGCGTGCAATATTCGCCCGAGTACCTCGACACACTGGAAAAAGTCAGAACTACTCCAGTCGTCACCGCCAATGGCCGCTCCATTCCATTGGGTGAGATCGCAGACGTGTCCGTGCGAAAGATGCCGGAAATGATTCGCAATGACAACGGTGACCTGGCCGGTTACATCTTTGTGGATCTCCAAAATGCGACTGCCTCCGATTACGTAGATAAGGCGCGGGAGCTTCTCTCGAAAAACCTGAACTTGCCGGTTGGCTATTCGATTGAATGGACGGGACTCTTTCAGTATGAAGCGGCCGCGCGAGCGCGGCTGCGATTTATTGTGCCGTTCACGCTGGCGATTATCGTCGCGTTGCTCATCTTGGCTTTCAAATCCGTTTCCGAAAGTTTCCTGATCATGCTATCGGTGCCGTTTGCGATGGTCGGCGGAGTCTTTCTGCAACGGATGATGGGCTATCCAATGACGACTGCGGTCATCGTGGGATATATATCCCTCTTTGCCGTCGCTGTTCAGACGGGCGTCATCATGGTTATTTTCATTCGAGATGCTCTTGCGAACAGAACAGAGAGTCAATCGTACATCGACGCGGTGATTGATGGTTCGGCTTCGCGGCTGCGGCCCAAATTAATGACGGTGGCATCGATCATACTCTCGCTTCTTCCTATTACCTTTTCCAGTGGACCAGGAATGGAGATTATGAAGCCCATTGCCGCCCCGAGCATTGGAGGGATGGTCAGCTCAACGCTCCACGTACTGTTCATGACTCCATGTCTGTTCGTAATTGGAGAAGATATCCGGCGTGCGTGGTATCGATACCGTCAGTCAGGAAAGAAAGAAGTTTATACGCTCACACCGTCCGATTAGATCGCGTTAACGGATCTGATCCGCTTCTTTTATAGGAACATCAGAGTGCGCGGGAAGTAGTCATTTATCGATTTCATCCTCCGTTGTAATTCAAAAGTGAATCTTCATCGAGCCGGAGAAGAAACGCGGGTTGAAGTACTCTCCGGGAGAGAAGACGCTTTCCTGTGAGACCTTGTAAACGTTATTGGTCAGGTTTTCCACATTGAACTGCAAGCCGACCCGACGCGGCTCCTGGCGACGAGGCAGGTCCATGCCGATCGTCAGGTTTTGCGTGAAATGTCCTGGCACTCGAAGCGGTTGTGCCATCGCCATACCTTCGTCGGCTTCCGCCTCTGTCGGAGTCCCACTGCCATATTCGAACGTCATCCTGCCCCACAAGCCGCTCTTTCGGTGATGGTACGTGAATCCGGCGTTCAGCGTATGGGTCTGGTCCATTGGAGCCAGAAACCTTCCCGCCTCCTCCACGTGATGGGTTTCTTCCACAAAACCCGCCGTTACGGGGTTCCACAAGTAGACTCGGCTGAGCGCATAGTTCAGATAAGCGGAAAGGCCAAGCCGGTCGATGAGCTGCACGTCAGTCTTGATCTCCATTCCGTAGGCTTTCCCCTTATCGAAATTGGCATAGGCATAAATTCGTGAATCCGGGAAGACAACGGTATGTACGGGGTTATTACTCTCGCGATAGTAACCAGTCAGCCCCGCGCGCAACCGTTGTGTGACAGGATGAGTGATACCCACTTCGAATTGATTTTCAGTGATAGGTTGCAGCGGTGACAGCGGCTCAAAGAAGTCCTGAAGATATCGCGTCAAACCGGCGCTCGCAATCAACACGTTTTCCACGGCCGGCGGAGCAAAGAAGTGATTGTAGGATGCGTGTAATACCGTTCCGGTTCCCGCAAAACGATAAGCCAGATTCAGCCGGGGACTGAAATGAGAGCCGGGATCGGACCTGTCAAGGCTATAGCGGTCAAAGCGTAGCCCGACGTTTGCGGTCAAACCTCGGCTCAGTCGCACGCTGTCCTGCACGTAGGCGCTGGCCTGTCCTCCGGTTTTTCGCCCGGCAAATGCGATCGGTCCCCGCAGATCTGCTTCGGCCAATCCCAAAAGCCTGGAAAAATTGTCAGAGCCCTGGCCATCCCAAAGGAGCTTTTCATCGGGCTTCAGTAATACAAGATCCAATCCGACTTTCAGCGTGTGGCGTCCGAAGAATCGCGTCAGATCGCTCTTCAGGCCCGACGTCCACAGCGTTCGCTCGTTGCTAGCTACGGCGGCCAAAGGATCATTCGAGGGCGTGAGAATCATATGAGACCACCGCTGATACAGGGAGGTGGTGATCTGCATATCGTTTGAAACCGTGTGGTTCCAACTGAGGACCGCGCTTTGCGCGCGTGTGCGCTCGGAGGCATTATCGTTCGGGCGAAGCTGATCGTCCAGACTCGTCTTCGGTATCTGAAAGTTCGTTCCATTACCCATCAGGACGACCTTCACAGAATTGGTTGGGTTCACAGTAAAATCCAACTGCAGAAAATGATGGGTTCCGCGGCCCGTATCGTGAATGGAGCGTGGGTCGTTCGGGCTGAGAAAGCGGGCTGATTCGAAGGCGGAGCTGTAAAGGTAATAGCCTGCCTTTTCGGTGTGGCCGCCATATTCGATTGCCGCGTTGTGACGCAGCGCCGTTCCTGCCCCGAGTGTCAACGATCCTTCGTTGTTCATGGAGAGACCGGACTTGGTAACGATGTCCACGACTCCGCCAAAGCGATTCCCATATTCGGCGGGAAAGTCTCCGGTCATGACATTTACCGATTGAATAATGTCCGGGCTCAAGCCTGCTGAAAGGACGGAATGCGGATTCTCCCAAAAGGAGACACCGTTGATGAAAGTGTTCAGGGCGATCTCATGCCCGCGCACGTGGACAAAATCGTCATGGCTGCGGATCATGCCGGGCGCGGCCATGACGATCATGTCCGGCAGATTGTTTCTTTGGCCCAATGGAAGCTCCTCCACCGCTTCTTTCTGCAGAGTCGTGGAACTGGGCGAATAAGTGTCAGCGACTGATTGTGGGTTGTCCCGCACCTCAATCGATTGCACGATGCCGCGAAGGGAAAGTTCTAAGGAGATATTCTGGATTTCGCGTGGCTTGAGTGTGAATTGACTCCTCTCGTCCTGAAAATCGCTGTGGGAGGCCACGAGCGTATATTGCCCGGGAATGAGCCGTTGAAACGTAAAATGCCCGTCTTGACCAGTTGTGGTTCGAAGAGGCTGTAACAAAGAGTTGCTCTCCAACCGGATTGCTGTATCGGGTAACGTCGAACCGTCGGCCTTTGCCGTGACAACGCCATGAATCACTCCCTCACTCTGGGCGTAGAGGGAACGGCTAACGCTCGAAAATATGCAAGAAACACCAATGACAAATAAGAAACATTTCCTCATGGCATTAGTCCTCCTCGAATCCAGGTTGCTTCGTGCTAGGTCTTCTGAAACCGTGAGCGCCGGCGAGGTTTCAGGCGTGTGAAGTCATCGGTGGTCATAGACCGCCGGTACAGAAGAAGGGGAGTTTAGCTGTTAGATTCCTCTCGGAGGCGGAGTCGGGAATTCGAGGATGGTGCTGTGGAGTCTGTGCGTGGCCGGCAAAACAAAGGGTCTCGACGCGATCGTCACCACCAGCGACGCGGTTTCCTTCATGACCGCCGGTCCGGTTGCGGTAGCCACAATCTGCGTGTGCGTGCAACTGGACATCTGGCATGTGGAGGGTTTGTCCTGCTGGTGTTGATTCTGGCTGGGACAATATTCGCCGGCGTCATGATGCATGGGGCACA
>WNGJ01010909.1_pt1 | contig 10373 bp, 9 predicted proteins | sample 5400611 | NCBI WGS metagenome assembly WNGJ01 (sample SAMN13153375, study PRJNA577476) | soil metagenome | isolation source: 40 cm soil or saprolite under Garry oak tree replicate 1 | place: USA:California | collected 2016-06-15
CACCTATATCACCGACGAAGCGCTGCTTGGCCCAGTGGTCCCCGGCCTGGGAGATCCGCTGGCCACCATCGATGGGGGACGAGCAGTGACGGTCACGAACGCCTATGTTGCGGCCTTCTTCGACACCTATCTGAAGCAGCAGCAGACCAACCTGCTCAACGGAGACTCACCCCAGTATCCAGAAGTGGAATTGTTGGCGGTTCACCATCCGTTGTTATAAAATCTTGCTCAAGGTGTGCTCTGTCAGGGACGGTACAAGTCGATGGGATCTCAACTCGTGCATACGCACAGCAAGAAAGGAAACGGAACCAGCCATTGAGGCGGAGGAAGATCATGACTACTCACCAGAGCGAGACGACACCCGATCCCTCGGCGAATGACTCGCGGAGAAGCGCACCAGCAGGAATTCGTCGTCCTGGGCACTCATCCCTCCGCATCCTGCTCTCCGAGGGATCGAGCCTCTCAGCGCGACAGACGATCACTGCCCTGGGTCGGTGCGGCTATACCCTCGATGTGTGCGATCCGCATCCGCTGTGCATTAGCCGCTTTTCCCGCTTCATCCGGCGCATCTATCGCTGCCCGGCGGTGGGAACGGACCCCCTCGGGTACCTCGCGTTTGTGCTCCAGCACCTCACACAGGAACCCTACGATGTCCTGCTGCCGGTGCATGAGCAAGCGTTTCTCTTCGCAAAGGTGCAGGATCGACTGCCGGACGGTGTAAGCACTGCGCTCGCCTCGTTTGACGCCTTCCTCGAGGTGCAGGGAAAAGTGGCGTTCGCGAGCCTGATGGAACGGCTCGCTCTGCCGCAGCCACCGACTCACATCGTCTGCTCGCGCGCGGAACTGGAGACACTGGACCAGTTCCCCTGCTACATCAAGACGGCGTACAGCACGGCAGGACAGGGTGTCTGGCGCGTCACGAACCGGGAGGAGCGGGACCGTGTCGCGCTCGTGCTCGAACAGCGGGGCCTGCTGGGTGGGACGCGCGAAATCGTCGTCCAGGAAGAAGTGACTGGTGTGTTGTGCCAGGCTCAAGCAGTATTCGTGCATGGCCACCTGCTTGCCGTGCACTGCACCCGGACGCGGGGGGTGAGTGTGGGCGGAGGGCACAGCGCACGCACGGGGGTGGATCACCCACAGGTGCGGGAACACCTTGTTCTCCTGGGCCGAGCACTGCAGTGGCACGGCCCGCTGGCGCTCGATTACCTCTTCGAGGAAGCGACCGGACACCCCACCTACATCGAGGCCAATCCTCGGCTGGTCGAGCCGATGAATGCCACTCTCAGCGGAGTCAACCTCGCCGATCTGACCGTGCGGGTTGCCCTTAGCGAGATGGGAGCCTCTGACGTTACCCTTTGCGGACACCCCGGCAGACGAAGTCACAGCCTGATGGCGATCCTCCTCGGCATCGCTGATCAGGGCGGATCGCGGCGGGAGGTGCTGCGCACCGTCGGAGAGGACATCCGAGGCTGCGGGATCTTCGCCGAGAGTCGGGAAGACCTGACACCGCTGCGCATGGACCCGCCCAGCCTGATCCCGCTCGCTGTGGTAACCGGGCAACTGCTACTGCGCCCACGCGCAGCACAGCATATCGCCGCTGGCACGGTCAACGCGTACAGCCTGACCGCCACCGCGGTAGAAACGATCGTTGCCCTCGATGGCAAGTGAACACTATCCTAGAATCTCCAAGGGGTAAAGAGCAAGAAGAAAACTACTCAAACCAATGAGCTCATACCATGCTATATTGTACAGCTAAACCAAGTTTGCCCACGTTACTCATGGCATTCCATTGTTCCGGTAGATACCGCAAATCTGTAAGGATAGAGAGGGTGTTTGGTAAAAAGGAGAACCAAAGAAGAGCAAAAGCAAGCTGAAGGAATTTTGACCGGGTTTTCAACATGAACCAGCCACAGCAGATAGGAATGAGGAACAAAAAGCTATTCAAGCCTATCATGGACATGTGGTCGTCACCCTTTCTTAGACGTTGTATCACGAACTGGCACTTCGAGGAGCCAAAGTCAAGGCTTCTGTCCTCTGTCCAGGCTTTGTGAACACACGGATTATGGATTCAGTTCGCAATCGTCCGGCCAGACTCCAGAATGATCTGGCTGAAGAGCAATTGGGTCCCGAAAGCGAGGCACTGGTGCAGCTTATGCGTCAAGCTGTAGAGGCCGAGATGCCTCCTCACCAGGTAGCCGACATTGTCTTCAAGGCGATCCGTGACGAGAGATTTTACATTCTGACGCGTCCAGAACTGAAAGAAGCGGTTCGAGTCCGCATGGAGGATATTCTTCAAGAGCGCAATCCGACATATATTCTAATGCTACAATAACTGATCAGGTTCCCACCTCAGTTTTCGGTCTGAAGCGTAGCGCTGACCAAACTTCGTCGATAGAAATCTGGGTAACAGGTCTCCATTCGCTGTCAGGAAAGACCTTCCAGAGTATATCGCGGTTGATGTCGGAGGGAACCTTCGAACTCTGTTTTGGATACGAAACCCAGAGCAATCCTCCAGGTTTTACTAGCTGGATGGCAATAGGTGTATCTTTCTCAACCTCGGCTTTATTGCGCACAAACTGAAGTACCACGTCAAAGTTACCAGCAGGTGCTGGAGTCGTAAGGAGTTCAACATCTGCTGGTAGCAGGGCGCCGAGTTGTTCAGAGTATCCTTCGGGAGCATTCAACATGATTATGCGCTGCTTCGGTTTAATACCGAGTTTTTTGATCAAAGATGTATCGGCCATTTACTGACTCCTCGGCCCGCCGGCCCATAGCGTATTTTGAAGCATTTTAGCTAGCTAATAGCCTGGTATTGTAAAACGACTGTTTTAGTAGCATCAGAAAGGGATCATATGATGCAAACTCAGAATGGAGTATATCATATAACACAACAGCCGAATAACCACATGAGCATGTTGTGTAACCTTGCTGCTATGGACTACTGACCCAACACATACGTCTTTCTAGCCTGTAGACAAATCTAACTCTGGTTTGCTCTGTATCGAATTGTTGCACACGTTGCGCCTGTTTGAATGTGCCAAACTGCGGTGGCATTTTCACCTCTGCTCCACGTAGCAATTCTTTAATGATCAGTATCTGGATACGTGGCACCCTGGACAAAGAACGAGTTCTTCAAAAACCCTCTTCCACCGTATTGGGCTTTTCCAGGCGGCGTGGTTCCTCGGTGTGTTGTTGAGGCGAGCGCAACCAGAGCGAGATATGCGCTGGCTGCATCGTCTCGGTAGAATTGGCATCAAAAAGTAGACCCATAAACCCGTCAAACATCCGTGTTGTACCGACATTCAAACAGTTCACTTGTAGCTTTGGTGTCATGAACAATGGGATATATGAAGTTCGTCAGATAGCACTGTATGAACTCGATGAAGTATCTGCGAAGGAGACTCTTAAGAGTAGATACCAGGGTATTGTTGAAAACTCCATTCGCATTGTAGAAGCCAGATAAAAAATTTCCGGTTGGGGGTTTTGCTAGTTGACGCCTGCACGTACCCCGTATGTAGGTCTGCTGATAGGCGTCAACTCTTCTTTTTACTGGTGTTCGTTTACATGCGCGTCTATGTGTAGGAGAAAAAATCAAGGAAAATACCCTAACGCAAGTTCAAGTGGATGTGGGCATAGTAACACTCGAAAGGTACCAGGAAGCATTGACCAGAATGTTAGTGTATGCACGATTGGAAAAACAAACGCAAGCATAGCATAAAACTCAACAATATTTTTCTCTGCGCAAAATATGAAGTCTGTCATGAGTTGGCATCCGCAGCCTGAACATTTTTTCTATCGTCCCAGTCAAAAGCCCACTATTGCAGAAAGCATCGTTTTCGTGGTCTGGTACACACGTTATAGCTAGCGAGTTATATCCGTTATTCTCCACTACCTGGTACAAATTCAGTTTCCTGGTATTGATTAGCTTGCTCAGATAGTTTGTCGGCTTCTTTCAATGTTACCGAAGGAGTACGGGCAAAATCAGGCTGGTTCTTTTTCCTGCCTCTTATGACTGGCAAGATGGCTCCCAAACCGATGCAGATGAGTCCGAGGAGGGACAGCGCAGTACCTGCCTTCCAGTAATGTTGATAATAACCATTCGGATTCTGAAAATACACAGAGGTGCTGAACATCTCTGGCGGCTGGCCAAATTGATGATACAACGTTATCCGCTCAACTGTATATGCCTGACCAACCAGATGAACATGATTGTCGGAACTAGCATCGATACTGGTTGTTTCGTCGGTTCGATAAAGGAAAGAGATCAAGACATTGCCGTGATTGAGGTAATCGGCGCTAAAAGCGGGTAAAAATTCACCCTCATTTACAATGTACAGAGTTGGGCTTTTTTCCAACTGCATATAGCCGATTCCACGCCCTGAAAGGTAGTGAGCAATAAATGCTTTTGTTATATTTTGATAGGGAGTTTTTTGTGGAATGGCATCGTAGATCAGGCCGCTAATTGTGAGCAGGATTCCCAAGAGTATCAGGCCTCTGCGCCGTATAAAGATGGCTATAATCTTCATTTCTTAGCTCCTTTTTTATCTCGCCGCCTATGGCGGCGAAGGAAAAATAATCGGGGACACCCCGAACCCCGGCAGAAGCGCGGCCTCTGCACTCCCGAAACTGCGTTGGTTGAGAAAAAGGATATCCCAAGTCTGGTAGAGGTGCAGTCTCTGCACTTTGCTAGACGAATAGGCGTCTCTATGATATCATCGATGGCGATACGAACAAATACACTGGGAGGAACGGGCTACACTGTGTATCTTAAACGTTTGGAGATGTTGGGTTTTAAGAGCTTTGCGGTGCGGACGATGTTGGAGTTCAGCACGGGCGTAACGGCTGTAGTAGGACCGAACGGTGCAGGGAAATCGAACGTTGCCGATGCGGTGCGCTGGGTGCTCGGCGAGCAGAGCATGCGCCAGTTGCGCGGCAAGAAAAGCGAGGACATTATTTTCTCGGGTGGGCATGGCAGAGCTCCACTTGGTTTGGCCGAGGTCTCTCTTACCATCGATAATAGTACAGGCTGGGTGCCTTCGGAGTATAGCGAGATCACCGTTACACGGCGCAGTTACCGTTCCGGAGAAAATGAATACCTCATCAACAAACAGAAAGTTCGCCTCAAAGATGTCGTGTTGTTGCTGGCGCAGGCTCGCATCGGGCATGACTCCTATACCGTGGTCGGACAAGGGTTGATTGATGCTGCCCTCAGCTTGCGTGTAGAGGAGCGGCGCGGACTATTTGAGGATGCCGCAGGTATTCGTCCTTTCCAGGTGCAGCGGACGGACGCCGAAAACCGACTGCGACTGACAGAGCAGAACCTTGACCGTTTGCGTGATATCGTCAGTGAAATCGAACCTCGCCTGGAACCTCTGGCGGAACAGGCCCGCCGCGCAGTCGAATCCCGGCAATTAAACGGCGAATTGCAGGAGGTCTTGCTCACCTGGTATGCCCTGCAATGGCGGCGACTGCGCGCTAACAGGGAGCGGGCGGAGGTTGCAGAACAGGAGCAGGCACAACAGGTGCGGCAGATGGAGCAGGCGCTCGAGGATGCCGACAAGCGTAGAGAAATCCTGGGCATTCAACGGCAAAGCGCTCAAGCGGGTATTGTTGAGGCGCGTGACGCATGTAATGAAGCGAACGAAGTCGTGCAGCGTAACGAACGTGACCTGGCCGTCAGCCAGGAACGGATCACAAGCTTAGAGCGTCAACGGGTAGAGCAGCAGCAGGAGGAGCGACGACTGCGCGAGCGATTGATTGCGGCACAACAACAGATTATTGACCTGGAGGAACAATGCGACCTTGCCGATGAAGCTATTGACGCGGATGCCACATCCCTGGCGATCCAGGAAGCGCAGGTCGCGAAGGCGCAAAAGGAATATGAATTTGATGAGCGGCGTTTGCGCAATGCACAGGGTGAACTCATCCAGATTCAAGCTCGCCTGGGAGCCAGCCAGTCTGATCTTGGCCGGCAGCAGAAGCACCTGGGGGAGCGCAATCGCACTCTCGCGGCGAGGCGAGATACTATTTCTCAGACCCAGCAGACTCTCCGCACTTTAGAGAGTCGCCTGGCTGAAGAGCGCGTGCAACTCGATAGCACACGCAAAGAAGAGCAACAGATCACACAACGCAGACAGGCTATGGCGCGTGCCATCGCGGACGCGCAACAGGAGATGGAACGTCTCAAGTCAGCCCTGGCAGAAGCAGAAAGCCTTCGCCGCAGCACTTCAGACCGGCTCAATATGCTGAAAAACTGGCATTCGAGCCTCAGCGGGTATAGCGATGGCGTACGCGCACTCATGCGCGCCCCGTCGGGCAAACTCAGCGGTATCCTTGGTCCCGTACCGCAGTTTGGTATGGCACCAGCAGGTTTGGAGGTTGCGCTAGAAGCTGCGCTTGGCCCCTATTTACAGGCTGTAGTAGTGCAAACGCTTGATGACGCTCGTGCATGCCTGGATTACCTGCATGCAACGAAGGCGGGAAAAGCAATGGTCGTGTGGTTGGATAAAGGCGAAAGCCAGGGAGGGATGAACGGCATTGATGAGGCGCACGTGCAGTCGGCGGAAGATGTACTCAGTCGCTTACTGGCAAGTACACCATCGTTGAAAGAGCGTGTGCATGGACTGGCGTGGCGTAGTATACAGTGTGATCCCCGCTACCTTCCTCTTTTCCGCGGAATGCTGCGCGGGACTATCATCGTACATGACATGGAAACAGCCTGCACACTTCTCAACGCGCTCGCATCATTGCCTGGCGCATCTGACTATCCTCAGATAGAGAAGCTGGTAACGCGCAAAGGTGAAGTGCTGCACGTCGATGGCTGGCTGACGGGAGGAAGCGGCAAGGATGGCAGCCAGCAGGGCTTGCTGGCTTACGAGCGCGAGCTGCGTGAACTGCCACAGCAACTCGATGAGCACGTAGCGCTCATCGATACGTTGAACGCCAGTATTAGCGAGGTGCAGCGCAGCCAGGAAGCTCGCCGGGCAGAGCAGAACGCGGTTGACAAAGAACTGCAGAAAATTGTTACTCGCATCAATGATCTGAACAGAACGGTGAGTAATACGCAGCGAGAGCAGGAACGTTTGCAAACCGAGTTACAACTGGCGATCTCGGTTGAACAGCAGTTGGCGGCTGAACTTACCGGGTTGGAACAGGAAGTGCAAGCGGCGCTGGAACGCGTGCGCGCACATGAGAAGTCACAGCGTGAAACCGCTGGCCTGGTCGAGGAGCTACAGCGAGAGGTGGAGGAACGCACCATCATCTATCGCCGCCAGCAGGATGAATTGAGCAAAGCTCGTACCGCGCTGGCCGTCGAGCGACAGGAGGCGAAGTCGCTGCGCCTGCAATTGCTGGCGCAACACACACAGCTACAGGACCTGAAATCGCAGGTTGAACACTACATAAGCCGCATGAAAGAGGCCGAAGAGCGACACCAGGTATTACAACAGACAATGGCGTCGCAGCGCACGGAGCTTGAGCAGGCTCGAGAACACACGCAAACGCTGGCGGAAACGTTGCGCGAGGCTGAGAAGCAGGCCGGTGAGATCGATGGTCAGATAACTATGCAGGAACAAGAGATAATGCAGTTGCGCCATACGATGGCTGCATTAGAAGTAAGCTATCGCCACTGCCTGTTGGAGAGCCAGAAGGCGCGAGATGCGGTAGAAGCATTATTGGAGCAGTTACAGGAAGAGATAGCTGTCACTGACCCTCGAGAACTGGTTCGATATGCGACAAACGGCTATGGGGTCGCAGAAGTAGCGGATGTACAGGATGAAAGTGATGCCGCATTTTCTTCTACCGGGTCTGATACTCTTTCAGAGGAAGAAGAGTCGCATTTACGCAAATTACGCAGGCGAGTTGACATCCTGCGCAATCGTCTCAAAGCTATTGGGGGCAGCGATCCCGAAGCACCACAGCAGTATGAGGAGACGCTCACGCGTTATGAGTTCCTTTGTACGCAAATTGCCGACATGGACCAGGCTGCTTTGCAGTTGCGCACGATTATCAGCCAGCTCGACGTGACGATGGCGCGGCAGTTCGAGACAACTTTCCAGGCTGTCAACGCCCGTTTCAGCGAACATTTCACAACACTGTTCAACGGCGGTAATGCGCGTCTTGAACTGACCGTCTCCAGAAATGAGGAGAATGGTGCGCATGCATCGAGTATGCCAGCAGGTGTAGACGTGATTGTACAGCCACCAGGCAAAAAGGTGCAAGATTTGTCGCTGCTTTCGGGTGGGGAACGCGCATTGGTCTCGGCGGCGCTGCTCTTTGCCTTGCTGGAGATCAATCCGCCGCCTTTCTGCCTGCTCGACGAGGTGGATGCGGCTCTCGACGAGTCCAACCTGGTACGCTTCTGCGAAATTTTGAAGCATTTGGCCCAACGCACACAGTTTATCGTGATTACCCATAATCGTGTGACGATGATGGAGGCCCAGGTTATCTATGGTGTCTCGATGGGTGGAGATAGCATCTCGCGTGTGATCTCCTTGAAACTTGAAGAGACTCCGGTTGCGGGAGATCGATAAACCATGCCCATAAACTCATGAAAAAACTATTGACAGGCTTTCTTGTCTATGATACTATACAGCGTGTCAAGAGAAACCGCCTGTATGTGCAGGTGAACCGGTGGCAGTAGCGAAGAAGGTATACCCGTTCCCATCCCGAACACGGAAGTTAAGCTCTTCAGCTCCGACGATACTTTGGGGGCAGCCCCACGGGAAAATAGGTCGTCGCCGTTTCACCCGCCCACATGGGCGGTTTTTTTATGCTGGTTTTAATATTTTACAGAACAAGTGCTTCCTTTTTAGAAGGTGAGAATGTCCGAGCCGGATCAAAGGCTCTGAGGTTGATAGTGTGTCTTTCGAAAGGGGGTGGGAGACGAACTTGTTGCCCATGCTCAATATCTCCTGTAATGATGGCTTCAACCAGCAGAGCAGTAATCGGCGCATGCATTAAGCCATGTCCAGAGAAACCAGCAGCATGAACAAGATTGCCCTGATTGCTATCAATGCCGATCAAGGGATTCGCATCAGGTGTTGTGCCGTAGAAACCGGATGCTGTCGCCGTTAATCCACCAGCATCAGCTAAACGTGGGGCGAAGTCCATTACCTGTTCGAGAATGGCGTAGCCATAGTTGTCAATGCCGTTGCTGTGGTTAAATGGCGGGTCGATCCGATCCTGGTCTTCATCGCTGAAGTTGGGCTCGGGATTGGTCTCGTGTGCCCAGGCAAGCAACAGGAGTTCGTTCTCGGGACGGCTATGTGCTCCTCGACCAGTACCCATGCCATAGATAGTCATCGGCAGCCGCAACCATTCATCCCGGCTCATGATTTGCCTGTCTGGTTTCAGGAAGTAGTGATAGCGCTTGAGCGGTGAAATAGGGAGAGGCATCCCGCCAATGAGCCGGCTAAGTCGTGGAGCCCATGCATTTGTCCCATTGACGAACCAGTCAGCCTCTATAGAACCTTTCGTTGTTTCGAGAGCGATAATACGACCGCCGCGAAGCGCTGCACCAATCACTTCCGTATCTTGCATCAAATGGGCGCCTAACTCCTGTGCGCGGCGAAAGCCTTCCATGTAGATCATCTGGGGGAAGAGAAACCCATCGGTCGGGCACCACGTTGCTCCCACGAGACGACCAGGTTCGATATGCGGCCAGCGTGCATGGACTTCCTGGGGAGTCAGGATTTCGACTGGCATGCCCGGTTTCCAGGCCGGTGCAGCTTGCTCTGGATCCTCATAGAGGAAGAGGTATCCGTTTTGCTGGATAACAGGCTGGCTTCTTTCAGATGGGGTTTGCAGTATCTGGTGAAACTGCGTATACCACCATTCGGAATACTGCATGCCGATCACTGTTTCCTCAACGCTGAACTGTGCGCGGATGCCCGCCGCTGAGCGACTTGATGAACCATTCCCAATCTTTGCCTTCTCTAGGGCGGTCACGCGGAAGCCTCGCTCAGCTAAGCGAACGGCTGTCAGGGCGTTGGTCGAGCCTCCGCCGATCAGGACCACGTGATCCGCTGTCGAGTGTCGTTTGGTTTGTGGGGTATTCATGACTCGTTGCTCCTTTCTGTCATTGGGAATATGTTCAACGAATTTGGCGACGCACACCGGGCGGTTGAAATCAGGCATCAGGCGAACGAAGCGACGGCGCACCGGGCGACCACGAGGGTCGCCCCTACATTTCGTTCAGAGCTGAATTACCGGGCGACCACGAGGGTCGCCCTTACATTTCGTTCAGGGCTGCATAACCGGGCGACCACAAGGGTCGCCCTTACATTTCGTTCAGGGCAGTTATTATTTTATCGATTTCCTCCTCGGTGTTGTAGAAGCCTGTTGAAATACGCAGTGACTTTGTGGAGGGGATG
>WNGJ01017059.1_pt1 | contig 10373 bp, 11 predicted proteins | sample 5400611 | NCBI WGS metagenome assembly WNGJ01 (sample SAMN13153375, study PRJNA577476) | soil metagenome | isolation source: 40 cm soil or saprolite under Garry oak tree replicate 1 | place: USA:California | collected 2016-06-15
CGGAATGCAACAATTCTGGGGTAACGTTGTCAGCGGAAGAAAAGGAATAGTGCGAGAAAGCCGGTCAAGATCCCCAACACGGGACTAAGAACGGCGAACCAGAACGAGACGGGCCAACCTAAGTCGCTGCTGTTAATGTGGGACGTAGCGATTATGCCGTACATTCGTCCCGACAGTTCGGCAGGGTATTGGACCTTAGTCTTATGCGGGATTGCGAGCCGGCGAGACGCCGGCGCGTTGCGAGATGCGAACCAAATCAGCCACCGAGGTGACACCGAGCTTTTGCATGACGCGGCCGCGATGAACTTTGATCGTCTTCTCGGCCGTGTGCAGTTCCGCCGCAATCTGTTTGTTCAACAGGCCCATAACGACGAAACGCAATACTTCAAACTCACGCGGGGTCAATCTATCGACACGTCCACGCGCCTCGCGTCTTTGCTCGCGTTTGCGCAGCTGTTCCTTGCTACGTCCCAAAGCGCGGTTGACTGCTTCGATGAGTTCCCCGCTGTCGAAAGGTTTGATCAGAAAATCAACCGCGCCTTTTTTCATTGCTCGGGTAGCGGTCGGCACGTCGCCATGGCCGGTAAGGAAAACAATCTGCTCGCAAGCGCCTCGCTTCTCGAGCGCTTCTTGTAACCCCGGACCCTTCAAACCCGGCATGCGGACATCCAGGACAAGGCAGATTGGGCCTTGGAAGATTTCGCGCGTCAGATAATCTTCCGCGGAAGCAAACGTCTCAGCGGCAAACCCTGCGGATTTAAATAAGCGGCGCAAACCTCGACGCACCGACGGGTCGTCATCCACTGCGCAGACAAGCTCCCTCGCGCTGCTCACGCAACCTCTCCTGTTTCCTTCTTTGTTGCGACCGGCAGGCTAAAGAAAAATCGCGCGCCCTCGTCGGCATTTTCCGCTCCGAGCTTGCCCCCATGCGCTTCCACGATCGAGCGAACAATTGTCAGGCCCATTCCCATTCCGTCTGGCTTGGTGGAATAGAAGTGTGTGAAAATCTTATCGGGATTGTCTTTGGGAAGTCCGCCACCGTAGTCCCGCACGCTAGTTACGACAGAATTAGCTTCGCATCTTGTGGAAATGAGAATCCGGCGTTTAGCCGCCGGCTTTGACTGCATTGCCTCGATCGAATTCATCAGAAGATTTAGCAACACCTGTTGCAAATTGACCGGGTTAGCATCCACCATCGGAAGATTCGGAGCGAGTTGCGTCTCGACCGAAGTGGCGCGTCCCAGCAAATCGGAATGGAGCAGCCGCAGGACCTCCCAGATGATCCCATTCAAATTTACCGGGCGCCTTGTTCCCTCGCTCTTGCGCACGAAATTGTGAATCCCGTGAATAATATCGCCCGCTCTCCGGGCATCAGCCGCAACATCGGCGAGCAACTCGTCAAACATTTCGAGTTCGGGGGAATTTTGCGCCAGAAACCGTCTCCCGGCTGCCGCGTTGCTGGCAATGGCGGAGAGGGGCTGATTAAGTTCGTGCACGAGCGAAGCAGCTAGCTCGCCCATAGACGACACCCGGCTCATGTGTGCCATCTCTTCGCGCTGCAGTTGTAGCTGGAGGTCGGCTTTGAATTGCGCCGTGATGTCGATGGCTACCCCAATCAGTTCGCTCACTTCCCCCCGATCGTTGCGCAGATAACGGCCGCGCGAAATTAGCCAGCGTGTTTCGCCGTCCGGCCGGAGCAGGCGATATTCAATTTCAAATGTTTGCGACGCGGCTCGCGCGCGCTCGATGGCTTCTTCCATTGCAATTCTGTCTTCTGGATGCACGCGAGAGAGAAACAACTCGCGGGACAAAGGCTGGTCACGATCGAAGCTGAAGATGGCGCGACCATTGTCGCTCATCCACGATTCCTTCCGCTCAAAATCGATCGTCCAAAATGCCAGGTCCGCCGATTCGGCGGCAAGACTGATGCGCTCTTCGCGCTCCCGGAGTGTTATCTCCCCTTTGCCGCGCTCTTCTATGACGGCCGCAAGCAGCAAGAGCGGGACCGACATGACGATCAAAAACATTTGAATCGAAAGCGCATTTTCTTCTGCCGATCTTGTCGAAAATGGCCCATACCCGTGGCCGGCGCTCCATATCGCAAGAAAAGTCAAAGTGCAGATGGCCGCGCTCGCGCCGCGTGAGCCGAAACGTACTGCTGCCCAGATCAAAAATGGCAACGGCAAATAGAGCAGCGTGGAATCTGCCGTCGGTGCCAATTTATAGAAAACGATGGTGTTGACCGAAAGCAAACCAAGCAGAAGAAGGCTGGCTTCGAGAAATCTCGGACGACGAATCTTGCCCAGCCAGGCGATTCCCTCCGCGCCCAACATCACAATCAAAGGCGTCAAGGTAAGCGCGGCCAACGCGTTTGAAGTAAATCGAATTCGCCAGATTTCCCAATAGTTGTCATGTCCCCAGTGGTTGAGAACGACGAACGATACCGGATGCAGCTCGCACTGATGAGTGCTTCGCACGAGTTGCTGATGAACCAGCAAAAAACCATCGTAGGAGGAACGTGACTCTCCAATTCTGCCGTCAAATGCGCAGGAAATGCGGCCAGCAGTAGCACCCACCAAATGCGGACGGGCGCCAACAAAAGCGCCGCCAGCAAAATCGAGTTGGGTGGCCAGAGAACTGAAACCGGATGCGGCCGAAGCGTCAGCGCGAATCCGATCTTCGCGCCGAGATAATACGCCGCGAACACCACGAGCGCGGCGAAAAAGGGTCGATAATCCAGCCGCCCCTGTTCACTTTCCCAGCGCGACGACATTCCACCGCTCAGCGGCTGGGCAATCGCTCTCATAATCGAAGGTGACTTATTCCGAAGGCCCTCGATTAAACCAATTTACCCCAACGGTCTGCTATTGGCTTAACCGATTGCTCGGTAAGCGATTACAATAATCAAAAGCGAGTACGCGACACAAGCTTGTAATTGTTACATCCTTGTGACACTTCCCGCCCTAAGCGGTCTTGCGCACGATGAGCGACACCCCGCCATTCATCCGTATCAATGTGCACTGCTTCAGAAGTGTTGGGTGGTTCCAGAAAGGTTTTTCGCGCACCACGGACAAACCCTCGCTCATCCAAACGTCCATTCCGCCGTCAACCACGACAGCCTGACAGCAGCCTCCTCCGGTAAGGATGCCAGCGGCGAGGCTAGCCTGCACGCGGCCGTCACCAATGATGTATAAAGGTTCAGTCGCCGCGCGCTTCCGGTCTTGAAGCACCTTGGCTGCAGAAAGCTTTTTTAAAGGAACCGATCGCGCGCCGGCAATGTGAAAGCTTTCGAATTCTTTTTCCGTCCGGACATCAATGAGGTCCAAAGGTTCGCGGTTGTCGATCAATGTTGCCAGTCCGACGGGATGAATTGTGGTCAGGTTATTCTGCTTCTGCGTCATCCAGACCACCAGTCGTGATTGATAAACGTGGCGAAGTCGGTGTCGGTGCGAGGAGGCGGACTGCCTTCGAGCTAAAGAGGGCTTTGCCGGTCAGATCAGCAAACTCATTGAAGGAATGAACGAGGCATTGAAAATTCTGTCGGACATTTCGGAACGCTGCCTCGTCGAAGTCGGACGGCTCGTCATACAGTGGCCGGACACAGGCCAGCCTTTGCCGCAACTCCATCAAATCGAGCATCGATCCCATCGCCATCAGCGGCGCGCGCAAGTTTTGCGAGTGCGCGATCAACCATGCCTTTTGCGTGCTAGTGGCGAGTTCGAGCGCCGCATCTATCCAATAATCTTCTGTGCGTTGCGTACGAGTTTGGTGTGTTGATCTTGCCGGTTTTTTTAGAACACTTGTTTTCATAGATGGTCGAGGGTCGCGGTCATTGAGATATTTGTTTTAAGCAGGCGGGCGATAGGGCATTTCCCCCTGAGTCATGGCAAAAGTTTGAGACAAGGAGCGAAACCCGCACATGGGACCTTGCTCTTATTCGCGGGATGGACCGGCGAGATGCGAACACTGTCTGCCTTCTACGAAGCCAGTGTCATTACGCGTGTGGGGCTTTAGATAGCATGTGTAAGTTCGAGCCCAGCACTTTTTTTTCCTCGTGTTTCTGACGAAAATTTCGCCGTGAGGAGTAGCAATCCCGCAATGGCAAGAAAAAGCGCAGATACTGTAATCTCGTGCAGCACCGCGGCCACACACGCTGCTAGCGCGGGCAAGGCCGCACCCCGAATGAGATAGATTGGGGCCTCGAGGGAGGATCTCTTGCGCCACAGTGGAAGACCCCGGGCGACCCAATCCTTCATTCCGCCATCCACCGGAACGGCATTCACGCAACCGGCGGATCGAAGTATCCCCGTCGCAAGGCTGGCTTGGGCGTGACCGTCTTCCGAAATGACATAAACACGCTCTGCTGTCAGGCGTCGCCCTCGAAAGATCCCGGGCGTCACCAGCTCACCAAAGGGAAGCGATTGCGCCCCCGGGATGTGCATTGCGGCAAATTCATTCTTTGACCGAACGTCGATCAAATCAATCGGCTCATGATTGACGACCAACGTTCCTAAAACCGAACAGTCCATCATGTTCATACCAATTGATCGGCGAAATGTGCCAATTCAGCCCGTTGGACTTTCGTCTTATAGGATCGCCGGACTCGTTTTGGTCTTGAAATGGCGAGTGTCAATCGGGATTTTAGCAAAACAACGCGTGGCAAATCCAAGTCGCGGCGATTCAATCGGTAGCTCATTTGGTAATGGCTTGCGGCGCAGATCGCTTCGCGTGCTAGAATGAGCCGTTTTCTACTCGCCATTCGTGTTCAACTCGATTTCTCGGAAATCGCGCGTTTTCCTCTCGTAAATCGATTGTCTTTTGAAATGAAAAGCGATGTTTTGAAATCGCTGATTTCGGATTCCTAAGTCTGGCGCGTCTGCCAATTTCGCCACCCTGGCATCGGAATTTTAGATTGTAGATTTCAGATTTTCGATTGCAAACGAAGGAGACGGTACATCGCGCTTCTTCTCTCCTCTCCCTTGTTCGGGAGAGGATTAAGGTGAGGGTGAAGGTGATGTCTTGACAGTTGGAATCCCGCGCCGCGTCGTGAGATACACGGCGAAACTGCCGAGCCAGTGTCCACCTTCGTAATGTTCGCCGGTCACCGCTGCGAGTCCGGCATGCCGATGCGCATCCGCCGCAGCCTGCAGCGCCGGCCGGCGCGGATCGTCCTCCGGTAGCGCCGAAAGAATTCCTTCCAACATCCACGCCCGGCTCAAATTCAGTCCGTCGAGGTGCGCCAGCTTCGGATCGCTCGGGTCCGGCGAGATCGCGACCGCCAACCAATCTGGATTTTCCGTCACTGGAATCTGCGGCGTGAATCCCTTCAACCAGCCTGCGAATTCTTTTTGGGGGAGGACGCGCCGCATCACGTCGGCTTCACCAAGGCAGGGCGAAAGAAAATCTTCACCGGAAGGTTCGTAATTGAGCGGACAATTCTTGTCCGCCAGAAAAAACTTCTTGGACGAGTCGCGGACCAGTCTTGCAAAAGCTTCATTCTTCGTCGTCCGCGCATAATCGAACATCAGTCCGAGACCGAACGCGGTTTGGTCGTGCTCGCCGATCCGCACTGGATTCGAAAGTTTCGGTAACCATTTCGTCAGCCGTTCCACCGCCGCGTCTTCGAGCGGCGTCAGGTTCAGTAGCCATTCGTGCGCTTGCGGGTCGTCCCATTCGCGCAGCTCAGCGCAGAGCTGGAGCAGCCACGACAACCCATACGGCCGTTCAAAACTCGAGCGACCTTCGCCTCGAACGTAAGTCGCCTCCTGTTTCAAATTTTCCGCGGTCAGACTTTGCTTGAGCGCGTCGCGTGCAGCGCTCGCAAACGGCGCGCCCGGAAATGTGCGGACCAGTCTGACCAGTAACCAATGTCCGTGCACCGACGAGTGCCAGTCGTAACAGCCGCAAAATGCCGGCGTCAGTTTTCGCGGCGGCGCGACGTCTGCGTCGCTGTTGAGCACATGACTGATCTTGTTTGGATATTCTTTGTGCACGCACGCGAGCGCGAGTTTGGCGAAGCGCTCCGCGGCTTTTGCGTCGAATTCGCCAGCGGACGGATCCGCCGTGGCGGAGGCCGGCGTTTCGGCCGCGAGAGCCATCGCCGGAACGAGCAGGAGCACAAACAAAAGATTTTTCATTTTTCAACGCCACTTTGCTGGTGGGACGAGACTCTGTCGAGCCAGTCAATGCCAATCTGAATTAAGCGTTGAATGTTGGGCGTTGAGCGTTGGACGTTTTCTGATAAATCACACAGTCTTATGCGATTCGCTCACTTCTTTACCGCTTGCGCATTGCTCAGCGCTGCGCAAATCACCGCCGTGTCCGCCGCCGATCCAGTCGATAATCCGCTGCTGAAAGAAAGCGCGCTGCCTTATCACTACCCGCCGTTCGACAAGATTAAGGACGCACATTTCGTCCCCGCGATCGAAGCCGGCATGCGCGAGCAGCTCAAGGAAGTCGATCTGGTCGCGAACAATTCCGAGAAACCGACGTTCGAGAACACCGTGGTCGCGCTTGAACGCACCGGCCGCTTGCTCGATCGCGCCGAGCAAACGTTTTCAAATCTCAACGCCTGCAACACGAATCCAACGTTGCAAAAGATCGAAAAGGAAATGGCGCCGAAATTGTCGGCCCACCGCGACGCGATTCATCTGAACGGCAAACTCTTCTCGCGGATCCAGCAGCTTTACGACGGCCGCGACAAACTCGGGCTCGATCCGGAATCCGCCTATCTCCTCGAGCGTTACTACAAGGATTTCGTGCGCGCCGGAGCGAAGCTTTCGGATCCTGACAAGGAAAAGCTGAAGAAGATCAACGCCGAGCTGGCGACGTTGCAGACGCAATTCGAACAAAACGTTCTCAAGGAAAAGAACGCGTCTTCGCTCGTGGTCGATCGCAAGGAAGAGCTAGCCGGTCTTTCTGACAGCCAAATGGCAACCGTTACCAACGCGGCGAAGGCCGAGCACAAGGACGGCAAGTTCGTCATTCAAATGCAGAACACGACGGGGCAGCCATTGCTCGGGTCGTTGCAAAATCGACAATTGCGTGAGCGCATTATGCGGACGTCGCTCGGGCGCAACAGCAAAGGCGGCGAGTTTGATACCCGCAACGTCGTTCTGCGCACGGCCCAGCTTCGCGCCGAGCGCGCCAAACTTCTCGGCTACGAAAACCACGCCGCCTATCAGCTCGAAGACCAAACCGCGAAAGATGTCCCGACCGTGAACAAACTTCTGGGCGAGCTCGCGCCGGCGGCGGTCGCTAACGCCAAACGCGAAGCGGGCGAGATGCAGAAGATTGTCGCTCAAGAAAACGGTGGGTTCCAAATTGCGGCCTGGGACTGGGATTTTTATTCCGAGAAAGTGCGCAAGGCGCGCTACGCCTTCGACGAATCGGAGCTGCGCCCCTACTACGAACTGAATCACGTCCTCATCGACGGCGTTTTCTTCGCCGCCGGAAAACTTTACGGACTCACCTTCAAGGAACGCCACGACCTGCCGGTTTATCTGCCGGAGGTCCGCGTGTTCGAAGTTTACGATCGCGACGGCAAACCGCTCGCATTGTTTCTCGGAGATTATTACGCCCGCTCTTCAAAACGCGGCGGCGCCTGGATGAACGCCTACGTCGAGCAAAGCGATTTGTTCGCGACCAAACCGGTCGTGGCGAATCATCTCAACATTCCGAAACCGCCACCGGGCGAGCCGACCTTGCTCACGCACGATGAAGTGCGGACCGCGTTTCACGAATTTGGTCACGCGCTCCACGGAATGTTTTCAAACGTGAAATATCCGCGCTTCAGCGGAACGAGTGTGCCGCGCGATTTCGTCGAGTACCCATCGCAAGTGAACGAGATGTGGGCGACCTGGCCGGAAGTGCTGAAGAATTTCGCCAAACATTACAAGACCGGCGAGCCGATGCCGCAGGCGCTGCTCGATAAAGTCGAGGCCGCGGAGAAGTTTAATCAGGGATTCAAAACGACCGAATACTTGTCGGCTTCGCTGCTCGACCAAGCCTGGCATCAACTCGATCCATCGCGCGTTCCGACGGATGGAATCGTGTTTGAAAAGGAAGCGCTGCACAAGGCCGGCGTTGATTTTCCACCGGTGCCGCCTCGGTATCGCAGCTTTTATTTTTCGCATGCTTTCGCCGGCGGATACTCGGCCGGATATTATTCGTATCTTTGGAGCGAAGTCCTCGACGCCGACAGTGTCGAGTGGATTAAGCAACACGGCGGATTGAAACGCGAAAACGGCGATCGCTTTCGAGAAACGCTGCTCTCGCGTGGTGGATCGGCCGATGCTCTCAGCCTGTTCAAGAATTTCACCGGGCGCGATCCCTACATCGAGCCGTTGTTGAAACGCCGTGGACTCGATCGGGCTCCGGGTCCGGACGATACGAAAACCGGATCAAATCAATCAGGAAGCCAGGAACCCAGCAAAAAGAACTAGACAGGATTAACGAGAGGATTCTCGGAAACGGTCTCGCATAACTCTGGCAAATCCTATCGAAAGTTTTTGACTTCATGGTCTCCAGATGGATGAATTCCTGTTTTCTTGCTTTCCTGATTCATTGCAAATCCGCATTTCGCATTTCCTATTTCGCGCTATTTTCCGCGCATGAAGTCCGTAGTCGCGAGCGTTGTCGTTGCACTTCAACTGCTGGCCGTCACGGCCTTTGCCAGCAACAGCGTGGTCAACATGTCGCATTACGATTTGATGCGCGTCGATTTCGTCGGAATGAAAAACGAAGGCGTCGTCGGCGTGATTCACGAAGCGACATTTCCGCGTTTGCAACGCGACTGGCGATATTTTGAGCGACAAGCGGCTGCGTCCGAGGCCGGTCTGTTATGGGGCGCGTATCATTTCGGCGACGGCACCAATCCAATTTCCCAGGCCGATCATTTCCTCGCGACGGTCGCCTCATCGCATCGGCCCCTGCGAACCGCGGACGACCCCGAGAAAAAGCGGACGGGCGTTTTGCTCGTGCTCGATTTCGAAAAGAACGGGCACTATCCCGGGGGATCCATGAGCGTGTCGCAAGCGGTCGCGTTCGTGGAGCGGATCAAAGAACGGACCGGCAAATATCCCGGGATCTACGGGAGCGAATATCGTTTGCGCCAAATGTTGTACGGGAGCGGCGCGACCGCCGCCCATCGGGCAGTTCTCTCCAATTGCTGGCTTTGGATCGCCAATTATCACGCCGAACCGCGGGCCACCTCGCCCTGGAGGAGCTGGGACCTTTGGCAATACACCGGCGACGGCAAATGCGATCTGCGTCCGCGCGGCGCGTTTCCGATCAGCGTCGCCAATCTTCGAAAAGCCGAGCGCAATATTTTTCGCGGCAACAACGCGTTGCTTCAGGCGTTCTGGCAGGAACACGCCTGGTTTCCGAGCGCCTAGCGATTGGTAGCCGCGGTTATCAGTTATTGGTTATTTGTTATTTGTCCTCTGACGTCTGATCTCTAACCGCTGACCTCTGACTTCTGTTCCTCTGACCTCTGACTTCTACAGGCGCTTGTGCCAAGCGCACTTTTCTTCCTCTCCCCTGTTCGGGAGAGGAGTGAGGTGAGGGTGAAGTAACCGAGCCCATCTCGCACTGGCGTGACGCCGGAGTTTTGTTACCTTACTGACTGCGTAAAATTCACCCATGGGCGATCCTGTTAATCCTGAAGTAGCCACGGTGCAAAAATCCGCCACGGCGGATAAACCTGCATCACCAACCGCCACTCCGGGTCCGGACCGCGCTGATCTGCGCCCTGAAAATATTCAGGACGCCGTGATTCGGCTTGCTGGCAATTCGCAGGACGGAATTCAAACCGCCGGCGCGTTTTTGGCGCGATTGGCCGGACGCAGCGATCAGGACGTCATGACTTACATGACGATTCCCGCCACCATCTCCGGCGGACCGTCGATCTTTCAGGTGCGCATCGGTTCGGGCGAAGTTTTATCGGCCGGAGATGAAGCCGATTTTCTGGTCGCATTTTATCAACACAGTTATCAGGACCATCTCGATTTTCTAAAAGAAGGCGGCGTGTTGCTTTACGATTCGGACAACGTTGAGCCGAACCTGGACGACAAACGTTTCGTTTACGTCGGCGTGCCCATCACGGGTTTGACGATTGAAGCGCTCGGCGGCACGGCCAAGGACAAGGGCAAAACCAGATCACGATGGATGGCAACAGCGCGATCGCTTACGGATTGATCGCCGCCGGTGTGCGCTACGGCGCCGGTTATCCGATCACACCCTGGTCGTCGGTCATGGAAGTTTTGCGAACGCAGCTACCGAAATACGGCGGCATATTCGTTCAGGCCGAGGACGAACTCGGTGCGGTCTCCCTGGCACTGGGCTTTTCCTTTTCCGGATATCTCGCCGTGACC
>WNGJ01021151.1_pt1 | contig 10373 bp, 8 predicted proteins | sample 5400611 | NCBI WGS metagenome assembly WNGJ01 (sample SAMN13153375, study PRJNA577476) | soil metagenome | isolation source: 40 cm soil or saprolite under Garry oak tree replicate 1 | place: USA:California | collected 2016-06-15
AATCGGCCGGCCAGGCGATGCGGTCGTTGCGCGGCACGCCCAGCGCGGAGAACGTCAAGGCCGCCCGCGAGGCGATGGCCACCGTGCGCGCCACCACGACCGGGCATCTCGACCAAGAAGAGGCCGGGCTTGAGCCGTTCTACCTCGAGCATGCGCACACGCCGGAGATGAAGGCGATGGGTCGCGCGTTCGGGCGCGAGTACAAGCCGCCGGAGGCCGGCACGTACTTCGCTTGGCTGCAGGACGCTAGGCAGGCTGACGCTCACAGCGGGTGTCCACAGCCGTAGCAGCGGGAGCGAGGCGTCAAGGGCGGCGTTGGTGCCTGCTTAGGCGGTGGGCGGCCTGGGATTAGGTCGTTCGCCTGATGCGGTGAGGCGCGTCTTACGCGATCCTGTAGTGCAGGACCCAACCGAGGTCATGTTTCGAGACCAGGAAGTCTGTGATGTGAGTGCCGCCGCATATGCCGGCCACCGAGTGGAGATCGACGAAGACGTCATCCGGCTCCGGCCATCGGCGCGGCGGGAACGGTCCGCTGACCCTGGGCAACGCAAAGGAACGAGGGCGCTCCGATGCTAGATACCGGATTCCCGCGGGCAGATGCCGAGAATGATTTCCTGCGGGCTAGGCGGCACCAGTTCCTGGCCGCGCTGACGAACCGCCTGCGCGGTCGGCCCGTGGACAGCGGCCGCCTCGTGCCGCTCGATGAGATCGTCGGCTCACTCGGCTGGCGCGGCCAGCGCCAGCTGGGGCTGCAGACAATCCGGCTCGACACGATCGCCGGCACCGCCGGCGCGCGGCGCGACTTCGACCGCTGCTTCCGGCCCACCTCTGGCCGGGTCCGGTCCCGCTGGGAGCCGCTGGCGCTGGCCCATCGGCGCGGTGAGGCGATCCCGCCGATCGAGGTCTACCGCGTGGGCCATCGGCATTTCGTCAGCGACGGTCACCATCGGGTATCTATAGCCGCTGCGACCGGTCAGCAGCTGATCGACGCCTACGTGACCCAGGTGCTCACCACGGTGCCGCCCCAGACCCAGACCGCCAGGCCGCCTCGCTGCTGGCGCTGACAGCGGCGCGCCGCCCCACGGGTTGCCCCAATCGGAGCTACTGGGGCAGCATTTGCAGGGCAATCACGCTCCGTGGGAAGTGCCTTGGCGCGTTGACGCACACGAAGCCGCCTCATGTGTGACAGTTGCGGGCTCTGGGGCGTCGGCCAGTGCACACCGGAAATTCTGCGCCGCCCAGCCGCGGCGAACTCGTCAACCACATGCGCGCCTGATCCGGCGGTATGGAGCAACAGGTCGGACCGCGCCCATGGCTCAATGATGGGTGATGAGCTCCAGCCCGAGCCCGGTCTGGCCAGAACACGGTAACGTCCGAACGTGGGCACCAAGGCCGAACGGCGCGCCGCACGTGAACGGGTGAGCGCGTACCACGAAGCGCAGCTGGCCGAACTGCTCCGCCACGTCGGGGCAGCGATCGACCGATACCGCGCCGGCGAGATCGATGCCTATGCCGTGGATGAGACGATCCACCACTACCACCGGGCCGCCGCAGAACTCTGGAAGTTCTGCTTCGCCCGTGGCGGGGGCGCCCACGCCGAGTACGTCGCTGGCCTCCTCGACCGCATGACCGCCAACGCAGAAACCATCGACTGGTGGGAACGCGCCACACCGCGACGACATCCATGATCACGACCGTCCTGCGCTCCCGTACGGGGTGCCGAGGCTGTCACGGACGGTGGCCATGTCCCCCCACGGCTGAGCGCGCCAAGCCGCCGATCTGGACGATTGAAGCCGACATGTCCCGAGCGCTGTACCAGTCGTTACGCGCTAGAGGCGGCGTGATGTGGTCCCAAGCACCGAGCGTACGGGTTGGCGACCAGCGCCCGCCGCGCCTCGCCATTTGCCTCGCTCATCGCTCGCAGGCTTCAGACGTTCAGGCCCACGGCCTCGAGAATGAGCGCCCTCAAAGCGGCCTCAGGTACCTTCTCACCTTCCAAGAAATCGATGGCGCGGACGCTGCTGCTGTCCAGGCGCGCGTTGAAGAGCTTCTTCGGGTCCTTCATCTGGGCACCCTTCGGGAACGTCAACCGTACGGCGTTCTTGAGCATTTCGCCGATGCATACGATGCCGTCGAGAGACCACACAGGCACTCCCTCTGGCCTGGAGGGCTTCTTCCACTTCACTTCCTCGACTACGGCTGGGCCAGCGCCCAGAACTATCCCACGTAGTCGTGACAGCGTCTCGCCTCGCCAGTCACCTGATTTTGTAATGATGTCATCTATTTCCTGAGGAGCACGTCCCACCATATGAACCCCGTTCCTGTTGCAACACCATGCCGCTACCGCATGTCTGTGGGTGTCTCGCTCGAAGGTCGTTCCCGAGGAACCTGGCCTCTGCCTGCCCACGTCGGTCTGTCCCCCGGTCGGTCTGTCCCCCGGTCGGTCTGTCCCCCGGTCGGTCTGTCCCCGGCACCGCACCGGTGACGCCGAGCGAGGTGGCTCCTGCATCGCACTCAGCCCCTCAGCTCACGGCGGCTGTCTGGCCAGTCGCTCAGCGCAGTTCCTGGATGCGGACCAGGTTGCCGGCGGGGTCGCGGAATGCGCAGTCGCGGTCCCCCCCCCCAGTACTGCTCCATCGGCTCTTGGACGACCTCGGCGCCACTCGCCTGCACCCGCTCGAAGGTGCCGTCGAGGTCCTTGGTGGCCAGCATGATCCACGCGAAGGTGCCCTTCGCCATCATCTCGGCGATGGTGCGGCGCTCGTCGTCGGTGATACCGGGGTCGGCTGCCGGCGGCGCCAGGAGGATGGACGTGCCCGGCTGGCCTGGCGGCCCGACAGTGATCCAGCGCATCTTGCCGGAACCGACGTCCTTGCGGACCTCGAAACCGAGGACGTCGCGGTAAAAGGCCAGGGAGGCCTCGGGCTCGGTATGGGGCAGGGGCGTCGTGTGGATGCTCAAATCCATGGTGGTCATGGTAAGAGCGGCGGGGTGGCCGGTGCTTCTCGATTCCTGACCGGTCTTGACACCTGTTTTGCTATGCACGGCGGGACCCCTGCTGAGACGCGCCGAGCCTGACGCCGGTAGGCGCCCGGGGACATGCCGACCAGCTCGGTAAAGCGGGTGCTGAAGGTGCCAAGCGACGAGCAGCCAACAGCGAGGCACACCTCGGTGACCCTCTGCTCGTCACGGCGCAGCGCCATCGCACGCTCGATGCGCTGGGTCATCAGTAGCTGTAGGGCGACTCGCCGTAGGCGAGCTTGAACTCGCGGGAGAGGTGCCCGGCCGACATGTGAGCGCCGCGCGCGAGCGCCTCGACATCGAGAGGCTGCGCGTAGTCTCGGTCGATCCGGTCGCGGACGCGCCGCAGCCAGGCCAAGTTCCCCAGGTGCTGTGCGGCGGTAGGTGGATGCGGCTTCGCCGCGAGGTCGAGAAGGTCGCGTACCGTGCGACCTCAACTGCAGTTGAGGTCGTCCTCCGGCAGGCATCAAGAGGTTGGATGGGCGCGTCGCCCCTCCCCGAAGCGGCTATACAGGCGCGCCATAAATGGACATATCGAGCGTCCGCCCTCACTTACCTTGAGTTGTTGCGGGAAGCGCGGAATCGGCGATCCGGCGGCACGCCGGGCCGGATGTGGGATCGCGCTGAGCGACTGAGCCTGGTCAGCGCCGGGCGCGCGGGTATCCGCCGGTCTGGGGCGCTTGGCTCCCAGCGGTTGGGCGCTCCTGGAAGCCGTCCGCGGGCGATCCGTTGGCGATCGCGAGCGTCCGGTTACGACTGGCAACCCGGTTCGCGCATCGCACCGATCAGCCGGGTCGGCCGTCGGCGAGCCGGTAGCCTGCGGTCGTGACCGTGATCGGCTGGCTGCTCGAAGGCGACCCCGCCATCCGCTGGCAGGTGCTGCGGGATCTCACCGACGCGCCGGCTGGCGAGGTGGCGGCCGAGCGGGCACGGGTGGAGCACGACGGCTGGGGTGCCCGGCTCCTCGCGCTGGAGGATCCCGGCGGGCTGTGGGACGGCGGCGCTTGCTTCCCGGCGTCCTACACCGGCGGTGAGCCGGGGCAGCCCTGGACGGCCACGATGCATACGCTGCAGACTCTGCAGCTCCTCGGGCTTGACCCGGCGTCGGAGTCCGCCCGCCGGGCGATCGGGCTCGTTGCGGAGAACGGGCGCTGGGAGCACGCCGGGCAGCGGTACTTCGACGGGGAGGTCGAGCCCTGCATCAACGGCAGGACGATCGAGACCGGGGCGTACTTCGGGGTGGACGTCGGACCGATCGTCGACCGGATCCTGGTCGAGCGACTCGCTGACGGCGGCTGGAACTGCGAGACCGAGAACGGATCGGTGCGGTCCTCCTTCGACACGACGATCAACGTGCTCGACGGCCTGCTCGAGTTCGAGCGCGCGACCGGCGGGTCCGCGCAGGTGCGCACGGCCCGCCGGAGCGGTGAGGAGTACCTGCTCGAGCGCGGCCTGTTCCGCCGCAAGAGCACGGGGGACATCGTCCAGCCGGCGTATCTGGAGTTCCCGTTCCCGTACTACTGGCACTACGACGTGCTGCGCGCGCTCGACTACTTCCGGCACTCGGGTGCGGACCCCGATCCCCGGATGGCGGAGGCGGTCGCGATCGTGCAGGCCAAGCGGCAGCCCGGCGGCCGGTGGCTGCTCGACCGCATCCATCCCGGTCGCGTCCACTTCGATCTCGAGGGCGTGGGCATGCCGAGCCGCTGGAACACCCTCCGCGCGCTCAGGGTGCTCAAGTGGTGGGACGGAATCGCCTGACGGCCGGACGATGGGAGGCGAACGGAGCGCTCGCGCCCCGTGGCCGGGGCCGAGGTCATGCTTCCGGCCGAACGCTTGCTGTCGACTCCGAACTCACCTGCGGAGCCACGCATGTGAGTTCTAATTATCTGGGCCCAGCGGCACTTACGCCAGGTCAGCAGCAGGGTCGATGACCCAGTGGTTACTCCGCAGCACACGGCCGGCGAAGGTCACGTCCTGCTCACCGGCGAACCGGAAGCCGAGGGAGCGGCAGATGCCGTTCGACGGGGCGTTGGTTGTCGCCGGGAACGCGTGCACGAGCCCCCACCGGCCATCGTCGCGGGCCAGCTCGAGCAGCATCCGCACCGCCCGCTTCGCAAGTCCGCGTCCTTGGAACTCCGGCAGCACCATCCAGCCGATCTCAGTAACCGGCTCGCCGCTGTCTTGGCCGTGGGACCACAACGCGACCGATCCCGCCACCACGCCAGCCGAGGCCTCGCCGGGGACGATCATCTTGATCCATTCGGTGCCCGCCGCGGCCGCCTGGACATCTCGGGCGACCTTATCCTCGATGCCCTCGCGCGGAAGCGGGCCGCCTAGTTCGGCCGTCATGACCGGGTCGCACCGCATCCGCACATAGGCGCCGACATCGCCCAGCTCAACGTCCCGCAACCGCACCGCCGCTCCTCCTTGGCCGGGCTTCGTCTCCCGTCCGGTGGTCATCCCCGATGTCTTCCATCATCGCGGGCACACCGGCAAATCAGCGCAGCAGGCGGATAGGAGGCAGCGGTCCCCGGGTGGCGGCGGTGACCGCCGGCGTGCCCGGCGTCGGCCCAGGCTGGCCGGTGCCCATCAACGATGAGAGCCATCACAGCACTAGCCCCCGGAATTTACCGGATCCGCGCAGGCACAGGTTTCGCGTCATGCTACGGACCGCATCGTCGCTCGCCCGGTGAGCCGTGAGGGTGACGGGATCGCGTTAGGCCTTACTGACTACGAACACCTGATGGTCCTTGGAGCTGTCGGTATAGCTCCCGAGGCCGCTGCAGTTGCCAGCCGAGGCGCACGACACCGAGTTGATCACCGCGTCACCGCCCTGGTTGAGGGTATCGATGCCGGGGACCTTGATGGCGCTCTTCCAGGTGCCGTTCACCTCGTTGGCGACGAACGGCTGACTGAGGTCGGAGCTGTCGGTGTACCACCCGCTGGCGCTGCAGTTGCCCGCCGAGGCGCACGACACCGAGGTGACCGTACCGAAAATGTGCTGGGTGAGGGCGGTCATGCCGGGAACCCTGATGGCGTTGTGCCAGGCACCGTTCACCTCGCTGACGACGAGCGGGTCGTCAAGCGACGAGCTGTCCATGTACCACCCGCCGGCGCTACAGTTGCCCGCCGAGGCGCACGACACCGAGCTGATCTGCGCGTAGTCGCCCTTGTTGAGGGCGGCGGTGCCGGGGACCTCGATGGCGTTATGCCAAGTGCCGTTCACCTCATTGACGACCATCAGCTGTTCATAGCTGGCGCTGTCGGTGTACCACCCGCCGGCGCTGCAGTTGCCCGCCGAACCGCACGACACCGAGTTGACCTGCGCGTCGCCCGTGTTGAGGGCGGCGGTGCCGGGAACCTTGACGGCTTTCCGCCAGGTGCCGTTCACCTGGCTGCCCACGAACGCCTGGATGTTTGAGGAGTCGTAGTAGCTCCCGCCGATGCTGCAGTTGCCTGCCGAGGCGCACGACACCGAGGTGACCTGCGCGGTGGGCCCCACATGCCCGCCCGCCGGGGAGGAGATGATGCCGGGAACCCTGATGGCGTTATGCCAGGTACCGTTCACCTCGTTGACGACGAACGCCTGATAGCTGGTGGTGCCGGCTAGGTAATACCCTCCGGCGGTGCAGTTGCCCGGGGTACCGCATGACACCGAAGTGAGCCCGGCGTACCCGCCCGAGTTGAGGGCGGCGGAGTCGGGGACCTCAATGGCTTTATCCCAGACGCCGTCCACCTCACCGACGACAAACGCCTGATAACCGTTGTTGTTCACGTAGAAGCCGCCGGCGCTGCAGTTGCCCGCCGAGGCGCACGACACCGCGTCGAGCTGCGCGAAGTACTTGTTGGGGCCGAAGGTGCCGGGAACCCTGATGGCCTTCTGCCAGGTGCCCTTGACTTCGCTGACGATGAACGCCTGACTGCGCCCGGAGCCGTCGGTGTACCACCCGCCGGCGCTGCAGTTTCCCGGCGAACTGGTCAAGCCGGCTGCACCGGTTACCGCAAGAAGCATCATGACGGAACGTCGTCCGTCAAACATCATGAAAACCTCCCATGCCACGTGCTGATACGTAAACCGGGCAGGCTTAGTTTGGCTCAGTCTCACGGTGACTACACGACATTCGCCTCAGATCCGGGCAGCAGCCACTGGCACGGGCTCCGCTCCCCCGCCAAGTCGGCCGCCTCCCGGCCCGCTGACATACAACACCCTCGACCTGCGGAAAACCACCCGCCGGGGATCACGGACCGTCACAGTCGGCGGGGAGCCAGTCGGCGAAGAGCGTGGGTATTCGACGGCGGCGCTCTCCGCGCCGTTGTCGGCGCGGCTGGAGCGGTTCGAGGTGACGGCGCCGATCGTGTTGGTTGCTGCCAGGCTGGTGCTGACGCGACGCCCTGGCCGACGGGCCGCAGGTGCGTCGTGTAGCCATGCCACCTTGACTGCTGGAAGCTGGCTGTCGACAGTGTTTGGGGGCAGCAAGCGGCCCATCCCGGCGCAGGAGGCTAACGATGCCTGACGAATCGGCCACAACCGGGCAGGACCTTCCCAGCCGGGCGCTGTATGAGGGATTCCATCGCGCCGCCGCTCGGTCGTTCCTGTATGGCATCGGGTATACCCGGGAGGCGCTCGAGCGGCCCATCGTGGGGGTCGCTCACTCCTGGACCTCCACCATGCCTTGCAACTTCAATCACCGGGACCTGGCGGTCGCGGCGGAGTCGGGCGTGCGTGGGGCGGGCGGGACCCCGATGCAGTTTTCTACGATCGCCATCTCCGATGGGATCACGATGGGCACCGACGGGATGCAGTCGTCCTTGATCAGCCGGGAGGTCATTGCCGATTCCATCGAGCTTGTCGCGCGCGGGCATCACTTCGACGCCCTGGTTTGCATCGCCTCCTGCGACAAGACCGTGCCCGGGTGCGCGATGGCGCTCGCCCGCGTCAACCGGCCCGCGGTGCTGTTGTACGGCGGGACGATCATGCCCGGCTTTTTCCGGGGCCGGCGGGTCGCGGTGGGTGAGGTGTTCGAGGCGGTCGGCGCCGTCTCGGCCGGCCGGATGGAGCTAGCCGACCTGGATGAGCTGGAACGGGCGGCCTGCCCAGGGGCGGGGGCGTGCGGCGGGCAATACACCGCCAACACGATGTCCATGGTAATGGAGGCCATCGGCCTGTCGCCGCTGGGGGTCAACTCGATACCGGCTACCGACCCGGCCAAACCTGACGCGGCGCGCGAGGCCGGCGCGCTGGTCATGGAGGTCCTGGCCGCCGGCCGGCGTCCGGTTGACATCCTGACCAGGCCGGCCTTCCTGAACGCTGTCGCCGCGGCAACCGCGTCTGGCGGGTCCACGAACGCGGTCTTGCACCTGCTGGCCATGGCCGGCGAGATCGGTGTGGAGCTGTCACTAACTGACATCGACGCGGTCTCCAGACGGACTCCCTTGCTCGGCGACCTCCAGCCGGGTGGCCAGTTCACCGCCGCCGAACTGCACCAAGCCGGCGGCGTGCCTGCCCTGCTCCGCGAGCTTCTCGGCGCCGGGCTCATCGACGGCTCCGCGGTCACGGTCACTGGCCGCAGCCTTGGCGAGGAACTCGAACGCCAGCCGCGCGCGGCCACGAAGCAGGCTCAGCAGGTCATCCGGCCAGCCGGCGCCCCGCTCAGCCCCGAGGGTGGCTTGTGCGTGCTCAGCGGCAACATCGCCCCGGAAGGCGCCGTCGTGAAGGCGACAGCAACGACGCCGCGGCACCACCGTGGCACGGCGCGGGTCTTCGACACCGAGCGCGACGCCCTCACCGCCGTTCTTGACGGCCGCATCATCGCTGGTGACACGGTGGTCATCAGGTACGAAGGCCCCCGCGGCGGCCCGGGCATGCCGGAGATGCTTCAGATCACCGCGGCGATCGTCGGCCGCGGGCTGGAAGACTCGGTGGCGCTGGTAACCGACGGCCGGTTCAGCGGCGCCACCCGGGGGCTAATGGTCGGGCACGTGTCGCCCGAGGCAGCGCTCGGCGGCCCGATCGCCCGGATCCGTGACGGGGACCAGATCAAGATCGACGTCGCGCTTCGGACGGTCGAAGCGCTCGGTGCCGACCTGGCGGCACGGCCGCCCACCACCAACCCCAAGCCAGCCCCGCCACCCGGCGTCTACCGCAAATACGCCGAAACCGTCGGCTCCGCCGCCCAAGGGGCGCTCACTACCCGGTGAGGACCGGCTGACCCGGCACGCGCCCCCCAGCGGCAATTGTGGACGTTCACCTCGAGCGTGGCGATGTATAGATATACAGCTGACCGTTCATTGCGCCCGTAGCCGGGACTGCTGAGAGCGGCCAACGGCACGAAGATCGCCTGATAATCGCGCGCCGAGCCGCCTTATAGAGCGGTGGCGGAAGCAGACGGCCTCGGTCGTGATGGGCGCACATCCGGTTGATCTGCGCGCTCTTCGCGCTGACCTGGTGGGCGATACTGGGATCGAACCAGTGACCTCCTCGGTGTGAACGAGGCGCTCTCCCGCTGAGCCAATCGCCCGGGATCGCAGGGCTGGCACCAAGCCCCGCAGGCGCCCAGACTAGCGCATCGGCGCTCCGGGGCGGGTATCGCCGGCCCCCCGGACCAGGGCCGCCCCGGAATGGCCGGAGGCCGGTTAGCGCAGGCCCCCGCACCTGGCGGCGGCCACGTCCACCAGGTCGGGCAGCAGGCCGTCCACGGTCGTGATCTGCTCCGAGACCTCACGGTCCACGTCCATCATCGGGACCCGTTCCCGGATGGCGGAGTGCACGGTCCGCAGCGGCTCGCTCGGCACGGCGATCTCCGCCCGCAGGTCGATCCCCTGCGCGGCACAACACACCTCCACGGCCAGGCAGGTCCGCACGTTCGAGACGACCTCACGCAACTTCCGCACCGCCGTCCAGCCCATGGACACGTGGTCCTCCTGCTTGCCCGAGGTCGGGATGGTGTCCACGCTCGACGGATGCGAAAGCACCTTGTTCTCGCTGACCAGCGAGGCCGCCGTGTACTGGGCCAGCATGAAGCCGGAGTTCGTCCCAGCGTCGGGCGCGAGGAACGGCGGCAGCCCGCGGGAGAACGCCGGATCGAGCATCCGGTCCACCCGCCGCTCGCTGATGCTGGCCAGCTCGGAGACGGCCATCGCCAGCATGTCGGCGGCGAAGGCGAGCGGCTCGCCGTGGAAGTTCCCCGTCGTCATGACCTCGCCATCGCGGACCACGACCGGGTTGTCCACCACCGCGCCAAGCTCGGTTTCGAGCACCCCGCGCGCGAAGCGCAGCACATCCCGCACCGCCCCGTGCACCTGCGGCGCGCAGCGCAGGCAGTACGCGTCCTGGACCGCGTGCCTGCTGT
>WNGJ01009472.1_pt1 | contig 10369 bp, 6 predicted proteins | sample 5400611 | NCBI WGS metagenome assembly WNGJ01 (sample SAMN13153375, study PRJNA577476) | soil metagenome | isolation source: 40 cm soil or saprolite under Garry oak tree replicate 1 | place: USA:California | collected 2016-06-15
CCGGCAAGCAGCAGCCCGCGATCATGGGCTGTTATGGCATCGGCGTGACCCGCACGTTGCAGGCGGTCATCGAGCAGAGCCACGATGACCACGGCATCATCTGGCCGATGAGCGTCGCGCCTTACTCGGTTTGCATTACCCCCTTGAATGTGGCGCCCGACAGCGACGTCATGAGGCTGGCCGAGAAAGTCTATGCCGACCTCAGGGCGCGCAACGTGGACGCGCTCCTGGACGACCGCAACGAACGGCCCGGAGTGAAGTTCAAGGATTCTGAGCTGGTCGGCTTTCCCATCCGCGTCGGAATTGGCGAGAAGTCGCTTGCAAAGGACGAGGTGGAAATCAAACCGCGTGCCGGCGCGCTCATCCCCGTCAAGACAGCAGAAGCGGTGCAGAAGGTCTTGCTGCTGTTAAACCAGGCGACAGGCTGAAGGTGGAAGATGGAAGATGGAGGATGGAAGATGGGCCGCCATCTTCGATATTCCATATCTCATCTTCCACGGTGAGGCTTGGGTTGCGACTTCGCCGCGCTGTGCTAACAGTGAGTTGTGTTCGACGGGACAAATCCGATTGCTGAATCAACTCAGGCCATTGCGATTCATGGCGCGCGAGAACATAACCTAAAGAACCTCTCGCTGGCCATCCCGCGCGACCGATTCGTCGTCATCACCGGAGTGAGCGGCTCCGGCAAAAGCACGCTGGCTTTCGACTTGCTCTTCGCCGAGGGCCAGCGGCGTTTTCTGGACTCAATGAACGTTTATGCCCGGCAGTTCGTCGAGCAACTGTCCCGCCCAGACGTGGATCTCATCACCGGCATCCCGCCGACGGTCAGCATCGAGCAGCGCACCGGTCGCGGCGGGGGCAAAAGCACCGTGGCCACCGTCACCGAAGTGTACCACTTTATTCGGTTGCTATTCGCACGGCTTGGAACGCAGTTTTGTCCGGACTGCCAGGCCCCGGTTGAAGCCCAGACGCGCGACGAACTGGGCCGGCGGCTGGGCGTGGAGCTCAAAAAGCGCGGCGATTTGCTGCTGCTGGCGCCGGCAGTCAGAAATCGCAAGGGCTTCCATACCGACGTGGCCGAATGGGCCGCCAGGCACGGTTACACCCAAGTCCGGGCGGACGGAAAACTTTATCAAACCAACGAGCGCTTGCGACTGGACCGCTTTCGCGAACACAACGTGGAAATTGTCACTGGCCGCCTCGCGCGGGCCAAAAGCTCAGACCAGCCAAGGCGCGCCCAGAAACTCATTGATGATACACTGGGGCTGGGTCACGGGATGCTCCTGGCGCAGGATGAACAAGGCAAGGTCACTGTCCATTCGACCGAACGTTCCTGCCCCGGTTGCGGACGTTCCTTCGAGGCGCTCGATCCGAAGAACTTCAGTTACAATTCTCCGCAAGGGTGGTGTCCCCGCTGCCGGGGTTTCGGGGAGCTTTTTTATCTTCCTGAAGTGGACCGCGGCGCGCGGGCCGACGCCATCGAGGAGTCGTGGTTCCACTGGCAGGAGGGCAATCGCGAAGTCTGCCCGGAATGCAATGGCTCGCGGCTTAATCCTGTAGCGCGCGCGGTGCGGTTGCAGATCTTCAAGACCCAAGGTTCAATTTTCAATTCCCAATCTCCGCCCACAATTGCTGCCTTCGCGCAATTATCGGTCGAAGCTGCTCACGAATTCTTGCGCCGGGTCAAACTCAAGGGTCGTGCCGCGCTGATCGCCCGCGACATTCTCCCTGAAATCCGCGAGCGCCTAAAGTTCCTGGGCGAGGTCGGCTTGGGCTATTTGCAACTTGGACGGGGTGTTCCCACCCTGTCCGGTGGTGAAGGGCAGCGCATCAGGCTTGCGGCGCAACTCGGCTCGAACTTAAGCGGGGTGCTGTACATTCTTGACGAGCCCACGATCGGACTTCACGCGCGCGATAACGAACAGTTGCTGGCGGCGCTCCAAAAGTTAAGAGCGCGCGGCAACACAGTCATCGTCGTCGAACACGACGAAGCAACCATGCGCCATGCCGATTATGTTATTGATCTCGGTCCGGGCGCGGGAGTGTGCGGCGGCGAGGTCATCGCTGCGGGGACACTGGCTCAATTGCTGCGCCACCCGGAGTCGGTCACCGGCAAATGCTTGCGCGCGCATAAGACATACCCCGCTCGGGGCCGTCGGCGGCCTATTAGGTCAAGGTCCGAGGTCACGGCCCGGCTGTCGGGTGTCCAGCGTCGGGTATCGAGGGAAGAAGCCGGAGGTCAGAGGGCGGAGGTCGGAAGCCAGAGCGGACCTTCGACCTCCGACCTCCGACCTCCGACCTCCGACCCGGCCTGGCTGGTGTTGCGGGATGCGTCCAGGAACAACCTCAAACATCTCACCGTTGGCTTCCCCCTCGCCCGGCTGGTTCTGGTGACCGGTGTGAGCGGCTCCGGCAAAAGCACCCTCATCCGCGAGTGCCTTTTGCCGGCGCTTACCGAAGCGCTCAAGTCACACAAGCCGCAACACGCAACACGCAACGCATCTCACCGATCACCGATCACCAATCGCCAATCACCAATCAGCGGCTTCGACTCCCTCCAAGCTGTCTATGAAGTGGACCAATCGCCCATCGGCCGCACGCCGCGCTCGATTCCCGCGACCTACGTCGGTTTCTTCGACGATATCCGCCACTTGTTCGCCCAGGTGCCCGAAGCGCGGCTGCGCGGCTATTCACCGAGCCGGTTTTCCTTTAACAGTCCGCAGGGCCGCTGCCCGGAATGTGAAGGCGCGGGCACCATCAAGCTGGAAATGAACTTTCTGCCGCCCGCCTTCGTGCGCTGTGAAGTCTGCGCCGGCACGCGCTTTAATCCCGAAACACTTGATATTGAGTATCGCGTCAGGAATGTCGCTCAAGTGCTCGAGTTATCCATTGAGGAGGCCTTGGATTTTTTTGCGGGCCAGCCCAAAATTAAACGCGCTTTGCAGGCCCTGTGTGATGTCGGGCTGGGTTATCTTAAACTGGGCCAGACCAGCCCCACTCTCAGTGGTGGCGAAGCGCAACGAGTCAAACTGGTCAGCCATCTGTTGGCGGGATTGAAAGAGCCGGACTTGTTCGATCGTCAGCCCAGGCGCAACCTCTTTATTCTTGAAGAACCGACCATCGGCCTCCACATGGCTGACGTGCGAAGACTGGTTGAGGTGCTGCAGCGGCTGGTTGATGCCGGTCATTCGGTGATCATTATCGAGCACAATCTGGACCTGATCGCCGAAGCGGATTGGGTGATTGACCTCGGCCCTGAAGGGGGGGACGGCGGCGGTCGGATGGTTGCCCAAGGCGCCCCCGAGAAAATCGCTCACAATAAACGCTCGCACACAGGGCGCTTCTTGCGTAGCGTTCTCACAAACCGCCCAGGCCAGCAGACCGTGGCGCGCGCGAATTGCGCCGCGTGAACGCCTTCTGGGTTCATGATGAAGGAAAAAGCTTCAAACTCCAAACTCCAAGCACCAGGGAAGCTACAAGCCACAAGGTCCAAAATAGCGCATTCAGACTTGAGGTTTGAAGTTTCCCTGAAGCTTGGTGATTGAAGCTTGGAGTTTTCATCAGGTTCGGGATCGGATCGGGAGAGGTGTACAGCGCGAGGGTCGCTTCATCTCAATTTGAAAGTAAATTGGCTTCAGATACGCTTGGATGCATGAGCCAGTCCTATGAGGAGATTCTCGAGGGCACAACCCTGGTGCGCCGGGCGCCCGGCCCCCGGCACGAGCTGATCTGTGCCCGCCTGCATAGGACCGTCAAAGCCAGCGTGGCCGATCTCGTCAGCGCGCGCTTGCTCGATCCGCGTTCGGAAGTCAGGCTCTCGGAGGACACCACCGTCTGCCCGGACCTGGCGCTCATCACGGTCGCGGGTGGCAAACTTTGGCTCGCGGCGGAGATCGTCAATTCCGACGATCACCGCACCGACACCGTCGTGAAAAAGCAAATCTATGAGGACCTCCAGTTGCCACGGCTTTGGATGATCGACCCGCGCTATGACAACGTCGAAGTGTATCACGGCACCCAGTATGGGCTGATGCTCAAAGCCATGTTGGCTGGACGTGAAATATTGAGCGAGGAATTGCTGCCGGAGTTTCAAATCACCGTCGCTGAGCTGTTTCACACTCAAGAGCCGCAGAGCTAGGACGCCGGAAACTTCCTGATGAAAACTCCAAGCTTCAATCACCAAGCTTCACGGAAACTTCAAACGCCAAGGCTCAATGCGCTACTTTGGAGCTTGTGGCTTCTAGCTTCCCTGGTGCTTGGAGTTTGGAGTTTGAAGCTTTTTCCTTCCCTGGTGCTTGAAGCTTGGAGTTTTCATCAGGTTCGCCAGTAGATCCGCGCTCAACCGATGATCTCTCCAACGGTTTTCGAATGTGCGTCGTACGCGCTTTGGCCAAAGCAAACCAGGATTACCTGTTCGACCGAACTGTTTCGCTCCAGAAAGTTTTTCGTCTCACGCACCGCGATGCGCGCCGCGCGGTCCATGGGAAAACCGTAGACACCCGTGCTTATCGAGGGAAAGGCGATGGTGCGAATGCGATGGCGCCCTGCCAACTCGAAGCAGGTTTGGTAACAGCTTGCGAGTAATTCATCCTCCCCATGTCTGCCACCCCGCCAGACCGGGCCGACGGTGTGGATGACCCATTTGGCCGCCAGTTTGTAGCCCTTGGTGATTCGTGCCTGGCCAGTCGGGCACCCGCCCAGCTTTCGGCATTCCTCGAGCAACTCTGGGCCGGCGGCGCGATGGATGGCGCCATCCACCCCGCCGCCGCCCAGCAAGGTCGTGTTGGCGGCGTTGACAATTGCATCCACCTGCTGCCGGGTGATGTCACCTTCGACGACCCTGATCCGATTCGAAATGGGTTCTTTGCCCATCGAAGGAAAAAGGTTCAAACTCCAAACTCCAAGCACCAGGGAAGCTAGAAGCCACAAGCTCCAAAGTAGCGCATTAAGGCTTGGGGTTTGAAGTTTCCCTGAAGCTTGGTGATTGAAGCTTGGAGTTTACATCAGGCCATTCAACCTTTCAACGCTCATTCAACCTCAGCTTTGCTCAGCATCTTGCGATAAACCGTTCGCGCATGTTCGTAGGCCTTCTCAGCATCTTCCAGTTCATCGGCTTTGATGAACCGTTTCTTCTGGGCCCAGCATCGGTCCACGCCCTTCAGGCACCACTCCAGGCTGCGCCGGCTGGGCGTCAGCGGTTTGCGGTCCACCAAGACCCAGATCGGGTTGGTGTGTGATGAGGCCGGAATCCGCAATGCCACCCAACTGCTCCTGGCCACCTTTACTTCGAAACCAATGTCCCGCATGGTGCCATCGGCCAAAACATTCGTCCTGGCCACGGCATAACCGTTGACAATCACCTCCAGCGGCACGTCGCGGGAGCCGCCGAGGCGCGCTCGCTCAAGGTTCCAATAAGGCTTTTTGTCGTACGCCAGCCCTTGCAATGCAGGATTCGGTTCCTCCTCCAGCAAAGCTGCGACTTTAGCCGAGACGCGCACCATCGCCGCTTCGTTCAAGTGCAACTCGCTGCCGTTTTGGCCGACGGCGGCATCGTTGATCTTGAATTCCAGCAAGTGACTCCGCCCATCGCTGACATAGTTGCGGCCTGAGCGAATGCCTTCGCACCACGCGTCAAAATCGAGTTTGCCCTCCAGCTTGATGTAGGAGCGGCCCAGCCCGACGCGCTCGCCGTAGATGCACGGAAAGTCGGTCTCGCCGCTTGCGCGTGTGCGAAATCCGACGTTCAGCGTGTGATACCACATGTTCAGTTCCCAGACGTAGGGCGTATCCACCAGCGACATAAAGTCCACCGCGGGCACCGGCTCGCCGCCCGGCCCCTCGACCTGGTGGGTCACATCCACGATGTATTCGTTGGCCCCGATGCCGTCGTAAGGCGGCACGCTGTAGTTGGGAAGCTCATCACCCTCGACCATCAACCCCCAGCCGGAATGGGCCGGGCCGACCACCGCTCCCTGCTTTTTGGCCCACCGCAGCGTGTTCAGGCACAGCGTCGGCCAGTGATCCTTGGAATCACCGCCGGGATAAATCTGTTCCCTCAAGCGCAGCAGGCACAGATGCCCTGACTGATGCGAACCAAATCCGGAAACTTCAATGTCATACCGCAGCAAATACGGATATTGCGAAACTTTGTCCACCTGTCCGCAGAAGAACTGCTTTTGGAAATCAAAACACGGTCCCCAGGTCAGATTGCACCCGACTTTGAGGTCCTCTCCCAAACATTGGCGCATCATATCCGGCGGCGCGACGCCTTCGGTGGGTTTGACATAGTGCGCGCAACCGGCGGCGTGGATGTGGTGGTCGCCTGACCACCAGCCAAGCTTCGACGGGTCAATCCAACGCTTCACTTGAAAAGCAGCCGTCTGCGGTTTGCCCTCTACAGTGAGCGCGCTCTTCTCCCCCACGGACTCCGGCCCGCGCGAAAATTCAACGGTATAAGTCCCGTCAGGCAGCTTGATGATTTCACCGTCTCCCCGATAAACCTGCGGATGAAAGGCGAAATCCGGCGCCAGCCGCTTGTTGGGAGACGGATAAACGCGTCCGAGCTTGTCGCGGAAGACAAAAGAGCCGGTAGCCGGCTCACCATTCTCATCGCGCACGCGCAAGGTGACCGGTTGCGCTGGCCGGCACGTGAAAAGAAGGGGGATTTCGTTGCGAAAACCAAGGTCCTGAGTCCCTTGCCCTACATTGAAGGAAATCCTGGCCTCTCGTTTGCCCGCATCGCGGCTGTAAAGCTGGATAATGCGGTACTCCACTTTCAACCCGCTTAGAGCCGCTTGCAGAGGTTGCTGGTCAAACATGGCCAGGTCGAGCCAGCGGTTCATGACTTGGTCCTGGGGCGCTCCGGCCAGGCGCTGCGCATTGGGGCTGTCGGCTTTCAGAGGCGCGGTGACACCGGCCTCGTTATGAACTTTGACCAAAAACTGTCGCCAGCCTTGTTCCACCAACTCCGGCTCAGCGGCGCCGCGCCCGACTTTGACCCGTGATTCTGGATTGATCTCCACCATCAGCAGGCAGAGGGGATCAAGGATTTTCTGGAGTTGCTCCGCGGCGAATTCGTCATTGGTCTGATGCTGGATTGTCTGGAAGGCGGCTTTGACTTCGCCACTAACCGGAGAACCGACGTAATCCATCGCCTCGAACACCCGCTCGACCTGCGCCGCCAGCGGCTGAGACTCGACGCCTTTGACGGCCGGCACAGCCGGCGCTCCGGGGCTTCGAAGGGCCCAGAGAAAGGCGGCAAAGGTAAACCAGCCGCTGGAGTACCGCAAACCCATGCTAAACGATTTGGCCGCTTTCATTTGCTGTGGCTGAAGCTGGACGTTGCTTCGGAGGTTGCCAGGATCGGACCGGGTTTGAAAGCCTAAACTTGGTCTGTGGATTCGTGTGCGTCCAGCACCCGCCTGCCTGGCGCAGAGACAGGCCAAAATCAGAGCATGGACCTTCAGAGTGTAGGCTCGCCACGGTGAACGCCGAAACATCGGCAAACTGGACCTACGCCAAAGGCTGCGCGGAAAACATAGACCGTCCACACGTTGTGCCTGCAAGGATCTGTCGGAATCCGCCGTGCCCGTACAGAACGAATCGAACCAATCCACGCAAACGGGCGTTTGGCTCGACGAGCAAAATTGTCTCGCTAACCGGCGGAGTGGCGGGTGGCGATTGCTTTTGCGTCGCGATTATGGATGCCGCCCGGCTAGCGCCACAAACTCAGGCCCACAACCACCAACGAACTCAGCGCGATGGCCCACCAGGCGGCGTTCTCCCACCGCCCTGCCTGAATCGCTGCGCTGCGCGCCTCGATCAGCGCGCGAGCCGAACTGGGTCTGAGGACCGGTTTGCTTCCACTGCTGTCTCGCGCTGCCGCTTTGGGCGCCGCCAACCCAAGGGGGCCCGCGGTCATAGTTGCCGCATCGTAGTTCGTTTGCACGCCATACAAACGGACAGTCTTCATAAATGGTAACCGGCAGCCATGGTTGCCGAATCGGAATTCGTCTTCATGCCGTCAAGCTAAGCCGCGCAAACTTTCCTGCTAGATGCAGAAGCTGAAAATTTCCACCGCAACAGTTTGTTTGGAATCAAAAACTGTACTGGTCGCCTTTCCGTTTAAGTGTCACTATCACTTCGAACGATTTGCGGTAATGTGTTCACCATGACGACGCAAGACTTGACTCCAACTACTGCCGCGCCTGCCTGCGCCGCAGCGGCTGCGGCAGGCAGGCACGGGGCCGGCGAGGACATTCTCTACAAGCGGTTGGCGCTGCGCATCTCGGAGCTGATCCAGCACGGCACGTTGCGTCCGGGTGAACGCGTCCCTTCCGTCCGCAAGTGCAGCGGGCAACAAAACGTCAGCATCGCCACAGTGATGCAAGCCTATCGGCTGCTGGAAAATCGCGGCGTGATTGAAGCTCGCCCGCAATCCGGTTACTACGTTCGGGCCCCGCGCTGGTCGCCACCGCCTGAACCGGAAATGTACAGACCAGTCGCGCGACCGGTTGAAGTTCGGGTCACCGATCTGGTGATGCAAGTGGTCAAGGCCGGACGCGAGCCTGGTTTGACGCGCCTCGGGGCAGCTTTGCCAGCGCCGGAGCTGTTCCCGATGAAGCAACTCCATCGCACGATGGCTTCGGTCGGACGTCGGGCGCCCGTGGCGGCCAGCAGTTACGATGCCCCGCCGGGCAATCGGGCGTTACGCGTTCAGATCGCGCGCCGGGCGATGGAAGCCGGCTGCACGCTTTCCCCTGACGACATCATCACGACGACCGGCGCGACTGAGGCGCTAAATCTGTGCCTGAGAGCGGTCGCCAAGCCGGGGGATGTGATCGCCATCGAATCACCGACGTTCTTTGGCATTTTACAAATCATCGAATCGCTCGGCATGCGCGTGTGCGAGGTTCCCACTTACCCGCGCGATGGCGTCTGTTTGGATGAACTGGAGGCACGGCTCAAATGCTGCCGGGTCAGGGCCTGTGTTTTCACGTTGAACTTCAGCAATCCGCTCGGCAGTTGCATGCCGGACGAAAAGAAGGAACGACTGGTGAGGATGCTGGCCAGGCACAAAATCCCGCTGATCGAAGATGACATTTACGGCAATCTGCCTTTTAGTGGCGCCAGGCCCAAGGCCGCCAAGGCCTTCGATGAACAGGGTTGGGTGATGCTGTGCGACTCGTTTACCAAGACCTTGTCGCCCGGCTATCGGGTCGGCTGGACTGCTCCCGGACGATTCCGGGCCAAAGTGGAGTTCTTGAAATTCGTCAACACGGGCGCGACGGCTTCGCTGCCCCAAATGGGCATCGCGGAGTTTCTGCAAAACGGCGGTTACGATCATCATCTGCGCAAGATTCGGCGCTTATATGCGAGCCAGGTCCAGCACATGACTGAGGCCGTGAGCCGTTACTTTCCCCAAGGCACGAAGGTGACCCGGCCAAGCGGCGGCATGTGTTTGTGGATCGAGCTGCCGTCGAACATCAACGCCCTCACGGTGTATGAGCGGGCGCTCGCCGCTAAAATCAGCATCGCGCCCGGACCGATTTTTTCGGCGAAACAGAAGTTCCGAAACTGCATCCGGCTCAATTGCGGCAATCCCTGGTCCGAGGCGATGGAGGCCGCCGTGCGCGAGCTGGGCGACATTATCCGCGCTACTGAAACCACGGTGAATGGGGCGCCGAAGCCCCAAAACTCAACTTCCACGCTCCAGGGAAGCTCCAAGCACCAGGGAAGCCGAAAGCTCCAAACCTCAAGCTGCAAGCACCAGGGAAGCATCAAGCTACAACCCGCAAGCGCGATCTTTGAAGCTTCGAGCTTGTAGCTTCCCTGATGCTTGGTGCTTGGTGCTTGGAGATTCTTCTTCGGGGCCTCAGTGGCTCAAGGAGGCCAGATACCGCTCAGCATCAATAGCCGCCGCGCAGCCCTGGCCCGCCGCCGTGACCGCCTGCCGATACACCCGATCAGCGCAGTCCCCGGCGACGAACACCCCCGGCACATTGGTCGCCGTGCCACGCTTGGGGATGATGTAACCGCCCTGGTCCATTTCAATGGCGCCCTTGAAAAGTTGGGTATTAGGCACATGGCCAATGGCCACAAAAATTCCGCCGCAGTCAATCGTGCTTTCGGCATTGGTCTTCAGGTTCTTGAGTCGCACACCGGTGACCTTGTCTTGTGCCACACCCAACACCTCCGTAACAACGGAATCCCAAACGGGTTTGATTTTGAGATGGGCAAGGGCGCGTTGGGCCATAATTTTTGATGCCCGGAGGGTGTCGCGCCGGTGGACGAGGCAAACGCTGGAACCAAAGCGGGTGAGAAACAGGGCCTCTTCGCATGCCGAATCGCCGCCCCCAACCACCACCAG
>WNGJ01010388.1_pt1 | contig 10369 bp, 9 predicted proteins | sample 5400611 | NCBI WGS metagenome assembly WNGJ01 (sample SAMN13153375, study PRJNA577476) | soil metagenome | isolation source: 40 cm soil or saprolite under Garry oak tree replicate 1 | place: USA:California | collected 2016-06-15
CGAAACGGCGCGGCCCCGGCAGACACGAGTGCCGGTGCGAGCCCACCGACCGGTGAGCTCGCCAGTGGCTCGTTGGAGCGGCTCGCCGTGCGCTCCGTCGGGTCGCGGTACGCCTCTGCGCTCCTGCTGACTGCACTCGCCCTCTCGGTGCTGCTCGGGGTGCTGGCCTGGAGGACGGGAGCACTCGGGCGGCTCCGGCTCCTCGTGCAGCGCTTTGGTGGAGATGAACCCATGCCCGCGAGCGCGATGGCCTCATCGGCGGTCACGTGGGGAGCGACACCGACCGAGGGCGGTGAGCACATGACGTGATCCTGCTGGCCGGCCGCTGAGCTCGGCTTGACACGCGGGTGATCTCGGCACCAGCGGCGTCGGCCACGCTCCGGGCGAGCGTATACTCCGCGCCGACCTCGCCCGGCCGTGCTCGGAAGGAGGAGCGCCACTTGCCGTGACCGAGCTATCGAGAGCGGATGCGCCGCGAACCGGCTCGAGGCAGTACCACATCGCGCTCGAGCGCGGTGAGCTGGCCGAGTACGTGCTCCTCGTGGGCGATCCCGGACGGGTCGCAAAGGTGGCCAAGCGCTTCGACGAGGTGACGCTCGAGCGCAGCAACCGTGAGATCACGACGGCTACCGGGACCTACCGCGGGATGCCACTCTCGGTCATGTCGACCGGCATGGGGACCGACAACGTGGAGATCGTGCTGGCCGAGGTCATCGAGATCGCTGACCACCCGACCTTCATCCGCGTCGGATCATCCGGCGCCTTGCAGCCCGAGATCGCCCTGGGCGACCTCGTGATCTCCATCGGAGCCGTCCGGCTGGAGAACACGACGGACTTCTACGTTCACCCCGGATACCCTGCGATTGCCCACCGCCAGGTGGTCTGGGCACTCGAAGTGGCATGCCGCCAGCTGGGTTTTTCGCACCACGTGGGGCTCACGGCGACCGCATCGGGCTTTTACGCTCCGCAGGGACGCGCGATGCGCACGCTCCCCGTTCGCTATCCTGAGCTCGCAGAGGAGCTGCGGCGCCAGCGCGTCGCGAACCTCGAGATGGAATCGTCAGCGCTTTTCGTGCTGGCGGGTCTGGCGGGACTGCGGTCAGGCACCATCTGCGCGGCCTACGCGCAGCGGACTGATGGCACGTTCCTGGAAGGCGCGGCGAAGGAGGCCGCCGAGGCACGCTGTATCGATGCCGGACTGACCGGCATCCACCTGCTCTGGGAGATCGACTCCGGAATGAGGGCCGACCCCATCGTCCAATGGTCCGTGGAGACTGGCGGGAAGGGCAGGTAGCAGCCAACTGCACAACCCGGCGCCGCCCGCGACGTCGGAGGACGAAGGAGGCAATGTACCGATGGCGACAGAGGCCTACTGCGTGAAGTGCAAGGCCAAGCGCACGATGCAGAATGACCACAAAATCACCATGAAGAACGGCAAGCCGGCGACCGAGGGGACATGCCCGGTCTGCGGCACCAAGATGTTCAAGATCGGAGCCTGATCGAGCATCTCCCGGGTTCGCCTGCCGGCAAGCCCTTATTCCATCGGCCGCCCAACTCGGGCGGCCGATTTCGCGTCTCTGCGCCGCTAGAATGGTCTCCAGTGGATGCAGGAGCCGCCCAGCCGGTCCTGGCGATCGACCTCGGCGGCACCCAGATCCGGGCCGCCCACGTCGCACCGGACCTCACTGTCTCCCTTCGTCGCGCCATCCCGACCAACGGGGTGGAGGGGCCCGACGCCGTCATCGGGCGGATCTGTTCGATCGCTGCGGAGGTGCGCGCCCAGGCCAACCGCGAGGGACTGCCCGAACCTTCGGGCATCGGCATCTCGTCTCCCGGTCCTCTCGATCCGTGGCGGGGTGTGGTGGTCCTGCCACCCAACCTGCCTGGCTGGGTCGACATCCCGCTCGCCGATCGCGTCGAGAACCAGCTGGGCATGCCAACCTTCCTCGAGCGCGACACCAACGTGGCGATGATGGCCGAGTGGCGCTACGGCAGCGCCCGCAACGCCGACGACGCGATCTACATCACCGTCTCTACCGGTATCGGCGGCGGGATCATCGCGCGCGGCGAGCCACTGCAGGGACCGGACAACACGGCGGGCGAGGTCGGCCACATGACGATCGACATCGATGGGCCGCTGTGCGGCGACGGGATGCAGGGCCATGCGGAGGCGATCGGATCCGGTACCGCCATCGCCCGGGACGGGCGCCTGCTCCTCGAGAACGGTGAATCGCCGATCCTCGCGCAGCTCGTCGCGGGAGGTCGCGACGTCGACGCCGCGCTGGTTGCCGAAGCCGCAGAAGCCGGCGACGACGCCTGCCGTGCCATCTACGAGCGGGCGTACGTGGCCGTGGGCGTGCTGTGTGCGAGCCTCGTGAACGCTCTCAACCCACAGGTCATCGTGATCGGCGGCAGCATCGCGGAGCATCACCCGGTGCTCCGCGAGGTCGCTCGCCGCGAGATCGACAGTCGCGCCTTTCGTGGGCCGGCACGCAGGGTGCGCGTCACGTCCCCGCGTTTCACGGACGATGTCTCCCTGATTGGATCACTGCCAATCGTCAACGAACGGATGAACGACCCCGCCTACCGGCGCGCCTCGAACGCGGGCGGTTCGTCGCCAATAACGGCGAACGTCGCTGCCGGCCTCCCATCGGACGCCGGCTCCAAAACGGTCGAGCGCGTGGGCGGACAAACCCAGCTGGAGGAGCCTCGGTGACAACCCGCGTCGGGATCAACGGATTCGGCCGAATCGGCCGCCAGAGCCTCAAGGCCATGCTCGAGCGTCATCCCGACGACCTCGAGGTGGTCGCCGTCAACGACCTCGCACCGACCGCGACCAATGCCCATCTCTTCAAGTACGACTCGACCTACGGCCGCTTCGACGGCGAAGTGAGCTCCGGCGAGAGCGTGATCCGGATCGATGGCCATGAGATCCGCACCTTCAGCGAGAAGGACCCGGCGACGCTTCCGTGGGGCGACCTCGAAGTGGAAATCGTCATCGAGTCGACGGGCGTCTTCACGGACGCGACCAAGGCAGCCGCGCACCGTGAAGCAGGCGCTCGCAAGGTGATCATCACCGCCCCCGCGACCAACGAGGACTTCACCATCGTGCTAGGGGTCAACGAGGGGACGTACGACCCCGAGAAGCACAACATCGTCAGCAACGCGAGCTGCACCACGAACGGCCTGGCGCTGCCCGCCAAGGTCATCCTCGACACGTTCGGTATCGAGCGCGGCCTGATGACCACGATCCACTCCTACACCAACGACCAGCCGGTGCTGGATGTGGTTCACAAGGACCTCCGGCGAGCCCGCAGCGCTGGTCAGAACATCATCCCCACCACGACCGGCGCGGCCAAGGCCATGGCACTGGTCATCCCCGAGTTGAAGGGCAAGTTCGACGGGTTCTCATTGCGCGTACCGACCCCCACCGTGAGCGTCAACGACCTCGTGGTCATCACCTCGAAGCCCGTCACCCGCGACGCCGCCAACGACGCGTTCAAGGCCGCCGCGTCCGCAGGACCGATGAAGGGGCTGCTCGGCATCATCGAGGAGCCGCTGGTGAGCATGGACTTCAAGGGCGACGAGCGGTCCAGCATCGTGGACGGGCTGTCCACCATGGTCAGCGGCGACAACCTGCTCAAGGTGATCGCCTGGTACGACAACGAGTGGGGCTACAGCTGTCGGGTCGCCGATCTCACCAGCTACATCGCCGCACGCCTATGAGTCGCGCCCCGGCCGCCATGCACAAGAAGACGGTTCGCGACGTCAACGTCAGCGGCAAGCGCGTCTTCCTGCGAGCCGATCTCAACGTACCGCTCGACGATGGGCGGATCACCGACGACACGCGGATTCGCGCCAGTATTCCCACCATCCGCTACCTGCTGGAGCGCGGCGCGAGCGTGGTCCTGGCGAGCCACCTGGGTCGTCCCAAGGGCAAGGTCAACGACGCGCTGCGTCTCAAGCCCGTCGCTGACCGGCTCTCGCAGCTGCTGGGAGGCTCGGTCCGCATGACCGGCGACGCGCTCGGTCCGGGCGTGCACGACGCCGTCGGCAAGCTGCGCCCCGGTGAGCTGATCCTGCTGGAGAACCTGCGCTTCCACGGCGAGGAGGAGGCCAACGATCCCAAGTTCGCCAAGGCGCTGGCGGATCTGGCGGACCTCTACGTGGACGACGCCTTCGGTTCCGCCCATCGGGCCCACGCCTCCACCGAGGGCATCACGCACTACTTGCCCAGCGTTGCCGGCCTCCTGCTCGAACTCGAGGTGGACTCGCTGTCGCGCCTGCTCTACAAGCCGCCGCGGCCGTTCCACACCGTCATCGGCGGCGCCAAGATCTCCGGCAAGCTCGAGGTGCTCGAAGCGCTGCTGGCTCGCTGCCAGGCGATCCTGGTCGGCGGCGGCATGGCGAACACATTCCTGGCGGCGAGGGGCCTGCCGCTGGGCAAGAGCCTTGTTGAGGCGGAGCAGCTCGACAACGCACGCCGCATCGTGGCCGAGGCGCGGCGCAAGCGCGTCCGCCTCATGCTGCCCACCGACGTGGTGGCGGCCGCGCAGGTCCACTACCGTGCGCAGCGCCAGGTCGTCGCTGTCGACGAGGTCCCCAAGGACTGGGTCGTGGTCGACATCGGTCCGCAGACCATCGCGGCCTACACCGAGCACCTGGCCAAGGCCAAGACGATCTTCTGGAATGGACCGATGGGCATCTTCGAGATCGAGCCGTTCGCCGAAGGCACCAATGCCATGGCCCGATTCCTGGCGGAGCGCAGCGCGGCCGGCGTGATCACCATCGTTGGCGGCGGCGACAGCGTGGCGGCCGTCGACCAGCTGGGCCTCACCGATCGCATGACCCACGTATCGACCGGTGGCGGGGCCTCGCTCGAGTTCGTCGAGGGCAAGACCCTTCCCGGCGTTGAGGCGCTGGACGACCTTGAGGACTCGGCGGCATGACAACCCTCATCGAGGAGGTCTCCGCGCGCGAGGTCCTCGACTCGCGGGGCAACCCGACAGTGGAGGTCGAAGTCTTCCTCGACGGGGGCGCCGTGGGATCGGCGATCGTGCCGTCCGGTGCGTCCACGGGCGCTCACGAGGCGGTCGAGCTCCGGGATGGCGACCCCTCCCGCTACGGCGGCAAGGGCGTGCTGCATGCCGTGCGCAACGTCAATCAGACCATCCGTCCCGAACTGATCGGCAGCGACGCGGTCGACCAGGTGAGCGTCGATCACATGCTCATCGACCTGGACGGCACGCCGAACAAGGGCAAGCTGGGCGCCAACGCGCTGCTGGGCGTCTCGATGGCGGTGGCCCACGCGGCAGCCGACGCCGTCGAGCTGCCTCTGTACCGCTACCTCGGCGGTGCCGGAGCACGGCGGCTGCCCGTCCCGCTGGTGAACATCCTCAACGGCGGCAAGCACGCGCTCGATTCGACGGACTTCCAGGAGTTCATGATCGCGCCGCTTGGCGCTCCGTCGTTCGCGGAGGCGCTGCGTTGGGCCTCGGAGACCTTCCACGCCCTGGGTGCGCTGCTGCACGAGCGTGGCATGGTCACCACCGTCGGCGATGAGGGCGGCTACGCGCCGAGTCTCGCGAGCAACGAGGCGGCCATCGAGTTGGTGCTGGAGGCCATCCAACGCGCCGGATACGCACCCGGCGAACAGATCGCCATCGCGCTCGACCCGGCCACCAGCGAGCTCTTCGGCGAGGACCGGTACACCTTGGCCAAGGAAGATCGCGTGCTGTCGACCGGGCAGCTGGTCGAATTCTGGGCGGATTGGGTGGACCGATATCCGGTCGTGAGCCTCGAAGACGGCATGTCGGAGGACGACTGGAGCGGCTGGCAGTCTCTGACGTCATTGCTCGGCGATCGGATCCAGCTGGTGGGAGACGATCTGCTCGTCACCAACACCGAGCGCCTGGCCCGCGGGATCCGTGAACGAGCCGCGAACGCCATTCTGATCAAGCTCAACCAGATCGGCACGGTCACCGAGACGATCGAAGCCATCGAGATGGCATCGGCCGCGGGCTGGCGCAGCGTGATCAGCCATCGGTCCGGCGAGACCGAGGACACCACCATCGCGGACCTGGCGGTGGCGCTCAACACGGGCCAGATCAAGACGGGCAGCGTCAGCCGCTCGGAGCGAACCGCAAAGTACAACCGTTTGTTACGGATCGAGGAAGAGCTCGGAGAAGCCGCCGAGTACGCGGGGCGCGGCGCATTCGCCGCCCTGGCGGCCGAGTAGCCGCAGGTCCGTCCGGAACAGCGAAACGCCCCCGGTGCTCACCGAGGGCGTACGTACCGGCTGCAGCGTCAGGTGGTGAGCTAGGTCTCCTCGCCGTCGGTGCTCTTCGCGCGGCGTTTGGCGGCGCTTGCTGCCTCGCGCGAGGCGCGAGTGACCGCGACCTTGGCCTTGCCCGCGGCGGTTCGCGGACGGTCGGCGGCCTTGCCCGCGGCGGCCTTGCTCGCCTTGGCGGCGGCCACGCGCTTGCGCTGTGCGGTCTTCGAGGCGGTGGTCTTGCGTTTTGGTCCCGCGTCCGCACTCTCGAACAGGTGTGCGGCGTTGACCTTGGCCATCAGCCGGCTCTTGCGTCGAGCGGCGTTGTTGGCATGGAGGATCCCCTTCTCGGCGGCCTTGTCCAGGGCGCTGATGGCCGCGCTGACCGCCTCGGTTGCCTCGCCCTCCTCACGGCCGAGAGCGATGTTCGATGCGTGCTGGACGAGGGTCTTCGCCGCGCTGCGCGTTCGGCGATTCACCGTGCGGCGGCGCAGCGCCTGGCGGACGCGCTTCAGGGCCTGCGGCGTGCGGGCGCCCTTCCAGGTTCGAGCCTTACGTGCCACGAGTCGTGTATCGGTCCTCTTGGAAAGATGGGGGACAAACGCAGCGCCGCCTGAGGCGGCGCATCGGCCGCGGAGTATAGCACCGCGGCAGGCCCGTGCCCAATCGATGAGGACCTTTCGCCCCTCGACAGCGAGCACGGGCTCGGTCACAATCCTGCAACGTTCCTCGCCTCGCGAGCGTCACTCGAGGAACGCTCTCATCGCACGCTTCAAGTCCGCTGTGCCCGCAGGAACCAATTGAGCTCAATCGCAAGCGCCCGTAGTTTCACGCGCCCCTTCGATTTCGTTGGGGTGCGTGCGTTCGTGGTCGGATTCTCGGCAACGCTCCTGGTCGCCATCCTGGTGGCGGTCGCCGCATCCTTTGCGATCGGCATTGCAAACGAGGGTCATGTCCTTTCAGGCGTCAAGGTGGGCGACATCGCGCTGGGTGGCCTGGATCGCGACGCGGCCGCCGCGAAGCTCAGGGCCGGGATGCCGCAACTATCCGACTCGACGGTCACCCTGACCATCGGTGGCGACACCATGACCGTGTGGCGGTCGGACCTGGGACGCGCCTACGACATCAACGCCATGGCGGATGCCGCGTATGGCGCGGGTCGCGCGGACAACCCCGCGCTCTCGGTCGTCGCGCGTCTGCGCGATGCCCTGGGCGGCACGGCCATGCAGCCGCTGCTGCGCGAATACGATTCAGCGCAGCTCGACTGGCTCGCACTTACCGTGGTGGTCGCCCACACCAGCGATCCGGTCAACGCCTCTGTCACGCGCGGACCCAACGGCACCTTCATCGTCGTGCCGGCCCATGTCGGCAGCCGATTCGATCCGGGCGCGGTTCGTGACGCGATCGCAACTGGCCTGGCCAACGCTTCGGGTCAGGATCTGCGGATTGCCATTCCGGTGACACCGCTCGTCCCGAAGATCACCACTGACATGGCGCAGGCCGCCGCGACGACGGCGCGCGCCATTAGCGGCGCGCCGCTCCGTTTCACCGACGGCCACGATCGATTCACGCTCACCCCCGCCCAGCTCGCGGCGCTGGTCGGCATCGGAACTGACGCCAGCGGCAGCTACAAGGCGCAGATCAACTCGGCCGCGGTTCGTGGTGCGGTCGCGACGCTGGCCAAGCAGGTCGACCGCAAGGCCGTGGACGCGAGCTATACGTGGGGCGCCACGTATGCGGTCGTGCCGTCGCTCACCGGCCGCAAGCTCGACCAGCCTGCGACCGTCACCCAGCTGCTCGCCGCGCTGGATGCCCGTGTCAGCGGTGCCGGCTCATCGGCCGATCTGAAGCTCTCGGTCGCGGTCACGCAGCCGCACTTCACCACCGCTGCGGCCCAGGCAACGGTCGGCAACATCGTGCGCATCGGAACCTGGACGACCTACTACTTCCCGGGCATCTCGAACGGGTTCGGCGCCAACATCACCGTCCCGGCGCAGGCGCTGGATGGCAAGGTCATCGCCCCCGGCGCGACCTTCGACTTCTGGCGAGACATCGGTCCCGTCACCGTCGAGCGCGGCTACCAGTACGGCGGCGCCATCATCAACGGCAAGAGCGAGCCGACCGGGGCGTTCGCGGGCGGCATCTGCTCCGCCTCGACCACCATGTTCAACGCCGCGCTGCGCGCGGGGCTGCAGATGGGCGAGCGCTGGAACCACTACTACTACATCAGCCGCTACCCGGTCGGGCTGGATGCCACCGTCTTCGCCGATGCGGGGCGCGTCTGGAGCATGTCGTACACCAACGACACGCCCTATCCGATCATCATCCGCAGCTTCACCGGCTACGGGATCGTGACGTTCAGCCTGTACAGCGTCCCCAACGGCCGGACCGTCTCCTTCTCGACGCCGATCATCACCAACCAGATCGCGGCCCACGACGTGGTCCAGTACACGACCTCGCTACCGGCGGGCGCGCAGCAGCGGGTCGAGGGCGTGTACAACGGCTTCGATGCGCAGGTCACGCGCTACGTGCGCGACGCATCCGGTGCGCTGATCCACGTCGACACCTTCTACAGCCACTACCACCCGGTCAACGGGCTGCTGTTGATCGGTAAGCCGGCCTAAGCCGGCCTAGCCGCAGCTCTACGCGGGGGCGTTGTCCAGGAGCTCGGTCAGCCAGGCAGGCACCGCGGAGTGCCACTCGGTCAGCTCGATATCGGTGGCATGCCGCATGCCCAGCGTCCAGATGAGTGCCCGCGCCAGCATCCCGGTCCAGCCGGCAATGCGGACCAGACGTACCAGCTCGGCGCGCGGTAGACGATCGGACCAGGGCTCGAGGTAGGCATCGCGCAGGCGCTCGAGCTCAGGCGCGGCCGGCCCGAACGGGGTCCAGTCGCCCAGCTCGAATGCATTCCCCACGCTGCGCAGAGTGACGAGCAACGTGGCAAACGGGTGCGCCACCCCGGAGTCGCCCCAATCGATGACCCGATATCCGCCGTCGCCGGCCAGGACGTTGCCGTCGTGCAGGTCGTCGTGCTGGATGGATGAGCCGATGGCGGCCGCCTCGAGCTCCGCACAGACCTCGGCGTAGAGCGGGCTGATCGCTCGAAGCGCGGCGAGCTGATCATCGGTCAGCCCATCCGGCTCGCCGAGCATCAGCCACTCACCGTCGTCCAGGACCCGATCGAACAGCTGCGGCATCCGCTGCGGCCTGCGGTCGAGCGCGCCAGCTGCCAGCAAGATCGACTCTTGTCCCTCCCAGCGGCGTTGTAGCTGCGCATACGCGGGCAGGATCCGCTCCCAGTGGCCAAGGTCTGCGGTCTCCGCGAGTACGTCACGCAGCCGAGGCCCGCCGTCTGGAAGCAGCATCCAGCGCTGGTCGAGGTCGAGCGCGATGGGGGCGAGCACGAGGTCCGATGCCTCGCCGGCGAGGAGTTCGGTGAGGGCGGCGTCGTTGGCCATCTCCGGCGCGGTCGTCTTGAAGTAGCACGCTCCGGTCGAGGTGGGCACGGTCAGCACGATCGACCACGGGCGAGGACGAGGCTCCATCGGCCCGGTCCGCCGGGCGCCAATTCGCTCGAGTTGACCATCAACCCATGCCTCAACCGCATTGGTCCAGCCGAGTGCTTCCCACGGCGGGGGCTCTCGGAGCCCCAGGCCTTGACACACCATCGACCCGCGCCAGATGACCAGCCAGGTGCTCGACTCGATGGAGCTCGAGCGCGAAAAGGGAATCACCATCAAGGCGCGAGCGGTTCGCCTGCACTACGAGGCGCGGGACGGCCAAACCTACGCCCTCAACTTGATCGATACCCCGGGGCACGTCGACTTCAGCTACGAGGTGAGCCGCTCGCTGCAGGCCTGTGAGGGTGCGATCCTGGTGGTGGATGCCAGCCAGGGCATCGAAGCCCAGACGCTTGCCAACGCCCACCTGGCACTTGCGCAGAACCTCGTGATCATCCCGGTGATCAACAAGATCGATCTACCCAGCGCGGATCCGGACATGGTCCTGGGCGAGCTCGAGGAGACCCTCACCATCCCCCGCGAGGAGGCCATCCTGGCATCGGCCAAGGAGGGGATCGGTGTCGACGAGATCCTC
>WNGJ01009474.1_pt1 | contig 10368 bp, 7 predicted proteins | sample 5400611 | NCBI WGS metagenome assembly WNGJ01 (sample SAMN13153375, study PRJNA577476) | soil metagenome | isolation source: 40 cm soil or saprolite under Garry oak tree replicate 1 | place: USA:California | collected 2016-06-15
TGGGCGTGCATACCGCCGCGATGCTCGCCACGATCGCCGCGGTGTCCACCGTCGTCTATCATTGGGTCGGCGTCGATTTCCTGCGGCGGGGATGGATCAACCTCGATCTTGTTTGGGTCGCCGCGCTGCTCGCCAGCGGCATCGCGCTGGTCGCGTGACAAGGCACATTGGCGGAACCCACGGCTGTGGGAGGACGGCATGAACCTTCGACGGCACTTCGCATTCACGCTCGTGCTTTGCGTCGCGCTCGCAGCCGGCTGCACGACGGCGGCGGCCCAGGCGAAGCCGCAAGGGGAGATGCGCTGGGCGCTCTACGTGACGCCCTCGACCGCCTGGCTCGACCCGGGCGACGCTTCGGGCCAGCTCACGCCGTTCTGGTTTCTCTATGCCATCCACGACGCGCTGGTGAAGCCGATGCCCGGCAATCTCATGGCGCCCAGTCTCGCCGAATCCTGGACGGTGAGCGAGGATCAGCGCGAGTACGAATTCAAGCTGCGCGAAGGGCTTCGCTTTCACAATGGCGATCCCTTCACCGCCGAGGACGTGAAATTCAGCTTCCAGCGTTCCAAAGGAAACCGGTTGCTGCACGAGAAAGTCGCGGAGGTCGTGATTGTCGATCCCTATCGGGTCCGGTTCCGTCTGCACGAGGCATGGCCCGACTTCATGGCCTACTACGGAACCATCGTGTCGGCGGCGGCCTGGGTCGTGCCCAAGAAGTACGTCGAAGAGGTGGGCGACGCCGGCTTCAAGAAGCAACCGATCGGGCTCGGGCCCTACAAATTCGTGAGCCATATCCCGGGCGTCGAATTGGTGATGGAGGCGTTCGAGGGTTACTGGCGCAAAACGCCCTCGGTCAAGCGGCTGGTGTTCAAGAGCGTGCCGGACGCCACCACGCGGTTCGCCATGCTCAAGCGGAGCGAGGTGGATGTCGCCTATCTGCTCGACGCTCCCGATGCGCGCGAGCTGAAAAACGATCCCGCGTTCCGGTTGGCGTTCTCCGGCGGCATCGCGATTTTCTTTTTGGACTTCCTCGACCAGTGGGACCCGAAGTCGCCCTGGGCCGATCGGCGAGTGCGGCTCGCCGCCAACTACGCCCTCGATCGCCAAGCGCTGAGCGAAGCGGAAACGCTCGGGGCGTCCAAGCCGGCGGGCAGTTTCATCCCGCCCGCCTTCGAGTTCGCGTTGCCGTTCGAACCCTATCCTTACGATCCCGCGAAGGCGAAACAGTTGCTCGCCGAGGCCGGTTATCCCAACGGCTTCGACGGCGGCGAATTGCATCAGCTGCCGCCGTATTTCTCGCTCGGGGAGGCGATCCAGGGCTATCTGCAGGCGGTCGGGATCAGACTGCAGATGCGGCCGATGGAACGCGCCGCGTATTTCTCCGCCTTGGGAACAAAGAAACTCAAGGGGCTGTGCGTGTGCACGTCCGCGCTCTACGGCAATGCCGCCTCGCGCATGGCCGAGGTCGTGCCCAGCACCGGCGCCTACGCCTACGGCGGTTATCCCGATATCGACGAACTCTACGCACAGCAGGCGCGCGAGACCGATCGGTCAAAGCGCGAGGCGATCCTGCACCAGATCCAGCGGCTGCTGCACGAGCGGGTCCGCTTCGGGCCGATCTGGCAGTACATCTGGCCGAGTGGCGTCGGCCCGCGTGTCGCCGAGCCCGCGCTGATGCTGATCGACCCCTACCCGTGGTCGGCACCGCTCGAGGACGTGCGGCTGAAGGAGAAGTGAGCGAATAGTGAGTGGCGAATAGCGAATAGTAAGCAGGGCCTCTACTCACTACTCACTATTCGCTATTCGCTCCGTAAAGGTGGCACGCAACGAGCCGTTCTTCCACCCTCGCGAGCGCGGGCGCCTCGCGATGGCAATGGTCCATGGCGTGCGGGCAGCGCGGGTGGAAATGGCAACCGGGCGGCGGCCGCAGCGGCGAGGGCACCTCGCCGGTGAGCACGATCTCCTCGCGCCGCTCGTCCGGGCTGCTCGGCAGCGCGGCGGAGAACAGCGCCGCCGTATAGGGGTGCTTGGGCGCGCGCACGATCGTCTCGGCGTCGCCCATTTCGACGACTTTGCCGAGATACATCACCACGATCGTGTGGCTCATGTGGGCGACGGCGGCGAGATCGTGGGCGATGAACAGATAGGACAGGCCGAGCTGCGCCTGCAGGTCGCGCAGCAGGTTGAGAATCTGCGCGCGGATCGATACGTCGAGCGCCGACACCGGCTCGTCCAGCACCACCAGCTTGGGGGATGACGCGAGCGCCCGGGCGATGGCGATGCGCTGGCGCTGCCCGCCGGAGAATTCGTGCGGGAAGAGATCGGCGGAACGGCTGGAGAGCCCGACGAGGTCGAGCAGCTGCAGCACGCGCTTGCGCACCTCGCCGGGGGTAAGTTGCTCGGCGATGACGAGCGGCTCGGCGATGATCGCAGCGATGCGCATGCGCGGACTGAGCGAGGCGTAGGGATCCTGGAACACCGCCTGGACCGACTTGCGATAGTGCCGGCGGCCGGCGCCGTCGAGACTGCGCAGGTCGCGTCCTTCGAAGCGGATGTCGCCGCCGGTCGGCTGCTCCAATCCGAGCACGAGCTTGGCGGTGGTGGTCTTGCCGCAACCGGATTCGCCGACGACGCCGAGCGTCTGCCCGCCTTCGATGGCAAAGGAGACGCCGTCGACCGCGCGCACCACGCCGGCCTCGCCCATGAACCCGCGACGGGTGCGGAAGTGTTTGCTCACCTCGGCCGCTTCGATCAGCACCATGACAGCGCTCCTGCGGCCGCCACAGTCTCGGCCGCCGCCTCGGGCGCCGCGAGCCAGCAGCGCGCGATGCGGCCGTCCTCACGGGTGAACGCCGGCGGCTCCGTCATGCGGCAGCGGTCGAACGCGCTCGGACAGCGCGGACCGAAGGCGCAGCCCGGCGGCAGCGCAGCGAGGTCGGGCGGCTGGCCCTCGATCGCGGTCAGCCGCTGGGCCTTGTCGCTCATGCGCGGGATCGAGTTGAGCAGCGCGCGGGTATAGGGATGCGCCGGCGCGCGGAACACCTGCTTGACCGGCCCGGCCTCGATCACGCGCCCGGCGTACATCACCGCGAGCTGGTCGCACATCTTGGCGACGATGCCGAGGTTATGGGTGATGAAGATGAGGGCGAGCCCGTGCGCGCGCTGCAGCTCGCGCAGCAGGTTGAGATATTGCGCCTGGATGGTGAGATCGAGGCTGGTGGTCGGCTCGTCGGCGATGAGCAGGCGCGGCTCGCAGGAAATGCCGATGGCGCCGACGATGCGCTGGCGCATGCCGCCCGACATTTCGTGCGGATGCTGATGCAGCCGCGTCTGCGGCGAGGGGATGCGCACCGCCTTGAGCAGATCGCCGGCGCGTTTCCAGGCGGCGCTGCGCGTGGCGCCCTCGTGCACCCGGATCGGCTCTCCCACCTGATCGCCGATGGTGAACAGCGGATTGAGCGACGCCATCGGGTCCTGCAGGATCATGGCGATGCGCTTGCCGCGCACGCGGCGCATTTCCCCCTCGGACTTCTTCAGCAGGTCCTCGCCCTCGAACAGGAGCTTTCCGCTGGTGATCCGCGCGGCCGGCGGCAGCAGCCGCAGGATGGTGAGCGCGAGCGTTGTCTTGCCCGAGCCGGATTCCCCGACGATGCCGAGGGTCTCGCCCGCTTCGACGCGCAGCGACACCCCCTCGACCGCGCGCACGACGCGCGTGCCGCGCGCCGAGACGTAATGGGTCGAGAGATTCTCGAGTTCGAGCAGTGCGCGTGAGCTCATCGGATACCCGACCGGCTCACAGCTGGCGCAGCTGCGGGTCGAGCTTGACGCGCAGCCAGTCGCCGAGAAGGTTGGCGGAGAGCACCATCAGCACGATGCAGGTGCCCGGCAGCACGGTGAGCCACCAGTAGCCCACCATCAGGCCGCGCTTGCCGTCCGCGAGCATCAGGCCCCAGGCGGGCTTGGGCGGCGGCACGCCGACGCCGAGGAACGACAGCGCCGCCTCGGTCACGATCACGACGCCGAGCATGAGCGTGCCGAGCACGATGGCGGAGTTGATGACGTTGGGCAGGATGTGCCGCACCATGATCTTCCATTTGGACAGGCCCGCCACGATGGCGAGCCGCACGAACTCCCGTTCCTTGAGCGAAAGCACCTCGCCCCGGATGACGCGCGCGTAACGCGTCCAGTACACGGCGCCCAGGATGATGACGATGTTCATCTCGCTGGGTCCGACCACGGCGGCGAGGAAGATGGCGAAGGTGAGGGCCGGCAACGCGAGCCAGGTGTCGGTGACGCGCATGATGACCTGGTCGACCCAGCCGCCGAGGTAGCCGGAAATGATTCCGAGCGCGGAGCCGAAGGTGCCCGCCACGATCACCGCGGTGAAGCCCACCACCATGGACACGCGCGCGCCGAAGATCAGGCGCGAGAGGATGTCGCGGCCGAGGTGATCGGTGCCGAGCAGATGCGCGGTGCTGCCGCCGGCCTGCCAGAACGGCGGGCGGAAGCGCATGACGAGCCGGCCGACCTCGGGATCGTGGGGCGCCAGGAAATTGGCGAACAGCGCGGCGAACGCGATGCCGCCAAGGATCAGCACCGGCACGAGGGGAAAACCGTCCAGCCTAACCAACGCGAAGCGCGAGGGCTCGCTGATGGCTTGCGCGGTAATGACTTCCGCGCTGACCGCTTCCGAGCGCATGGTCATGGCTTAGGCCTCCAGTCGGATGCGCGGATCGATTACCGCGTAGAGAATGTCGATCACCAGGTTCACCACGACGATCATGCTGCCGCCCATGACCACGACGCCCTGCACCACGGGAAAATCGCGGAACGTGATGCCTTCGTAAAGCAGGCGCCCGATGCCGGGCCAGGCGAACACCGTCTCCACCACGACCGCGACGTTGATCATGATGACGAGGTTGATGCCGGCGAGCGTGAGCACCGGGATCAGCGCATTCTTGAACGCATGCTTGGCGATGACCAAGGATTCCGGAAGCCCCTTGAGGCGGGCGAGCTTGATGTACTCGGAGCCGAGCACTTCAAGCATCGAGGAGCGGGTGAGCCGCATGTGGGCGGCGGCGAAATACCAGCCGAGCGCGAAGGCCGGCATCAGCACGTGCAGCGGCGTGCCTGAGCCGGACGACGGCAGCCACTCGAGATAGACCGAGAAGAACAGGATCATCACGAGGCCGATCCAGAACGAGGGCACCGACAGGCCGAGCAGCGCGAACACCTTGCCGGCGCGATCCCAGAAACCGCCGACCCGCACGGCGGCAAGGATGCCGCTCGGGATGCCGATCAGCAGCGAGAACGCCATGGCGGCGAGCGCCAGCATGAGCGAGTTCGGCAGGCGCGAGAGATAAAGCTCGAACACCGGCGTGCGGTAGTAGAACGACTGGCCGAAGTCGCCCTGCGCCAGGCTCGCGACAAAGCTCGCGTATTGCACCCAGATCGACCGATCGAGGCCGAACTGCTCGCGGATCGAGTCGAGGTCCGCTTGGCTCGCGCCCGGCTCGACGAACAGCACCGCCGGATCGCCGGTGAGCCGCACGAACAGGAAGATGGTGAGCGAGAGCAGGAATAGCGAAACCAGCGAATAGCCGAGACGCCGGGCGATGTACTGCGTCATATGCCGCCCTCCATGACCATCATTTGTGTGCCACCGTGAGATCCTCGTAGGGTGCCGAGAACGGATAGCCGGCGATCAGCCCAAGCCCCGACTCTCCCACGCGAGAACCCAAGCCGTTCGACGTGCCCAGTTGCCAGATGGGAGCATAGATCGCGCGATCGTGCACGAGTTGCTGGATCTTGTGCAGCAGCGCTTCGCGCCGCTTGCGGTCAAGCTCGCCCGCTTGCGCCTCGAACAGGGCATCGATGTCGGGATAGCTGCCGTAGACGTAGGTGCCGCCCTTGGCGACGAAAGCTTCGAGCCGCGTCGCCGCATTGCCGTAGGCGCCGCTCGAGCCCAGGACGATGTTCTTCAGGCTCTTGTCCCCGTACGCGCTGTAGAACGCCGCCCGCTCGAGCGGCCGCAGCCTGGCGCGGATGCCCACGGTGCGAAGGTTGTCGAGCACCGGCTCGGCGTATTTGGTGAAGGCGAGGTCGCAGTAAAAGTCGCCGGCGTCGAAGCCATTGGGGTAGCCGGCGTCGGCTAGCAGCTGCTTGGCTTTCGCCGGATCGTATGCGGGAGCCGGCGGGGCCCAGAAGTACTCGTAGCTTTCCGGAATGATGCTGCCGGTGAGCTTGGAGTAGCCTTGGGTGAGCGCCTGGTTGTTGCCCGCGCGGTCGATCGCGAGGCTTGCCGCCAATCGCACCCGCTGATCGTGCCACGGCGACTTCGCGTCCCACTGATCGGCGAAATAGAGCCAGAACGGCGTTTGCACGACGATCGGCTTGGGGGTGAGGCCGCGCGTGCGCTCGACTTCCTCGGCGAGTTCGCCGGTCATCGAATAGGCGATGTCGATCTCGCCGCGCTTGAGCGCCGCGAGCCGCGTCGACTCGTCGGGAATGAGCCTGAGAACCAGCCGCTTCACGTTCGGTGTCTTGCGCCAATACTGATCGAACGCCTCGAGAATCAGTTCCTGGCCCGGCGTGAACGAGACGAATTTGTAGGGGCCGGCGCCCACCGGCGCCTTCTTGAAGCCGTCATCGCCCACCCGCTCGACGTATTTCTTCGGCACGATCCAGCCGGCGCCGGTGGCGCCCACGTAATAGGTGAGAAAGTCAGGCCACGGTTTCTTGAGCTGGAAGCGGATGTGCCGCGCGTCGCCGATTTCGATCGCGGCCACGCGGTCCTTGAGCAGCTTGTGCGCGGCGCCGCGGTAGCGCTCGAAACTGAATTTCACGTCCTCGGCGGTCACCTCGTCGCCGTTGTGGAATCTTACTCCCTTGCGCAGGATGAACTCGTAACTCAGGGCATCTTCCGACGACGTCCACGACTCGGCGAGAGCGGGCGCCAGGGCTTGACCCGGCATGGGCTTCAACATGGCGTCGTGGAGCGCGTACATCACCATGTAGGGCGTGACGATGCCGGAGGTTTCCGCCGGATCGAACCAGGTCGGCGCGAGCGTCGTATGCACGCCCCAGGTGAGCTGGCCTTGCGGATCGCCTGCCCGCGCCGCGCCGGCGCCGAAAATCAGCGCGAGCGCGAGAACAACAAAGAGGGGGCGGCGATGTCTCATGTGTCTGCTCATTGGCCCGCCAACGTGAGGTCTTCGTAGGGCCCCGAATAGGTGTAACTGGGAATGAGCCCGAGCCCCGACTCCTTGACCCGCGGACCGACGCCGTTGAGGAACGCCTGTTGCCACAGCGGCGCGTAGATCGTCCGTTCATGCACGAGCTGCTGAATCTTGTGCAGCGTCGCCGCGCGCCGCGTGTGGTCGAGTTCGACCGCCTGCACGGGGAACAGCGCGTCGACGTCGGGATAGCTGCCGTAAACGTAGGTGCCGCCCTTGGCGACGAAAGCCTCGAGCCGTGTGGCGGCGTTGCCGAACGCGCCGCTCTGCCCCTGGATGAGATTCTTCAGGGTCTTCTCGGCGTAGCCTCGGAAAAACGCAACGCGCTCGAGCGGCCGCAGCTTGGCGCGGATGCCTACCTCTTGCAGGTTGTTGAGCACGGCCTCGGCGAGGTCGGCGTAGGCGCCGTCGCAATTGTATTCGCCCGCATCGAAGCCGTTGGGGTAACCCGCCGCGGCGAGCAGCTGCTTCGCCTTCGCCGGATCGTAGATTGGGGGCGGCGGTGCCCAGTAGAAATCGAAAGTATCCGGGACGATGCTGCCGGTGATCCTGGAGTGGCCGAGCGTGATCGCCTGGTTGATGGTTTTACGGTCGATGGCGAGATCGGCCGCGAGCCGAACGCGCTGATCGTGCCACGGTGACTTAGGATCCCACTGCTCAGGGAAGTAGAGCCAGTACATACCGATGTTGACGGCCGGCTTGAGCGTCAGTCCCTTGGTGCGCTGCAGTTCCTCGGCCAGCTCGCCACGGATCGAGTAGACGATGTCGACCTCGCCACGCTTGAGCGCGGCAAGGCGCGTCGATTCGTCGGGAATGCTGCGCAGCACGAGCCGCCGCACGTTCGGGACTTTGCGCCAATATCCTTCGAAGGCTTCGAGCACCAGCGCGCCGCCCGGTGTGAACGAGACGAACTTATACGGCCCGGCGCCGACCGGCGCCTTCTTGAATCCGTCCTCGCCCACCTGCTCGACGTATTTCTTCGGCACGATCCAGCCCGCCCCGGTGGCGGTTACGTAAAACGTCAGGAAGTCGGGCCATGGTTGTTTGAGCTTGAAGCGGATGTGCCTGGCATCCGGCGTCTCCACCGCGGCCACGCGGTCGTGCAACGCTTTGGCCGAGGTGCCGCGATAGCGCTGGAACGAGAACTTCACGTCCTCGGCGGTCACGGGGTCGCCGTTGTGGAATTTGACGCCGGCGCGCAGGACGAAGTCGTAGGTCAGCGCGTCTTCCGACGCGCTCCACGATTCGGCGAGGCTCGGCGCCAGCGCCTGGCCCGGCATGGGTTTCACCATCGCGTCATGCAGCGCGTACATCACCATGTAGGGCGTGATGAGGCCGGGGGTCTCGGCCGGGTCGAACCAGGTCGGCGCCAAGGTCACGTGCACGCCCCAGGTGAGCTGGCCCTGCGGATCGCCGGCGCGCGCCGCGGCGCCGCCGAACATCAGCGCGAACGCGAGAAAAGCACCGCACCAGAGGCGCAAGGCGATCTCGAGCCAGCGATGTCTCATGTGCAATCTCTGCTGCGGTTACGGTTGCGCCAGCGTGAGATCCTCGTAGGGCGCCGAATACGCGTAGCTGGGAATAAGGCCGAGCCCGGATTCCTTGACGCGCGGACCGGCGCCGTTGAGGAACGCGAGCTGCCATAGATGCGCGTAGATCGCGCGCTCGTGCACGATCTGCTGAATCTTGTCGAGCGTCGCTGCGCGCCGCGCGTGGTCGAGTTCGACCGCCTGCTGGGCGAACAGCGCGTCGATGTCGGGATAGCTGCCGTAGGAATAGGCGCCGCCCTTGACGACGAAAGCCTCGAGCCGGGTAGCGGCGTTGCCGAACGCGCCGCTCCCGCCCTGGATCAGGTTCTTGAAGCTCTTCTCCGAATAGCCCTTGAAGAAGGCCGCCCGCTCGAGCGGCCGCAGGGTCGCCTGGATGCCGACTTCCTTGAGGTTGTTGACCACGGCCTCGGCGAGGTTCGAATACGACGCGTCGCAGAAGTATTCGCCCGCGTCGAACCCGTTGGGATAACCGGCCGCGGCCAAGAGCTGCCTGGCCTTGGCCGGATCGTACTTCCGAGCGGGCGGCTGCCAGTAAAACTCGAATGTGTTCGGGACGATGCTGCCGGTGATCTTGGAGTAACCCAGCGTGAGCGCCTGGTTGATGGTCTCATGGTCGATGGCGAGGCTGGCGGCGAGCCGCACCCGCTGGTCGTGCCAGGGCGATTTCGGGTCCCACTGGTCGGCGAAGTAGAGCCAGAACGGGGCCTGAATGACCGCGGGCTTCAGGCTGAGCCCCTTCGTGCGTTGCAGCTCCTCGGCGAGCTCGCCGCGGATCGAGTAGACGATGTCGACCTCGCCGCGCTTGAGCGCGGCCAGCCGTGTCGCCTCGTCGGGGATGACGCGGAACACCAGGCGCCGCACGTTCGGGGTCTTGCGCCAGTACTGGTCGAACGCTTCCAGCACCAGCTCCAGGCCAGGCGTGAACGAGACGAATTTGTAGGGGCCGGCGCCGATCGGCGCCTTTTTGAACCCATCCTCGCCCACCTGCTCGACGTATTTCTTCGGCACGATCCAGCCTGCGCCGGTGGCGCCGAGGTAGAACGTGAGGAAATCGGGCCACGGTGCCTTGAGCCGGAACCGGATGTGCCGGGAATCGGGAGTCTCGATCGCCGCTACCCGATCGTGCAGCACCTTGTTGGAGGTGCCGCGATAGCGCTCGAACGAGAACTTCACGTCCTCGGCGGTGACGGTGTCGCCGTTGTGGAATTTTACCCCCGGGCGCAGGACGAACTCGTAGGTCAGCGCATCTTCCGAGGCGCTCCACGATTCGGCGAGAGTCGGCGCCAGCGGTTGACCCGGCATGGGTTTCATGAGCGCGTCATGCAGCGCGTAGAGCACCATGAAGGGTGTGATGATCCCGGGCGTCTCCGCCGGGTCGAACCAGGTCGGCGCCAAGGTGACGTGCACGCCCCAGGTGAGCTGGCCTTGCGGGCTGCCGCCGCGCGCCGTGCTGCCGGCAGCAATCGCCAGAACCAGCGCGAGGCATGCGAGCAAGAGAGGGCCCCCGGCTTTGGTGCCAACGGGGCGCAATGACGACAGAAGCCTGAACCAGGATCGTGTTCGATTGCCGGTCATCTTCGCCT
>WNGJ01009475.1_pt1 | contig 10368 bp, 10 predicted proteins | sample 5400611 | NCBI WGS metagenome assembly WNGJ01 (sample SAMN13153375, study PRJNA577476) | soil metagenome | isolation source: 40 cm soil or saprolite under Garry oak tree replicate 1 | place: USA:California | collected 2016-06-15
CACCCGTGCGACGAGCGGCGCCAGCAGGCGCGCCTCGAGCGCCGAGCGGGCCACGGGCTTCAGCAGCGACAGCGCCGTGAGGATGGTCAGATCGATGCTCGAGTCGCGCAGCGCGCGGCGGTAGAATTCGTTCACCAGCGGATTGGGCTTGCCGATCCCGAGCGGCAGCGCCAGCACGATGCGCGCTCCGACGCGGCGCAGCACCGCGTCGACGCAGTGTCCGACGTCAGCGAAAACCTCTGGCATTCAGGTGTGGCATGCTCACTGAAGCACGCGGCGCGCGTCAACCAACGAAGTGAGAAAATCCTGGAGGCAGCATGGCACTGAACAAACCGGCCCTGGACCCCGCGGCTGTCGAGGTGATCTCCCGCAGCGGCTATCCCGAGCCCTACCGCTCGCGCGTGCTGCCGCGCCACAAGCGCCCGCTCGGGGATGCGCTGGGACTCACGCGCATCGGCATCAACCTGACGATGCTGCCGCCCGGGAAGGAATCCTCCATGCGGCACTGGCATACCCACGAGGACGAATTCGTCTACGTGCTCGAGGGCGAGGTGGTGTTGCGCACCGACGGCGCCGAGCAGCTGCTGCGTGCCGGCATGTGCGCCGGTTTTCCCGCGGGCGCCGCCGACGGGCATCAGCTCATCAATCGCGGCGAGCGACCGGCGCTGTACCTGGAAGTGAGCAACCGCGAGCCGGCGGACAGCGCCAGTTACACGGATCCGGAGGTGGACCTCAGGTGGAGCCCGCCGCACGCCCCGGGCAAGTTCACCCGGCGCGACGGCACGCCTTACTGAGCCGTGGCTCGGGCGGCCGGCCGTGTCGGGCGGGCCGGATCAGTGTGCCGCGGTCAGCCGCAGCGAGAAACTGACGCCGACGTCGTTGCCGACCTGGTCGGTGGCCTTCCAGTCACCCTGGCCGACGCCGTAGTCGAGCCGCCGGATGGTGGTCTTGCCGCTCATGTAGCCGACCGTGGCGCCCTGCTCGACGGCGGTGCGGAAGGTGAAGGGCACGCGCGCATCGCGCGTCTGGTCGCGGATGGTGAGCTTGCCCTGGGCCTCGAAGCCCGCGGCGGTCTTGGCGAACTGGGTGGCGAGGAAGTGCGCCTGGGGGAATTTGGCGGCCGCGAACAGGTCGTCGCCCTTGAGCGCGTCGTCGCGCTCCTGGTCGCCGGTGTCGAGCGAGGCGATCTCCACGGTGACGTCCAGGCGGCCGCCGGCCGGATTGTCGGGCGCGAAGTCGAAGCTCACCGGGAAGCGCTTGAACTTGCCCTTGTTCAGCGCCCCGGCCTGCGTGAAGGAGAATTCCAGCGTGCTCTTGGCCTGATCGAGCACGTAGTGCGGCACGGCGCCGGCGCCGAGCGTCAGCGACGACAGGGCGAGCGCCGCGGTCAGCGCCAGGGTCGACAGGATGCGGGTTGATGTCATCGCTCGGTTCCCTGAGTCGTGGTGGTGAAGGGCAGCATGCGCCGCAGCACGTCGTCCTTGAGCATGAAGTGATGCGTGAGCGCGGCCGCCGCGTGCAGCGTGACCACCACGATCAGCACCGCAGCCAGCGTCCCGTGAGTGGTCAGCAGTGCCTCGTACAATGCCCGGTTTTTCGGCACCAGGTCGGGTAGCTGAAAGAACCCGAACCAGCTCACCGGGAACCCACGTGCCGAGGACATCGTCCAGCCAGAGAGCGGCATGGCGAACAGCAGCAGATACATGAGTGCGTGCGTCCAGCGCGCCAGCACGCGCTGGTACGGCTTGAGCGTCTCGGGCAGCGCCGGCCGCGGGTTCAGCGAGCGCCAGGCGAGCCTCAGGATCGCCAGCGCCAGTATGGTGAGGCCGACGGATTTGTGGCGCGCGAGCATGCCGAGCTTTTTAAGCGGCGGCAGATCCTCGGCGAGCGCGGCGAGGGTGAACTGCACGATGATCAACACGACGATGGTCCAGTGCAGCAGCTGGGCGATGGCGCCCCAGCGGTGCGGGGTATTTCGTATGATCATGGCGCCCAAGCTTATGCGCGTGAGTGCAAGTTGCAAACTTCGGCTGCCCGGCGCGGTGCTGCTCGCGTTCCTGCTCAGCGGTTGTCCGCTGCGACCGCGGGTGCCCGCGGTGCCGCCGCAGGTGACGGCGGAGACTCCCGCACCTCACGAGGGAGTTCCCTACGACATCGTGGCGGATGAATCGCTGCTGACCCTCCGCGTGTATCGCGGCGGCACGCTCGCGAGCGCCGGCCACAACCACCTGATCGCCCTGCACGCCCTGACGGGTACGGTCTACGTGCCCGCCGATGTCATGCGCAGCAGCTTCGAGGTTCATATCCCGGTGGCCTCGTTCACGGTCGATGAGGCGCAGCTGCGCCTGCAGGAGCACAGCCCGGATTTCCCGCCCGATGTGCCGGACGCCGCCCGTGAGGGGACGCGGCGCAACATGCTCGGGGAGGCGCTGCTCGATGCCGAGCGCAACCCGCAGATCGTGTTGCGGGCCGTGCGGCTCGAGTCCGCCGGGCAGCCGGCGCCGGGCGCCGGCAGCGAGACGGCCGGCGAGGCCGGCGGCGAAGCGCGGGCGGTGCTGGCCCGCGTGCAGACCACGGTGCGCGGGGAGCAGCGCACCATCAGCGTGCCGGTGCGCTATCAGTTCACCGCCGGCGCGCTCATCGCATCCGGCGAGGCGCCGCTGCGGCAGAGCGATCTCGGGCTCACGCCCTTCAGCGCCCTGCTCGGGGCATTGCAGGTGCAGGACGAGATGCGCGTCAGGTTCCGCATCGTGGCGCGCGCGGCCGCGAGCGCACTGAACCCTTCGGGGACGCCGTGAACCCATCCCTGGGGACTCCGGGAAAAACGTCCCTGTTTTTCACGGCCCCGAAAGCTTCATTGCGCTCGCGGCCGCTTCCAGTTAGTAGTTAGTGGCGGCCGAGCTCCTTCAGCAGCTCGTCCGCCTTGTACACCTTGCGCAGCGCTTCGAACATGATGGCCGGATCCACCGCCACCGCGCGGTTCAACTCCGGGTCGAACCAGTAGCTGCCCGCGATCGAGTGGATGTTGCCGTCGAATATCAGTCCCACCAGCCGGCCGCCGGCATCGATGAGCGGGCTGCCGGAGTTGCCGCCCACGATGTCGTTGTTGGTGGAGAGGTCGAAGCGGGTCTCTCGATCGAGCCCGGTCTCAACCTTGAGCCAGCTGTCGGGAATCCTGAACGGTTCCTGGCCGGTGGCGCGCTCGAACAGGCGCGCCAGGTGCGTGAACGGCTCGACTTCCTGGCCGTCCTCCCTCCAGCCCTGCACCGTCCCGACGTTCAGGCGCAGGGTGAAGGTCGCATCCGGCGGCAGGCTGGTGCCATAGACTCGAAAGCGGGCGCGCGCGATTTTTTCGGACGCTGCGTCGACCGGAGCTTCCACCTCGTCTTCATAGCTCTTGCGCACCGTACGGGCCGGCGCATCCACGCTGCGCGCGAATTCGATCATCGGGTCGTTCGCGGCCTCGAGCGCCGCCGCGCCGCCCTCCCACAGGCGCTGGCGCAGCTTCGGATCGGCGAGCTGCGAGCCGTCCACCAGGCGTGCCGCCAGCGTGTCGGGTGAATCCTTCGCGAGCAGCGCTCGCACGATCGGGGCGTCCGGCCCCAGCCACTCGCGCATGCGCTCCAGCGCAAAGGACAGCGTGAGCCTGTCGAGCGCCGGATACACCGGGACCGGGGCGGTGAGGCGCTGCGCGACGCGTGGCAGGGCCGCGTCGCGGTACTCACGCAGGCGGTCGGTGTTGGGCTTGGGGCGTTCGGCGGCGCCGCGCACCAGGGTGCGCGCGTAGGTGAACAACCGGCTGTTGAAGCCGGCGCCCTGCTCGAGGAACGTGTACGGGAGGTAGAGCTCGCGCTCGCGCAGCTGCGCTTTTGCGATATCCGACCAGGGGTCCCCGGTCGCGGCGGCGAGCTGCGGGTCGGCGGAGACCCTGGCCCGCAGCGCCGCTTCCTCGTCGCGCTTGGCTTTCAGCAGCCGCTCATCGAGCAGCGCGTCGAGCTGCTTGCGGCGCGCCTTGATGGAGTTCTCGAGGAAATTGAGCGGATCTTCCACGATGCGGTCGGCCTCCAGGCTGGTCTTGGCGAACTCGAGGTAACGCCCACGCAGCTCCGAGGCGCGCAGCAGCCAGCGCGGCAGTCCCACATTGCGCAGGGTCTCGAGCTGCGCCACGGTCAGCAGCCGGTCGGTGGTGCCCGGATGCCCCGACACGAACACCAGCTCGCCCGCCTGCGGCCCCTCCGGCCGTAGCGCCAGGAAGCTCGGTGTCGCCGCGGGCTTGCCGTTCGGGCCGTAGGCGCGCAGCACCGACATGTCCAGGCACCAGCGCGGGAACTGGAAGTTGTCCGGGTCGCCGCCGAATGCGGCAACACCGCGCTCGGGAGCGAACACCAGGCGCACGTCGTCGTAGCGGTGGTACTTGTACAGCCAGTACTGCCCGCCCTGGTAGAGGTCGACGGATTCGCACTTCAGCGGCCCGGATTTCGCATGCTGGCTTGCCTGCTCGCAGGCCTGCTCGAGTTGCGTCAGGGTCTTCTTGCGGGTGTCGTTCGCGGCGCGGTCATCGAGTCCGCGGATCGCCGCGGCGACCTTGTCGGTGACGTTCTCCACGCCCATCAGGACATCCGCGATCTGCGTGCCGCACTTCAGTTCCTGTTCCCGGGAGCGGGCGAGGAAGCCGCTGCGCACCAGGTTCCGCTCACTCGTCGAGTGATCATCCAGGCAGCTCTCCGCGCAGTGGTGATTGGTGAGGATCAGTCCGTCGGGCGACACGAAGGATGCCGTGCAGTTCGATAAGCGCAGCGTGGCGCTGCGCACCCGATCGAGCCACGCGGAGCTGATGTCGGCGCCGTACTGGCGCTTCACCAGATCGTGCGGAAAGTCGTGGAAGGTCCACATGCCGGCGTCGCTGAAGGCGCTCGGTGACACCAGGAGCGCGAGGAGGGCGGGCAGAAGGCTTCGGCGCATGGGATCCTTTAGCCTTCTGCTTCGAGCAGCGTCAGCGCCGTGCCGTCCGGGCTTTCCAGCACGGCGTTGCCGAGGCGCCCGGCGGCGCCGGGCACGATGGCGGACATGGCCACGCCCAGCTCGCGCAGCCGCGCAATGCGTGCGCGCATGTCAGGGTCACGGAACACGAGCATCGGACGCTCGCACACCCCGGGCGGGTGAAACGAGACGTCGAGGTAATCGCTGGTCAGCGGCAGGTGCGGATAGGGCGCCGACACCTCGCCGGCGGCGACGAAGCCGAGCGGCTCCCAGAAGCCCTGCGCGGCGGCAAAGTCGGTGACCGGCAGACTCACTTCGGCGAAGTCGCCGCACAGCGAGGCATCGGTGCGCGCCACCGGTGAGTAGGTGCGCGCCTCCAGGACCGAGACCGCGTGGCCAAACGGGTCCAGCAGACCGATCTCGTTGAATACCTCCTCGCCCGTGCGGCACAGCGTCAGCTCGATGCCCGCCGCGGCAAACTCGCGCACGCACTCGGCAATGCCGGGGCGCACGAAGGTGAGAACGAGCGGGGCGCTGCTGCGCTGATGCAGGCCGATGAAGAGGCGCCCGTCGGTCAGCACTCCGTACGGGTGCGTGAAGGTATCGGTGGTCGGGGCCTGGGTGAAGCCTAAGCGTTCGTAGAACTCGATCGAGGGACGCACATCATCGACCGCGATGCTGGTCTCGTGGAAGGTCCCGAGCAGCGGCAGTGGGGCGCTGGACTTCACGCCGAGGCACCACGCGCGGTGCTGGGAAGGCGCCCATGCCCGGGGTGCGTCCAGCCCTGGCAGTGCTGCTCGATCAGGTCCGCGAGGCATTGCGCGTGGCTGGCGCGGGCGTTGAGCGCCGGCACGTACTGGTAGCGCTGCCCGCCGGCGCGCATGAAGGCGGCGCGATTCTCGATATCGATCTCCTCGAGCGTTTCAAGACAGTCCACGGCAAAACCCGGACACACCAGGGTGACTTCGCGCACGCCGCGGGCGGGCATCCCGGTGAGCACCGTGCGGGTGTAGGGCTTCAGCCAGTCCGCCGGACCAAAGCGCGACTGAAAGCTCACGCTCCACTCTCCCTCGCGCAGCAGCAGTTCATCGGCGAGCAGGCGTGCCGTGGTCTGGCAGCGGCAGAAGTACGGGTCGCCCTGCTGGACGTAGCGTTCCGGAATGCCATGGAAGGAGATCAGCAGGTGAGCCGTGCGGCCTGCGGTAAGCCAGTGCTCGGTGACACTGGCGCGCAGCGCATCGATGTAGCCCGGATGCTCGTGATAGTCCGCGATGAAACGCAGCTCGGGCAGAGCGCGCCAGCGGCGCAGCTCCGCAGCGACCTGGTCGTAGACGGCACCGGTGGTGGCCGCGCAATACTGCGGGAACAGCGGCAGCACCAGGATGCGCTGGGCGCCGCAGTCGCGCAATCGAGCGAGCGCGCCGCGCACCTCGGGCGCGCTGTAGAGCATGCCGACCTCCACCGACAGCGGCGCCAGCATGCGTTGCGCGAGCGCGCCGGCGAGCTCGGCACGCAAGCGCTCCGACAGATCGCGCAGCGGGGAGCCCGAGGCCGTCCAGATGAGGCGGTACTTGCGCGCGATGCGCCGCGGCCGCCAGGGCAGAATGATGCCGTAGAGCAGCGGCAGCCACAGTGCGCGCGGCAACTCCACCACGCGCGGGTCGCAGAGGAAGCGCGCCAGGAACGCGCGCACGGCGCCCGCGTCCGCGGCCTGCGGCGTGCCGGAGTTGACCAGCAGGATGCCGATACGTTCGGGGTTCGCGTAGCGCATGTCGCCTATCCCGGCGCCCTCAGCCAATGCCGACACACAGGTATTTCAGCTCGGTGTAGTCGAGGATCCCGTACTTCGAGCCCTCGCGGCCGATGCCCGACTCCTTGACCCCCCCGAACGGGGCAGCCTCGGTGGAAATGATCCCGGTATTCAGGCCCACCATGCCGTACTCCAGCGCCTCGGCCACGCGCCATGAGCGCGCCAGGTCGCGCGTGTAGAAGTAGGCCGCCAGTCCGAACTCGGTATCGTTCGCCATGCGGATGGCATCCCCCTCGGTCTCGAAGCGGAACAGGGGCGCGACCGGACCGAAAGTCTCTTCGCGCGCCACCAGCATGGCGGCGGTCACGTCGGTGAGCACGGTCGGCTCGAAGAACGTGCCGCCGAGCGCATGGCGCTTGCCGCCCTGCACGATGCGCGCGCCCTTGGCGGTGGCGTCCGCGAGGTGCTGCTCCACCTTGGCGAGCGCATTGGCATCGATGAGCGGACCCTGGTCGGTGGGACCCTTCAGCCCGTCGCCCACGCGCAGCTGGGCCACGGCATGCACCAGCTTAGCTGTGAACGCCTCGTACACCGGCGCCTGCACCAGCAGGCGATTGGCGCACACGCACGTCTGCCCGGTGTTGCGGTACTTGCTGGCGATGGCCCCGGCCACCGCCTCATCCAGATCCGCGTCCTCGAACACGATGAACGGAGCGTTGCCGCCGAGCTCGAGCGACAGCTTCTTCACCGTGCCGGCGCATTGCGCCATGAGCTTCTTGCCCACGGCGGTGGAGCCGGTGAACGTGACCTTGCGGACGCTGGTGTTGGAAGTCATCTCCCCGCCGATCGCGGCCGCATCCCCGGTGATGACGTTGAGCACGCCGGCCGGCACCCCGGCGCGCGCCGCGAGCGCCGCGGCAGCGAGCGCCGAGTAGGGCGTCTGGCTCGCGGGCTTGCAGACGAACGTGCAGCCGGCCGCGAGCGCGGGTCCCGCCTTGCGCGTGATCATCGCCAGGGGGAAATTCCACGGCGTGATCGCCGCGACCACGCCCACGGGCTGGCGCAGCACCAGGATGCGCCGGTCGGCCTGGTGCCCCGGGATAACGTCCCCGTACAGGCGCTTGCCTTCCTCCGCGAACCACTCGATGAAGGACGCCGCGTAGGCGATCTCGCCCCTGGACTCCGCGAGCGGCTTGCCCTGTTCGGCGGTCATCAGCGTCGCCAGGTCCTCCAGGTTCGCCATCAGCAGCTCGTACCAGCGACGCAGCACCGCCGCGCGCTCCTTGGCGGTCTGCGCGGCCCACGCCGGGAATGCCTGGCTTGCTGCCTCGATGGCGCGCCGTGTCTCGCCGGCGCCCATGTCCGGCACCGCGCCGATCGGTTCGCGCGTCGCCGGATTCACGACCTGGCGCGTGGCGCCGCTCAGGGCGTCCACCCACTTGCCGCCGATGAAGGCGCGGGTACGCAGCAGATCCGCATCGCGCAATTTCATGAGTAGCGGCCCTCCCGTTTCAACCCTTGACCGGCTCGCCGCCGGCCACATGGCGGCCGAGGAAATCCAGAGTGCGCGTGCGCGCGAGCGCTGCGACCTGCGGGTTGTAGGCCTCGCGCTGCTCGCAGTTGAAGCCGTGGCCCGCCCCCTCATAGACGAACAGCGGCGCCTGCGCGTTCGCCGCCTTGGTGCGCTCGATTTCGGCGAGCGGGATGCTGCGGTCCTCCCTGCCGTAGTGATACATGACCGGGCACCTGGGTTTCTGGTCGAGGTGGCTCACCTTGCCGTAATACACCACCGCGCAGGCGAGCGGCAGCTGGCAGGCCGCAAGATAGGACAGGGTTCCGCCCCAGCAGTAACCGACGGTTGCCGCACGGCCGGAGTGTTTCACCACCGCGAGCGCGGCCGCGAGGTCGCGCAGCGTATCGTCCGGCTTCAGCTGCTTGGTGTAGCCGCTCCCCTCCTGCATGTCGGCGGCGGTGTAGGTGAGCTCTATGCCGCGGCGCACCCGGTCGAACAGGCAGGGCGCGATGGCCGTGTAGCCGTCGGCGGCGAAGCCGTCGGTCACTTTGCGGATGTGGCTGTTGACCCCGAAGATCTCCTGGATCACCACCAGTGCGCCGCGCGGGCGGCCGGGTGCGGCTGCGAGCCACGCCTGAAACTCGTGGCCGTCGCGGGCCATGATGGTGGAGTACTCGCCCATGGACTTGGTATTCTAACGCGTTGCGCCCCGGGGAGGAGTCATGCTGGTCGGATCCGCGGTCAGGCGCGTGGCCATCGTCGGTGGCTTGCGCATTCCCTTCGCCCGCTCGTATTCGGCTTACGCCACCGCCAGCAACCAGGACATGCTCACGGCCGTGTTCCGCGCCGTGGTCGAGCGCTTCAAGCTCCAGGGCGAGCGTCTCGGGGACGTGGCCGCGGGCGCGGTGCTCAAGCACTCCAGGGACTACAACCTGGTGCGCGAGAGCGTGCTCTCCAGCGGGCTCGATCCGCACACGCCGGGGCTCGACATGCAGCGTGCCTGCGGCACGAGCCTGGAAGCGGCGATCGACCTGGGCAACAAGATCGCGCTCGGACAGATCGAGGTGGGGCTCGCCGGCGGCACCGACTCCATCAGCGATGCCCCGATCGTCTACCCGCGCGACTACCAGCAGCTGCTGCTCGCGAGCTACCGCGGGCGCAACGCCTGGCAGCGGCTGTCGCCGTGGCTCGGGCTGCGGCCCAGGCACTTCAAGCCGGTGCTGCCCGCGGTGATCGAGCCGCGCACGGGACTTTCCATGGGAGAGAGCACCGAGATCATGGCCAGGCGCTGGCGGATCGGGCGCGCCGAGCAGGATCAGCTGGCCCAGCAGAGCCACCTGAAGGCCGCGGCCGCCTGGCGCGCCGGCTTCTACGACGACCTGGTGGTGGAGTACCTGGGACTGAAGAGCGACAACAATATCCGCGCCGACAGCAGCGCGGAGAAGCTCGCCAAGCTGCGGCCGAGCTTCGCCCAGGACGGCACACTCACCGCCGGCAACAGCACCCCGCTCACCGATGGGGCGAGCGCGGTGCTGCTGGCGAGCCCGGAGTGGGCCGCCAGGCGCAAGCTCCCGGTGCTCGCTTACCTGCGCTACGGCAAGGCGTGGGCGGCCGACTTCGCCGGCGGCAAGGAGGGGTTGCTGATGGCGCCCACCCACGCGGTGCCTGCGATGCTGCGCGATGCGGGCCTGACGCTGCAGGACTTCGATTACTACGAGATTCACGAGGCGTTCGCGGCGCAGGTGCTGTGCACGCTGAAAGCGTGGGAGTCGGCGGAGTACTGCCGCGATGTGTTGGGATTGCCCGCGCCGCTCGGCAGCATCGACTTGGGCAAGCTCAACGTAAAGGGCGGGAGCGTGGCCATCGGGCACCCGTTCGCCGCCACCGGCACGCGCATTCTGGGCACGCTCGCCAAGATCCTCGCGGGCGATAGCGGCGCGAAGCGCGGACTGATCTCGGTCTGCGCCGCCGGCGGGATGGGCGTGACGGCCATCGTCGAGCGCTGAAGGCACAGGCGCCATGGGTGTCAGAACTGGCCCGGTGCTGGTCGTGTTCTGTCGCCGCCCGCGCCTCGGTGAGGGCAAGCAGAGACTGGCGCGCGCGCTGGGGGCGGTGCAGGCGCTGG
>WNGJ01025371.1_pt1 | contig 10368 bp, 4 predicted proteins | sample 5400611 | NCBI WGS metagenome assembly WNGJ01 (sample SAMN13153375, study PRJNA577476) | soil metagenome | isolation source: 40 cm soil or saprolite under Garry oak tree replicate 1 | place: USA:California | collected 2016-06-15
CTCGCCACCGGGAGCTGGGATGGCACCATCAAGCTGTGGAACCTGGAGAACGGTGCCTTGCTCTGGATGGGGCAGCATAGCGGCAGCATCCATCGTCTCGTCTTTACTCCTGATGGCCGTACGCTCGCCAGTGGAGGTGATGATGCAGCCATCCGGCTCTGGGATGCCTACACGGGCATGCACCTCCAGACGCTCTCCGGCCAGAGCAGTGCGGTCTATGCCCTGACCTGGAGCCCGGATGGGAGCCTGCTGGCCAGTGGCAGCTTCGATGGAAGTATTCGACTGTGGGAGGTACAGGGAGCACAGGTTGTTCACCCAGAAACCGCCATGGGCACCCTCACGGGACACAGCGACCTAGTCTGGTCGTTGTCCTTTGCCCCCGATGGACGCACCCTGGCGAGCGGGAGCTTTGATCGAACCGTCAAGCTGTGGGACATGGAAAGTTTAGAGGTACGTGAGACGCTCGCGGGACATACCGCCCCGGTGAATGCTGTGGTCTGGAGCCCGGATGGGAGCCTGCTGGCCAGTGGCAGCCGTGACCAGACGATCTGGCTCTGGGACGTCGAACGGGGCAGCTATCGCACAGCGCTCCAGGGGCATACTGCCGTTGTGCACGCTCTTGCCTTCACGCCAGATGGCCGCAGCCTGCTCAGTGGGAGTGAAGATGGCACCCTGCGGGTGTGGGACGTGGAGCGCGGGCAGTGTGTGCGTGTGATACAAGGCTACGCGGTCACCCTTTACGACGTGGACTGGAACCCTGATGGCACCCGGCTCGCCAGTGCAGGCTCCGATACACTGGTGACCATTTGGGAGAGCGACGGCAGGACCACGCCCAGGCTGCTGCGCGGCCATAGTTGGATGGCGTATGGAGTCGCGTGGAGTTCGGATGGGCGGTGGCTTTCCAGCAGTGGGCTGGACAATGCCGTCCAGGTGTGGGACGCGACCACGGAAGCCGTTATGCAGACCTTGCGCGGCCCCAACCACGTCGATACCTCCTTCTTTGGCATAGAGTGGAGTCCAGATGGCAGGTTTCTGGCCAGTGGAAGCTATCAGCAGGAGGTGCAGGTGTGGGAAGTGAGCGCAGGCATCCACCGATGGGTTGGCCGTGGGCAGCCAACCACGATCCGTCGTGTGGCGTGGAGCCCAGACGGGACGCGACTGGCCAGTTGCGGCTACGATGGCAGCGTCATCCTGTGGGAGGCCTCCAACGGAACGCAGCTTGCCAGGCTGCAAGGGCATCGTGGCATGGTCATGAGCGTAGCCTGGAGCCCAGATGGGACGCGCCTGGCCAGTGGTGGCGGAGGTCGAGGCAGTGGAGAGCTCTTCGTCTGGTGTGCCCGCAGCGGAGCCCACAGTGGAGAGCTCCTGCACACGTTGAGCGAACTGAGCGAGATCGTGTATGCGCTCGCCTGGAGTCCGACCGGCACGATGCTGGTCAGCGGTGGCAGCGACGGCATGCTCTGCTGGTGGGACGTCGAGCGCGGAGAGTGCATGCAGACGCGCCGGGCGCACCAGGGGACAGTCCAATCGCTCAAGGTGAGTCCCGACGGCCGCTCGCTCGCCAGTTGCGGAGACGATGGCGCTATCAACGTCTGGGAATTGGAGAGCGGCGAGCATCTGCGCACACTGCGGCGAGACCGGCCTTACGAGCGGCTCGATATTACAGGGATCCGGGGCGTGACCCAGGCGCAGAAGGCATCGCTGCGAGCGTTGGGGGCCATTGAGGGTACTCCCTCATGTCAATAGCGGCATGTTATTATTAGGTAAAAGGATAGAGTAGAACAAAAATACGAAGGGGGGGATTGATTCAGCATTTTCATCGTCGTTCTTTGCATCTTTCTAAATCGTTGCTGCCAGGTAAATTATGAAGAGTAGAGGATTTAGGTCACGTTAAGAGAAGAGAGAAAAGTACTACATCTCTTAGATCCGACCAAGTGTCAGTAAGATTGAGTTTAAACTTATTATAAATGGAGTGCTTAAATATTTTAAAGCTGGTTGGTTATCGATGAAATCAGCTAAGAACATATAAGGCTAAAAGTTGTATCCGAATAGTCATTTCGAGGTTAATTTACATGGTCGATTACGCTAAAGATTTCGCTCATTTGCATGTGCATACGGAGTATTCGCTGTTAGATGGTTTTAGCCGCACAAAGAAACTGGTACAGCAGGCCAGGGCGCTGGGGATGGATCACCTCGCCATCACTGACCATGGCGCTATGTACGGTGCCATCGAGTTTTACAAGGCGTGTAAAGCGGGAGGGATTAATCCCGTCATCGGCATTGAAGCCTATCTCACCGGGGATATGCATGACCACTCCAAACGCTTCAGTGACGACTACCACCACCTGCTGCTGCTGGCAAAAAATAATACTGGCTACTATAACTTGCTGAAGTTAACGACGATCGCCCATACCCAGGGGTGGCACCTGCGACCGCGTATTGATAAAACTGTCCTGGCAAAGTATGCCGAAGGCTTATTTGTCACCTCCTCTTGCCTGTCGGGCGAGATCCCGAAAATGCTGCTCAAAGAGCAAGAGGAAGAGGCGCGTAAAATGGCACGCTGGTACCAGGATGTCTTCGGGCCAGAGAACTTCTATCTGGAAATCCAGGAGCATCACGGCATCTCTGATGATGGGCAGCCTTCGCCCCAAGGCAAACTCAATCAACTGCTTTACCGGATGCACAAAGAGATGCACATTCCGATGGTAGCGACCAATGATCTTCACTACGTTGAGTCTTCCGATACCGATTCACATGACATCCTCCTGTGTGTACAAACTGGGAAAAGGCGAGACGAAAAAAAGCGCATGAAGTTTGATAGCAATCTGTATTATTTAAAAAGCCCATCAGAAATGGCTGAATTATTCGCTGATTTGCCCGACGCACTGACCAATAGCGTGCGCATTGCGGAGCAGTGCAGCGTCGATCCATTGGCCTACAAAGCGCAACTGCCCAACTATACTATTCCTGCGGAATATGCCTCGCAGAAAGACTACCTGCAGGCTCTCTGTGCCGAGGGTGTCAAAGAACGCTTTGGTGAGATGACCGAAACCATTGCCAAGCAGCTCGAGTATGAGATCAATATGATCGCAGACAAAGGCTTTGTGCCCTATTTCCTGATTGAGTGGGACTTTGTGAACTATGCACGTTCACACGGCATCCGTTGTTCGGCACGCGGTTCGGCTGCCGGCAGCCTGATGGCCTACACCCTGGGGATCACTAACGTCGATCCCATTCGCTACCAGCTCCCTTTTGAGCGCTTCTTCAATACAGAGCGCGCGGACATGCCCGATATTGACATGGACTTTCCGGATGATCGGCGTGAAGAAGTGATCGAGTACGTGGCACGGAAGTATGGCGAGGATTGTGTGGCGCAAATGGTTACCTTTAACACCATGGCGGCAAAAGCATCTGTCAAGGACGTGGCGCGTGTCATGGGCGAGCAAGGAGTAGGGGATCGCATCACGCGCCTTATTCCTACTGGTCCGAAAGTTACACTGCAAGGTTCTCTCGATAGTGTCAAAGAGCTGAACGACTTGTATAAGGAAAACCAGGTTGCGCAGGAGATCATCGACCAGGCGTTGAAGCTGGAAGGCGCAGTGCGCACCACAGGTGTGCATGCCGCGGGGGTGATTGTTGCGAACGAGGCGCTGGAACACTTTGTGCCGCTGCAACTGCGCGACCCCAAAGACCCGCGCAAAGGACGCATCACGCAATATGAACAGGCGCACCTGGAAGAACTGGGTCTGATTAAGTTCGACTTCCTGGGCCTCTCAAACCTGACCATCCTGGATAATACACTCAAGTACATCCAGACCGTACGTGGTGAGGAGGTAGTGCTGGAGAAGGTCCCGCTTGACCCGGTCCCGGGCGATGATGTACAGAACGCCAGACGTCAAAAAGCGTTCGATCTGCTGGCAAGTGGTGAGACGACGGGTATCTTCCAGCTCGAGGGTGCGAAGATGACCGAGTACATCAAACAGGATATCATGGCGATGATTGCGCTCTACCGCCCCGGACCGATGGACAGCATCCCCGACTTCATCGATGCCAAGCATGGACGCAAGAAAATTAAGTACCTCGATCCACGCCTGGAAGAATGGCTGGTGGAGTCCTACGGCGTGATTGTCTACCAGGACCAGGTGTTATTCATCGGCGTCAACCTGGCCGGTTTCTCCTGGGGCAAGGTCAACAAGTTCCGTAAGGCTCTCAGTAAAAAGAAGATGGATGAAGTAGAAGGATATAAGGGCGATTTCATCGAAGGCTGTGTGAAAAACGGCGTGAAGCGAGATATTGCCGAACAGCTCTTCACCTTGATCCTTCCTTTTGGTGGCTACGGTTTTAACAAGGCCCACGCCGCCAGCTACGCCGTCGTCGCCTTCTACACCGCCTACCTCAAGGCCAACTATACGGCGGAGTTCATGGCCGCCACCATGACCACCGAGGCCTCCGACGCTAAAAAAATTGCCAATGCCATCGCCGAGTGCAAACGCATGGAGGTTGAAGTCCTGGGGCCAGACGTCAATACAAGCGAAAGCGGCTTCACCGTGGAAAACGGAGGGGTGCGTTTCGGCCTCCTTGCCATCAAAGGCATCGGCGAAGGACCAACCAATGAAATTGTGCGTATGCGCAAAGAAGGGGGCCCGTTTAAATCGCTGGCCGACTTCTGCACACGAGTTGACCCCAAACAAGTCGGCAAGAGTGCCATAGAGACGCTGATCAAAGTAGGCGCCATGGATAGCTTCGGTAAGCGGCATCACTTGCTTGCCTCCGTTGACACAGCCATGAAGTGGGGAAAAAACCAGCGCACCTCGCAGGAGCGGGGCCTCATGAGCCTCTTTGGCAGTATGGAAGAGACGGAAAGCGCCTTCGAGTTTACCCTCAAGACCGGCGCAGAAGAAATTTCGCGCAAACAGTTGCTCGCCTGGGAAAAAGAACTCATCGGCGTCTACATCTCAAAGCACCCGCTAGCCTACCTGAGCGACGTCATGAAAGATCGCGTCACGCACCGGACAGGCCTCATCAGCGAAGAACTGGCCAAACAAAAAGTAACGCTCTGTGGTATGATTAGCGAGGCAAGGCGCATCACTACCAAAAAAGGGGAAACCATGTGTGTGGTGAAACTGGAAGACATGAGCGGATCTATCAGCGTCACCGTCTTTCCCCGCGTCTATGAACAGACAACAGAGCTGTGGATCGAGGACACGGTGGTTATTGTCCGCGGCGAGGTACAGATGCGCAACGATGAAGTGAACATCCTGTGTGACAGTGCCGAACGCTTGCAGGCAGTTGAAGAAGAGATGGACCGCAAACAATACCAGGTCTGGATCACCTTGCATCGTAGTGGCGATGACGAGCGCTCCGTCTCCGATGATATTATTCGCCTGCAAGATGTCTACAATTGCCTGCGGGATCGTACGGGCCGCGACCACTACGACATCCTGGTCGTCAACGGTGAATGGCAAGTCCTCTTGACACCAAGCGACAATACCATGCATTATTCTAAAGAAGTGCATGAAAAGCTGGAAGTCCTGTTAGGTAAAGGTGCAGTCGAGGCAAAATTAGTAGAACGTTAAGTGGGCCCGCTTGCAGGCCATGGGGACCGGTAACCCTGCCCTAGAGAAAAGGCATACAAGAGTGAGTTTTGAACAGCGAGGGCCATTGTCCAGTGACCAGGATCCCGGCGCAAATAAGCGTCGCCCTACCTCTGAGCTATGGGGACAATGGGAGCCAGACGACGAGGATACGCAGCCGCAGCGTGCTGTATCGGTCCCTTCTCCCGCAACTTCATCAGCGACAGGAGAACAACCAGGAGAGCCAGCGCAACAGGAAGCTATCAATCCCCAACCTTCCTACCGCGAACATGTCACGGGTGCACTCCCTGCCTATCCATCGGATGCCCCGCTCTTCCGACCAGCTTATATGCCCTATGCCTCATCTCAACAGCAGGGACAGGCGTATCCGCCTGCACCCAGGGCCCCGGACCATCCATTCACCCAGGGGCAGGGACCCGCTTATCCACCGCCGCAGGGATATGCAGCATATCCAGTGCCGGGCTACCCGCCACAAGGAGTACCACCTTACTATGGGCACCCTGGCTATTATGGCTATCCTCCCTATTATGCCTGGCAGCCAATCGAGCCAAAACGAGATGGTTTCCATCTTGCTGTCAGTATCATCTCCCTGGTAGGATCAATCCTGGCCTTTTTAGGTGGCCTGGCAAGTGCATTCATCCTCGCGCTGTTCTTAATAAGTACTTCCGTCAATCCAGCGAGCAGCGTGATAAGAGGTGATCAATACTTCAGCTCAGTGTTGACCTTGAGCGCCTTTGCTCTTGCCGGTATATTCGGCGGTGGCTTTAGTACCTATCATAGTATTCGGGCCCTACTCAGAAAACGCTCGGCCAATTTCGCCCTGCCATGGTTCTGGGTCTTTCTTATCCTTTACCTGCTTGTCCTTGGTATTGGCTATGTCTTGTATGCTACTAGACAAGAAGTAGCGTTTCCGGTACTCACCGTCTTCTTGATCATCCTGGCTGCCATTTTTCCCGCCTTTACCCTGGTCGCACTCGGTGTACGTCGCCTGCGCTTCCCCGAGTGGCCCACCACCTGGCGACGTTTTATCCTGGCACTCACCAGCGGAGCTACGCTGGGTATTGGCCTGGCACTGATTTTGGAGCTTGGTTTCCTCTTCCTGATCGTGCGAGGTCCAAACGCGACCAATTTCCAGAAGTGCATTGACAATCCCAATCAACCTGGCTGTGGCAGCTTTACCACCTTCGACCTCATTTTCCTCATCGTAGCTGTCGTGGGACCAATCGTAGAGGAAACGGTCAAACCATTAGCCGTTGCCTTCTATATTGGACGTATGCGCAGCGCCTCAGAGGCTTTTGTGCTGGGTATGGCTGCCGGTATTGGCTTCGCCATGGTTGAGACGGTGGGTTACATCGGTTCCGGTTATCACGACTGGCTGGCCGTTGCACTTGAGCGTACAGGAGCTCCTCTCCTGCACGGTTTTGGAGCAGCCATGGTAGCCCTCGGCTGGTATTACCTCGTTCACGCGAAAGAGCGACGACTGCTAAAAGCCTTTGGATGCTGGGCCTACGCGGTATTCCAGCACTTCGTCTGGAACGCCACAGCCGTCCTTTCGCTGCTCCCTGGTCCCGTAGGGTCGACTCTCAATAGCTGGAATTTAAATCTTGGTTTTATCACCCTGCCTTTCGTCGAAATACTCAACATCGTTGAAGCCATCCTTATACTCGTCTTTTTCATTTACATGACGGGTAGATTGAGAAGAAGAGTCCCGCCACCTCCTGCAGCGCAGCAGCGCCAGCTCCAACCAGGCGAGCCGCAGATGGCCAGCCGGGCGTAAAGGGAGAGAAGCATTGTGATATTGTAACGCGCTTCATTGCGTCTCAAGATGTAAGATGTTATACTGCTCATGGGAGATTGGGTTATGTCAAGGTTTTTTTGTACGGTTGCATTAGCAGATGGCATTCGAAAACAAAGCAATGAAAGAGCAGCAAAGCACTACACGCAGTTCTGTCAACCAGGGGCAGAATAAGTTGCGCTTTGGCAACTATGAACTGGTCCGTCGTATCGATGTTGGTGGCATGGGAGAAGTGTACCTGGCGCGCCAGCGTACCGTCTTTGATCGTGAAGTAGCCATCAAGATTATCCGTTCCGACCTAGTGCATGATAGCACTGCGCGCAAACGTTTCCTCCGTGAAGCTGAAGTGAACGCCCATATCAAGCATGAACATATTTTGCCGCTGTATGAGTTCGGAGAAGAACAGGGACGGCTTTTTCTCGTCACGCCCTATATAGCAGGAGGCACACTCTGGCGACGCCTGCAAGCTGGCCCTTTGTCGCTCTCCGAGGTCCATCAACTCTTTACAGCCTTAGTCAAGGCCGTGGCATATATCCACCGGCGGGGCGTCGTTCACCGCGATCTCAAGCCCAGCAACATTTTGCTTGATGAAGAGGAGAATACGAGCGAGGTCTACGTACGCTTGATCGACTTCGGGATAGCTACTATTCAAGGCATGGTGGCCAGTCCACCACTGACGACAGATGGTACCTCGATGGGAACGATTGCCTATATGGCTCCTGAGCGTCTTTCTGGCATCGCCGCCCCGAGCAACGACATCTTTTCACTTGGCGTCATCCTGTATCAGATGTTGACGGGTCAGTTGCCCTCTGCCGAGGACCGTGTCAACCTGCCTCAACCACTTGAGTACGTGGTAAATCGTTGTATAGCTCCGCTCCCCGAGGGACGCTTTGCCACTGCTGAAGAAGTGCTCAATGCTTTTGAGCGTGCCTATCAATATCTTAATACATCTGCTCCTCAGAAGAGGGCCTCCTTTCCGGAACCATCCGTGGCTGCCCCACCTATTCCGCCTCTTTCTGACCATACAGGCGCTCCAGCTGCTGCCATCACTCCCTACAGGGTAATTACGCCGCGCGGGGCCGGAGCTGCGGGAAATCTTAGACAAGAGGTCAAGACGTTGCAACGTTCTGACCAGGTGCCGTTATCTTACCCACAAAGCCCAAACGGGTTTCATCTAAATGACTATGCCTCGCCCACCGTCAGTTTTGATACCTCAAATATGCAGTCTCAACAGTCTGTTGCTGTTGCTCCAGCCCCTATTCCTACAAAACCTGCGCGCCCCCGTAAAGGACGTAGAAATACTCTCCTCACTTTTATCAGTTTCTTGATTGTCCTCATGCTCTTTACCATAGCCGGTCTAGTCTTCTTTGAATTTCAATCAGCGGTGATGGCTTCAGCCAACATCAATTTTGGTCCACAGGTCCATCCTATTAGCCAGGTTTTTCATATCAAGGGGAGCACGGGGCAGTTGAGAGTTGATGTGAATACAGCAACCATTCCGGTGAAAACACTGGCCGGCAGCAAAACAGGCTCACTGGCAGGGGATACCAGCCAGCAGTGTATTTTACCAGGCTTTGGCTGCCAGAATACAGTCACCTCCGACGACGTGGATAGAATAGCAGGAGAGTTGAAACAGAGCCTGGACAGCCAGGTCTCTCAGAATGTTAAAAGCCAGCTGCAGGCCCTTGGGGCCGATCAAGTAGGCTCTATAGTTTTCACCACTACCTCGGCAACGTCAGACCCGCCGGTAGGGTCAGAAAGTAAGACGGTGACCGTCACCATGACCGAAAAGGGACAGGTGGCCTACTTCTTGAACCACGATGCCCAGGAATTGGCGCGGCTATTGTTGAACCAGCAGGTTCAGAAACTGGGCCCGAACTACTTACTCTTAAGTTCATATACGCAGGTTGGTCAACCTGTTGTTGACGGTGTGGACAACAGTGGGCTGGTGTCGATAAAGATCGCGGCAGGTGGCGTCACACAGTACCAATTCTCGCCTGCCCAGTTAAGCGGAATTAAAAATGCTATCAGGGGTAAAAAGATAAAGGATGCGATCTCTTATCTAAAACAGCAGCCCGGGGTAGACGCGAATACAGTGGCTATTCATGTGACCGTTGGCACTACTATGCCGGGGGATATCCAGCACATGAGGATCATCACTATTAAGCCGGCGAATTATCCCCCTGTGCAGCTACCCGTGGTTTAAGCCTCTCTCCCTGACACTTTTAATTTGAAGGAACTTCCCTTTGGAATCTGCTTGTCCGCAACGTATCCCACGTAGGCCCGCCCACCCACGTCGACCGTCCCAGTGCACGGCCCAAACGGTGAGACCTCACTTTCTTCTGTGTAACCCCTTCGCGTATTTCCCATAAGAGAGTACTACCGAGACTGAGGAGGGAACGTTATGCTTAAAACGCCCATACGACCGGGTATTGTTGGGGCAGGTCTGGCGGGTGGTCTTGGTCTTCGACCTTGTGGTTGGCGTCCTGCTTGGCAGCGTACTCGGGCCCACCTTTTCGTCCCTCGTAGGAGCAAAGTGATCTCTACTACCCCCGAACCGATTCCACCCTTGACGACCGTGACCATTCCCCAGGGCCAGGGGCTGTTTGAGCCCTTTATCCTGGCGGTGCAACCCAACACCACCATGATCTGGCAGAACCACGATACCGTGGCGCATATCGTCATGACCACGCCCGATCAGACCCCCCTTTTTGAATATCCATGCGTTCTCGTTCACGGTGGCAGCCGGGCAACGGGGCCAGTTCAAATTGATCGAACCAGTCCTGTATCACTACTACGATCCCACAATGACCACCTGGAATACATCCGACGCGCGTATGCCTGCCAACAAGGGCGTGCCGAATCACTGGCGGATGGAGGACGTGATCTGGGTCAAAGGGGCTATCAGCAATTTGCCCTCGGTGACGACTAATCGCATCCCCTCGATGCACGATGATTTCATGACCGAGTTCCTGGCGA
>WNGJ01059334.1_pt1 | contig 10368 bp, 7 predicted proteins | sample 5400611 | NCBI WGS metagenome assembly WNGJ01 (sample SAMN13153375, study PRJNA577476) | soil metagenome | isolation source: 40 cm soil or saprolite under Garry oak tree replicate 1 | place: USA:California | collected 2016-06-15
GCATGTCCGCAAGGGGTCAAACTGCGACAAAGCGGTATGTTCGCAATCACGTCCGGTTCACCCTCGATAACAGACATCACCGTCGGCTTAAGCACGTCGGTAATGGTCAAAAATCTGCCCGGCTTGAATCCTGGCCTATGTCGCAAAACGGTTGCAAGACATATCAATCGGCGCCAAGAAGACACATTGCGGGTGCGAGCGGCGCGAAGACCTTCAAGAACAGTTGAAACCTCCCAATGGAGGTGTATTTTCGGGATTGAATGGCCTTGTCATCAAGAGCCACGGAGGCACGCTGAAGGTTTCGCAGACGCCATCAATTCCCGGTTAAAAAATGGCGCTCCAAGAGTTGCACTCCAAAATCAAGCAGGCAACAGCGTCTTCGGTCAGACGGCGCGGCCACAAGCGGAGGACGTTATGGCCTGGCGTGACGACAAAGCTCGGGCAACCCTGATCCGCGAGGCAGCAGGAAGCGTGCATCCGGGCAAGACGCCCCGGGCCTTTGCCGAGCTTCTGTTCGACCACACCAATATCGAGGACCTCGTCAACTACGATGCCGCTTCCCTGGCCTTCCTGGCGGAACAGGCCTGGGAACATGTGCAGCGACGCACGGCGGGCAGTGCCGATATCCGCGTTATCAATCCGATGATGCCGGACGGGCGCGAGATTTCCGTGCTCGAAGTTCTCAACGACAACATGCCCTTCCTGTTCGATTCCACCATGGCGGAGCTCGCCGAGCAGGGCATCGAAGTCACGCTGGTCGCCCACCCGATCATCGCCGTGGAGCGCGATCAGCACGGCAAACTCCTGCGTTTCTACGGCGAAACGCTGACCGAGGGGACAAAGGGCGAGCGCGAAAGCCTGATCCATTTCCACATCGCCCGTCTTGACGCCGACGCCGACCGCCAGAAGCTGATCGAGGGCCTTGCCAAGACGCTCAACGACGTGCGGGTCTGCGTCGCCGACTGGCTTGCCATGCGTGCCCGCGTCGAACAGGCGATCAAGACCTACCGCTCCAACCCGCCTCCGTTGCCGATCGACGAGGTCGCCGAAGCCAACCAATTCCTGCAATGGCTGTGCGCCGACAATTTCACCTTCCTGGGCCTGCGCGAATATTGCTTCTCGTCCGACTTCGATGCGTCGGACGAAATAAGCACGGGCCAAGGCCTCGGTATCTTGCGCGATCCCGATGTGAAGGTCCTGCGCCGCGGCGCCGAACTGGTAGTGATGACCCCGGAAATCCGCGAATTCATGCGCGAACCGACCGTTCTCATCGTCATCAAGGCTAATATAAACAGCCGCGTTCATCGCCGCGTCCGTATGGATTATGTCGGCATCAAGCTCTATACGCCCGACGGCCGGCTTGAGGGCGAATTGCGCCTCGTCGGCCTGTTCACCTCAGGCGCCTATACCCGCTCGGCGCGGCAGATCCCCTATATCCGCCGCAAGGTGGCGCAAGTGCTCGAGCGCGCCGGCTTCGACGCGGACAGCCATTCGGGCAAGGCGGTCTTGCATATCCTCGAAGATTATCCGCGCGACGAACTCTTCCAGGTCGATGCCGAGACCCTCTACAATTTCGTCATGGAAATCCTGATACTTTATGAGCGCCCCCGCGTGCGGGTGCTGGCACGGGCCGACAAATTCGACCGCTTTGTCTCCATTCTCGTCCACGTTCCGCGCGAAAAATACGACACCGAAGTGGCTACGCGCGTCGGGGCATTCTTGGCGCAGATCTACAAGGGGACCCTGTCGGCCTCCTACGCCTCCTTCACCGAAGGGTCGCTTGCCCGCGTCCACTACATCATCGGGCGTTATGAAGGCGAAACACCTGTCATCGACCGGGCCACGCTGGAAGCCGAGATCAGCGCCATCGTCGCGACCTGGGCCGACAAACTGAAAGCGGCGCTCGCCACCACCATCGACGGCATGCGGGCCCGCATGCTCGCCAATCGTTATGCCCGGGCCTTCACCGGCGGCTACACTGAGGCCTTCGGCACCGCGCAGGCAGTTGCCGATATCACCACCATCGAAAAGCTCACCGCGGCTCGGCCCGTGGCGCTTTCGGTCTACCGCATCGAGGGCGAGGACGATCCGATGCGCTTTGGCTTCAAGGTCTTCTCGCGCGGCGCGCCCCTGTCGCTGTCCTACCGGGTGCCGGTGATCGAACATCACGGCCTGCGCGTGGTCAACGAACGCACCTATCAGATCGTGCCCAGCGCCACGCCGGCACCGGCTCCGGTATGGCTCCACGATATGACGATCGAGACAAACGACGGCAAGCCGATCGTTATCGGCGCGGAATTCAACCATCGCCTGGAAGCCTCGATCATGGCGGTGGTGGGCGATCGCGCCGAGTCCGACGGGTATAATGCCCTCATCCTGCGCACAAACCTCGGCTGGCGCGAAATTTCGACTATCCGGGCTCTCTCCCGTTACCTGCACCAGATCCGCGCGCCATTCAGCCAGGACTATATGTGGGAGACGTTGCGCAAGAACGCGGCGATCACCACCAGCATTGTTGCCCTATTCCAGGCCCGCTTCGACCCGCGCCTCGTCGCCACCGACGCCGAGCGCGCCGCACGCGAGACGTCAATCCTGGCCGACATCGAGGAGCAGCTCAAATCCGTCGCCTCGCTCGACGAAGACCGCATCCTGCGTCGGTTCAAATTCGACGCGCGCAGGATCGACGACCTGCCGGCGCCACGGCCGCTCTACGAGATTTTCGTCAATTCGCCGCGCGTCGAAGGCATCCATCTGCGCTTCGGCAAGGTGGCGCGCGGCGGGCTGCGCTGGTCCGACCGGCCGCAGGATTTCCGCACCGAGATCCTGGGCCTGGTCAAGGCGCAGCAGGTCAAGAACGCCGTCATCGTGCCGGTCGGCGCCAAAGGCGGCTACGTGCCCAAACGCTTGCCGACGCTCTCCAATCGCGAGGCCTGGATGGCGGAAGGCACCGAAGCCTACCGGATCTTCGTTCGCTCGCTGCTCGAACTCACCGACAATCTCGACGGCGACGCAATCGTGCCACCCGACGATACCGTGCGACACGACGGAGATGATCCCTACCTCGTCGTCGCGGCCGACAAGGGCACGGCCACGTTCTCCGACACCGCCAACGCGATCTCGATAGAAAAGGGGCATTGGCTTGGCGATGCGTTCGCCTCCGGTGGCAGCCAGGGCTATGACCACAAGAAGATGGGCATCACCGCGCGCGGCGCATGGGAAGCCGTCAAGCGCCATTTCCGCGAGCTAGGTACCGATATCCAAAACGTGCCGTTCACGGTGGCGGGCGTGGGCGACATGTCCGGTGACGTCTTCGGCAACGGCATACTGCTTTCGCCTGCGATCAGGCTGGTTGCGGCTTTCGATCACCGGGACATCTTCATTGATCCTTCGCCCGACCCAGCTATCAGCCATGCTGAGCGCCAGCGCATCTTCAACCTGCCGCGATCGAGCTGGCAGGATTACAACAAGTCGCTGATTTCGCACGGCGGCGGCGTATTTTCGCGTTCGCTCAAGGCAATTCCGCTCGCGCCGGAAGTGCGGGCTTTGCTCGATCTCGACAAGCCGCAAGCCACGCCCTTCGAGGTGATGACGGCGATCCTGAAGGCACGCGTCGACCTGCTCTGGTTTGGCGGCATCGGCACCTACATCCGCGCTTCGGCGGAGAGCGACGATCAGGTCGGCGATCGCGCCAATGATCCGATCCGTGTCGCAGGAGCGGATGTCCGCGCCCGCGTGATCGGTGAAGGCGCTAATCTCGGCGCGACCCAACGCGGCCGCATCGAAGCGGCGCAGAAAGGCATCAAACTCAACACTGATGCCATCGACAATTCGGCCGGAGTCAATACCTCCGACGTCGAAGTCAATCTCAAGATCGCGCTGGCGCGCCCGGAACGCGATGGACGCCTCAGCCAGAGCGATCGCAACAACTTACTTGTCGCTATGACCAACGAGGTCGGCGCGCTGGTGCTGCGCAACAATTATCTGCAGACGCTGGCGCTTTCGCTGGCCGAACGCAGGGGCGTGGCCGACAATGGCTTCCTCGCTCGCTTGATGCAATCGCTTGAGCGGCGGGGTCTCCTCGACCGCGGCGTGGAGTTCTTGCCGGACGATGCTATGATCGCCGAGCGCAGCCTGCGCGGCCAGCCTTTTACCCGGCCGGAACTCGCCGTGCTGTTCGCTTACGTCAAGCTCACGCTCTACGATGATCTGCTCGTCACGGGCGTGCCGGACGACCCTTATCTCGCTCGCGAATTGTCCCAATACTTCCCGCACGAGGTTCGGGACAAATTCCCGGATTCGGTGGAACACCATCGTCTTCGCCGCGAGATCATCTCGACGAATCTCGCCAACGCCATGATCAATCGCGGCGGCTCGACCTGCGTTGCGCGCCTCATCGACGAAACGGATGCCGACCTGTCCACCATCGCCATGGCGTTCGTGGCGGTGGATGAATCCTACGGCTTCGAGCGGCTGAACAACGCAATTGACGCGCTTGACAATAAGATCGACGGTCAATTGCAGCTCGGCCTCTACGCCGCGGTGCAGGATCTCCTGCTCTCCCGCATGGCCTGGTACGCGCGCAATGTCGATTTCAGCGCCGGGCTGGACGCGGTGATCTCGCGCTTCGGCCCGAGCATCCGCGAGATCGCCGCCGGGCTCGACGACGCGCTGCCGCAGGACCTGCAGGCCGGCCGCAGTAAGCGCCGGCAGGATCTGATCGAAGGCGGCGTCCCTGCCGAACTCGCTGGCGAGCTTGCCGATCTCGACGCTTTGGTCTCCGCACCCGATATCGTGACGGTCGCTCGGCGCAGCGATCGTGCCTTCGCCGATACGGCCACGACCTTCTTCGCCGCCAAAGCCAATTTCCGCCTCGACCGCATCATTGCCGCCGCGCGCGGCGTGCCGGCGAACGATTTTTTCGAACGTCTCGCCGTCGACCGCGCCATGGATCAAATCGCCGCAGCCGAACGAAGACTCGTCGCGGATATGCTGGCAACCGGCCAATCCGGCCAACAGGCCGCCGAGACTTGGCTTGCGGCCCATCCTGAAGCGACTCGCATCCGCCGCTCGGTCGAGGAAATCGCTGCCAGCGGCCTGACGCTCGCCAAGCTGACGGTTGCGGCGAATTCGCTGGGGGATTTGGTGAAGGGTTGAGGGAAGCGCTGCGCCGTAACCAGTAAGGCGGATACCCCGAGCAGCGTTGTGTCTCATCGGCGAACCACGCCGCGCTGTCGATGGCAAAAGGCTTGTTTATCCCAGATCGAAAACAGGCGCGGGCCAGAGGGGGCGGCCGTCACACGGTGGAGAGGAACAGCCGGATCACGAACTCGTTCGCAATGTCGATGAAGAATGCGCCGACAAGCGGCATGATGAGAAACGCCACATGCGAAGGCCCGTGGCGCTGAGTGATTGCGGTCATGTTGGCCATTGCGGTCGGCGTCGCGCCCAGACCGAAGCCGATGAGGCCGGCGGACACGACCGCCGCATCGTAGCTCGTCCGAGCACTTGGAAGCAGATATAGATCGCAAATAGCACCGCCAGCACGAGCTGCAGCGCGAGCAGCCCACGGAGAGCGGGCCAGCGAGGTCGGCGAGCGTCCACAACTTCATGCTCATCAGCGACATTGCGAGGAAGACCCCCAGCGAGACCTCTGCGATGAGCGGGAGCGCCGCCGTGCGGCTGGGCCAGACGCTGGACGGCAACACGCGGGGCAGCAGGTTCGTGAGGAAGATTCCGGCGGCGAGGCACGGGAGAAACAGTGGCATCCTGACGCCCATGCTCTCGAGTGCCTGGTGGCTAAGGATACCGGTGATCCCGGCTACGTGGATGGCAAGGATCGCACGCAGGAAGGAGAAGTAGTCGATTTGCGGATGTTGCGCCTCGATGCGCACTCCGACGTCATGCAGCTGTTCCGGTGACGCTTCGAGCCGTAGCGCTGGATCAGGAGGCGGGCGACTGGGCCCCCGGCGAGGCTAGCAAGGACGAGCCCCATCGTCGCGCAGACGACACCGATCTCCATTGCGTTTGCGACTCCGCGGGTTTCGGCGATGACGGGCGCCCAGGCGATGGTGGTGCCGTGTCCCCCGGTCATGGAGATGCTGCCTGCGAGCAAGCCGACCGACGGGTCCAGCCCGAGGGCGCGGGCTGCGCCGATGCCAGCGAGGTTCTCGGCGAACATGAAGGCCACGGTGACCGCGAGGAGCACTGCGAGCGGCTTCCCGCCCCGCACGAGATCGCCGACGTGGGCGTTGATGCCGACCACCGTAAAGAAATAGACAAGCAGGATATCGCGCGCGGTCAGGTCGAAGTCGACCTTGACGCCGGAGAAGAGATAGACGACGCCGAATGCGACCGAGAGATCAAAGCGATGCCCGTCGCGCAACGGTCGCTCAACTGCACGGTTGACTTTCCATCCGGCACTCAGTCCGCTGCGTCCTTGATCGCGGTTTCAAAGGTCTTTGCCTCGAAGGCCGGCATGCTTTGGATTCGCCCCAGCCCCTGGTTGGAGTACCAGACGGAAAAGGCAAGAACCGCTTCCGGCTTCGGGGCATCGACGACGTCGACGAAATCGTAGTAGCCCTGCGTGTAGTATTTCATGGCCACCTCCACGGTAGGTTGATCATTTTGCGCGAGGGACCATGCAACTATACGTCCTTTGACGGGGCGCGCCTACGCCGTTCCGCGTAACGAAGCCGTGCAACTGATTGCTCGAAGCGAGCCGCGACCCGGCGTAGGTCATCCGTCAGATGCGCGCCGGAACCATGATATCGTCGGCGGTCGCCCCCAGCACGGCCAATTGTTCCCCACCGACACGGGCCGATTCAGGATTGGGAGAGGTAGCCTGGCAGCTCGCGCTCGAACTCGGGAAAGTAACGGGAAATCACAGTGATGTCGAAACGCCGCAGGATCGACTCCTTGGGTTCGCGATCAAGGAGGAATCGGAAGGCCGCCTCGATGCAGCGCTCCGGCGTGTGCGTACCCATCGTCAATCGTTCGCAAGTGTCTCTAGCCATCGTGACGTGATGGCGAGTCTCGCCATTTCCCGCACAGACGATGATCTCGAATTCGAGTGGATCACCTTCGCCGGCTCGCTCGACCTTGATCACAGCCTGCCTTCACCGTAACCGTTCAATTCGGTTGTAATGGTTGATTTTTCACGACATCAGCTCAAGATCCGACTTGAGTGCGACCAGGAAGCGAGCAGCTTCGCCCCCGGTCACGATGCGATGGTCAAAGGTGAGCGACAACGGCAGCACACGCCTCACCGCAGGCTGGCCCCGATGCGCGACCGCTCGCGGGGAAATCCGCCCCGCTCCTATGATGGCCGCCTGCGGCGGCACGACGATCAGATTGGCAAACCGGCCTCCGATCATCCCGAAATTCGACAGCGTAATGGTCGCGCCGCGCAGCTCTTCCGGGGGAATCGAGCGCGCGATTGCGTCAGCCCGCAGGCGGTCGAGACCGGCCCGCAAGTCTGATACGCTGCGCTCTGCGACATTGCGCAACACGGGAGCGATAAGCCCGCCTTCGGTGTCGACGGCGATCCCGAGATCGACGCGCGCCATCAGGCGGCGCTCTCCCGTGCTGGAATTATACCAGGCATTGAGCGCGGGTTCTGCCTTGCAGGAGACAGCGATGGCCCGCACCAGGCGGATTGTGATGTCCTCGCCCGTCGGCCAGTCGTCGATGTCGGCTTCATCGGTCACGGTGGCGGGGACAATTTGCGCATGCGCTGCCGTCATGCGTTGGGCCATCGCGCGTCGCATGCCACGCATGGGCTCGACGGATCCGGGTTGGGACATGCTCTTCGCAGCCCGTTCGACATCGGCCCGTGTGATCGTGCCGCCGGGCCCCGTGGCCTCCACGCTCTCAAGATCGACATCGAACTTGCGCGCGAGTGCGCGTACAGCCGGGAACACCTGCGGCCGCTGCCAAGTCGGTCGCTCGGACGAAATTCCTTCCGCTGGCGGATGTTCGTCGCTGCCGAGTTCGCCGACAATCGTGCCGGCGTCCTGCTCGGCGCCCTCGGCAAACTCGAGGAGCGGCGCGCCGACCTTCACTATGTCTCCCTTGCCGCCGAACAGGTGCGCGATGCTTCCGCTCGACGGCGATGGTATCTCCACCACCGCTTTGTCGGTTTCGACGGAGAGGAGCGGCTGATCGGTGACAACGTGATCGCCCTCGTTAACGTACCAGGTTACGATCTCCGCCTCTTGAAGACCTTCTCCTAGGTCCGGCAGCACGAACTGGCGCATGGGACAACGTCCGTCGAGATTTAGCTGAACTGGCACGCCTTGCGCGTCGCGGCCACGATGCGTTCAACCGAAGGCATATAGTGTTGCTCAAGGCGAGCCATCGGGATGATGGTGTCGTAGCCGGTGACACGCGTCACCGGTGCAAGCAGCGAGGACAGGCCGCGTTCAGCGATCGTCGCGGCGATCTCGGCGCCAAATCCGCCGGTGCGTGCCGCTTCGTGTACGATGACGCAGCGCCCGGTCTTCGTAACCGAACCGAGCACGGTGTTTTCATCATAAGGCTTCAGGGTGGCAAGATCGATGACCTCTGCAGCTATGCCCTCGGCGGCGAGCGCATCCGCCGCGGCGATAGTCTCTTTCAACACCGCGCCCCAACTGATCAGGGTGACGTCCCGACCTTCCCGCAGGACAAAGGCACGATCCAGCGGCAAGGCTTCGCCATCGTCCTCCACCTTGCCTTTCGCCCCGCGGTAGAGGCGTGTTGGCTCCAGAAACACAACCGGATCTGGATCGCGGATCGCGGCGAGGAGAAGTCCATAGGCGCGCTTCGGCGACGAAGGCATGACGACTCGCAAGCCGGGAATATGGGAGAGCATCGCCTCGGTGCTTTCGGAATGATGCTCGGGTGCGCGAATGCCGGCTCCATGCGGCGTGCGCAGAACCATCGGGCAGGTGAGGCGTCCCTGGGTGCGGTTGCGCATTCTCGATGCGTGATTCACCAGCTGGTCGAGGCAAGGATAAAGAAATCCCATAAACTGGATCTCGCCGACGGGTTTGAGCCCCTGCGCTGCCATGCCGACGCAAAGCCCGCTAATGAGGAGCTCGGCAAGCGGCGTATCCAGAACGCGCTCCGGTCCAAAGCGCTTTTGTAGGCCCACGGTGGCGCGGAAGACGCCGCCGTCGACGCCGATATCCTCGCCAAGCACGACCACGCTCGGGTCATCCTCCATCGCACGTCCGAGCGCCAGGTTGATGGCTTCGACCAACGTTATCTCAGCCATCGTGCTCTCCCGCGAGCTCACGGCGTTGCGCGGCGTAGGTTTCGGGCAGCTCGGCATAGAGGTGATCGAATATGGTCTCGGGACGGCGTGGCGCCATCGTCAGGTAGTGCTCAACCGCCGCCTCGACGCGCCCATGGCACTCGGCGGCAAGCTGCTCCTCGTCTGCCTTGCTCCAAATTTTTTGGCGAACAAGATAAGATCTGAGGCGCGCAACCGGTTCTTGCTTCCAATGAGCCTGGACCTCGTCAGCCGAACGATAGCGGGATGCGTCATCGGAGGTCGTATGATCGCCGAGCCGGTAGGTGACCGCCTCGATGAAGCGGGGGCCTTTGCCGTCACGGGCCGCGGCAATGGCCTCTGCAGCCGCAGCGCGCAGCGCCACCACGTCATTTCCATCCACCTGCTCGCCGGTGAAACCAGCGGCGATAGCCTTCTGCGCCAGCGTTTCCGATCCGGTCTGCAGCCGCAACGGTACCGATATGGCCCATTGATTGTTGGTGGCGACGAACACGATCGGCAATTTGTGCACGCCGGCGAAATTCATCGCTTCGTAAACATCGCCTTTCGAGGTGGCGCCATCACCGAACATGCACACGGCGACACGCGGCTCCTTGCGCAGCTTTAAGGCATAGGCGACGCCAGCGGCATGAGGCGCCTGAGATCCCACGGGAACGCAGAATGGAAAATCGTGGACCGGTCCAGAGAAACAGTTGCCCCGTTCGTCCCCGCCCCAAAATAACATGATCTCCTCAAGCTTGACGCCGCGCCAAAGCAGCGCGCCATTGTCGCGATAGGAGGGTAACAGCACATCTTCTTCCCGCATTGCACTGGCTATCCCAACCGATACCGCCTCCTGGCCGAGCGAAACGGCATAAGTCCCAAGCCGGCCGGTGCGCTGCAATGCAACCGCCTTTTTGTCAAAGAGGCGCAGCAGCACCATGGCCCGGTAGAGCGCGATGAGCAGGTTGGCATCGGAGGCGAAGGCCGGGAGCGGCCGGTTAATCGAGCCGTCTGGCGCGAGGTAGTTGCGATGGCGCACTTCAAAGCGCGCGATCACGGGGAGATCTTGGTTTACTCTTCGGCTGGCCACGCTCTCACTCCGGAGCGATTGT
>WNGJ01009478.1_pt1 | contig 10367 bp, 17 predicted proteins | sample 5400611 | NCBI WGS metagenome assembly WNGJ01 (sample SAMN13153375, study PRJNA577476) | soil metagenome | isolation source: 40 cm soil or saprolite under Garry oak tree replicate 1 | place: USA:California | collected 2016-06-15
ATCGAGGTCTTCAACAACGAGCGGCCCCACGAGGCGCTGGACATGAAGTGCCCGGCGGAGGTCTACCAACCTTCCCAGCGCGTGTACACCGGACTGCCGGACGTCGACTATCCCCTCCACGACAAAACCATCGTGGTCACCCGATGCGGTCGCATTTGTCTGGGACGCAAAAAAATTAACTTCAGCACGGTCTTCGCCGGCCAAGCCGTGGGCATCAAAGAAGTCCACGACGACATTTGGCTAGTGAGCTTTATGGATTATGATCTGGGATACTTCGATCTGGAGACGCGAGTGCTCGAACCACTCGAAAACCCGTTCGGCCCAAAAGTGTTACCCATGTCTTAGGTACGTTGTGTAACCCATGTCTCCGGGCTGGACCCAAGAACGGTGGAGCCGAGAGTGGGAGTTGAACCCACGACCTGCCGATTACGAAATCCCTGTTAGCGCATGGTCTTAGTCTTTACCTACATCTACAATGATGCCATCGAGTCGGGGACGGTCGGGCTAACCCTGCGAGTGGACATGCACCTGAAAATGCACCACACTTTCTGAAATGGAACAGCAACCAAGGATTCGGGTAGATCCCAAAAACTCTATCGTGCGTGCGTTTATCGGCGGACTCAACGTCGAGGAGAAAACTGAGACAATCAAAAAAGCAGATGCCGAAGCACTCAAACTCCTGGACGAACAAGCGTCGCGTGGTAAACATCGACCTCCCTGCACTCTTCGATACCTCGACGCGAACAGGCGCACGATCTGGGAAGCCCGTGGAAAATTGAGAGTCTATGATGAGGCCAACGCGGCCGCTTGGGTTGCGAATGTTTCTCCTATAGATGTTTATTATTTAGAGGGCGAAGACGCTGGTGGACAGAAGGTTTCTGTGCGCATCGAACTCGAAGCAGTCAGAAAGAATTAGAAGATTCAATTCATGGTCGTACCTTTGGCGGGAGCAATTCTCCGTTTCTGACTGCCACGGTTAGGAATTTCTTGCTGAGCCGTTCTGCTTTTGACACAAACTGCTTCCAATCCATTTCAGCGAAACGCGCGGGCCGGCCGAGGTAATTGTCAATCGCGGCCCGCGCCTTTTTTATTTTGCGATCATGTTCTCGTTTACGTTTTGCTGCCTGGGCAGCACTGCCGGCGCATGCACGCGAGCAAAAGTCGGTTTTTCTATTCGTTTTGGAGACGTACCACCTTTTGCAAGTCAGGCATGGTGGGCGCAGCAACGCTTGCCGCGAGTTGCGACTGAGGCGCGCGAAATTCATCGCCGCGGTGTCGCGGCCGTAGAAGTCGATCACCAACAATCTTCCGGTCGTTTCAGTTGTGACCCTAATCCGCTTAGTGAACTGCTCTAACCGCTGCCGGTCCATCCGTTCAAAGCGAGCCTTGCTCGGCACACGGCCAGCATCAATCCAAGCCCGGACCAATCGACGCAGACGGACTGCGTCGTTATCTAACCAATTCTTGCCTTGCCAGTCTTTGCCACTTCCGCTTGTGTCGTTCAGCATAGCGACCGTCGCGCGCAGGTTTTCCGCCTCTTCTGCAGGCGTCATCGTCACGTAAGCCATTGAAATGTCTCCCCTAATAATGCCGTCATACGTTCTGTTGAATATCGTGCGTAGGCTTGTTTGCAACTCAGAAGAATAAGAAGTAGCCTCTGCGAAGTCAAGGAGGTTGAAATTGAAGAAAACAAATCTCACGCCGGTTGAGTTAGCTCGGCAGCGCGGGCAATCCCTGGATTGGATCTACCGACAGATTCGTGTCGGAAAAATCCGCGCGACTCGCGAAAGGGGTCGATGGCTCATTCCTATGCCGGTAGCAGAAGGTCGAGGGATTGCCCTCGATGCGAAGCAACCCCGATGAGGGGCGGAATTTTTCTCGACGGCGAATGGCTGCGCGTGGGCAGTCGAGTTGCGGTCTTGCGCAAAGGCTACCTGGGAATGTGCGGTTTGTTCAAAGGTAAGGGACCAAACGGCAAACTGCTCGTGAACCTGGAAGGAACGGCCGTCAAGCTCCATCTTCATGCTGGCGAGATTCGGCGCGCAAAACCCGTTTCGCAAATTGGGACAAAACAGGACGTTCCGTGAGCGAAAAAGCCACAGACCGTTTGCGTGAAAAGGCCGTAACTGCCTTGCTCTCATCACGGAGCGTTCAGGCTGCAGCAAATAAAATCGGTGTCTCGAAAAGGACGCTGGACCGCTGGCTGGCCGATGAGGGATTCCGTGAAGCATATCTCACAGCCAAAAAAGATTTGCTGTATCGGGGACTCGGCAACCTCGCGAGGAAGGTTTTCGATGCGGTCGAGGTACTAGGCGAAATCGCGAAGCACCGAGGGCGAGAATTTCAGGGAGCGAGGTCGCACGCGGCCGCAAATATCATCCGGCTGGCGATGGATTCCCATGTCATCGAGACTTTTGAGGAACGGCTTTTGGCTTTGGAAAAACAGGGGCGATCGCATGAGAAATTTCGCATCGACTGACAAACGCTTGGCAGCGATCGAAGGGCGTCGCGGCCTGGGCGTGGTGCGGCTGACTTTCGCGGACGGGTCCACCAGGGGCGTCCGCATCGCCCACGACTACCAGCTCACACTCTTCATGCACACGTGCGAGTGGATGCTCGCCTATCCTCCGCCGGCACCGGAAGGAATGGTCGTGGAGCCACCACGGCCCGAGCCGAAAACGCCGTCCGATCGCCTGATCCATTTGCTCGGCGAATCGGTAGTGCTCGATTCACGGGAAGAGATCGTTTTTTTGACGACCATCGCCGAGATGGCTCGACAAATGGTCGCGAGGAAAAAAGAAAGGGAGAAAGCATCGGGGAATGCACTAACCCCACGAGGGGGAAATTAAGCTCTGTGTTTTCTGGAGGCTGGAAGTGAACAGGGGTTTGTGTATCGGCTGATTTTTTGTAGTCAGACAACGAAAAGGAGAAATCATCGTGAAAAACATATTTTCTGCAACCGAAGAGGCACCTCAACTCGATCCTGCATTTCACAACCAACCGCAGGCTGGCGCGCAGCCCACGGCGCCGGCGACAAACCCGCACCTGCCCGAACCCGCGCCGGTCCCGTTGCGGATCCCCGAGCACGAAAAAATGGCCGAGCACGCCGGAATGCGCGTGGATTGGAAGAACACGCCTATCGAATAAAGTTTTGTAGTCAGACAAACGAAAAGGAGGAAAGTCACCATGAATGTCCTCGATTACGCAACGCAATGCAAACTCGCCCTCCAGGGTGCCGCCTTCCGCTGGCAAGACACACCCATCGAAGTAACGCCGGCAGCGAAAGCAACGGACCCATTCCGCGGTCTCCGCGACGGTTGGTGGAAAAAGGCGGAACCGCGGTACGCCGATGGCCGGGAGGTGATCTTGGTTCGAACCCGCGACGGCAAGGTCGAAGAAAATCGCCAGATACACCACTCGAACGAGCCGACGGCCGCCGAAGCACAGCGCGACGCACTCGAGCCCAAGGACTCCGAAAACATCGCCGACTGGTTCGGGCGCATTGGCAAGAGTCGCGACTTCAACAGCGGCCATCGCAAACTGCTGTTCGACGCCCTGCGGTCGTACGCGAGCAGATTCCGCGGCGACCTTTCGGCAAAAGTGTTGGACACCAAATTAGTCCGCAAATTCTTGGAACAAACCGCGTGAGCCACAAAAGAGAGGAGACAAAGCGATGAACGTACGGGGAATGCGCATCATGGACAGCCGCGGTGTGTTCAACGGCGGGTTTGGAGCGCAGGTCGTGCCTGTAGCCGATGATGCGGTAGCCGCGCAGGCAGTGCTGGAGAGATTAAGCACGCCAGTACCGGCGCCGGCAGAGCAACCACAAGAAACGAAAGAAGCGATGCCGGATCCGGTCCTGACCGGCCTGCTAAAACTCAATCCCAAAAATCCAGAACGCAGAGCGGAGCGCGATGCTCTTGTCTCCAAACGGATGCAGGCGAACGAACGCGCCAGGGCGCTAATCGAAATCGAATTGCGCGAAGATCACGACGCCCTCGTTGAGCAACACGGCGAATGTCGGGAGCGAGGCAGGCAGCAAAAGAAGGTTCTCGACGATTTGCGCATCAAGCTCGACCAGGCGCAGCAAGAGATCAACCGCTGCGAGGCCGTGTTCGCAAATCGCAGGACGGAACTGGAAGCCGCTAGAGCCGAGCGCGGAAATCTCCCGCGCTTCGCCACGGATGAGGAAATTGCGAAGGCCGATGCCGAAATCGCCAAGGCTGAGAAGAAAGTGGAAACAGCGCAAATACATCACGCCCAAGTTCGTCAGGCGTACAACCGCATAGTCTTAACTGAATTACCGCCCGAGCTGCGAAAACGCGATGAGATTGTCGTTGAGCTAAACCGAATCGAAGCATTGCTCAACGGCGCTTCGGCCGGCGCCGCCGAACGTCTTGAGTTTGGATTTATTACATGACATTGCCGGCATGCTCCCGGCAATGCCCGCTGTTGCCCCCGGCGCCAGTGGGCAAACGAGGGGCAGGGCCCACGAACTCTGCCCCTCAGACTTTGGAGTGATGCGACACAGCATGAAACCGAAACCGATTAAGGCCACGCCCGGAACGCTCTGTGTCCCTCACCGCGAACGGAAGGGAATCGAGTTGCCTGCCGATATCGTCATAGCCGGCACACCGATGTGTCTCGCGTGCTTCCGGGGAAGGGCCGTCGATCCGCTGGAAGATCACTACGGATTCCCTTTCTTCCTCGCCGATGCACTGACCGGAAGCAAGGCGCAGGCGCACGCGCACGGCAAGGGCGCCGATAGAGGGGAAGCGGCTTAGAAAATTTCACGCGTGCCTACGCGCACCGCAGCGCGTTAGAGGCCAAAAAAAAAGCGCCCGGATTCGGGGGAAGACGGGCGCGGGGAAAAAATGGAGGTACTCGGTACGTTGAACGATAATTGCAATCCCCTCGAAAATCAAGCGCGACCTTCCGATTTGAAATCGGAGCGTCACTTAGGCGCGCCAGAAAACAAGGAAGTTAGAAGCGCGAGTGTTGGGTTAGTGAAGAGAAAGAGCCAGAGCGCGGCGCTCCTTCGCTTGCTGATTGATGCTCATGGCTCCTGGGTGCCTTTGCCTGAAATTCTCGCCCTTGCAATCGCGCAGTACGGTGCGCGAATCCACGAACTCCGTCGCCTGGGCTTCAACATCGAAAATCGCACCGAGCGCGTCAACGGCGCGCGACACTCTTGGTTTCGCTTAGTCAATTCGCCGGCGCAAGTTGCGAGGGGATGATGCCGCCGACTATCCGCCGACTCCTATCACGCCAGCTCACCCGGGCCGAGGTTGAAATTGTTCTTGCTGTGCTCAAAGCCGAGCGCAAGGGCGAGCCCTACCGTGCCGGCCGATTGGGTTTCGTCGAATCGCTCGTAAAGCGGGGATGGCTTCGCCGGGATTCGGACGGAAATGTCCGGCCAGGTGACGAGGCGCGCGTTCTGCTCATGGAGTCTTCGCGGAACTCGGGGAGTGCGCGATGAAGCCCACATACGGCAAACGTTCCTGGGTGAAGTTGTGGACAACGGAGTGGCTCGACGGCACCACGCGCTACACGATGACCGACGCGCAGCGCGCCTTCTGGATCGACTTGCTGGCAATGGCGGGGCGTTCTCGATTCCCAGGGCTCATCTGTGCTGGACGTGACGGCGACGCTTTCGTCGGATATCCCCTCAACCGATTCTCATCGCTCATGGCTGGACCGGAGCAGATTGACATCGAGGCGACTCTCAGGCTCTTTGAGCGCACCGACAAGGTGAAGATCACCATAACCTCCGAAGGACCACCGAAACTCTTCGCCATCGAGCTACTCAACTGGAAAAAGTACCAATCGGATCTCGATGCTCAAGCCGACCGCGCACGGAACTATCGCAACCGGAAGAAGCAGCGTCACGCCAGCGTCACGGAGAACGTCACGCCACCATCACGCAGCGTCACGGCAGTAGAGGGAGAGGAAGAGAGAGATTCAGAAACAGAAGTAGAAAAGAGGCAGAGGAGGAGGAACAGCTCCGCCCCCGCCGCTTCCCCCACCGTCATCACCCAGGCTTTTTACGCCTTAGGACACAAGCCTTTCGGCCAGAAGGAATTTCAAACGATCTGGGCTGAGGAATGGTCTGCGGCCGGCGAAGACCCGAACTGGACCGACATCATGGAGCAAACCATTCAGCGGTCCAAGAGTCGGCAGGTAAAGGTTCCTGGACTTTTCTTTGAACACAAACACGCCATCGAGAAAGGCGAAGTCCAAATGCGCTACAAGGTGACACCACTGTGAACCAAGTCCGGGAGGCCAGCGATGATGACCAGCATGACAACGCGCAGCGTGAATAGAATCGAACTAACCGGGAAAATCGTTGGCGCAATCGACTGCACTTCTGAGGGCGATGGAACGGAGGCCGCCAGAGCCAGTCTCTACTTTCAGCGAGGCAACGGCCTAATCAAAGTATTCGCCTTCCGGGAACTCGCTCGCCAGCTCGCAAAATTTCAGCCAGGGCACATGGTGCGGATTGTCGGCAGGCTCACGTGCCATCCATCAAATCGGGCGGCCGCTATCCTCGTTGATAAAGTCCGATATTTCGATCCGCGCCAGGAATGCGCCGCGCCCCGCGATCTGCAAGAGGACGCTGGGAGCGATGGCGATAAGCCGATGAGTTAACTGCTAGTCAGTTTTTGTGGTTGCAGAATCAGGAACTTAGGAGAGGCCGTAAACGGTTCGTGCATGAATACCGCGATCAATCCCGAGGACATCCTGACGCCGGGCGAGCTGGCACAGAGGCTCAAGGTTTCACTGGACTGGATTTATGAGAAAAGCCGCGAGCGCGGACGGCACGGCGGCAAGCCCCTCCCATGCTTGCGAGTTGGAAGATATCTCCGCTTTTGCTGGCCGGACGTGTGCGCGTGGATGCGCTCAAAATAACAGATTGCCAGACGCCTATTTTATGTGTGACAATAAACTGTATGAAACGAGGCAGGCCGCGCAAGGCAGCATCCGAGAGATTGTCCAGGCTGCTGCATCATCGGCTCACGGCAGAGGAATATCGCAAACTCTGTGCGGCTGCAAAAAAAGCGGGCCTATCCGTTTCGGAGTACGCACGAAAGAAATTACTCGGGAAGTAAGCGGGACGCGCCGCTGCGCAAACAGCGAACGCGCCCCTAACTCAAAACACGGAGGGTTAATCTCCATGTCTCAAGCTCCGAATAATCTATCACCAGACCAGTGGGATGCGATCGAACGAACTTACGTGACGATCGGCATTGTCGTTGTGTTCCTTGAGAGCATCGCAGGCAAGCTACAGGAACCGGATGACCGATTGCTCGCGATGGTCAACAAAGATAGCTCCAAGATTTGTCAGCGCCGGCTGCTAGGCGCGTTTCCCGAACTCCATCTGCAAGGTGGTGCGTCATGAGCCGAGAACAGAGACGCGACCAAAAGGGACACCTCTATCGCCGGGGGGACAGTTGGTTCGTCCGCTACTACGATGACATCCTGCAGGCGGATGGCACCGTCAAGCGGACGCAGGTTTCTAAAAAACTGGAAGTTACTTTCGGCGACCAATACCGAACCAAAAAGAGTGTGCGGCCGTTCGCCGCGGAGATCCTCGCTCCACTCAACCGAGGAGTTGTCACCGTCCAGTCCACCATGCGCATCGCGGATTTTGTCGAGAAGGAACATCTGCCGAAAATCGAAGAGCGCCGGCGCGCGTCCACATTGAAGGGTTATCGCGACGTCTGGCGGTTGCACCTGAAAGGCCGCATCGGAAACATGACTCTACGGGAATTTCGCACGGTTGACGGCGAGCGCATACTCGCCGATATCGCGCGCCTGGACTTGGAACCGCGAACAAAAAACCCTCTGAGCAAAAACTCGCTCGCGCGCATCAAGAGTTTTCTCAGCGGCGTTTTCAAACAAGCGAAGCGCCTGGGCATCCTCGACGGCGTGAATCCCATGATGGACGTGAGCACACCGGAAGGGACGCGCAGCCATGAGACGTTCGCGTACTCTCTCGCCGAAGTGAAGGCAATTCGCGACGCGATCCCCGAGCCGGCGCGCACCGTGGTTTTGTTTGCTGCATTGAGCGGACTCCGCAAGGGCGAGATCGCCGGACTTCGATGGGAGGACTACACAGGCAAAGAGTTGAGGGTTCAACGCTCCGTGTGGAATGGAATCATCAACGAGCCAAAAACCAAAGCGAGCGGCGCCGCAGTTCCGGTGATGCGACAGTTAGCGGACGCGCTCGAAGGACACCGCGAGAGAATGGGAAAACTCGCAGCCGGTTTCATTTTCCAGGGCGGCACAGGGCAGCCGTTGAATCTCGACAATCTGGCGAGGCGCGTGATTCAACCCGCGATCGAGAAGTGCGGCATCTGCAAAGTCTCGGAGGCCGAGCACAAGACTGACGGCCATCTGTTCGAGCAAGACAAGAATCTCCCGGTGTGGCGAGGGTGGCACGCTTTCCGCCGAGGACTCGCGACGAACCTTCACGCGCTCGGAGTTGCGGACAAAGAGATCCAGACGATCCTCCGCCACTCGAACATCTCCGTGACTCAGCAGTGTTACGTGAAGAGCCTCACCGAGTCGCAGGTTTCCGCGATGGATTTGGTGGGAGAAGAGTTCGAAAACGGCGGAACATGCACCGACCATGCACCAAATCCGAAAGGGCCGGTCAACTGAGGCTGTGAAGAGCGTTGATTCGAAACGGGATAATTGGAGCCGAGAGTGGGAGTTGAACCCACGACCTGCCGATTACGAATCGGCTGCTCTACCACTGAGCTACCTCGGCCCGCTCAAACGACAATAGCATTCGCACAAAATTACTGTCAATTCGGCGGCAGGGATGGCCTTCTTTCAACGCGAAAAAGGATACATCGCCCAGCCGATGCCTACTCCAATCAAAAGGAAGAGGAACAGCGACCAGACAATGTATTTTACACGCTCGATCGGCTTCCGCCGGCTCAAGAACCCGAACGCGATAGAGATCACCAGCGCGAAGAGCAACATCGCCTGCAGATGAGTGAGCTTGAATCCCGGTCCCACGTTCATGCCTTGCGGCCTCGCGCCGCTTCATACGCGTGAAGTGCCGCCAACAGATTCAGCACTCCCGCTGTCGCCAGAAACCGCGTCCCATAATCGCCTTCCGCCCGGGAAACATCGGAGCCATCCCTTTCGAGCGCCCTCGCCAGTATGTAAAACGTTCCCGTCCCCAGATCCGCCAGATAGCCAAGCGAATCAAACGCGTCGTTGCCGCTCGAATTGAACACGTTGCCGCGCATCCCCGCACCAAGGATCACCAGCACGCCGACGGTCAGAAAGCAGGCCACCGCGCGGCCCCACATTTTCATGAGAGCATGGCCCAACCCGGGCACGAGCCATCCTGCCACTCCGATAGCGAATGCAATTCTGTCGCGCCGCGAATCCTGCTGTGGGACTGCGGGTGCCGATGTCTCGCCTGCCATCATTCTCCTTTGCCGGCCTGCGCTATGCCAGTAACGCCAGAATTTCGTTTTGAATCGCCCCGGTCACGCGAGCTTCCCCTTCGCCGATGTACACATTCACTTCGCTGCGCACGCCGAATTCCGGCAGGTAGATTCCCGGCTCTATCGAATTGCAAGTATGCGGGATTAAGTGCCGCGCGTCGTGTGTTTCCAACCCGTCCATATTCGCGCCGTTGCCGTGAACCTTTTCTCCAATGCTGTGACCAGTGCGGTGAAAAAAGTATTTCCCGTAACCTGCTTTCTCGATCACACTGCGGGCCGCTCTATCCACCTGCCATCCCTGCAGTGGTTTCCTTGCTGCCACGTGCTTGCGAATCAATTCGAAAGCCTTGTCGCGCGCCTCGCGAACAACGGCGAAAACCTTTGCATATTTCTCCGGCGCCTTCGCGCCGAAGTACCCCATCCAGGTGACATCGTAATACACGCTGCCCGGCTTTTTCTTCTTTCCCCAAACATCCAACAGCAGCAAATCCCCCTCGCGAATGGGAGCGGCTTTCTCCGCCGTCGGACCATAGTGCGGGTCGCTCGCGTTGGCGTTCACGGCAATGTCGGGTCCTTCCTCGGCCCATAATCCTGCCGCTTCGAACTCGTTCAGGATCCACTTTTTCAAATCGTATTCCGTCAGCGTTTTTTCTTCGCGCACGCAACTCGTAGCATGCTGAAAGGCCCCGCGCACGATCCGGTCGATGGCCACGCCTGCCGACAAGTGCGATTCGAGCTGCTCCGCCGTCCAGCACGCTTCGTATTTCTGCACCAGGTCCGCCGAACTCACCACTCTCGGACCGGAACTGCGCACCAATTCAACCGTTCCCGCATCCACCATCGCCACGTAAGGAATCGCGTTTTTCGGCGAGTATTGCATCGCCACATTCTTCGCGCGGC
>WNGJ01016169.1_pt1 | contig 10366 bp, 10 predicted proteins | sample 5400611 | NCBI WGS metagenome assembly WNGJ01 (sample SAMN13153375, study PRJNA577476) | soil metagenome | isolation source: 40 cm soil or saprolite under Garry oak tree replicate 1 | place: USA:California | collected 2016-06-15
TGCGCGCTGCGTCCAAACATGTCCGCGCAGCAGCCCAACCGAATTGGCATTCGGGGATGCGGCGGATTGCGGCGATGCGCCTTAATAGCGTTGCGACCCGGCCGTCACTTATCAGGCTTGGAGGCAGGGTAAGAACTACCTACCAGGCGTGGGCGTGCCCGAGGGGAAGTCCGGCGATCGAGCTCCAGGCCACGGCGGCCGAGCGTCCTTCACTTTGTACGTTCTCCTGGGCCCGTCGCTCGCCGTTGGCCTTGTCCTCGCCGGATTTAGCCTGACCCGAGAGGCCGGGGTCCTTCCGGTGACTGGCGACTCTTCGCCGACACCCGCCGCATCTCCGCTCGTGACCCCGACCAACGGGTCAACGCCGCCCCTGGCATCTCGTGTCCCTGCATCGGTGACGCCGCCGGCCACGCTCGAGACACGGACGTCGACGCCATCGGTCGCGCCGACTTCCGCGCCGACCGCGCGACCGGCGACCATCGCGCCCACGACGCCGGCTCCATCGCTCGTGCCGACACCGACAGCAATACCAAGCAGCACGCCGTCACTTCCAACGCTGCCGCCCTTGCCCACGCCAATCCCGACGCTTCCACACGGGTTTCCGTGACCGGTCACGTCAGCGCCTTTGCGATCGCCGATCGGGGTTCGGCGCCGATAGAAGACCGGCGTCTCGAAAGGGTCATCGGTGTTCTGCGCTTCGTTGCGGCGGCGGCGATCCTTCTCTTCGGACAAGCTTTACCGAACCTCGGCCCTCTGTTCGTCGTCGTGCTCGGAGTCTTCTGTGGTGGCTACGGGCTGCTGGTCAGCCTGAGGTGGTGGAGGGTGCGCACCGCGTACGACCGTGAGCAGGCCGCGCGCTTCACTCTCGCAGCGGACATCAGCCTGGTCGGGTTTGCCCTGTTCGTCTTCGCCCCCGACCCGAGTTGGACGATCTACGCGTCTGGGTTTTTGGTGATCGTGACAGGCGGTTTTCGGTTCCCGAACGGCGCCCTTCTCGCGGCGGCGTCCCTATCGCTCACCTATGTCGTGGTCATGGTGTTCCGCGCCTCAGCTCTGGCGATTCCGATGAGCGTCGCGCAGGTGGCGCTCCACCTGGGCGGTTACCTGACCGCCGGAGCCGTGCTGAATGCGGTGCTGCCCGGACTCGACGCGCTGCGTGAGCGAGACCACGACACGTACGAGCCGATCCTTCAAGCGCACGACGACGCTGGAGACGCCGTTCTCATGACTGATGCTGACCGGCCGATCTTCTGGAACAAGGCGTTCGAAGCCCTCACGGGTTACACCGGTGCGGATCTCAGAAAGGCTCCGTCGATCGCAGACCTCGTCCTGCTCGGCGAGGATTCCCCGGCGGAGACCAGTGAGGATCACCGACCGTTCCGCGCGCAAGTCCGCACCCGCGACGGCAAACTGGTCGAGGTCGACGTGGTTCGGCGCGTCGCGTCCGCGGACGGGAACGATCGCCGAGTCTGGCTCCTGCGGGACGTGACCACACAGGAACGTGCCGAGGCCGACCTACGCGACCAAGCGCTGCACGATGCGCTCACTGGTCTTCCGAACCGAACACTGCTTGGTGATCGCCTCGCGTCTGCGATCGCGGTCGCGCAGCGGCAGGATGCGGTCTTGAGCCTCCTCCTTCTGGACCTCGATGGCTTCAAGGGAGTGAATGACACCTGGGGCCATCACGCGGGGGACCTGGTGCTCGTCGAGGTCGCGAGCCGCTTGAGCGGCACACTCCGCGAAAGCGACACCGCGGCCCGGCTTGGCGGTGATGAATTCGTCCTGGTCCTCCCCGCGACTCCCCTTGTTGGCGCCATCGAAGCGGCACGCGCACTCATTGACTTCATCGTCGCGCCCATCACTGTCGACGGGAAACCGCTCACGGTTGGCGCGAGCATCGGGATCGCGGTCTTCCCGAATCACGGCCGCGAGCCTGAAGTTCTGCTGGCCGCCGCGGACTCCGCGATGTACGAGGCCAAGCATTCCGGCGGCGGCTACCGCACGTTCAGGGCGCATGTCGGATCGACGCAAGCATGAGGGCGCCGAGCGGAGCGCCTGCGATCGAGCGCCGCCGGATGACTCTGCTGAGTCGAGTTCCTCTGCGTGGAAACCAGCGGGCCGAGACGGACGGTCGAGGTCGGACCGACGACCCGCGACTTACGCCGCGACAGCGCCAGGTTCTCGACGGTCTGATCCGCGGGCTCACGAACAAGGAGATCGCGGGCGAGCTTGGGATCGGTCCGGACGCGGTCAAGCGGATCGTCTCGAGACTCCTGATCAAGCTCAATGCCCCGAGCCGGACGGCTCTCGTGCAGCCGGCACTGCAGACGGACGCGGCACGACGCCGCCGCGCGCGAGCACCAAGTGCCCTTAGCCTGCTCGACGCCGTTCCCATCCCCGCGCTGATCACACGCGGCGCCGCCCACCGCGTCGAGTACGCGAACCCCGCGGCGAGGACCGTGCTCACGGACGCGGGGACCGGAATCGAACTGGCGCAGTTGTTTCGGGCGGAGCCACGACGGGCGATCCTGCGGATCGCGGACGAGAGCTTTACCACGGCCGCGCCGCGGGTGGCTAGAAGGGTTGTGCTTCACGACCTCGTTCGGGCCGACACCAGCTGGCGCCGTGTCGACGTGTTCACAAACCCGATGCACGACGGAGCGGGCAAGCTCGCCGGATTAGTCGTCTTTCTCGTCGACGTCTCAAACGACCCTGTGTCGATGCAAACCAGGGCGACTAGTGACGCGTGAATGAAGGAGCGGGAGCAGCCTGCCTGAGCGCCCCAAGGAGCACCCGGTACGGCGTGTCCTTGACTACACAACCCACCGCTCCCATTCCACGGGCAACCTCACAGACTTTTGGATTGAACGTGTACATGACCACACGGATCTGTGGGAGCCGATTCCCGACGATCGCGGCGATCGCCAGACCGTCCGCTCCGGGAAGGATCTCGTCGACCACGAGAATCTCAGGAAGAAGCTGCCGGCAGAGCTCGATGCATTGCCGACCGTTCTTTGCGACAGCCACGCACTGCATATCCGGTTCCGCGTTGATCAGGTAGCGGAGGTTCTCGCGAACCGAAGGGTGGTTCTCGGCGACGAGCACTCGGATCTTTGTCATGCCGAACACTCTCGCTCCGACCAAGCGCTCGGCAAGGTCCCATTCGGGCACGTGTGAACTCCACGCCACCGCGACGTACCCAAATGGGACCTTGTGCCGCGTCCGGCCTGGACGAATAGTCGGTGCCCGATGCAGACAAGCCCAATCTCCCCCACCCCACCCGAGCTGCGGAGCGGGCGCGCCCTCCCTGCGCCCCGCTCCGACAGCGAAACAAGACCCATTCGTTTACTGATCGGGGATAGCGATCGCGACTTTCGTCGCGCGCTGCGGGTGAGCTTCTCCGCCGATCCGCGCATCCAGGTTGTGGGCGAAGCGGATGACGGCGATCTCGCGCTCCAGCTCCTCCGGTTGCTTCGTCCCGACGTCGCATTACTCGATGAGGACATGCCGTCCTTCGGTGGTGCCGCGATCGCGCGCGTGATCAGATCGGAGCTGCCGGGGACCCGCGTCGTGGTGATGACTCGATCACAGTCAGGAGGGCGCGGATGAATGGTCCGACAGAGGGTCCCGAGATCGACTTCTGTGATTCGGTCGTCTTTGAGCTGCGCCAGCCGCTCACCTCGATCACCGGGCACGTGCAGCTCGCAAAGCGTCTCCTCGCGACAGACCCGTCCCGCGCGAGCGAAGCGCTCGACCAGGTTGTCACGCAGATCGCGCGCATCAACCTGATGCTCGTCGAGCTACGCGATCGCGCTCGCGACGCAGCCCATGTGGAGGCTCTGTTCAAGACATGAGAAAGCTCCTCAAGCTCATCGCCGTCATCGCCCTTCTCAACGTCTGGGGAAACATGGCAGTCGCCGACGGGCCAGCCGTTTCCGCGCAGCCTGACCTCCGGCCCGGTCCGGAGAGCTCGACCGCGGGCGGATCCGCTTCGGCAACAGGCGGCAGTGCCGGACCGGCGACCATAGCATCGAGCCAGCCGATCACCGCATCGACCTCGAACACCAGCGGATCGAGCGGACCGTCGAGCAGTTCGACATCCGCGAGCGGCCCCGGCACCACGGCCACCGCACCGATGACCGCCTCGGCATCGCAGCCCGACCCATCCGCACCTGATGGATCCGTACCGGCCCCGACGACGTATGGACCGACGGCGAACGCCGACGCGAGTCAGACAAGCGTTTCAGCTTCTGATTCGCGGGTCCGAGCGAATGCGGTTGCCACCGGGACAGCGTCCTTCGCGGGATCGCTGGCCGGAGTCGGTTCCGCCGAAGACCCGACGTACGCGTCGACGTGCTCGACGGCCGAGGCCTCGCCTGGGGTGCCGACGGACGCGAGTCTGGGGACGAGCTGCGGTACGAACCCGTCCTTCGTGTCCGAAGCCTTCGCTTCGAGCAGCTCGAGTGGCAACGGCGCCGCCGGCGCGCCGTCCGGGTCGACATGCCTCCGCGCGGACGCAACGGCAGGCACATCTCCGACGGCAGGCCTCAACGATGACTGCACCGTGCCGAGCAGCGCGAGTCCGTCCAGCGGCTCGAACAACGGAAGTGTGAACGGTGCGGCGAGCGGCGCAGGTTCAACCTACTCGCGGGCGGGAACCTCGGCCGAGCCCGCGAACGTCCTCGGAATCGCCTCTCTCCCGTCCACATCGACCGCGCCCGTTTCGCTGGCGCTGCTCGGCGCGGCGCTCAGCGGCGCGGGTCTCGCCCTGCTTCGACGGAGTCGTCGCAAGAATTAGGGGACGGTCCACCTGACCGGCCCGGGGAGCTCACTCGCAAGGCGGCGGTATTCCGTCAGTCGAGCGTCGGTCCGCTCGAGCTCGTCGGCGATCTGCTCGTAGAAGCGGCCGTGGAAGATCCGAAGGTCGCGCTCGTCGTTGTGCCGGGAGCCGAGCTCGTCGTCGACGCTCCGCTGGCGTGCCAGCGTCTTCGCATAGCGCTCGCGGTAGTACGCGAGATTCGCGCCAAGATCGGTGACGGTCGACGGCGCGTGGCGCGTCAGCATTTTGAACTTGTCCGCCTTGTCCCAGAGCATCGGCACCGAGAAGACGAACGGATCGCGTCCCGGCGCGAACAGTCGGTTTCGAATCGCCTCATGGATCGGATGCGTAGCGATGAGCGCACCCGGCCCCGTGCTCATCCAGCCGTGACTCATCGTTCGCCGGACATCGTGGTTGCTGAAGGCCGCAAGCGCATCGTCGATGGGACGCTCGTTGCCGGCCTCGTAGAGCCGAACGAAATTATTCGCGGGGAACGAGAAGTCCGACATCCGGCTCAGCGCGAGCGCTTTCGCGACGCTCAGCACGTCTCTCGCTACGTTGATCGCGCCTGGCCCGCGAGCCACCTTCGGGTCCCACACACCCGCTGCCGCCAACGCGTTGTGCACGACGTGGCTGCAGTTGTTCGTGTACATGTTCCAGATGTAGCCGGTCCTCTGAGCGGCGTCGTTCGCGCTGTTGAGGTAAGCGATCACCTTGCCGATGGCGTCACGACCCATTGGCAACCGCGCGCAGTAGGCGGTGCGCGCGAAGTTCAGCGCGAAGTCCGTCCCGATGGAATGCCGGACGATGAATTCCTCAGGCCGCATCGGACCGGGCCGTTGCCTCATCAGCGCGTCCTTGATGCCGATTCCGGCGAACCAACCTGCCGCCGTCGCCTTTTGGATCGCGGCCTCGTAGAACTCCTTGTCCAGGGTCTGCTCTGGCGCGAGGCCACCGCGAAAGAACTCGTCGCGCCCCGGGATCGCGACCCAGGTCACGTTGTCGAAGATCTTGTTGACGCTGATCCCGACGCCGGAGTCCGGGTCCGAAAGGCTTGTGCCCGCAGCAGTAAGCCGCAGAAGTGGATAGCTCGCACCTGGGTCGATCTCCGCACCGTTGATGAAGAGGGTCGCGTGCCCGCCCCAGCCGCCGGGCTTGGCGCCGACCTGATGGAATTGGGTGACGGCGCAGACCTCGACCGAATAGGGAAAGAGCGAGTTATAGGTGCGCTGCGCGGACGTCCGCCTCCTCCTGTGCGCGAAGTTGGACGACACTACGCCTTGCACCGGCCGACCGAGCGAGCCACGACCGAAAGATGACGCGTTTCGCGAACAAGATTTGGACGCATTCGCGTCAGCGACATCGATCTCGAGCCTTGAAGCGGTCCTTACGCAAATGTGCGAATGCACAAGAGCGTTCACCCCTGAACGGTTCCCGCGTCCGCGGCACGACGACGGCGACGCAGGCGTCTTCGTTCGACTTACCGCCCGGTGTCCATCGCGTTTCAGTCGGCATCGCGTTTACCTCTGGTTACCCCGATCGGCGCCGCGGGTTCCTATTTTCGATCACGTCGTTGGGAGGTGGACTCGTGATGGTGACGAGTGAGCGCATTCGTGTCGTGGTGGCTGACGATCACCCCTCCACTCGGGAGAACCTGCGCTATCTGCTGAACACCGAAGCGGACCTCGAGGTGGTCGGCGCCGCACAAAACGGCGTCGAGGCATTGCGTCTCATCGTTGAGCTGCGGCCGGACGTCGCGGTCCTCGACCGGGAGATGCCCTTGCTCGACGGATTGCAGGTGGCCGCGCGGCTCCAACGGGAGCAGCTACCGGTGCGCGTCGTCCTGTTCACGCTCGATGCCGAAGTCTTCGGAGAGCTTCGGGGCGGCGTCGTGGTCGCGAAAGATGCGCCGGTGGCGGTGCTTCTCGCGGCGATCCGCGGTCCTCGGCATCGCGAGCCGGTGGTCCACGCTGCGCGGCCGCTTCGAGTGTTGGTCGTCGAGGACGATGACAGCACGCGGCAGGCTCTCGTGGACTTCCTAAGCGATGAAGGCTTCCTGGTGGAGTCGGCCCTCGACGGTCAGGAGGCCCTCGGCGTTGCCGCCAGCGGCGCCATCGACGTCATCGTCTTGGATCTTTGGCTCCCGGTCCTCGACGGCGCCGCGTTCGCGGACATTTGGCGGACGCATCCCAGCAGCGGGCGTGTGCCGATCATCGCCATGAGTGGGTTGCCGCAAGGCGAGGCGATCGCCGTCGGAGTCGGCGCGGCAGCATTTCGCAGCAAGCCGTTGGACCTTCCGAAGCTCGCAGATCTCCTGCGCTCGACCGCGGTCCGAAGCGATGCGGAGCCTCGTGCGTAACTAGTCTCCCCACCCCCCCAACCGCGCGCGACGGACTCCTCTTCCCCATAGATGGAGTCCGTCGCGATGTTTAGGGGCCGTTAGAGGCGCGGCCGATGCTTCGCCATATATGCGGCGGCCTCGGCGCGCCGCGACAAACCGAGCTTGTCGAGGATCCGGCTCACATAGTTCTTCACCGTCTTCTCGGACAGGAACAGCGTCTCGCTGATCTCACGGTTGGTGCGACCCTCAGCCAGTCCCGCGAGAACCTTGCGCTCCTGTTCCGTGAGCGAGGCGAGCGCGGGGTCGTCACCGCGGCCCTGGCGCAAGCGCTCGAGCACCTTGCCGGTCACGTCCGGATCCAACAAGGAACGACCAGAGGCGACTGCGATGACGGCGTCGACCACCGCCTGGCCTCGGGTCTGCTTCAGGAGGTACCCGGAGGCGCCGGCGATGATCGAAGCAAAGAGCGCCTCGTCGTCAGCGTACGACGTAAGCATGATCACCTTGGTCTCCGGCCGCGTCTCCCGGATGGCCCGACACGCTTCGACGCCCGACCCATCGGGAAGGCGCACGTCCATGATCACCACATCCGGCTTCGTGCGTGCCGCAGCGTCGACGACCTCGGCGACGGTGCCGGCCTCTCCCACCACGCTCATGCCTTCCTGACGTGCGATCAGGCCACGCAAGCCTTCGCGCACGACCTCGTGGTCATCGCACAGCAGGATGCGGGTCTTCTCCGCCATCAACGCGCGACCTCCGAGCGGATCGGTATCTCGAAGCGTAGACGCGAACCGCTGCCCGGCGCCGCGTCGACGTGGAGCTGCCCACCGACGGAAAACGCTCGCTCGCGCATGTTTCGCAGACCATGTCCTTCGTTCCGCAGACCGTGGCCCTCCGTGGCATTCGCGTAATCGAAGCCGACGCCGTTGTCGGTGACCTCCAACACCACGTCGGCGTCCCGCAGGAACAACCGAATCGACGCGCGTTGCGCGCGCGCGTGACGCGCGACGTTTCCGAGCGCGTCTGCGGCGATATAGAAGATTGCCTCGCGGGTGGCGGGGTCGAGCGATTCGGCGGCGTCGTCGGAGATGGCCAGGTCGACGTCCAGCAGCGCATTGCTGCGCGCTTGCTCGGCGAGGTTCGATAGGGACTCGGTCAGCGGACGGTCGCTGCCGCGAACGGGACGTAGGCCGAGGACATAGCTGCGCAAGTCGGCGATCGCAGCGTTGAGGCGGTCGACGCCGCGAAGGATGACTTCGCGGGCGGCGGCCGGCTCACGCTCGATCCGCTCGGCCGCGTCCTCCAGCAGCAGACCCAATCCGTAGAGCGACTGGATCGCTCCGTCATGCAGGTCCATGCCGATCCGGTGCCGCTCCTCGAGGACGGATACGCGCTCGGTCTGCTCGTACAGTCGCGCGTTCTCGATCGCGATGGCCGCCTGAGCGGCGAGGGTGGCCACGGCTTGCTCGTCATCCGAGCTGAACCCCGCTCCGCCTTTCTTTTCGGTCAGGTAGAGATTGCCCAGAGCGGTGCCTCGCCAACGGATCGGCGTTCCAAGGAAGCTGTGCATCGGTGGGTGATGCGGCGGAAATCCCACCGAGGCCGGGTGGTCGCTTATCTCGCGCAGCCGCAGCGCGTGGGGCTCACGCTGAAGGAGTCCCAACAAACCCAAGCCGTGGGGCAGCGGGCCGATGAGCGCGCGTTCCTCGTCGGTGATTCCCGAAGTGATGAACTGTTCGACCGTCCCACTCTGATCGAACACGCCGAGCGCGGCGTACCTTGCGCTCGCGATCTCCCGAGCCTCATCCACGACGCGCTGGAGGACGGCCGCGCTGTCCAGCTCGGACGTCAACGACATGCCCGCGGCGTTGAGCGCACGGAGCCGAATCGACTGCTCCCGATCTCGAGTCTGCAAGGCCGTGAGACGACCGAACAAAACAATCGAAAAGCCGAGCACGCCAGCGATCCCGACGGCGAGCATCACCAGATGGGCAGGTCCCGACGGCATCAGAGGCTCGAGAACGAAATAGTCGAGACCGACCAGAGCGGCTAACAGGACGGACGGGAGGACAAAGGCAGCGAGGCGCAGGCGCGCCGGCAGCGTTGCCGAGGGCTCTGGAGCGTCCGTCAGGAGTTCGATTATCGGCGGGCTATCTAGAAGAGGAGCGGATCTCTCCGCTCCTCTCTCCGCGCGATGAAGGAAGGGACGGTCAGGCGAGTTGCCGTACGAGCACTTTGTTCGCGGGATTCTCGGTCTTCGGTGCCTTCCAAGGCGTGCCGAGGGCCGGGAGCAGGAAGCGGTCGAGTCCGATGTACCCCGCGGTCTTCCAGGCGAGGATGAGCGCGATCGCGAGGATGAGCAGGACCGGGTTGCTGCTGGCGCTTCCGGCGAGCATGAAGTTCATGTTCATGAACCCACCCGCGACGGCGGCCACGCCGACGAAGGCTCCGAGGATGAGGCCCACACCGACGGCGGTCTCGCCGAAGGCCACGACCTTGCCCATGAAGACCTCGGTGTGGTTGTCGATCAGGAACTGGATGAATCCGCGGTACCAGTCGTAGAGGATCACTGGCTTGGCGGGCGCGGCGGGGACGGCGGCGATCCGGTTCCAAAAGGCGAGGAGGCCCGAGCCGTCGATGATGTAGTTGGTCTTCGCTCCGGTGTCGAGGACCTTGTGCCAGCCGGCGTCTAGCCACGAGTAGCCGACGTAGACACGGACGATCAGCCAGACGATGGCCATTCGCGTGTCCGAGAACAGGAACTTCGCGAGGGGCGGGTCTGCGATGACCCGGTGACGGTTGATTGTTGAGATGGCTTTCACGATGGACTCCTTTTGGGACTCACTTTCGTTCGACGGACGCGGCCGCGACAGGGCCGCACGTCGCGTCTGCGGCTGCCGGGAGTCCCGCCTAGGTAGGGCCGTTCGGCCCTCCCGCGCTCGGATCGCGGGGCGCACGCTCAGGGCATGCCAAACGACCTCGGGCAACTCCTTATCGGTCTGGCGATCCTGATCCTCTTAGCCATCGGCTTCGGGATATCCAGTGCGCGCCTGTTCATGTGGGCGACCCGCGGATCTGGAGACGGCTCGAAACGATGAGGCAGCTCATCGCGGCTCTCGCCGTCGTGGCGGTGGTCCTCTCGACCGCGACGATCTGGTGATTCCCGTCGGCGACTCGCGGCGCCTCGCATCCGCTCTCTCAGCCCG
>WNGJ01009482.1_pt1 | contig 10365 bp, 8 predicted proteins | sample 5400611 | NCBI WGS metagenome assembly WNGJ01 (sample SAMN13153375, study PRJNA577476) | soil metagenome | isolation source: 40 cm soil or saprolite under Garry oak tree replicate 1 | place: USA:California | collected 2016-06-15
TGCATTCGCCGTTCGTCGAGATGATCCGCACCGTGGTGATGCGCGGCGTCGAAAGCGGCGACTTCGTGGTGGCCGTCGATCCGGTGCAGCTCTACATTTCGATTGCGGCGCTGTGCTTCTTCTATTTGTCCAATTCGGCGACGCTCAGCGTGATCTTCGGCCGCGACCTCCTGAAGAAGGAAGCCAGGGACGAACGCCTCGCGCATATGGTCGCTCTCGTATTGGCGGCCCTGACCGGAAAATCGGCCGCCGCTTTTGGGAAGAACAAGGCGCCGAAGCTGCGCGCTCCGGCGCATCAACCCGTTTGATTGTTTTGTCGTCCTCGCGGAAAGCGAGGACCCATACGCCGTGCCCTGTCGTTTCGGAGCGGAGGCCGAGGCCTTCTGCCCAACAAACGCCTCTGGTTATGGGTCCCTGCTTTCGCAGGGACGACCTCGGTGGTGATGGCGCCAGCGCCAATTTTACCACTCGAAATCGCTAGACAGTATTTATCCAACGGGTTAATTTGTCGGAGAAAGACAACCAGACCAGGGAGCGGAGCGTGGCCGAGGCAAAAGCCCCCGGAGGCGTGTCGAGAGCGCTGAATGCGGCGTGGATTCGGCCGTTTCTGTTCCTGATCTTCATCGTGGTCGTCTGGGATCTGACCATCCGGCTGTTCCGGATTCCGGCGTATCAAATTCCCGCGCCGGGTGATGTCGTGGCGGTGTTGTGGACCGATTGGCCGGAACTGCTCAAGCAGGCCTGGCCCACCACCTATGCGACAGTCTGCGGCTTCCTGCTGTCGGCGCTGTTCGGCATCCCCGTGGCGATGCTGATCGCGGGATCGAAGACCGTGGAAAGCTACGTCTATCCGCTGTTGGTGTTCTCGCAGTCGGTGCCGAAGATCGCGATCGCGCCGCTGTTCGTGGTGTGGTTCGGGTTCGGGATCATCCCGAAAGTGATCTCGGCGTTTCTCTTGGGATTTTTCCCGGTGGTGGTCTCGGCGGTGCAGGGGTTCAAATCGGTCGATCCTGATATGGTAGATCTCGCACGCGCGATGCAGGGCAGCCGCTTCCATGTGTTCTGCGCGGTCAACCTGCCGCATGCGATGCCGGCGATCTTTTCGGGGTTGAAAGTCTCGGTGACGCTGGCGGTGGTCGGTGCGGTGGTTGGCGAGTTCGTCGGCTCCAATTCCGGCATCGGCTATGTGCTGCAGCGCTCGATCGGCACCTTTGATTTGCCGACGATGTTTGCAGCTCTCGTGATCTTGGCGCTGCTCGGTGTCGTGCTGTTCTGGATCGTCGACCGGATCGAGCGGTTTGTCATTCCCTGGCATGTCAGCCAGCGCGAGGAATTTATTTTTGCCGCGTGAGGTGGCGCGGGCGAACAAGCGGCCTGCCAAGGGCCGCGGGAAATACCAACGGGAGGATAATATGGTGCGATTGATAGCGGCGGTCTCGAGCGTGCTGATCTGGACGGCGCTGGCGGTGGCCCCGGCTGCTGCGGCGGACAAAGTGGTGCTGATGCTGAACTGGTATGTCTATGGCGAGCACGCGCCGTTCTATTACGGCAAGGCCAAGGGCATCTACGCGGCTGAGAACATCGATCTCGAAATCCAGGAAGGCCGCGGCTCTGCGGCGACGACGCAAGCCGTCGCGGCCAAGACCGCCGATTTCGGCTATGTCGATGTGCCCACCATGATGCGCGCGGCGATCAAGGGTGCGCCGGTCGTCGCCACCGGGGTGCTGCTGCAGACCAGCCCGATGTCGGCGATGGGATTTGCCGACAAGAACATCCGCAAGCCCGACGATATCAAGGGCAAGACGGTGGCAATCACGCCAGCGGATTCGATGACCCAGATCTGGCCGCTGTTCCTGAAGAAGACCGGGCTGAAGGAAGGTGACTTCACCACGGTGGCCGGCGATGGCCAGACCAAGCTGAACGCCGTGATCAACGGGCAGGCGGATCTTCTGCTCGGCTACGTCATGGACCAGTCGATGAAGATCAAGGACGCCACCGGCAAGGACGTCTATCCGATCAAATTCGCCGACTACGGCATCAACATGGTTTCGTCTGGCGTGGTCGCCAACACCGACTACGTCAAGGCGAATGCCGATCTGGTCAAGCGCTTCATGTCGGCGACCACCAAGGCGGTCGAAGCCGCCGAGAAGGACCCGAAGGGCGCCGCACAGTCGATCCTCGACGCCAACCCGAAGGGCGGCAAGATCGATACGTTGACGCAAGGCTTCGAGCTGACGGTGCCGCTGTATCGCACGCCGGAAACCAAGGGCAAGCGGCCGTTCCAGGTGACCGAGCAGAACATGACCGACAGCGTCAACCTGATGGTCGAATATGGCGGCCTCGACGCCAAGGCCAAGGACAATCCGAAGGCGTTTTACACCAACGACTATCTGCCAAAGGGCGGTTCCTGACTGGACTGGTTAGCGCATGTTTCGATGTGATCAAATCAATCTTCGGCCGTCATGCCCCGCTTCAAGCGGGGTATCCAGTAACCCGTACTGCCGGTTTGTTTCCATAGTGCGCACCGCGGAGTACGGGATCGCCCGGTCAAGCCGGGCGATGACGCGCGGAGAGGCGGTCGGACGCAATCGGAATTTCCTCTGATGAACGCAGCGACCAAATCCACTGGCATCAATCAAACAGGCGCGCATCTGCGTCTGGTGTTGGATCGCGCCGCCGGCGGAACCCCGGGCATAAAACTCGCCGGGGTGTCGAAAACCTACCGGTCGCGCGACGGCGACGTGCCGTCGCTGCGTCCGCTGGATTTTCATATCAACGCCGGCGAATTCTTTGTCGTGGTCGGACCGTCCGGCTGCGGGAAATCCACGCTCTTGAAAATGATCTCGGGACTGCTGGCGCCCTCGACCGGCGAAATCTTCGTCGAAGGTGAACAAGTGACAAAGCCGCATGGCAATGTCGGGATCGTGTTCCAGAACTCGCTGCTGCTGCCCTGGCGCAACATCCTTGCCAATGTGATGCTGCCGATCGATATGAAGCGGTTGCCGCGCGACCAATATCTGCCGCGCGCGATGGATCTGTTGAAGCTGGTCGGGCTCGAGGGCTTTGAGAAGAAGCTGCCCTGGCAATTGTCCGGCGGCATGCAGCAGCGCGCTTCGATCTGCCGGGCGCTGGTGCATGATCCCAAGATCATGCTGATGGACGAGCCGTTCGGCGCGCTCGACGCCATGACGCGCGAGCGCATGAATGTCGAGTTGATGCGGATCCAGCGCGAAACCGGCAAGACCGTCCTGCTGATCACGCATTCGATACCCGAGGCGGTGTTCCTCGCCGACCGCGTGCTGGTCATGACCGAACGGCCCGGCGCCATCGCCGCGATCTACGACGTGCCGCTGCAGCGGCCGCGTTCGCTCGACGCCATGGCGGACCCGGTCTTCATCGAGCTGGTGCAGCGCATCCGCAAGCATTTCTTCACCCAAAGCGCGCTGGATTGAGGCAGGTGACCATGCCGCAGCGTTTGGCCGTGCGTGATATTTCGTTTTTCGAGCGGCAGGTTCCGTTCACAAAACCGTTCCGCTTTGGCGCGGTGACGATCGACGCCGCCGCGCAGGTCTTTGTGCGGGTGGAGATCGAGGTCGAAGGCAAAGCCACGGCGGTGGGTGCTAGCGCCGAGCTGATGGCGCCGAAATGGTTCGACAAGCGGCCGCAATTGACGCCGGAGCGGACCGTGGAGGAATTACGGCGCTCGCTCTTGATCGCGCGCGAGCTTTATCTGACGGCCTCTGGCTTCGAGACCGCGTTCGGCCTGCACGCCTCGCGCATGTCAGCGCAGGTCGAGGCTTGCGCTCAGGGCGATATTCCGCCGCTCGCCGCCGGCTTTGGGCCGGCCGAAATCGACAAGGCGATTCTGGATGCGCTGCTGCGTGGCGTTGGGGTGAATTTCTTCGACGGCATGGCGGGGAATATTGCTGATATCGACGCGCGGTTGTCGCCCGATCTGCGAGATAATGACGTCGCGCGATTTCTTGGCCCGCGGCGGCGGCTGGAGCGGGTCGCGATCCGGCATACCGTCGGCCTCGACGACAAAATCGAGGGCCGGGGCGGCGTCGCCGATCCAGAAGAAAATGCCGGCGCGCGATATTTCAAGCTCAAGCTTAATGGCGATCCCGAGGTAGATGCGGCGCGGCTCACTCGTATTGGCAAAGAACTCGCCACGTTGCCGTATGATTACAGCGTCACCCTGGACGCCAATGAGCAGTATGCCGACCTTACAGCACTGAGTTCGCTGGTCGACCGCCTCGATCGCGACAGCGCGCTGAAGCCGATTGCATCAAAACTGCTCTATATCGAACAGCCGATGCCGCGCGATATTTTCCGGGAATCGCCGCTGGGTGCGCTGGCGTCCTTCGCTTTCATCATCGACGAAGCGGACGATTGCTATGAAGCGTTCCCGGTGGCGCGCGCGCTTGGCTATCGCGGCATCTCCTCCAAATCCTGCAAGGGGATCTACAAGTCGATCGTCAATGCGGCGCGCGCGGCCAAATGGAGCGCGGGCGGCGAGCATTACTTTGTCACGGGCGAGGATCTGACCTGTCAGGCCGGCCTCGGCGTGCAGCAGGACCTCGCGCTCGGCGCGCTGATCGGCGTTGGCCATGCCGAGCGTAACGGCCATCACTATGTCGACGGCTTTGCCGACACCCCCGCTGCCGAGGCGCAAGCGTTCCTCGCGGCGCATCCTGATCTCTATGCCAGCGGCCGAAACAACATCCGGCTGTCGATCCACGACGGCGATCTCCTGACGGGATCGCTGACCGCGCCGGGTTTTGCCGCCGGCGTTCACCCGCACTGGCCGGCGTTGCCGCCGCTTCAACAACCAAAAGCAAAAATCCCGCAGGAGCAATCGATATGACGACCCACCGCCTCGGCGTGATCATGAACGGTGTCACCGGCCGCATGGGGCTCAACCAGCATCTGATCCGCTCGATCATCGCGATCCGCGATTCCGGCGGCGTGCTGCTCGGCAATGGCGACCGCATGATGCCGGATCCCATCCTGGTCGGTCGCGACGCCGAAAAGGTGGAGCACCTGGCAAAACGGTTCAATGTGGCGCGCTGGACCACCGATCTCGACAAGGCGCTGACGGAGAAGGCCGACACCATCTTCTTCGATGCCGCCACCACCCAGGTGCGACCCTCGCTGCTGACCAAAGCAATCAATGCCGGCAAGCACGTCTATTGCGAGAAGCCGATCGCGACTAATCTTGAGGAGGCGGTGGCGGTGCTCAAGCTCGCCAATGCCAGGGGCGTCAAGCACGGCACCGTGCAGGACAAGCTGTTCCTGCCGGGGCTGAAGAAGTTGGCGTTTCTGCGCGATTCCGGCTTCTTCGGCCGGATGCTCTCGGTGCGCGGCGAATTCGGCTACTGGGTGTTCGAAGGCGACTGGCAGGAGGCGCAGCGGCCGTCGTGGAATTACCGCCGCGAGGACGGCGGCGGCATCATTCTCGACATGGTTTGTCATTGGCGCTACGTGCTCGACAATCTCTTCGGCGAAGTCGAAAGCGTGAGCTGCACGGGCACCACGGATATTCCCGAGCGCTGGGACGAGAAGGGCAAGAAGTACAAGGCGACCGCGGACGATTCCGCCTACGCTACCTTCCGCCTCAAGGGCGGCGTGGTCGCGCATATCAACATGTCCTGGGTGACGCGGGTCTATCGCAACGATCTCGTGACTTTCCAGGTCGACGGTACCCACGGTTCGGCGGTCGCCGGGCTTTCCGATTGCATGATCCAGGCCCGGCAGGCGACCCCGCGGCCGGTATGGAATCCCGACGAGAAGCGCACCCACGATTTCTATGCCGATTGGCAGAAGCTGCCGGAGAACAGCTCTTACGACAACGGCTTCAAGGAGCAGTGGGAGATGTTCATTCGCCACGTCTGCGAGGACGCGCCGTACAAATATAGCCTGCTGGAAGGCGCCAAGGGCGTCCAGCTCGCCGAATGCGCGCTGCAGAGCTGGCGAGAACGGCGCTGGATCGACGTCGCTCCAATCAAGGTGTGAGGACCAGAACCATGAACAAACCGGTTTTGCCCGTCTCGTCGCTGTCGCTGAAATTGCCGAAGGCGGATCGTTCGATCGAGACCTATCGTCTCGCGGCGTCGCGGACGTTTCCTTCCAAACTCGAGGGCACGCTGAACCGCGTGGCGTTCTCGGCGGCGCATGTGGTGTCGGATCCGCTGGCCGATGTCGACCCGTGGTTGTCGTCAGCGATCGACTGGGACAAGACGATTGCCTTTCGCGAGCACGTCTGGGACCTCGGCCTCGGCGTGGCCGAGGCGATGGATACGGCGCAGCGCAGCATGGGGCTGGACTGGCCGACTTCGCTGGAGCTGATCCAGCGCTCGGTGAGGGCAGCGAAGGCAAGGGGAGGCGTGCTGGTGTTCTCCGGCGCCGGCACCGATCATCTAGCGGTCGAGGATGCCAGGACTATCGATGATGTGATCCGCGCCTATGAGGAACAGATCGCGGCGGTCGAAAAAGCCGGCGGGCGCATCATCCTGATGGCGTCGCGCGCACTCGCAAAACTTGGCCGCAATGCCGACGACTATGCCAAGGTCTACAACCGCGTGCTGTCGCAGGTAGCGGAGCCCGTGATCATCCACTGGCTCGGCGACATGTTCGATCCGGCGCTCAGGAATTACTGGGGCACGCCTGACCTCGACGAGGCGATGGATATCGCGGTCGGGATCATCAACGCCAACGCCGCGAAGGTCGACGGCGTCAAAGTCTCGCTGCTCGACAAGCAGCGCGAGATCGACATGCGCCGCCGTCTCGATCAAAGCGTCAAGATGTATACCGGCGACGATTTCAACTACGCCGAACTGATCGCCGGCGACCAACAGGGCTTTTCACACGCGCTGCTCGGCATCTTCGATGCCATCGCGCCGGCGGCGTCCTACGCGCTGTCGCGGTTGGCGGCCGGTGACGAGGCCAGCTTCCACGACGTGCTGGGGCCGACGGTGCCGCTGTCGCGCCATATCTTCAAGGCGCCGACACGGTTTTACAAAACGGGAATCGTGTTCATGGCCTATCTCAACGGCCATCAGGATCATTTCACCATGGTCGGCGGGCAGGAGAGTACGCGTTCGACCTTGCATCTCGCCGAACTGTTCCGGCTCGCGGACAAAGCCGGATTGCTCGCCAATCCCGAATTGGCGACGCGGCGCATGAAGGCCGTGCTCGCGACCCGCGGCATTGGCGCGTGATGCGGGATTTTTCTGCCGATCATCGCTGGCTGTCCTTGAACACCGCGACGGTGCGCAAGCAGGGCGATCTCACGGATATCATCGAGGGCTGTGCGCGGCACGGCATTCGCGCCATCGATCCCTGGCGCGACCAGGTCGCAGCCATCGGCCTCGACCGCGCCGAGCGGGCGGTGCGTGATGCCGGGCTTGAGCTGTCAGGTTATTGCCGCGGCGGCATGTTTACTTCGGATGCCGCGCATCGGATCGAAGCGCGCGACGACAACCGCCGCGTCATCGATGAGGCCAAGGCGCTTGGCGCGCCGTGTGTGGTGCTGGTGGCTGGCGGGTTGCCGCAATATTCGCGGCCGGGCAGTGTGGCTTCCAAGGATATCGCGGAAGCACGGACGCAGGTCGACGACGCCATCGCCGAAATGATGGATTACGCACGCGCCGCGAGTATGCCGCTGGCGATCGAACCGCTGCACCCGGCCTATGCCGCCGACCGCGCCTGCGTCAACACCACGAAACAAGCGCTCGATATCTGCGATCGGCTGGACCCGGGCCGTGCCGGTTTGCTTGGCGTCGCGCTCGACGTCTATCACATCTGGTGGGACCCCGAATTGCTGCCGCAGATCGAGCGCGCCGGCAAAGACCGGTTGCTGGCATTCCATGTCTGCGACTGGCTGGTGCCGACCAAGGACATTCTCAACGACAGGGGCATGATGGGCGATGGCGTGATCGATATCAAATCGGTTCGCGCTGCGGTCGAGGCGCAAGGCTTTGCCGGCTATTCCGAGATCGAGATTTTCTCTCAGGATTGGTGGGAAAGGCCGATGGATGAGGTCCTGCAGACCTGCATCGAAAGGCATCGCTCGGCGGTGTGAGGGCCGGTACAGAAGCCCCTCTTAAATGCCGGCCATCGCCGGAACGGCTCTCACCCGGTTATCGCGGCTGAGCAAGGAAAGCGATGATTTTTGCTCGATCGTCCCTTGATGCGAGTCCGCCATACGGTTTCATGCTGTTGCCGGGTACGATCTCATCGGGGTTTGCGATGAAGCGCCCGAGCTTTTCCTCGTCCCATACGAAGCCTGCCTCCTTCATCGCGCTGGAATAGTTGTAGTCCGGCAGCGATCCTGCTTTCCTTCCGATAACCTTGTACAGGTTGGGGCCGAGCCGATTGTCGCCTTCCTTGACCATGTGGCAGGTCCGACAAGCATTGTTGAAGGCTTGTTGCTCGGACGCGGCCTCCATGCCTTGCGACGCCTGAGGCAGGGCGGAAGGCGATGACAGCACGTACGCCAATCCGCTCAATGCCATTATCAAGTACATTCGGTTGCGGTGCCGCACTCGTACGTCTGGCCGGCAACTGAAAGTTGGCCAGACGAAAAGCGTCGTGAACTGCCGTCGGCTCATTCGATCACCTCATCAACGAAGCGATTGGGTCGCAGTTGCGGTTCAAGGGCTTGCAAACTGAGGCAGTGTATTGAAGCGCGCCTTTTGCTCGCTGCTCAGTGTGGCATAGAACTCATCCAATGCCGGCTGCACCAGCTTGGCCGCCCGCAGCATGGCCTCGAGCCGCTTTTCCATCGCCTCCAGCCGTCCAACCGGCGTGAGCGGCACGTCGTCCGGGCAGGCAGCTTGCAGTCCTTGAACGGCCTTCCAGGTCGCCTCATGCAGGCGGTTGAGCGCTTCCTTTTGCGTGCCCGCCGGGTGAATGATGGTCTCGATCCGCTCGATCGGCAGGTTGGTCAGGCCAGACTTCGGCTCGCCGCAGGTATCGGACTGCGTGCTCGCGTCTTGCTGCGGCTGCTGTTGCGAACGTCCGGCAGGGGGGCCGAGCGCATTGAAGCGTGCCTGCTGCTCGTCGCTGAGCGAACTATAGAACTTCTCCAGTGCCGGCCGGACGATCCGCACGGCCTCGAGCGTGGCGCTGATACGGTTCGTCATCGCCCGCAACCGGCCGGGGGGAGTCATCGCATACGAATCGCCGCAAGACGGCTTGAACGCATCAGCAGCCTTTGCAGCCGCGCTCCTCAACGCGTCGAGCAACGCGCGCTGCTCGGGCGTCGGTTGTATCGCCCGCGCTATCGAAGCAACCGGCCAGGCGGTGATACCCTTTTCCGGATCGCCGCACAGTTGCCTCAGCGCCGGCTGGCTCACGCGCGGGCGAGAGCCGGTGGTGGCGCCGTCGGGCTCCGAATATTCCGTCGGGCCGAGTCCGGCGTAAGCGGAATACGGACTGTCCGCGCCCCAGTACACGGTATCGACGAAGTCATCGTAGGCATACGCCCAATAGCCGGGCTCGTAGGCGTAAGGCCAGAACGTGTATTCGAAAATGTCGGAATAGGCATAGGGCCAGAACACGTGGCCGAGCCACGGCACAAACGCCGCGCGCAGGCCGCGCCGCCAGGCGTGGCGCGGAGCCCAGCCGTGCTGCCGAGCCGCGCGTGCTGCCTCGGTCTGTGGGTCGGCACTACTGGCGAAGCGCGTCGCAAATCGCCCCCGTGCGGCTTGCACGGCGGCAGCAGCGGCGGGACGCGCCGCCGGCGGCTGTATTCCCAACTGCTGCAGGCGCGCCAGATCACGTTGTTGCACGCGCTGCTCCCGCTGGAGCAGGCGTTGCTCTGTCTGCAGCGACCGTTGCTGCGCGCGTTGCGCCCGCTGGCCTTGCGGCTGTTGCGACTGCAACCGCTGCACGCGCTGCTGCAACCGATCGATGCGTTCCTGATGTTGCGCGCTCTGCCGCGAAAGCCTGTCGCGCTGCCGTTCCTGTCCGGTTTGCTGGAGTTGCTGCGCGCGCTGCTCCCGCTGGAGCAGGCGTTGCTCTGTCTGCAGCGACCGTTGCTGCGCGCGTTGCGCCCGCTGGCCTTGCGGCTGTTGCGACTTCAGCTGCTGCACGCGCTGCTGCAACCGATCGATGCGATCATGGCGCTGCACGCTCTGGCGCGAAGGCATGTCGCGCGGCCGCCCCTGCGTGGTTTGTTGCTCGATGCGCGGCCTATGCTCACGCTGTTGCGCGCGCTGCTCGATCCGCTCCTGTTGCGGCGGGCGGCGTGCGCTCAGCGCGGGCGGCGCGCTCGGTCGCGGCGATGCGGCGATGTGCGGCATAGGACGCGGCGCCATGGCCGGACGCTGCGGCGGTGGCGCCGGACGGAACGCCGGCGCG
>WNGJ01032327.1_pt1 | contig 10365 bp, 6 predicted proteins | sample 5400611 | NCBI WGS metagenome assembly WNGJ01 (sample SAMN13153375, study PRJNA577476) | soil metagenome | isolation source: 40 cm soil or saprolite under Garry oak tree replicate 1 | place: USA:California | collected 2016-06-15
TTCAGATGGCCACCGAAGGCGTTGTCTTGCGCGATGCGACGCAAGCTGGCATGCTGGTCGTCACCATGACGCACAAAATCCTGTTTGACGAAGCGACGATCTTTGGCGCTGATCAACATGAGATGTCTCATATTGCCAGAGTACTGGTAGATTCCCACACGTTCCACCCAGACTGGCCATATCGAGAACAGGTCAAAGCAGCGCTCGCCGATTGCTTTCATTTCCAGGGGTAACTCCAGTCATTAGGTCTCCTCTCAGTTTTTCATTTTCTGGACGCGCGCCTCCATGTAACATTGAGTTTAGCGTTGTATATTTCGTTGGCGGGCTTCATAGGCCAAAATGAATCTCGCTGGCTGGCTGCACCCGCACTTCGCGCTCACCTGCCCAGAAGCCATTCAGCGTCTCGTTTGTCTCTCGCACAGGCCGCATAATCATCTTGGAAGCATATAGCTTGCCTAGCATGGTATAGTAGTATCCCAGACAAATATTGTAGAGGGGAGCAAGGATGAAGCCCAATTCACCCATAAGCGGCAGTGCCGGGGAACTCCCGGTTGATAAGATCATCCAGCTTTCGCTTGCGCCCTCTCCACACCGCAATCAACAACTCTTCTCTGATCACTACCTCAACGTCATTTTACCCAAACGCGAAGACTGGCAGATGTTGGCCGTCGAGGCCGAACCCACCATGCGCGACCTTCAGCGCATCCTCGCTAATTACACGCCCAGCGACAAAGAGGCGCAGGTAGAGGATGATCTGGTCAAGCCGGTGTTGAGACAGTTGAAATATACATTTGAGGTCCAGCCCTCTCTGGAAACCCCTGATGGCACGAAAGCTCCGGATTATGTGTTCTACCGTGACCAGGCGGCGCTGATTGCCAATAAAGGGAAGAAACTCAACGAGGCACTTTTACAGGGCCGCGCCTTTGCCGTCGGCGATGCCAAGTATTGGGATCGCCCGCTGGACGTTTCCCTGAAGAGCACGGGCGGCGACCCCTTTACGAACAAAAACCCATCCTACCAGATCTCCTTTTATATGCAGCATAGCGGTCTGGATTGGGGGATCCTCACAAATGGTCGGCTCTGGCGGCTCTACCATAAAGACACCGCTCACAAGCTCGATCGCTTCTACGAGGTGAACCTGCCTGAGCTGCTCCAGGCGAATGATGTCAACGCCCTCCTCTACTTTTATGCATTCTTTCGCCGCCAGGCGTTTGAACCAGGCGACCTCAGCATCGAGGCGATCCGGCTGGCCAGCACCGACTACGCGCGCGGCGTGGGCGATTCGCTCAAAGCACAAGTCTACGAGGCGCTGCGCCACGTCGCACAGGGCTTTCTGGATTTCCGGCCCAACACGCTTCAGCCTGAACCTGACACGCTCAAGGCTATTTACAACAACGCGCTTATTGTCCTCTATCGCCTGCTCTTTATCCTCTACGCCGAGGCGCGCGAATTGCTGCCGGTGCGCGAGAATGCTGGATACCGCGAGAGCTACAGCCTGGAGAGTATCAAGAAAGGCATCCAAAGGAACCTCTCCGCCCGTAAGCCGCTTCTGCCGAACACCGCCACGCTCTGGCCACAACTGCGGGCGCTCTTTAGTATCATCGACGAAGGAAGCCCTCCACTGAGCGTGGCAACCTTCAACGGCGGTCTCTTTGACCCACAGCGCCATCCCTTCCTGGAACAGTACGCCGTCGGCGATCAGCACCTCCAGCAGGCCATCGATAAGCTGGCCTGTGTGGATGGACAGTTTGTCGATTACCGCGACTTGGCGGAGCGTCACCTGGGTACCATCTACGAAGGGCTGCTGGAGTTCCACCTGGAAAAGATCGATCCACCAGATCACGGCTGGACCATTGACCTGAAGACGGAGAAGGGCGAGCGCAAGGCGACCGGCAGTTACTACACCCCCGATTATATTGTCAAGTACATGGTGGAGGAAACGCTAGGTCCGGTGCTGGGGAAGGCCGCAGCAGACGCCGCAACCGAACAGGAAAGGATCGTGGCGATCCTCAACGTCAAGGTACTGGACCCGGCTATGGGCAGCGGACACTTCCCCGTGGAAGCGACCGAGTATATCGCCCGCTTCCTAGTGGAGCACATCGAGCAGCCTCCAACCGACGCTGGTGGCGAGGCCGATCTGGCCTATTGGAAGCGGCGCGTAGCGCAATCATGTATCTACGGCGTCGACCTCAATCCACTGACGGTCGACTTGGCGAAGCTCTCACTCTGGTTGGCCACGGTAGCGAAGAACCGCCCACTCTCATTCCTTGATCACCACCTGCGCTGTGGTAATTCGCTAATTGGCGCGCATCTGGCCGATCTACGTTTGGGTATGGCTGGCGTCAAGAAGAGCAGCAAGAAGACACAGCCGGCGCTTGTGCAAGAAGCGGATGTGGCCCAATCGTTGCTCTTTGATGATGAGAGCCTGCGTCAGGCCATGACCACGGCAGTTGACATGATGTGGTTGATCGAGTCCAGCCCCGCACAATCGGTGGCCGAAGTGAAGGAGCAAGAGCAGATCTACGGGGACCTACGCCAGAAGCTGACTGATAAGTATGGCATGCTGGCGAATCTGGTGGTGGCAACGTATTTTGGCCTCGCAGTAGACCCGGCGCTCTGGAAGTCGCTCGCCGATTACGCAATAGGTAGGATCAACATTGCGCCTCCTCAATTCGGTACCTGGCTCCAGACCGCTGCCGCTTTCTCCGCTCAATATCGCTTCTTCCACTGGGAACTGGAGTTCCCCGAGGTCTTCTTTGATCGCCACGGTCAGCTGAAAGGCGCCGCCGCAGGTTTTGATGCAATCATCGGGAACCCTCCCTATGTGCGCCAGGAAGAACTGAGCCAGTTCAAACCCTATTTTGCCGCTGCGTACCCGGAAACCTACAGTGGCGTCGCCGACCTCTACGTGTACTTCTACCAGCAAGGGTTGCGCCTGATTCGCATAGGTGGGCGAATGTCCTACATTGTCACGAACAAGTGGATGCGTGCTGGCTATGGCGAGCCGCTGCGGGTCTACTTTGCGAAAGAGGGTGCGCTGGAGCGCATTATTGATTTCGGTCACGCGCCGATCTTTGAGGACGCCGATGTCTTTCCTTGCATCCTGGTGCTGGAAAAGCCGATGCCACAGTTGGAGCGATACCGACAGTCGGAACGTCAAGTGCAGGTGCTTCACTTTCCACGAGCGGAGTTGGACCGGGCAATGCGAAACAAAGGGGGTCTGGGGCGCTATATCCAGGAACACAGCCACAGTCTATTTCATAGCCGTTTTGGCAGCACTGCCTGGAATCTGGAATCCTCGGCTGTGGATGATCTTTTGGCGAAAATCCGTCGTGTGGGTGTGCCATTGGCCGAGTTCGCGGGCGTGAAGCCCTACAGGGGTATACTCACCGGACTGAACGAGGCCTTTCTGATTGATACTCCTACCAAAGATCGACTTATTCGCGACGACCCGAATGCTGCGGAAATTCTCAAGCCTTATCTGCGTGGTCAGGACATCAAGCGCTGGTCGCCCCAATGGGCAGACCTGTGGATGATCATCCTAAAATCAAGCGGTGATCATTCCTGGTCCTGGAGTGGCGCAAACATGGAAACGGCGGAAGAACTCTTCCGACAAACGTTTCCTTCTCTCTATGAATATTTGAAGCCGCTGGAGGAGAAGCTACGTACCCGACAAGATAAAGGCCGCTATTGGTGGGAACTGCGCGCATGTGCATACTATCACATCTTTGAGCAGCCGAAGCTGATGTATCAGGAAATACAGTTCCATCCTTCCTATTGCTTCGATAATAGTAACCTTTTCTCTAACAACAAGGCATTCTTTCTCCCCACTGCTGACGCCTATCTGCTCGCAGTCTTAAACTCGCCGCTCATGTGGTGGCATAACTGGCGTTACCTACCGCATATGAAGGATGAAGCATTAAGTCCGATAGGTGTGAAAATGGAAGCTTTGCCCATTGCGTCTCCTACGGAAGCCATCCGTGATGGGGTGGAGCAAGCAGCGGCGCGGCTCATCGAGATTACGCGAGCCAAACACCAGGCTCGGCAGTTGATGCTGAACTGGCTGCACACCGAGTTCGATGTACAGGAGCCAGGAGCGCGCCTGGAAGATTTTACCACGCTTGATCTACATGCTTTTGTAGAGGAGGTGCGCAAACACCGTTCTAAGGTGACCGGAAAACTATCACCTGCTGCACTTAAAGGCTTGCAAAGTGGCTATGCTGAGCAGATCGCGCCCATTCAACAGTGCAGAATCGAAGCCATGGCGCTGGAGCGCAAACTCAGCGATCTCATAAATGCTGCTTATGATCTCACACCAGAAGAGATCGCTTTGCTCTGGACCACGGCCCCACCACGAATGCCTCTATCAGGGTGATGACCAGGATACGTGTAAAAATCACGTGCAAGCTTTTCAGTTCCCTACCAGGCGCTCGGACGTTCTACTCAGCAGGGAAAAAAGAGATGGACGTCGTCTTTGAATGCTAAAAATCATGGCAGCGCTTCTCGTTGTGGTAGGCTGCATCCGCTATTGGTGGAACGGGTTTCCGCCAGGGGAAGAGGCAGGTGACGGCGCGTGCTCTCAAACGTAGAGCAACGAGATTATCCTGGCAACTACATATCACTTTCAACTTTCGTCTGCACTGGGTTGTGGATTTTGTCTGCACTGATCTTGTTCATCCTGGCGCGCTGCTTCCTCCTCCTCAAGAAGCGCTGCTTCCTCCGTCTGGCCCATGCTGTACAACAGGGAAGCTAGGAGACGACGTGTATCGGTAATTTTAGGATGCTCGTTTCCCAACATCTGCCTCCGAATCGCCAGGGCATGTTTGTAAAGGAATCTGTCGTTAGGCTCATAAGTTCGCCGAAACGGGCCTTTATGCGTCAGTAGGAGAACTGGGCGATGATATGTGTCAGGAAAACTGAAGAGCAAAGAGCTTCTCGGGCTTCGGATTGGCCTTGCTTCACAACTCTCTGCTCAGGTTGAGGGAGACCCAGGATCCCTATGAAGAATCTATCATTATGATCCTGGGCCTCCCTCATTCACACGCCACACCACCTGACATGCCACACAATAGGGCCTAATACATACATTGGTGACACGGGGGGCAAGATAGCAATATTGCTGGAGGCAAGAAGACGGCTTGACGTGAGCTGCCTCTTGCCCCGGATCTTCTTGCTGGAGAAGTGATGAAACTACGCTTTACACCGACTCAGTTCGTTCAATCGTCAGGCGCTCTGCCATGTTCAGTCGAATGAGTCCATACGGATTGACATTGCTGTAGATGAGCGGTGTCAATCCGCGCAGGTCCTCTTTGGTCATCTTGTTCATCCATGTCGGTTCTGCCAAAACTTCTTGAATCATCAATGTCTGGATGAACACTAACGAGATTTGGAGCAAGTGCAGTGCCAGGGTATTGTCAACTTAATTTTTTCTCTTGATGAGTTTTCCCCACTACAGCCTATTTCACGGGGGTATTGTCAACTTAATTTTTTCTCTTGATGAGTTTTCCCCACTACAGCCTATTTCACGGGGTCAAAGTGGTATGTATGAGCGAGAAAAGAGGGAGGAGGTCCCACTTTCAAGGATTTTTTCCGTAATTATCTCTACCCGCATCTTCCACGTCCTGCCGATGCCTTGCGCACCAAAGAAGATCGTGTTCTGTCCCCACCACTGATTAATGAAATTCACCATCGCCATCAGCCGGGCCTTTTTGTATTCCCGTTCCAGACCCAGTGCCACGTAAGCTGCTACAAAGCGCAAAGTAGGGGCATTTCGAACAAGACGAGTTTAGCCTCGTTTTTAGCTTGCATCGCGCGGGTCCACATCGCGCTACAGGGGTCGTACCACCCACTGCTTTCACCAGAGGTAGCAGTCAATAGTAAGCTTGCCGTTTGTTGCACATGATCTCTAACTTACCACGCTCTATGCTTGTGCTGTCAGACTCATGTTAGGTAACACAGTGGGCGTTGATCCGTTTCCTTTGCCCTGTGGTGTTTTGCATCCATCCTGCGCATCATGCTTGAGGCACTTGGCGGCATACGCCGCCAAGTATATCCCCCTTTGTCAAGCGTGTCAATTCTTTGGGATGTGAGGTAGCGTATCTCTTTCTAAGGGGAGAGAAAAAGGAGGAAAAGCGGCAGAAAAAAGGAGCTGAGGCCCTCCAAGTGGTAGAGTAAAGAAAAACACCAAGCTCAACCACCAGGAGGGATCAGCACTATGACTATACACTTTGGACAAGGGAAACTGGAAGAACCCGAGCGGCAAGCCATCTTGGAAGAAGTCTACCAACGAGCCAAAGGGGCAGCCACAGCGGCGGTCAAAGCCGTAGTCGAAGCGCTGCTGGAAGCCGAGGTAACCGCCAAGTTGGGACGCGAGAAGGGAGCAGTGCGCCACATCAGTGGGCAGCCGCGGGAAGTCGACTGGGTGTGTGGGCAGTGTGGCTGCGCTGATGCGCAGCACTTCACGCGCGATGGGCACTATCGGCGCAGCCTGCAAACGGGCTGGGGCAGCATCCAGGAGTTGCGCGTGCCGATGCTGGAATGTCAGCAGTGCGGCCATGATGTGCTCTGCCACTTCACGATCTTGGAGAAGTATGAGCGCTTCTGGCTGGATCTGGACCAAGATGTCGTCTTGGGCAGCGGGCTGGGTGAAAGTTTGCGGCACTTACGTGAGCGCTGGGGTGAGGTGGTGGGCAGTAGTATTGGGTTGCGTACCCTCAATGAGCGCATCAACCAGCTTGCGCCCCTGCTCGCGCAAGCTCACCAAGGTCGCATTACACAGGTGCCGGCGGTGATCCAATTTGATGGCATTTGGCTGCGGCTCCAAGTGCCGACAGGCACCCTGAAAACTGACCGTCGCGGGCGAGGGCGACAGCAACACAAGGGCAAGCGTATGGTGCTGCTAGTGGCCTTGGGACTGTGGGCTGATGGCAGTGGCAGGCGCGAAATTCTCGATCGATTGGGAACTCGCCGAGGGGGAAACCCAACCCGACTGGCAACGCTTGCTTGACCGCCTCTGGGAACGGGGCGTGCGCCCAGAAACCGGGCTGCAGGCCATCATTCGGGATGGCAAAGGTGAATTGGGGGCCGCTGTGGCTCAGGTGTATGGCACTCGGGTGATCGAACAACGCTGTGTCTTTCACAAGCTGCGCAATGTCGCTGACAAAGCGCGCGAAGACCTCAGTGGAGAGGCCCACCGCGAGTTGCGTGAGCAGCTGCTGGAACAAGCCAGTGCCATTTATCAAGCCGAGACGCCCGCCCAGGCGCGCGAACGCTTGCACGCCTTCGCCAGTACTTGGAGAGAGCAGGCACCCAAAGCGGTGGCAACCCTGCACCGGAATTTTGAGCAGACGATTGCCTTCTATGCTCTTGGGGGTATCGCTCGCCAACTCGTACGCACTACTTCCCTGCTGGAACGCATCAATCGCGAATTGCGCCGCAAGTTCCGACAAGCCTGCTGCTTTAGTAGTCGCCGAGGTGCTGAAGTGGCCATCTATCTGCAGGTGCAGCGACTGCATGCCCGCTGGACCAAGTCGTCCTGGCCCCAAACGGCTCGGTCGCTCTCTTTGGCTTTTTATTAATCTCTCCCCTTAGCAAAGGATACGCTACCGGATGTGAGGGGTGTGGTTCATATTTTTGCACAGCTCAGCAATTGTGAGTTTGCTATGAATTCTCGAATGAGATCCCGTGCTCTTTTCACACGTCATGCTTCTCTGGTGCAAAAAATATATGAACCACACCTCATGCTACACTGGTCGGGGTTCTTTCGTTCCTCATCGCACTTACTGCCGCTTGAGCCGACGGTACCCATGGTTAAGGTAGAGAAAAGAACAAAGTAGCCCGGCGACCAGCGTAAGACCTCCGATCATCCTATCAAAGGCAATTCCATGCCACGGAAAGAGGAAAATATATTCAAGAAAAAGCAAGACATCCCACATCCATACGAAGAGTATAGCTTGAGGAGACTTGCTCCGCATCTCCCAGTAGTGAACCCGTTGTCCCAGTTCTTGCCATCGGTTGGGCCGGTCGTTTCGCTGCTCCATGAAGTCCCTTCCTTGATGCGCTGGAAAAAAGTATAGCACGGTTCATCCAACTGTACAACCGTTCCACACGTCGGGTGCGTTTCATTTTTTGCACAGCTCTACAATTGTGAACGTGCCAGATTTGACTCATCCAAATCTTCCCGTGCATAATAAACTCATCTTTGCAAAAAAATGAAACGCACCCGGCTGTGAGGGGTGTATGATTTAGTTGTAGGCAAACGAGCAAAGAAGAGGTCTCCTCCTCACCGTTCGCTTAAATTGCATGCGGATTTCAAGAATCGTCAATCAATTGGAGATAGACAGCAGGAGAGAAGCCCAAAAGGATCAAAATCTGGTGCTGAAGAGGAGAAAGGGGCGTGACATGCCGTTGTGCGAAGCCAGGAGCACGAACAATGGTCAAGGTCACTTCGCTGAAGACTTCCAGCAAGCGTTCCGTCGTTGGCTGGCTGCTGCGACGTGTGGGATTGCCAGCGAACAGGCCGGAGAGGTCCATCTGCTGCTCACGCAGACGTTGTCGGACTACCCCTTCCAACAGCGTCATGACGCGCAAGGCGATGGTGAGCAAGCGCACCAGTCCCACCCGATGATCATCACGTTGCACGTACAAAGGAGCCAGGGACAAGGGACGGCCTTTGAGACGAGCAAAGTTGCGTTCCACCAGGTATTCGTCGCGATAGGCTTCTACGGCCTGTTCCAGTGTGAGGTGGTCGGTCAGATGGTTGGTGGTAGACACACGCCATCCCAGCTGACTCATGGCATTCTCAATGGCCTCTTCTTCCCGCTGGCTGCTGACGGTAAACGTGACATGGTGACGCGTGGGAAGCCTGCGTCCACGGTAGGCTCGCACTGGGCGTTCCTGCACGTGTTCTTGGATCTGGACACGCAACAAGCCCTCGACGCGAAAGCGGGTGAGAACGTCTTGGATGGCCTCTTCAACTGCTGTGCGTTCTGCCAAGCGTGGTTTGCCTTGTCGTCGTGCCGTCAATTCTTGCAGCGCTTGTTGCGCTTTGTGCAAACGCTCCTGCAAGCTCACCTGAGCGGCATGGGTGGCTGCTATCGATTGGATCAACAAGCGGCGCTCTTTCCAGATCTGAGGTTGTCCGTCTCCTTGAACGGTCAGCATCTGAACGGTCTCATACCCTTGAGCGATGCAGGTGATCTTTCCCTGTTCGTCGATGCGTTCTACTTGCACCAAATGGGCTCCTTGCGCTCGTTGGGCTTCCACTTCCTGTTGCACTACAACGGGCGAGGCTTGCACTGCCGAAAGGGGACACAAGTAGTAATCTCCTTGAGCCTGGATGCCGGCACGGGTCTGCAACGCTGCCATTTTGCAATCTCCTACATACAGCAACCCGTTCTGCTGGAGTCCGTCACGCACGCGGGCAATGACGGGCAGATACACTGGATCATCGGCATGCTCGCCCGAAAGCACTTCGGTGGCCAGAGGCATGCCCAACGGGTCCAGGCTCGCCAGCACCATTTTGAGTTGGGGCAGGTCGGGACGGTGATCCTTGCTGTGGCCAAGTTGCAACAGTCCCTGTTCGTTGACGTCGGCATAACTGCTGGCGGTGGTCGTGTCAATGCGCACACACTGCGCCTGCAAGTCATAAACGCGAAGCAGTTGTCCCATCAGTTCCTGCTCAAACGCTTGCCACTGGGCGTCTTGACTCAGATAGCGCAACACATCGGCCAATCGATCATCGGTCAGATCGTGTGGCGAGAGGCTCCTGCCACATCCACGCAATGTTTCCCGCCGCCGTCTCGCCCACTCTTGCACGCGATTCATCCGATGATCAGCTTGCGAGAGAATATGAGTCAGCCAGACCACACTTACCCACCCCAGGCTCAACCCTTCCCGATTGCCATTGGTTGGAAAGTGCTTGTCCAGCAACTCGGCCAGGTTCATGCGCCGCATCTGCGCTAGCAACAACGGGATATCATCGACACGTTCGGTCTCTATGCTCAAGGATTCTTTCATGTCCTTCAGCTTATCAGAATCTTGAGATCGCGTCTAGATTTAAGCGAACGGTGAGCTCCTCATCTGCAAAAAGTGGAAACATACACAAGCAGAGAGGAGAATCAGCTGATGCGGTGTGGGAGTAGAAGGTCGGCGCTCGAGTGGGGGCGACCTCAAAGTTCCGCACCACACCGTCCCCCAAACAGCATCCCAATACCGCTCCGCCACTACGAAAATGGTTTGTGCGCTACCAGCGCTCCCATCCCTTGCGGGGTACCAAGCGCAATAACCTCGTCTGGAAGGAGGCCAGCCCGCTCGACCCACGCTTGCAGACCGGACAAGGGGTGTACCTTCCCCTCTCGCGTGCGC
>WNGJ01023737.1_pt1 | contig 10364 bp, 13 predicted proteins | sample 5400611 | NCBI WGS metagenome assembly WNGJ01 (sample SAMN13153375, study PRJNA577476) | soil metagenome | isolation source: 40 cm soil or saprolite under Garry oak tree replicate 1 | place: USA:California | collected 2016-06-15
GGCGAGATGGCGGATCCGGTTGAAGGTCGTGACGGTGTCTTCCCGCGCCTCGGCGGCCTGGGCCACGAGCGCCGCGACGTCCCCGGCGAGCCGCTCCATCCGCGGGTCGGGATGGATCCAGCGGTAGTAGAACGCGTCCTGCACGAGCGGCCCGAGGAACGGGCGCATCGCCCCGCTCTCGAGCAGGAGCGAGCCCGGCGGGACCAGGAGGCGGATCGAGTACTGGACGGGATCGATGGCGTCGATCAGCTCGTGGGCCTCGACGAAGTCGAGGAGCTCACGGTAGTCGTCGAGCGTCGCCCACGGCGTGAACGGCACCCACGTCGGACGCAGCGCGGTCCCGGCGGCGCGCACCGCGCGAAGCGCCTCGATGAGATCGGCGCGCGTGTGGCCCTTGGCGAGGTGGGCCAGCACCGTGTCGGAGACCGACTCGGCGGCGGTGACGATGAAGGCGCAGCCGAGGTCGGCGAATTCACGAAGGCGGCCCCGGTGCCTGAGCAGATGCTCGACCTTCGCGGTGAAGTCGAACGTCACTGACGGGAGCTCTGCGTGGAGCGCGCGCGCGACGGCCAGCGCATGGCCCGGGCCGTTCAGGAAGTCTGGGTCGCCGAAGGTGATGTGCGACGCCCCCGCCTCGACCTGCTGGCGGATGTCCGCGAGCACGACGTGCCGCGGCACGACGAAGAAGCGCCCGCCGTAGACGGGCGGGATCGGGCAGTGCCGGCAGAGATGCTTGCAGCCGCGGGTCGCCTCGACGGAGCCCGCGAGCTCGAGCCTGCCGTCCTTGTCGAGGTGCGCGTACTTCTTCAGCGACGGGAGCTGCGTCCGGCTCGGCACGGGGAAGTCGAGCTTCGCGAGGATGGGGCGGGGAGCAGGGGGCAGGCCCCTCTGCTCGGAACGACACTCGCCCGGGGCCCGCCCCCTGCCCCCCGCATCACCGCGCGCGCGCTCGAGGTTCCGTGCGAGCTCGACGAGGGCTTCATCGGCTTCGCCGCCCAGGACGGAGTCGGCGACGCGGGACAGGAGATACTCGGCGTTGAGGGTCGCGTAGAGGCCGTAGAACGCGATGTGGCAAGTGGGGTTCACGGCCCGCGCGCGCTCGGCGACGGCGACGCCGAGGCGGAGCGCCGTGTGCATCGGGACGGAGACCGCGACGAGGCGCGCCCGGCGCACCTTCTCGGAATCGAACGGCTCGACGGAGACGTCCAGGAGGGCGGGGCGGTATCCCCGGCGCTCGAGGAACGCGGCAGGCCAGGCGACGGCCAGCGGCTGGTGGCCGAGCTCGTAACAGGCGACGAGGAGGATCCCCCCCGGCTCTTTCACGCGCTCAGTGTACGCCTCGGTGGTACTTTGTGGGGCGCAGGCAAACCCCACGAGGAGGACTCGTCACATGCCCGTCAAGATCACCGCTCGGCCGAACGGTCCGTACCTGGTCGAGGGGGATGTCGAGCTGTACGACCCGACCGGCGCGAAAGTGGACACGACCGGGAAGCCGAGGGTCGCGCTGTGCCGGTGCGGCCACTCGAGCTCGAAGCCGATGTGCGACGGGACCCACAGCAAGGTCGGCTTCCAGGCGTCGGAGCCCGCGAAGAAGTAGGTGGAGACGTAGCCGCTACTGCGGCCGGGAGTCCGGCTCGACGTCGGTGAGCAGGACCCAATCATCGGGTGGGTCCGGCTGGGGCCGGGTGCCGGCTTGAGAGACGACCGTGCGCCCTCGACTCGGGGAAAACCACTCCCACATTCCCGGCGTCGGGCCAGCGTCCTGCGCCTCGCCCATCTCGGGACCGGTGACGCCGGACTCGGCGCGCTCGGTCTTGCGCTGACGCTTCGCTTCCTGCTTGGCCCGCTGCTGGTCGGCCTTGCGCCGGCGCTCGAAGCCGTAATAGCCGCTGCGGCTCAACGATCACCCATGCGCACATCCTACTAAAAGACGGGGCGCTTTGCGCTACGTCGCTCGGCGGCTGCTCCTCTTCGTCCCGACGCTCGTCGGCGCGTCCATCCTGATCTTCGTGCTGCTGCGGCTCGTGCCCGGCGACATCGCCGAGATCCTCGTCTACCAGACCGGCAGCGAGGCGAGCGCCATTCAGCAGAAGCAGATCAGACAGATCCGCGCTGAGCTCGGCCTCGACCGGCCGGTCGTCGTGCAGTACCTGGACTGGCTCGGCGGGGCGCTGCGCGGGGACTTCGGTCGGTCGTACATGCAGAAGCGCCCCGTCGCCGACATCCTCCGGGAGCGCGTACCGCGCTCGCTCGAGCTGGCGCTCCTGACGATCCTGATCGCGCTGGTGTGGGCGGTTCCGCTCGGCGTCGTCTCCGCGGTGCGGCAGAACACGTGGGCCGACTACCTCGTGCGCGTCCTGTCGATCAGCGGGCTCAGCCTGCCGATCTTCTTCACCGGCGTCCTCGTCCTCTACCTGCTCGTCCGGCTCTTCGGATGGCTCCCGCCCCTCGAGTTCGTGTCGTTCACGGTGAGCCCCCTCGAGAACCTGAAGCGGCTCATCTGGCCGGCGCTCGTGCAGGCGTACTACATCAGCGCGCCGATCACGCGACTCACGCGCTCGCAGGGGATGATCCGGATCAGCACCGAGGCTTTGCTCGCGAGCCGCCTCCGGATCCAGCGGCCCATGACGAGCGGGACCACGAGGGGGTACTTCCGACGGTACGCCGCCAGCACCGCCTGCTCGAGATCGGGCCGATCGTCCACCCACTCCGCCCGCCCTTCGAACGACGGGCCGTCGGGCGCGCCGAGCCCGACGCGGACGCGCCCCGTGGCCTTGATGCGGCGCGCCTTGAGGCTCGCCCTGAGCGTCGTGAAGTAGAGGGCGCCGTCCATGACCATGAACCAGGTCGGGACCGTCCCGGACCGGCCCGACGTCGAGACGGTCGTCAGGTACATCCGCTTCGCGGTCTGAAGGGCGCGCGCGAGGTTCCCCGCGGCGTCTACCACCGCGTGTCCCGGACCCCGAGCCAGTACCCGAGGTGGTTCACGAGGATGTGGCCGCAGAAGCTCAGCAGGAGGATCGTCACGACGTCGGCCCACGCGAGCGCCACGCGCGCGACGACCAGGACGAGCGCGCCGAGGACGAAGTCGAGCTGGTCGAACGGGATCCACGGGCGCCCGGGCTCCACGCCGAGCCGTCGCTTGAAGAAGCTCTTCGCGCTGTCGCCTGCCATCGCGCCCGCGCCGAAGAGCACGCCGAGCAGGGGCGAGTCCTCGTACGTGACGATCGACCCCGACCACGCGACGAGCCACTGGACGAGCGTGGTCAGAGTCGCCGCGACCACGCCCAGCACGACCCCCAGCACCGTCTTGTGGGTGCCGAGCCAGCGCCGGCTGATGGGACGGTTCCAGCCCTTCCAGTACCGGACGAACGGCGGCGCCATGTTGGCGACGTACGCGGGCGCCATGAAGTAGGCGAGCTGCAGGATGCGAAAGCCCACTAGGCGGCCGCCGCCCACTCGCGCCACAGCGCGAGGAGGAGCGCGATGGCGATGGGTCCGAGGAAGATCCCGACGGCACCGAACGCGGTGATGCCGCCGAGGACGCCGAAGAAGCCGAGCAGGAACGGCACGCGGACGGCGCCCCGCAGGAACCACGAGCGAATGATGTTGTCGACCATGCTGACCGCGACCACACCCCACGCCAGCAGCAGCCCGCCGGCCGTCAGTCGGCCGTCGAGCAGGAGCCAGACGCTCGCGGAGACGTAGACGAGCGCCGCGCCGGCGGGCGTGAGCGCGAGGAGCGCGGTGAGGGCGCCGAGGAGCACGGGCGCGCGAAGGCCGGCCGCCCAGTAGCCGAGCATCGCGAGGCGCCGAGCGGCTGGAACATCACGGCGAATCGCTCGCCGCCGAGCCCGTGGAGCGCGCGCTGGATCTGCGGGACGAGGACCGGGCCGTCGCGGTACAGGAAGAAGAGCGTGAACAGCGCCAGGACCGCGTCGAGCGCGTTCCGGCCGACGTTGCCAGCCGCGGTCGCGACCGCCGCGGCCCAGCCGCCGGCGTTGGCGAGGATCCATCGCTCGAGCGCCGACGGATCCGCGAGCGCGCGCACGAGCCGGTCGGCGAGCCGCGGACCGAACCAGGGGAGCTCCCCGAGGGCCGCGGAGAACCACGCCGGCAGGGTCAGGGCCGAGAGCCGGAAGTCCGCGAAGGTCCGGCCGGCCTCGGCGGCGAGGGCGAGCGACAGGAGCCCGGCCGGGATCACCACGAGGAGGACGACGAGCGTCGTCATGAGCGCGGCGGCGAGCCAGGCGCGCCCGCCGAGACCGCGGCGGACGCGCTCGTAAGGGCGCCACGTCGCGAAGGCGAGGATCGCGGCCCAGGCGAGGGGGACGAGGAACGGGCTCAGCACCATGAGCGCGGCGCCGACGATGAGGGCGTAGCCGGCGAGCTGGACCCAGCGCTGGATCGGCGCGCTCTCGCCCATCATCACGGGCGATAGTAAGCCATAATGTCCCAGGGATGGGGTTCCTCTTCCGCGTTCTCGTCAACGCGTTCGCGATTTACCTCGTCGCCGAGATCGTTCCCGGGATCACGGTCGCGAGCGTGCCGGCCGCGCTCGGCGCCGGCCTCGTCCTCGGGCTGATCAACGCGGTCGTGCGCCCCATCCTCGTCGTGCTCACCCTGCCGGTCACGCTGCTGACCCTCGGCCTGTTCCTCCTCGTCCTCAACGCGTTCTGCCTCTGGCTCACGTCGCTGCTCGTGAAGGGTTTCGAAGTCCACGGCTTCTTAGCGGCGATGTTCGGCTCGCTCCTCGTCAGCATCGTCAGCTGGACGCTGAGCGTCTTCGTCAGTGACCGGGGCCGCATCGTCGTGATCACTCGCGTCGGCCGGTCGGCTCCTCCAGCCGGGCCTCTCCGGCTCCCCTGAGCGGTTGATCAGGACCGGGCCAACCGGAGTGGTAAGAAGCTAGCAGCCTGAGCCTTTCCAGCGCGTCGGCCCGGACCGGGAAAGCCTTGCGATACGGCACGTTCGGCTGAACTTCCGGCTTTGGTATCCCCTTTGCCTAGACCTTCTGGCAGGAGGTTCTAAGGCGATGATCAGCACAGTGGTTCGATCCCTTTCGCGAGTCCCGATCCCGCTCCGGAGCCTCGCCGTCTGCGTGGCGTGCGAGGAGTGCTTCGAGCTCGGGGAGTCGACGTGCCCGTCGTGCGGCAGTGACGAGTACGTGCCGCTCCTGCACCTGCTCGAGGGGCGGATCCTCAACCTGACCGGGCGAAACTAGTGCCGACCCGGCGGAGCGTGGTCGCCGTCGCGGCCCTCTGGCTCGGGGCGGTGCTGGCAGCGCCGGCGTGGGCCGGCCAGCCGGCCGAGCAGCTCTTCACGAGCATCGACCGGGTGATGAAGGTTCTGAACGACCCCGAGCTCAAGCGGCCCGCGAAGGCGCAGGAGCGGCGCGCGGCGATCCGACGTCTCGCCGGCGACATGTTCGACTTCGAGGAGTTCGCGCGCCGCAGCCTTGGCCGTCACTGGGAGGCGCGCACGGCGACCGAGCGTGAGGAGTTCGTCCGGCTCTTCCGTGACCTCATCGAGCGCGTGTTCACCGGCAAGCTCGATCTCTACAACGGCGAGAAGGTCGTCGTCGTCAGCGACGCCATCGACGGCGTTCGCGGCGACGAGGCCACCGTGAAGACGCAGGTCGGCGCCAGCCAGGGAGCGATTCCCGTGGACTTTTGGATGGTCCACCGCGGCGACAGCTGGCGCGCGTGCGACATCGTGATCGGCGGCGTGAGCCTCGTGCGGAACTACCGCGCCCAGTTCGACAAGGTCATCAAGCGCACCTCCTACCAGCAACTGGTGAAGCAGGTCCGAGAAAAGTAGTAGAATCCCTGCCGTGTGGCAGGGAAGCGTCGTCTCGCTCCACATCGCCCCCAAAGCATCCGCGCCGATGGAGTCCATAGAATCCGTGCAGGCGGTGCCGGGGCGCGGCCTCGCGGGTGACCGCTATTTCCTCGAGACCGGCACGTACTCGCCGCACCCGAGCCACGGCGGCCGTGAGGTGACGCTGATCGAGACGGAGGCGGTCGCGGCGCTCTTCGACGGGGTGCAGAACGCCGAAGGGGGCCGGCTCGGCATCAAGCTCTCCCCGGCGGAGGCCCGCCGCAACATCGCGACGTCCGGCGTGCCGCTCAACCACCTGGTCGGTCATGAGTTCTGGGTGGGTCCGGTGCTCCTGGTCGGCACGCGACTCTGCGAGCCCTGCAAGCACCTCGAGAAGCTCACGCAGCAGGGGGTCCTGGCCGGCCTCATCCACCGCGGCGGGCTGCGCGCGCGAGTTCTCACCGAAGGCGTGATCCGTGTGGGGGATTCGGTCCGCCCGAAGCGCTAGAAGAAGCGGGGAACGAGGAGCGCCCCGGGTTTCCCGGGGCGCTCCCGAGCGTTGGGGGGTGCGGGGGGCCATGTCGGGGCCCCCCACGTGGACTAAGACGCGCGGTAGCTGATCCGGTAGATCGTGTCGTCCGTCGAAAGGTACAGCGCCCCGTCGGCGCCCATCTGGAGTCCCACCGGCCGCCCCCGCACGCTCCCGCCCTCCCGCCATCCCGTTGCGAAGTCTTCCACGGGGCCGCTCGGCCGGCCGCCCTTGAACGGCACGCGCACGACCTTGTAGCCCGTCGGCACCGAGCGGTTCCACGAGCCGTGATAGGCGACGAAGAGGCTCCCTCGGTACGCGGGGGGGAACTCCGCGCCCGTGTAGAACGCGAGGCCGAGGGGCGCCGAGTGCCCCTGGATCTCGATCGTCGGGAGCGTCATCCGCCCGCAGCGCTCGGCGCTTCCGTTCGCGCCGCGGTCGACGACGGCCCGGCCGCCGACCGCGAAGCAGTCGGGCCAGCCGTAAAAGGCGCCGTCCTTGACCTCCGTGATGTAGTCCGGGGGCAGGTCGTCGCCGCGCCAGTCGCGCTCGTTGACCGTCGCCCAGAGTTCGCCGGTCTCGGGGTGGAAGGCGAGGCCAACCGCGTTCCTGAGGCCCGTCGCGAAGCGCGCTTCGCCCGAGCCGTCGGCGTTGTAGCGCGTGATCGCCGCGCGGCGGGGGTCGTGCTCCGTGCAGACGTTGCACGACGAGCCCACGGAGACGTAGAGCCGCCCGTCCCGGCCGAAGGCGATCGTGCGCGTCCAGTGACCGCCGCCCGGCGGGAGGTTCGGCACGACGATCGTCGGGTCGGTCGCCTTGAGCGTCGCCGGGTCGTAGCGGAAGCGCCTCACGCGACCCGTCTCGGCGACGTAGAGATGGCCGTCCTTGAACGCGAGCCCGTGGGGGAGCTCGAGACCCTCGGCGACCGTGACGACCGTGTCGGCACGGCCGTCGCGGTTCCGGTCGGGCAGCGCGACGACGCGGCCCCGGCCCGGGGTCGACACGAGCAGCGTGCCCGTGGGATCGATCGTCATGAACCGGGTCGGGCCGAAGCCCGACGCGAACTCCTCGATCCGGAAGCCCGACGGGAGCGTCAGACGCGACTCCGGCGCGGCTCGGGCGCCGCCCGCGACGAGGAGCGCGGCGAGGAGGGCGGCGGTTAGCGCCCTTGCCATCGCGGCTTGCGCTTCTCGAGGAAGGCGCGGACGCCCTCCTGGAAGTCTTGGCTCAGGTAGCAGGAGAGGATGAGGTCCTCGAGGCTCCCGGGGGACTGGGCGGCGAGCAGGCGTCGCGTCGCTTCCTTGGCGGCGGCCAGCGTGAGCGGCGCGTGCTGGGCGATCTCGCCGGCGAGCCCGAGGGTCCGCGCGGCGAGCGCCTCGGCCGGATGAACCTCGTCCACGAGCCCGATCGCCTTCGCCTCCGCGGCGCCCACCAGGCGCGCCGTGAGGACGAGCTCGCGCGCGCGGACCGGGCCCACCGTGGCGACGAGGAGCGCCAGGCTCGTCGGCGCGACGAAGTTGCCGAGCGTCCGCGCCACGGGCGCTCCGAAGCGCGCGTGGGGTGCGGCCAGGCGCAGGTCGCACGCGAGCGCCATGAACATGCCGCCTCCGACCGCGTCGCCCTGGACCATCGCGATCGTCGGCTTGGTCAGCGCGGCGATCCCAGAGAGTACGCGGCTGAGGCGCGCCTCGTACCCGAGCGCGTCCTCGCGGGTCTTGAAGGTGAGGAATTGGCGGATATCGGTGCCGCTCGCGAACGCCCGGTCGCCCGCGCCCCGCAGCACGACGACGCGCACGCCGGGGTCGCGGTCGAGGCGCTCGCAGGCGTCGTGGAGCGCCTCGTACATCTCGAAGGTCATCGCGTTGCGCGCCTCGGGCCGGTTGATGGTGACGACGGCGACCGCGCCGTCCTGCTCGAGGAGGAGGTGGTCGGTCATCCCCGCCGGCACGCGGCCCCCCCGGCCGCGCCCGGAGCCTGGCGGCGCTCGCCCATGGCGCGAAGCTTACCCCTCCGGCCCGGGGCCGAACAAGGGTTGCCGGGCCGCCGGCGTGGATCTTTCGTTGACTTACCTTCGAAGGTGCCGTTACATTCCTTCGTAATGCGACTCCGTCGTCTGCGATTCCGCCGCTGACGGTGGACGCCACGTCGCTGGTCGAGACCGACCGCGCCGACGCTCCCACTGCTCTCCTCTCCAGGCTCCGAGTCCTCGCCACGGTCCCGATCGAGACGTTACCGAAGCGCGCGCGCCGCGCGCGCTCGAACGAGGGAGGCGAATGCTCCACTTCACGATAGACGGCTTCCAGGGGTTCCGCTCGCGCTTCGACCACGTCCCGCTGATCCAGGAGGTGCTCGAGGAGGTCCCGACCCAGCTCGGGCTCAAGTCCGTGATGCCGGCGTTCGTCCTCCCCTACTACAACGGGGTCGTGCCGGAGGACTGCGGGGTCAGCGCGTTCGTCTTCCTGGCGGGCGGCCACTTCACGCTCCACACCTTCTCGTTCCGCGAGGCGTACTTCGCCGACCTCGTGGCGCCGGTGTCCTTCGACGCCGGGCGCCTCCGGAGCATCCTGGAGGCGGTCTTCCCGTGCGCGATCACGGCGGTCCAGACGGTGGACCGCCAGGACCTCAAGGACACCGAGCCCGACATGGACGCGGACTTCGGCCCCCACCTCTTCCTCAACGTCGACGCCTACCAGGGGCCGCAGAGCATGGACACGCTCTTCGCGCTCTTCGACCGGCTGCCACGCTCGATCGGCATGACGCCGATCATGCGCCCCTACGTCATCCGCGACCGCGCCGCCGACGGGCGCCCGGTCCTCTCCGCCATGACGATGATCGCGGAGAGCCACGTGAGCCTCCACGTCTTCCCGGACGAGGAGCGCGCGTACTTCGACATCTTCTCGTGCCGCTTCTTCGACCGTGACCGCGTCGTCCCCCAGCTCAAGGCGTGCTTCCCGGGCGGGACTGTCCAGGAGGCGCTGATCGCCCGAGGGAGTCGGTATCGTTTCCTGCGCACCGAGCGCGAGCGCGAGCACGCAAAGTCGCGCGCGTGGCTCCACCCGGAGGGATGACCCCCATGTCCCAACGCGCCAGCTACGACGATCCGCGCCTCGTCCGCGAGCCGATGGCCGTGGTCGAGGGCGGCCAGAGCCCGTCCGTCCTCGCCCTCCTCACGCGGATGCGCGCCTCGGCCTTCCAGGGGCGGCAGCTCGGTGAGGCCTTCGAGACGTGGAAGCGCATGATCGAGGGCCCGAGCCTCATCTGCCTGGGCTACGCCGCGTCCTTGTCGAGCGCGGGGCTCTGGCCGCTCGTGACGTGGCTCCTGGACCGCGGGTACGTCGACGTGCTCGCCTCGACCTCGGCCAACATCACCGAGGACCTCCTCGAGCAGATGGACGGCAACCGCCTCTACCGCGTCAGCGCCGACGACGTCGACGACGTCGATTTATGGAGGGCGGGATACTATCGCTTCTACGACCACATCGTCTCCAAGAAGCGGTACGACGAGCTCGAGACCCGCCTGCTGCGCGGCTTCATCGACGATCTGGCCGAGCGCTGGCGGAAGCCGGCGATCCCGACGATGCGACTCCTCCATGAGCTCGGCCTCTGGCTCGCGGAGAAGGGCTTCCGCCGCTCCATCCTCGCGACGGCCGCGCGCTGCCAGGTCCCCGTGTTCTGCTGCGGGCTGCCCGACGGGCCGATCGGCGAGGCGTACGACAAGGCCGCCCGCGCCGAGCAGGCGCCGATCGTCGACTTCTTCCGCGACTACAAGATCGCGACGGACGTCATGGACGCGGCGATCACCGGCGGCCGCGGGACCTCCGTGATCTTCCTCGGGGGCGGCGTGCCCAAGGACTTCCTCCAGATCACGGCGACGAGCGTCTCGTCGCGACACGGCAACGCGGAGGCCAAGCCCCACGTCGCCGCGATCCAGATCACCACGGACAACACCGTCTACGGCGGCCTGGGCGGCGCCGCGCTCGCTACCGAGTGCATCTCGTGGGGCAAGGAGGCGAAG
>WNGJ01029812.1_pt1 | contig 10363 bp, 8 predicted proteins | sample 5400611 | NCBI WGS metagenome assembly WNGJ01 (sample SAMN13153375, study PRJNA577476) | soil metagenome | isolation source: 40 cm soil or saprolite under Garry oak tree replicate 1 | place: USA:California | collected 2016-06-15
TTCATCCCAAAATCCCGCGCTCCCCAGACGATGGACACTAGGAAAATCAGATACCAGCTGATGGTGCTGATGACCAACCACCCGTAGAGCCGACCGGTATGCTTGGCGATCTCTGGATGCGTCGAGGACGAGCGGGTTATGCGCCAAAGTTCTCGAGTACGGGTGAGTTGACGAGAGGGATAAAAGAGCATGCGAAACTGCTGAACCCAGAAGAATTTGCCTGGCTTCACCTCACTCTCCGAGGGGAGCACCTTCAGCAGGTCTGTAAAAGTGCTACACAGCTCGGGATAGCGGTCTTTTCTGTCCCTCGGAGAGAAGATCAACAGGCGATTCTTTGGCTCCTTATCGATCAGATCCTCAATAAACCGCGCCAAGTGTGGCGCGTACTGGTAGAGGCTATCGGGGATCGTGTGTCCCTGGACCCCGATGGGGTCTGCGAGGTCGACCAGGATCATGCCGAACGAATACAGGTCTGCTGTGTCGGAACACCCGCCATTTTTCATTTCGGGGGCCACAAACAGCGCTTCCCGATTCGCTTCGAGCCCAAGGTGGTGGGTATAGAGATGGTTGCGCCCGAGGTCGATGAAGACGATTTTGTCGATCGTTTTGTCTGGTTTGGTGCGAACGATCATATTTGACGGGGTCAGATCCTCGTGCTGAAAGCCGACCCGGGACAACTCGTTCAGCGCCTCAAGCAGTGGCTTTCCTATGGAGCTCAGCAAGTCGGTGCGCAGGAGGAATGGCGTACTGGCCGTCTTCTCGGATTCTCTGCGGTCCTGCAAGAACTTTTGCAAGGTGCATCCCTCGACAAAGTCCATAAGAATCCACTTGTCGGTTGAGGAGCGTACACGGGTGGTTGCAGGCATCGTGCCTGCGGGGTATTGCCACGCATAGCTGCGCGTAGCTTCCGTGATGTCAGGGACACGTGTGTAGGGGAACAACAGGCACTTGAGCACAAGCTTCTCCCCGACCAGCGGGTTTATCCGGCAAAGCAGGATAAACGATGTAGTGCCTACCCGATACAACACCAAGGGATCGGGGATATCGGGGCCTAAGGGATCCTTGAGGTTTAGCTCTTTCCAGTGTTCCACGGCCTGTTTCAGGTTCTCCTCTTCCTGCTTTTTTGTTAGACTGTTCTGGATAGCGGCAGGTTTCTGTGACTGGGGTGCGTAGACTTTCTTGAACCAGTCCCGCACAGCGGAGTCCTTCAGCAGCTCGTTCGGCCAGTCAAGTGAGGGAGCTTGATCCTGCTTTTGCTTTTCAGCTGCGTCCAGGAGTTCTAGCATGAAGCAGACTAGCCCAATCGCACCTCGCAGGTTATCGAGGGTTGTGCCGTCTTCTTGCACACGCTGGTAAGCTTGTTTGAGCCCTTCAGCGAATTCGTTGCGATTCGGGAAGGACATCGGGTCTAGAAGTGATCCTAGCAGTTGCTCCAAGTCCGACTTGAGCACACGCTCTAAGCGAGTTGAGGTGGGAGCGTTCTGTACTAGTTTGTTATATGCCTCATATGCTTCTTGCATGGTTTTATCGTCTTGGTTGTGAGCAATCTGATTTAATAGCTTTCCCAGCTTGATAGATTTGTCACCTGCCACGAGTTGCTTCCTTTCTACGTGTATCCCTGCACATTTTTGCTAGTTCCTGGTTTCTCCTAGGAAGTCCCGGACTTGAGCCCTGGAGAGTGATTATGGGTGTGTGAACAATGTAGGCCGCAGATATACGTGATCGGGACAGTCTTCGCCATCGATCGCCTCGATCATCGCGCTATATCCGGCGCGGAGCCCCTGCAAAAGAACTCCTCGATCCTGAGAGAAATGGGTGACAGCGTGTGCCCCAGCGGGACAAGCTACCTCAAGAATGAAAGGCTGCTGATCCTGATGTTCCCTCACCTCCTGGAAGTGCCGCCGCAGCTGCCTGTATCGCTTGACAGTATTGAGATAAGCCGTGCCGAGGCCCAAGCGCATACGCTGCAAGTACCCTGCCGCCAGACGCTGCCCTGCCCACGAGGCAGCACGAAAGGGACTGTTCACACGGGTTCGTATTACCAGGATGTGTGTGCAGCCATCCTCAAGCGCGGTGAGAACCGGGTGAGCTAGTAAGATACCACCGTCTAGCAAGAGATCGCCGTCGTAGGCGATGGGAGTACCGGCTACTATCGGGAGGCAGGCTGACGCTTTGAGCACCACCTTGAGGTCTTCCTTGGAAGCGAAGCGTGTGAAGACTCGGGGTTTTAGGTCTCGGATCGACGATGCGGCGACATGCAACTCAATCGGCGACGCTAGCACGGCTGCATAGTCCAAAGGCTTGGCCGTTTCCATAACCACGTCCATGACGTAATCCAGGGACATGGCCGGTTGACCTCGCAGCACTCGGCGTACATCGAGAAATGCCCGGCAGAGAAGATTGTCATAGTAGATTGATAGCGCGTACCAGCCAATACCCGCGAGAAAGTATGCGCTGTTGATCGCCCCAGACGAAAATGCATAAACAGCATCGAAAGAGTGCTCTAGTTCGTGATCCATAAGTGTGGCCATCATAGCTCCTGAGACAACGCCACGCATCCCACCACCCTCAACGGCCAATCCCACCCGATAGCCGTCAGTGCGTGCTCCGGGCAAGCTGCCCTCATTGCGGCGTCGATAGAGAATCTGCGCGACGGGATGGGTGGCTGGCATTGGATCCTTCCTTTCGAGATCGTTTGGGCAGTGTGGTCGTCCAAGGGCCCGGAGGGGCTGGGCGTTAGCACCCGCCGTCTAGCATGTTTCTGTGTCCATCTGTGCATGGGCTGCCAGACTACTAGGCAGTGTCACTGCTCACCGGGACTATCTACGTATCAAGAACAGGGAGTGAGCCCTTTCTCACATCCGCACAGCTAGACCGAGACGAAACCAGTTGGTGTTAATGGTCTCAAAGAGGGTGTAAAACCGCTCCCTGACTGCTACCGTCAGCCATTTTTCGCTTGGCGACTTGCATTGATTTTATCTCACTCTAGTTGCGCTCATTACAAAAAGGCTCACTCCCTGAAGAACGGGACTGTTGTCCTCCCAGTCTCGTTCTTGATGCCTAGGAGATAGATGTGGTATGAGACCCTGTAATGGACTTAAACTCTCAAAGAGTATTTGCGTATACTAATTAGTATACAAAATTTAGTTTACTACTTCTGTCAAGTGTTTATTCGATGAGTCTTGGAGTTTTTGTATAGCTCCCTAATCATTTTTAACTGAGGATCACTTTACCTGCCATACCTGCACTGTTTTATCATTACCACCAGAAGCAATACGTTTACCGCCAGTTCGGGCCACTTGACACTACAGCAAGCGGTGTCTATACTAATCCTGTAGTTCGCTCTCATCAATTTCTGTAAAAATTTGACTTCTCACCTTGTGGCACTCAGATCATATTCATCTGCTCATCTTAGAAGGAGCCATTCACCATGTATTGTCAATCGTGTGGAACACAACTTCCCCCGCAAGCAAAGGCATGTCCAAATTGTGGAACTCTTACTGCTGCCTCCTATACCGATTCCTCTGCATCACCACATGAGCCTACCTATGTATCGGCACCAAGTTCATCTTTTGACCCTCTGATTGCTCCACCACCCCCCTCGACTGAGTATGGTTCACCCCCTTATGATATGCCCCTACAAAGGGCTTATGATGGGCCTCCCTATAATGTACCGCCACCACTCCCTCCCCGCCGAAAAGTATCCCCTCTGATACTTGGGCTACTTACCATCCTAATATTGCTCATCATTGGAGCAAGTGTGGGATTTGTCTTTCTCAGAAACAATCAGGCCACGACCGCCGTCGCTCCTAGTAGCGGGGAAATCGGTCTCGTTGCAGGCAGTATCGGTGCTCCAAGCGAGGTTGTTTATAATAACCTAAAAATATGGACATTGCTCTAGTTGTGGGCTCCATTCGCACGCAAAATGGCTAATGTCTCTTCCTCACGGCTAGGGGCTTTGACTGCAACGAGCGTGCGCCCAATGTGGTACTGGTTCTCATAATAGCGAGTCTCATCGTCAGAGAGACCAATGCCTTCGCTCTCTCGCTAGAATTTTTGATCTAATTTGTCCTCTGAGGAAGAATGCTACGAGATCATGGCCGTCACAATCTCTGCTCGGTGGTTGACGATCAAGGAGATATGCCCTTCGCCCGGATAGTAGGTCGCTTTGCACTGGGCAAGCCTCTCGGCTACCGCCCGTCCTATTGCAATGGGAACATCTTTATCGAGTTCACCATGCCAGAGATACAGCGTAGGAAATGCGATGTCTTCGAGCTTAAAACCCCAGGGGCACCCTCCTCCTAACAGGGTCCCGTCGTAGGCCGATCCTCTGGTTCCCTGGCGCAAGGCTTCCACGAGTGAAGCTGCCATAAGTTCACTGATTTCCGGAAGGAGGAGACTTTTCCTGTCCGGCTCTACCCAACTCCGCGCTGCCAGCATCAGTGACTTTCTGGCATGTTCTTCATCCCGAAAGAAGCGTCTCGCCACGGCTATCAGTAGCCAGGGCAACCACATTGAGAGGAAAGAGAGGAAGCGACCAGTGTGCCCCACCCCGGCGATGATGCCGCAAGCCGTCAGGCGGTGGGGAATCTTATACGCGCAGGCGAGCGCATAGGGACCTCCGCCGGAAAATCCGATAACAGCAAAACGGTCGATGTGCAAGCTGTCGGCCAACTCAACCACATCGTCAGGCCAGTCCAACAGGCGGCGACCCGCTTTGAAACGAGAAAGCCCCATCCCTGGTCGGTCAATGCCGATGAGACGAATACCAGCTTGCACCGCCTGCTCGGCCAAGAACCTTGCCTCCAGGCGAGCACCGGGATGACCATGAAAGTAGAATAGAGCTTTCCCTTCTGCAATACCATATTCAGCGTATCCGAGTGTCCTGCCGTCATGGAGCTGAAGCGTGTTATCGTTCGCAGAGACTGAATCAGCTCTGGACATAGTGCCTCCTCATGAACACCCGCCTTTCGTCCTTCTTCTCGGCTATTGCAGTTTCACGTCCTTTTTCACAGGAGCATCGTTCGATGGGGATATGATAGCACTATCAGGAAACTTCAGCAAGAGGAACACCAGGATGAGAGAGGACAAACCGTTGACTCTTGAAAGGCGGCAAGCAATGTCAACCTCTCATCAGCGAAGCGGTACAAGATCTGATGTATCTGTCGGATAACACGATTTCAGAACAGGATGTAGACTTCCTCTCACAGTGGTTACAAAAAGGCCAGAACATATATAATTAGGACAAGGTAGGAATGCACGAACGAAGGAGACACAAAAATGAAAAATCAAGCAGCAGTGCTCTACGCACCTCACGACATTCGTATAGAGGACAGACCAGTTCCTAAGCCAGGACCCAGCGAGGTACTGATTGAGGTCAGGGCTGTAGGCGTCTGCGGCTCCGATGTCCACTACTACGAACATGGCAGAATCGGCTCGTATATTGTTCGTCAACCGCTTATCCTCGGCCACGAGTCTGCTGGCGTCATCATTGACGTAGGAGAAGGCGTCAACAAAAGTAGAGTCGGCGAACGGGTAGCGATTGAACCAGGCATACCGGACGGAGTGTGTGAGCAGTGTCGTTCCGGGCGCTACAATCTCTGTCCCAACGTCCGCTTTTTCGGCACACCGCCCATTGATGGTGCATTCACCAACTATGTGACCATTCCCGCCAGCTTCGCCTACACGCTACCCGATCAGCTATCGGACGAGGAAGGGGCCTTGATCGAGCCTCTCTCGGTGGGTGTATGGGCGTGCCGTAAAGCACAACTGCAGGGTGCAGATCGTCTCCTCATCACGGGAGCAGGACCAGTCGGCTTGCTCACAATGAAGGTAGCACTGGCCCTTGGTCGAATGCTCTGGCAACCCAAAGGCCCTGATGGACGGTATTCGCTCGCTGCGTCCTGCTGGAAAGGCCATTGCCGTTGCTATGGGCCCAGGCGAAGAGGTCAGCGTGCCCATGTCGTTCATTCAAAACCGTGAGATTACTCTCACTGGAACCTTCCGTTATGCGAACACTTATGCAGATGCGATTGCGCTGGTCGCCTCCGGTCGCATTGATCTCAAACCTACCATCACCGGTCACTACACATTAGCAGAGACCGAACAGGCATTACAGGCAACCAGGCACGATCCGTCCAAGATTAAGTCGGTTGTTGTGCCGAAATAGCACTCATCGCGGGAGGTGCAATCCCATTGAGGACTTTCCAAACGCACTCGGCATGGTCAGGCGAGATGAAGGCGTCAAGACGGAGATAGTGCCTAACGGCTAGTTTGGTCTGCACTGGTGGAACTCGAAGCTGAGTATTTTCACAGAGCATAAAGGGCAAAGTTACTGAAGAACACGTCTGCACTCCTGTCGACTGCCAGCCCAACTGTCCCACGAGGATAGAAGGAACTGATGGCGTTGCCTTGCTCACGGCCATTGACGTAGAGGGTAAAGGTGTCTGCCTGCACCCGCACGGTGATGGTCACCAAACCTCGCAGTTGGACCGTCGTTCCATGGCTATAGAGTTGGGTTCCTTTTGGAGTCATCCCGTCATACACCATAGCTGACCATGTGTTGTTGGGGAACAGCAAGAAAGCATACGCTCCCAAGGTGGAAGAGCCTGCCTGGTTACGGAAAAGGACTCCGAAGGCTCCATGCGAACGCGGCCCCTGGCGCACCTGGACCTGGACAATATAGTCATTGGGGACCCCGTGACCATTAGCAAGGTCGTTCAGGAATACCCCTGCAAGAGAAGGGGCATTTGCCAGCTCTGTCGCAGAAGGAGCGCAAGTGACACGGGCATTAGCTGTCCTCGACCAGGAGCTTTGAGTGGCATCGCATGTGGGTACTGGGGTTCCATAGAGGAGATGTCCTGCATGTATGGCAGGTGCAGGCAGATTGGCCCGCACCGTTGGCACGACTGTACTGAGAGTAGCTGTGCGAACAGGGGATGGTGTCCGCAAGACATGCGCTGCGGAAGGCCCTTTTAGCGTCATAGACAGCGAGGCCAGCGAGCCGCCAATGATGAGGAGGATAAAGCCAAAAATCGCTATATGCCAGGCGCGGAGACCAGTGCGTTGCTTTGGTGCAGCAACAGGATGGACAGGAGATGAATGGAATGGCTGCCCACCGACCGGGCTTGTGTAAGCAGCACTTTCTTGCATCATATCAACGACTGTCTCAGCTACAGGAGATGAATGGAATGGCTGCCCACTGACCGGGTTTGTATGCACATCACTTTCTTGCTTGATATCAACGACCGTCTCAGCTGCATGTGCAGATGCGATATGTGCCTCTGATCTGCTATCTTCGTCCCTGAGAATCAAAGGGGCGAGGATCACGCTTGGTTGCCGATGAGCCGTTTGAGGCACCTGCACAGGGGCAACGTCCATAGCAGCAGAGAGAGCCTGCGCAAGTTGACCGGCACTTGCATAGCGTTGTGCCGGTTTCTTCGCCAGGGCTTTCATAACCACCGCCTCAACCGCAGGAGAAATTGTGGGGTTCAATTGAGAGAGAGAAGGTGGCTCTGCAATCGCTTGTTGAATGACTGTTGCCACCGGGGTTGCTCCCCTGAAGGGGACGCGCCCAGTCAACATGTGAAAGAGAAGGACCCCGAGGGAATAGATATCGCTCCGGTGATCCAGTGCTTGTCCGTCTGCCTGTTCTGGCGAAAGATATTCGGGCGTCCCGAGGACTATGCCCGTACTCGTCAAGACAGACCCTTCCTGGTCGGCGTCTTCCCGCAGCACCTTGGCAAGTCCAAAGTCGGCAAGCAGGACCCTGCCATCGGCGTGAAAAAGGATATTGGCGGGCTTCAAGTCTCGGTGGATGATGCCTTTGGCATGGGCATAATCGAGGGCGGCTGCAGCCTGTTCAAGAATGGGAAGGGCGCGGCTTGGCGGGAGTGGGCCTCCTTCCTCCAGTACTTGATACAGCGAACCACCGGTGATATAGGGCATCACCAGGTAGGCTTCTTGCTCTTGCTCACCATATTCATAAATTGGTATGATGTGAAGATGATCAAGCGCAGCAATGGCATCAGCTTCACGCCGGAAACGGGCTAAAAAGTTACGATGCGACGACGGCTCCTCCAGGTAACGCGGGAGAAGAACTTTCACGGCCACTTCGCGTCGTGGGCGCGTCTGCTGTGCTAAATAGACGGCACCCATGCCCCCCTGGCCGATGAGGCGTCGAATAGTACATGTTCCCAGCGATTGTCCCACTAATGTATGAGGGTCGGTTACTAGATATGTCATGGTGCTTCCTGAAAATCTAATCGATAGCTGCATGAGAGTAAAACACAAACAGCGATAAAAGTCGTATCATGGAAATAAACGAAGAGACGTGAGCATAATCGTTCCTGATGGGCAATATAGGAAATACGGCAATGAATAAGGACTTGTGCAGCGTCTCAGCTTCGCGCCATTTTGCCCCGACATAGTACAATGGAAAGTACGACGAACATAGCAATAGCTGGAGTTGTACCATGCAAACTTATGCCCATGCCCCACAGTTGAATGAGAGTTATGTCAATTATGTGTGGGAGACACTTCCTCGCCATGTGCGACCCACTTTGCTTTTGCCCAGCCCAACACTCTCCGCTCAACTTGGCTGTGAGATAACCATTGCTAGCGAAACGTTCCAATATACAGGCAGTTTCAAGTTTCGAGCCGCCTATAACCTGCTGGCAAGCGTGCCTCAGCAGCATATTGTCGCTGCTTCATCAGGCAATTTTGGGCAGGCAGTGGCCTATGCCTGTAGACTACTCGGCAAGACCTGTATGGTAGTGATGCCCAATACATCGGCCCAGGTGAAGGTTGTAGCTGTGCAATCCTATGGAGGTCAAGTGGACTTAATCGATGTACGCGCTATCAGCCGTGCCGAACGAGTACAACAACTGCTCAAAGAGCACCCAGACGCCTTTGCGGCTCCCGCCTATGACGACTACCGGGTAGTGGCCGGCAACTCGACCTTGGGAAAAGATATTCTCAGTACACACAATTTCGATGTTATTGTAGTGCCTGTTGGTGGTGGCGGCTTATCTTCAGGATTGATCATCGCCCGCGATCATCTGCAAGCCTCAACCGAGATCGTGGGAGCCGAGCCGCTCCCCGGCAATGATGCCGCACGCTCCTTGCGTTCCGGTCAACTAATACGTAACGAACATGAACCGGCTACCATTGCCGATGGTGCGCGTACTCTCAGCCTAGGCCAACTCAACTGGGAAATCCTGCGTCAGGGTATACGTGATATTATCGAAGTACCCGACGAAACGACAGTAGAAGCTCTACGCCGCTATTTTATCTATGCCAACCTGAAAGTTGAACCGACGGGTGCTTTGGCTCTGGGAGCGGTGATCAGCCAACCAGAGCGCTTCCGGGATAAGCGCATATGTTGTGTCGTGAGCGGCGGAAATGTCGATCCCGCTGTGTATGCGCAGGTATTGGTAGAAGCTTGATAGATGCGGTTGAAGATTAGCCTGTAAATAGTCACTTTAAAATAGACGGCCGTTTTTTCATCGCTTCCAACGATACTGTAATCTCTCAAATCCCAAGACAATCCACTTGCACCTTCCAGCCCCTCGCGGATAATAGCCTTGTTGAGGTTCAAATGTTGTGCCAACTCACGTGCCACCCAGCCCTGCCCGCAGGCCAGATCACAGATGACTTCCCCCTCAACCTCTCCGACAAGCGCCAGCAGGTTCGGCAGGATCACTTCCGTGTAGACAGGTCTCTCGCGCAGAAACTGATCATACCACTGGGCGATATCATTGTAAGAAGTTTGCGTCATAGCTCTCTCCTTGCTTGATGGCGAATAGATCTCCTCTTGGTAATATACCATCGAGACTTCTTTGAGGAAGGAGATTCAGCAGGTCGGCATGAGATCTGCTGAAGACACCTCGTTGCGCAATTCTTGGGATCAGAAGGGCTTATGCCCTGAAGATACTCAGTTACAAAACTCGACCCTCCGATTCTTCAGCCCCCATTCCGCAGTTTCAGCCAGAGGGAATATAGATTTTCTCATAGAGTGGGCCTCGTCCTGCATGGGTCGCTAGCGAGATACCAAGCAGGGCAGGCAAGTGCAAGGCAATAGTGGCAACAAAAAGCATGCTGAGAGAGAAGAAATGGCAGGAGAAGGGTACGATCATCGGAATGAGGATATTCATAGGAGCTTCCCTGGCGGATGAGCCGCTGCTCTTCACCCACAGGCCCCGGCCTACGACGACAAACGCCCCAATGGCAACGATCACAACTGACAACCAGACGATGCCACCATGCCTGTCATATTGCACGACCAGTTCATCCAGGAGGGCAAGGATCACTACCGAGCCAAGGAGCGCGCCCAGCACTGCCAGTGGTCCACGCCAGCCGGGCC
>WNGJ01009492.1_pt1 | contig 10362 bp, 10 predicted proteins | sample 5400611 | NCBI WGS metagenome assembly WNGJ01 (sample SAMN13153375, study PRJNA577476) | soil metagenome | isolation source: 40 cm soil or saprolite under Garry oak tree replicate 1 | place: USA:California | collected 2016-06-15
CGGCACGAGGACATCTACCTTTACCACCTGACGGTTGCGCCGGACCGCGTTCGCGAGCGCTTCCTTGAATATGTTCGTTCGCTCAATGCACTGCGCGCGCAGCCGCGCTGGTATAACGCCATCACGACCAATTGCACCACAAGCATCCGCAGCCAGCATCCCAGCAAAGAAAGAATACCGTGGGACTGGCGAATCCTACTCAACGGCAAGGGCGACGAATTGTTGTATCGAGACGGAGGCTTGGTGACCGGCGGCCTTCCATTTGCCGAACTCAAAGAGCGAAGCCTGATCGACACCCGCGCCCGCGCCGCCAACGACTCTCCTGATTTCTCAAAGCTGATCCGTGTTGGGCTGCCTGAAGCGAGGGCGCCGAACTCCAGCTTAACAACTCCGTCCTTGCCTACGCACGCGCCCTGATTGTGTTCGGCAAGTCCGGGAAGATCGACCTCATCGTGCCATTTTCGCAATTATCAGGATCCCATCTATTCGGTGCAGGCGCATGTCAGCTGCGACTTTGGCCGCGGCATGTGGGCTGGTGTGGACGGGACCTACTATCTCGGCGCGCGCACGACGATAAACGGCGCATCCGAGAATAACATGCAGGAGAACTCGCGTGTCGGCGCCACCTTTGCCCTTCCGGTGAACAAACACCACTCGATCAAATTCTACGTCAGCACTGGCCTATCAATCCGAACCGGGAGCAACTTCACTACCGGTGGGATCGCCTGGCAATATCGCTGGGGCGGTGGGCTATGACGATGCCAGATGCTTTTGATCGGTTCCTGCTTGTTACGCTCGTCTTACTTGGCGCGCGCGTCTTGCCGGCGGCGGAACCGTCGTCTGTGGATTCTGCGCCGGCAGCCGTAGACCAACTGAAAGCACTAAATGATCAGACCATCATCCAGTCTAGTGTATGGCTGGACACAGAGTGGGACCAATACAAACACGGTGCAGAAGAGGCCACGTGGACACTGGGAGGTTTGTGGGGGTCGCGCCTTAGCGACCGGCAAGACTGGGCCGTGCGGCTTAAGGTGCCGTTCGTTTATGACCGGAGTGACGAAGCATCGGGCCATGCCGACATAGGCGGTCTGGGCGATATCGAGGTTGCGACAGGTACTGCTTTTCGCCTGAGCAACAGTTGGCGTACGGGCGGTGGCATCGAGTTGCATGCCGACACTGCGTCCAATCCCGCGCTTGGCGATAGTGTGTGGCGCCTACACTCGTCCTGGTCCATCGCGCACGATGTCACAAACTGGCTCACGCTTACACCGACCGTCGAATACAGCCATTCCATCGCTGAAGAAAACAATGTCGCGCCGCAGCGGTACCTTGAGTTGTCGCTACCAACCACTTTCATCCTGCCGTACGATTGGTCGATCGGTACGAGATACAAAGCGAAGATCGATTTTGAAAATGGCGACCGCTGGACTCACACAGTAGACGTTGGCGTGGCCAAACGCCTTCCGAATGTCCCGGTCGTCCTAAGCGCTACATTGGAGAAGCAGTTCGACGGCGGCAATAAGAAGTTTCAGGCGAACTTCACGATGACTTACTACTTCGAGAGGTACCACGGGCGGAAATGATCGAATTAGGAAGTCGCGCTGGTATAGGCCTAAAGTCCCATATTCGGATTGCGCAACAGGCGATAGACTCAGATAATCCCGACCACAATGCCACCCCAATCACACGAATCCGTAGTCGTCGAGCGCCCCAAGACTAACTCCCGGATATTTGCGCATACGCGCTGGGACACAATTCCAGTCGCGGCAGCTCTTTTACATTGCGCTTACTTCTTCGGGATGTTTTATCTTTTCCCGCGCGTCCCACTCTGGGTCATGCTGATCCTGGGATTTGTCTATTCAGTCAGCATTTGCTGGAACATCAATGGCATTTCGCACAATTTCATTCACAATCCCTATTTCCATTCGCCGCTGGTCAATCGTTTGTTCAGCATCCTGGAATCAATCACTGTCGGCTTCAGCCAAATCTTCTACGAATGCATTCACATGCAGCATCACAAAGGCAACGCCGATCGCCCCAACGACCATGGTGAGACGATCGATTGGATTTCCATTTACAAACATGGTGAGCACGGCGAAGCCGAACATCCGTTGAAGTACACATTCCTCAGCTTTTTTCGTGAAGATCCCAAGACGGTCTTTAAGGAACTGAAACGGAAAAATCCGCGCGAGGCGTTTTGGGGAATCTTCGAACTCGCGTCGTTTGTCACGACTTTTTTGATCCTCGGTATTCTCAACTGGCATTACATCTGTTTCCTTTTGCCGTTCTGGTATTTTGGCCACTGCCTCTCTTACTTGAACGGCTACTATCGGCACTACGGCGGCAACCCCGACGAGCCGATTGCGTGGGGCGTAAGCACCTACGACAAGCTCTACAATTGGACTTGGTTCTACAATGGTTACCACGCCGAACATCATTTCCGGCCGAAAGTCCATTGGACCCGAATACAGGCGCTTCGCGATCAGATTATCGAGCAGCAACGCGCGGCCAGAGTACGGGTGATTAAGGTGCCACACGCTCTCGGTTTTCTTGACCCCGACTTGCCGCCGCACCAGCGAAGCGAGGCTAACGTCAAGCAAAACCCGTTTGCATTCTCGAATCCCAATCGAACACTAATAAATAAGACCTATGACTAGGAAATTACTCCTCCTGCTCGCGATCGTAACAGTGTATCCGGTTGCAAATTCTTTTGCTGCAACGATACCCGCTGGCACGACACTCACAGTAACAACGGTTAGCCTTATCACCTCGAAAGATGTAGTGGGTCGAAGCTTCGAGGCGAAGATCGCGCAAGACGTTTCCATCAAGGGAAACGTCCTGCTGAAAGCTGGAACAAAGGCGTTCGGAAAGATCAAGTCGTCTCGTTATAATCCGCGCAAGAATGAGCCGCTGACTGTGGAGTTAACGTCCGTTTCGGTCAACGGACGCAATGTCGCGGTAAAGACCAACAGCGTTGAACCGAGCAGCCCGGTAAGGACAGCGCGACAAGCGCAGTACGGACATACTGCCGGCACATTGACTGTTACGCCTGGAACCAAGATGCAGTTCCAGCTAATACAACCCGTAACGTTGTAATAGCTGGCTCGCCTTGTGAGAAGCCAGGCGCGGTTTCGTCTGCTTATCTCATCCCGCAAGCAGGAAGAAGGGTGCAAAATAAGGTAAACTACTCGATATCGGCATGTCGACCGCATAGCCTGTCGTCAGGGATTGGCCCGTTGGGGCGCAGGCTTTACGGCCCAAGAGAAAATCTCAGCCTAAGCCTGATGCATTTTTGAACTGAATCAGTAATCGCGATGAAAACTGTTGAATCGCCCAATGAGAAATTCACCCGCCAGGGCGGAAAGCCGCGGGCAAGGCTTTGCGACACTGGCTGGTATCCAAACTTTACTTCAGAAGTTCATGCAGTCAGGATGGGTCGCACTAAAACAGTGAACTGTTCCTCTTAAACAATTAGAACGAACTATTATGTTACAACTATTATTCAGAAAATGGTGGGTGGTATTGCTGCAGGGGGTTTTACTGATCATCCTGAGCATTTACATTTTTCAAAATCCGGTTGAAGTACTGGCCGGCATCTCGTTTTGGTGTGGATTATTGGTGCTAGCTGCCGGCCTGTTAGGGATCATTGCCTGGCTGGCCGCTGATAAACCAGAAAGGGAAGGGATGTCGCTTTTTTGGAGCATCCTGACCGCGGCTTTTGGTTTGCTGATGCTCCTGCATTTATTGGTCACCATGAAAACACTTACCGTGATCTTTGGATTGTGGATGCTGGTAACCGGCCTGCTGCTTATTCAATCGGGCTGGTCGTTAAGAAGCAAAAACTCATTTGGATGGATAATGGTTATTGCAGGCGTGTTATCAGCTGTGGCAGCTGTCATGATGGTTTTCAACATCGGCACCGGCGCTGTTGGCATCAGCACCCTGCTCGGTTTGCAGGTTTTGCTTACCGGCATTGCCCTTGTCTTGTTATCGTTTACCAAGAAAATAGTGGCGGGCAGGATTAAAGATAAAATTGAATCCTTGAAATCAGGGCTTTAATGGGGAACCGACATTGGTCACGTGTGCCAGTTGAATTGCTGACCTTTTCATAGCTCGGTAGCCAGTAATGAATAGTCCCGCCATCGAACAAGACCACAAACAAAGCGAGGAACAGCTTAGTCTGCTCCAGACGATCACGATGGAGGTTGCGACGGCCGGCGATCTGCCTTCTGCGTTGGAAGTAGTGCTTCACGAAGTTTGCGAGAAGACGGGCTGGGTGCTCGGCCACGCGTGGGTGCCAAATCCAGATGCGGGCGTTCTTGATTTGGTTGCAGCGTGGTATTGCGGTGACGGCGAACTAAAACCTTTCAGAGCTGTCTCTGAAGCGTCTCATTTCAAACCGGGCGTTGGACTCCCTGGACGCGTATGGGAATCAAAGCAGCCGGCCTGGGTTGAGGACGTTACCAACGACCCTAACTTTCCGCGATCGGCTGCGGCGCGAACGGCCAGCTTGAAGACTGGCGTGGGAATTCCCATTCTGTCGCGCGGCAAGGTCATCGCCGTCCTCGAGTTTTTCATGCGCGAATCGCGGATCCAGAACGAACAGTTAGTCAAGGTGATTGCGGCAGTCGCCACGCAATTGGGTCTGGTGATGGAGCGAAAGCGGGCTGCGGAAGAACTCTCGCGCACGAACGAAATTCTCCAGTCCATCTTATCCAACATGGGCGATGCCGTCATCGTCGCAGATAAGGGCGGCAACTTTCTCGTCTTCAATCCAGCGGCCGAGCGCATGTTCGGAAAAGGCGCAATACAAATGCCGTCCACAGAATGGTCGCATCGTTACGGACTGTATTTGCCGGACAAGGTCACTCCGTTTCCGCACGATCAATTGCCGATGACGCGTTCGATTCGTGGTGAAGAGGTCGACAACATTGAGATGTTCGTTCGACACGAAAGAGCGCCCCACGGCATCTGGACGCGGATCACTGGTCGCCCGCTGCGAGGTTCCAATGGTGAGTTGTTAGGCGGTGTCATTGTTTGCCGTGATATCACTCAAATCAAAGAGGAAGAATTTTTTCGCGCCGGGCAAAGCCGTGTTCTTGAGATGATCGCTGCCGAATCGCCGCTGGTGGATGTTCTGACCAGCCTTGTTCTTCTTATGGAAGGTCAGGCGGAAGGACTGCGTTGTTCCATTCTTCTCCTGAACCGCGATGGCAAACATGTCCGTCACGGCGCGGCGCCGAATCTGCCTGAAGCTTATGTAAAAGCGGTAAACGGTGCTGCGATCGGACCGCACAATGGTTCCTGTGGCACTGCCATGTACACGCGAAGACCAGTCGTCGTGACCGATGTGATGACGGATCCGCTTTGGGCTGATTATCGTGAGCTTGCTCAGATTTGCGGATTGCGTGCCTGCTGGTCGACCCCGATCCTTTCGTGGCAAGGCGACGTCTTGGGTTCGTTCGCCATGTATCGCCAGGAAACGCGCGGCCCGGGGCCGGAGGAGACGCGACTGACAGAAATCGCTACGCACATTGCCGGGATCGCCATCGAGCGCCAACGGCAACAGGAGATTTTGCGTGAACGCGATGCTCGCATAAACCTCGCCGCCGAGTCGGCCGATCTTGCCTTTTGGGTTTTATATCCCGAACAGGGCACCGCCTGGATGAGCGATAAGGGACGTAGGATTTACGGCTTCGACTCCAACCTGCCATTGACCTGTGAGCTGATCCTTTCACGGATTCATCCCGACGAACGAGCAGCAGTCAAAGCCGACTACGATCGTGCTTGCTCTTTGCATGGAGCGTTCGAGAGCGAACACCGCCTTCTTTTGCCGTACGGCAAGACACGCTGGGTAATTATGCGCGGACGCTGTTTGCAGGATGAGCACGGAAATCTTTTGGAAATAATTGGGGTGACACTCGACGTCAGTCCGCAAAAGCAGGCTGCCCTTCAGCTGCAAGTTCAACGCGAAGAGATGGCGCATCGAAATCGTGTCGCCCTGATGGGTGAAATGACTGCGTCCTTCGCGCACGAACTAAATCAACCGCTTACCGCTATTGCGAACAATGCCTCCGCCGCCCGTCGCTTCCTGGAGCATGGAAACATCGATCCAGTATTGCTTCAGCAATTGTTGCAGGACATGGTCGCCGACAGTCAACGCGCCGGCGAAGTAATTCGAGGGATCCGAAGTTTGGTGCGCAAGGAGACAAGTGAGCACACTCTGGTGAACCTCAATTCTCTTATCACTGACACCGTCCGCCTTGTTAGTTCGGATGTTCTCAATCGGGAAAGCGTCGTTACGACCGAGCTCGATCCGCATCTTCCTCAAGTCCAAGCTGCGCTTGTTCAAATTCAGCAAGTCCTACTTAACCTGATCATTAACGCGCTCGACGCGGTGGAAGGACTGCCTCCCGCAGAACGCCGTATTATTATTCGCACTCGTTCGGATATGGGCGACGTGGCAGAAGTTAGCGTGCGTGATTTTGGAGTGGGATTACCAAAGGATCGGCCGGACAAAGTTTTCGATCATTTCTTTTCTACCAAACAAAAAGGAATGGGCATGGGTCTGACAATTGTTCGATCGATCGTCGAAGCGCATGGAGGGACGATCACGGCAGAGAATGCACCCGATCGTGGGGCGCGCATGATTGTTCGCCTGCCCGCCGTGCGCGGGCAAACGCAAACGATAGCAGCGGCATGAGCGATCCCAGCAAAGCGGAAGGGAAAGAGGTCTGTGTGGTAGACGACGACCTTTCCGTCCTCAAGTCGATCAATTACTTGCTCGCGTCGGAAGGATTCAAAGTTCGCACGTTTAATAAAGCAGAAGATTTTCTAGCTCACGCCAGCACTCACCACGTGCCTGTGGTGGTGACGGACATCTGGATGGATCAGGTGACTGGCTTGGAAGTGCTCGCCCGTCTTTGCGCCATTTCACCGACGACTCGCGTCATTGTTATTACCGCGCGCGAGGATTTGGCCGCGCGGGCCACCGCAATGGCTATCGGCCCGGTGGCCTTTTTTATGAAACCATTCGACGACGAAAAATTCATCGCTGCGGTGCGTGACGGTCTCGGTAAGGACCGCAAATGAAGCAAAGTCGCATTGTTGACGTCTCTTGCTTTTTTCAGCCGCTATCGCTTAGAAAATTTAATTATGAACAAATATATCGCGGAATTCATTGGAACCTTCTTTCTTGTCCTGACGATTGGCTGCACGGGAATTGGCGCAGGTACGGGCGTCATCGCGCCGCTCGCCATCGGGGCGGCGCTGATGGTGATGGTTTTCGCCGGCGGCCACATCTCTGGCGCGCATTATAATCCGGCGGTAACAGTCGGCGTCTTCATTCGCGGTAAAGTGAATGCGGGCGACATCGTGCCGTACATGATCGCGCAGCTTGCCGGCGCAACTGTCGCCGCCCTCGTGGTGAGTAAACTCCTTCGTGCTGGTGTCGCTGTGTCTCCGATCACCCTCAAGCTGGGACCGGCCTTGCTTGCGGAATTTCTTTTTACATTCGCGCTCGTCTATGTGGTGTTGAACGCGGCCACGGCGGAAGGCACTTCAGGAAATTCGTTTTACGGCCTGGCCATTGGTATGACGGTGATGACTGGCGCGTTCGCCGTGGGTGACATTTCAGGCGGCGCTTTTAATCCCGCGGTCGCACTGGGCATTTGCATTCTCGGAATTTCGAATTGGGGAAACATCTGGATTTATCTGGTGGCCAACTTCGCTGCCGCGGTCGTCGCAGCCGTTATTTTCCAGATGATCAATCCGCCGATGCAAAGCACCCCGATCGCTACAGACGAGCCGCCTTACGAAACGCCGCGATAATGGCACGAAGCTGTTTGGAAGAATTCAGTCGTCTTGCGCAAATCCGCACAGGCCCGCGCCACTGAGTATCGAACTCACGTCGATTTCTGTGAACGGACGCAATGTCCCGATAAAGACGAACAGCTTCCAACCGGGTAGCTCACCGAGGACAGGGCGGCAGGGGCGGTTTGGACATACCGCGGGTAAATTGGTAATTACCCTGGGAACCAAGATGCAGTTCCAGCTTATGCAACCAGCGACGTTGTAATGGCTGGTTTGCTGGGCAAGAGCAGCACGACTTCGTGTTATTCTGAATTAAGCGCACAGATCGTGAAAACCGCGCATCTGCCCAATTCGCTTTTGCGATTCGGGGAGGCAACCTAAGCCGCTACAAACCCGAGACGCCAGCTCTGTACCAGCCACTCAGCCTTCGAGAATCGCCGCATTCCCACGGCTCCGCACGACCGGTTGATCGGTAATGATGACAGTCGTGCCCGGTTCGATCGTGTCGTAAACCTTTTGCGCAAACTCCGGGTTGATGCGGAGGCGCGCCGCGATCTTCTCGGCAGGAACGCTGGGGCCCCTGCTCGTCACGCTCATCCACCGGCGCGCCGCGCGGCCCGGAGCAAGTGAGCTTTCTCGGTCGGTCGTGCCTTCGAGCAGAGAGTAAACACGGTCTCCGAGCGATCCGCTTCCGACAATCTCGACGGCGGCGCGCCCGATGGGATTGCCATTGCGATAGACGTAAGCCGCGCGGTCGGCGGCGCTGACGACAATCGTGACCGGGCCACTCGAACTGCGCTCCGGCTTCCAGTCGTAATCATTATCCGCGAGTGGACGCAACATTTCAGGCGTAAAATCCTTCGGCGCGAGCATCAGTCCGGGATTCGACGCGAGATGCGGCACGGGCGTTTTGCCGTCACCTACCACAACGGTGCCGCCCTTGGAGGTCGCATTGAAAAGCAACTGCGAGAAATCGTACGGCAAGCGAATACAACCGTGACTGGCTGGATAACCGGGCAGATTGCCCGAGTGCATGGCAATTCCAGTCCAGGTCAACCGCTGCATGTTTGGCATCGGCGCGTTGTTGTATTTCTTTGAGTAGTGCTCCTGCTTTTTCTCGAGGATCGCGAAGACGCCACCCGGCGTCGCGTGGCCTTTCGAGCCGGTGCTCACGGTTGAACGGCCAATGAGGATGCCGTTGCGATAAACGTGCATAGTCTGCTGTGGGATGCTTACGAGGACCATGAGCGGACCGCTCGGCGAGAGTTGCGGGTTCCACCAATATTCGCCTGGCTTGAGTGGGCCGGTCGGTTTTCCGATCGGCGTGCCCTTAGTATGCGCCGACGGTTTTTGCACGGCCTGCGCGGGGGGGAGCAGAGCTACGGCAAGAGCGAAGATTTTCAGGAATTTCATGAGATGATCGAAGACGCGAGTGGTGATGAAAGCAGAAAGCCTGCGCATCCTCAATAAGACTTTCGTTCCGTGGCGTCCAGCGCGGACCATCAGCAGAGAGTGCTCGAGCTCAATGCGCTCCCGTGATCATGTCCTTCATAATCTGACGGCCTGTCGACTGCAATGGCCCCATGCCGCTTCCGGGCAGGAACCACATCCCTTTGTCTTTGTCGCGGCAGTAAACAATATTGACGCCGTCGCTCGTGATCGCGTGATGGAACGTGGCGCCGGCATTTTCGGCAATGAATCGAAAGAAAGTTTCGCGCCATGGGTCATCGGCATAATGGAAAATCTCTTCGCCAAGCTTCTTTAGTTCTTCAGCGCTGATCGTACGAATAGATTTGGCGATTGCTTTGCGGCGCTCCTTGTCGAGGCTCTCAAGATCGAATTTTTCGAATGGCATAGGTTCAGGTTATTCTGTTGAAAATGGTTCGTTAGGCAATGGAAGAGATATAGATCAGCCGTAACCGCAGGGGCATCAATCATTCTCGTTGGCGACGGTACGTGTCCGATCAAGTCTTCTGTCAGAATCCATCGAGCGATTTCCTTTTTCAACTGAGTCCGTCCGAGTAGCCCATTGGACTTTAGTCCTATTTCTGATTGCAAGCGTTTTGTGGAAACTGAATCATGGTGCCATGAAACTGCTCCTTCAAGAAATCCGTCGCAACCCACTGCTTTGGCTGCTTATCTTTGTTCCCATCGCGCTAGCAGCGGAAAAACTCAACCACGAAGCGCACACGCTACATTTCGTTCTTTCGGTGCTCGCGATTTTGCCGTTGGCTGTTCTGCTGAGTCATGCCACGGAATCTGTCGCAGCGAAGACGGGCGATTCGGTGGGGGGTCTGCTTAACGCAACGCTTGGCAATCTAACCGAGCTTGTCATAGCTATCGCCGCTTTGCAGGCAGGACAATATACGTTGGTGAAGGCATCGGTCGCTGGCGCGATCGTGACGAATTCCTTGTTTATGTTGGGCGCATCCTTCCTGCTCGGCGGACTTCGCTATCATGTTCAGGAATTCAACCGTGTCGCCGCGCGATTTCAGGCCGGCTTGCTTTTTCTCGCCACGATAGCGCTTCTGATTCCGTCCGCCGTGTCCG
>WNGJ01027608.1_pt1 | contig 10361 bp, 7 predicted proteins | sample 5400611 | NCBI WGS metagenome assembly WNGJ01 (sample SAMN13153375, study PRJNA577476) | soil metagenome | isolation source: 40 cm soil or saprolite under Garry oak tree replicate 1 | place: USA:California | collected 2016-06-15
GGGACCGATTCGCCGCACGCCTGCACCACCAGCGCACCGGCTACTGGCACCAGGACGGACACGGCCTGCAGATCTTCACCGCCGCCGAGCAAGCCGCAGCGCTCGGCCTGCTCGCCGGCGGCAAGGAAAACCCGTTCACCACCGCCGCCACCACCCTGATCGGCCAAGGCGATCACGCGCTCGCGCTGCACATCATCCAGGCCGGCCTGGCGTGCCATCCCGCCAGCACAGCCCTGGCCCAGCTGCGCCAGACCGTGCTTCACCGGCTCATGGACGCCGACCAGCAACTCGTCCCGTTCCGGTTCGCCATCTACGCCGAACTCGCCGGCACCGAAATAGGGCCCATCACGTAACGGCACCCGCCAGGCCACTCATGAAGATCGCTAACGCAGCCACGCGGGTCGAAAGAGCGTGAGTGAGTATTCCAATCGATGCATAAATATGCGCGCAGAAGAAGTGCTCATTTCGGCATGTGGGTAAGACGCCGGGCGGAACCCGAGGCTCTGATCGGTCGGCCTGGCCCTGGTCCCGGCCCTCGGTTCCGTCTGGCATTCGTCAGGGCTCGCACGCGGGTCGTGCCAGTTTGGCTGCTGACACCGGGCCGGTGTTCCGATCCCTGCCTGATCATGGCCGGCTGGCCTGGGCTTCCTGACATGACGCTGCACGCTGGCCGCGGCGCGTGGACGCGTTCGGCCCGGGACCTGACCGCGGTATGCCTGGCTGATGCTAGTGGCGGACGGCCTGTGCCTGTGCCTGTGCCTGCGCTACCGCCACCGCTGTCGGCGCCGAGACTGCGGGCGCGGCCAGCTCAGCGCGCAGGCTGCCTGCTTGCAGGCGTCACTCAGCGGGCGCAGCGGCTGACGTTCGCCGCGCTGGAGCCGAACCCGGGGCGGCCAGCGCCGGCCGCCGCGTGGCGGGCGGCGATCCGGGCCTGGCTGGCCAGGCTCGTCGTGGCTGGCCAGGGGCAACCGCGAGATCTCGGCTGAGCTGTTCATCTGCGTGGGGGCCGCCGGCGTGCACGTGTCCGGCATGGCCGGCAGGCTCAGCGTCGCCAGCCGCGGCGGGGGCTGCCGCGGCCGCCTGCCGGCTCGGCTGGGGACTAAGGGGGTCCGCTTATCGTGTGCACCGGGTGCCGGGTACCCGGCGCCTGGTGTAGGTGCTGGTGAGGTAGCCGGCGCTGTGGCGGGAACCCGCCGGTGGCATCTGGCGTGCGGTGCGCGGCGTGCGTATGGTTTTGCCATAGATCTCGCGGTGAACGGAGGGCGCGGCAGTGAGGCCTGGTGCTGGCGGTGTTCCGCGTATGGTCATGTCCGGGGTCGCGGCGGCGGCGCTGGCCGGCGGGCTGGTGACCTCCCTGGCGTTCCCGGCCGCCGCGTCCGGCGCGGCCGGGGCGGGCAGGCACGGCCCGCGCGTGCTGCTGGTCGGCACGTTCCACGGCGTGCCTGGCGGGTACCGGGGCATCCAGGCCGCGGTCAATGCGGCCCGCCCGGGCGACTGGATCCTGGTCGCCCCGGGTGACTACCACGAGAACGCCGATGAGACCGGCCCGTACGGCAACCCGGCTGCGGGCGCGATGGGCGGGGTGTACATCAGCAAGTCCGGCATCACGCTGCGCGGCATGAACCGCCGCACGGTGATCGTGGACGGCACCAGGGCCGGCTCCCCGGCGTGCAGTTCGGATCCGGCGGCCCAGGACTACGGGCGGGCCGGGGCCAAGGGCGCCCCGGTCGGCCGCAACGGCATCCTCATCTCGAAGGCCAGCGGCGTCAGCGTGGAGAACCTGACGGTCTGCAACTTCCTCGCGGGCACCGGCGCGTCGGGCAACCAGATCTGGTGGAACGGCGGCGCCGACTCGGGCAAGATCGGCCTGACCGGCTACCGGGGCAGCTACCTGACCGCCACCTCGACGTTCTTCGGCAACGAGACCACCGCCGCCGAGTACGGCATCTTCGCCGGCAACTCGGCAGGCCCGGGCCGGCTGACCCATCTGTACGGCAGCAACATGAACGACTCGGGCGTCTACGTGGGCGCCTGCCTGCGGCGGTGCGACGTGGTCATGAACCGCATGTGGATGGAGAACAACGCGCTCGGTTACTCGGGCACGAACTCCGGCGGCACGATCGTCATCGAGAACTCCCAGTTCGACGGCAACCAGGACGGCCTGGACACCAACACCGCGGTGGTCGGCGACCCGCCCGCCCCGCAGGACGGCCGGTGCCCGGACGGCGGCCTCAGCCCGGTCACCCGCACGATCTCCTGCTGGGTAGTGATCCACAACTACATCCATGACAACAACAGCGCCACCGTGCCGGCCGCGGGCAGCGCGGCGGCCGGGCCGATCGGCACCGGCTTGACGATCGCGGGCGGCCGCTACGACACGGTCACGGGCAACAGGATCGTGGACAACGGCGCGTGGGGCGCGCTGTTCCTGCCCTACGCCCAGCAGGGCAGGCCCAGCTTGCGCCAGACCTGCGCCGGCTCCGGCGGGCACAAGGTGCCGGGCTTCGGCTGCGTGCTCGACCCCGAGGGCGACGCGTTGCTGCACAACACGTTCCGGCACAACGGCTACTTCGGGAACCCGAGCAACTCCGACTTCGGCCAGATCACGCTGTTCGGCGGCGAGCCGGCGAACTGCTTCGCGCGCAACCACGCGCCCGACGGCAGCGCCCCGGCCAGCCTGGAGAAGACCCAGCCGGCCTGCGGCGGAACCACCACCGCCGGAAACAACGGCGGCGCCCTGTTCCCGCAGGTGCTGTGCGACGCCGGCCTGGCCCCGTGCCCGGCGGGCGCCAGGTACCCCAAGCCGAACGGCACCGTCACCATGAAGCCGCTCCCGTCCGGCCTGCCGGCCATGCCGCACCCGTGTGCTGGCGTGCCTGCCAACCCGTGGTGCCCGGCGCACCACCGCGGCGGCTACGTCCAGCCCGCCGCGGCCGCCGGCTCCCTGGCCCTGCTCGCCGTACCCGCCGCGGGCTGGCGGCTGCGCAGAAGGCCGCGCATCAGCCGATAAGGCACCCGGATGCCGCCGGCCCAGGCCGCCAGCGGCCGGCCGGGGCTCGCGTCCGAGACAAACCGCGGGCCCGGCGCGAGCACGCCACCGAACATGCCAGATACGCCGCGGCGCTGACCGCCCGGCGGGACCCAGCTGTACCGCGGCTACGGCTACATGCGCGATTACGCCGTGAGCCTAGACCGACGGCCGCGTCCAGTCGATCTTCGGCGGCACCTCGAGATCATGAAGACCATCACCGCCCGCGACCTGACCGGCCTGCGGGCCTGAGCCTTTGTCCGCCTGCCGTCGGCGAGGGGAAGGCCGAACATGGGGGCATGGCCGATCACCCAGAGCGCGGGCGCTCCCCGTTCACCCACGTCGAGATGCGCAAAATGTGGACGTACAGTGATGGCGCCCTCACGGTTAAGGGGTACTGGCGGCCGGGTGGCACCGCCAGTACCGGGAGCTGGGTTCTGGTCGACCCGGCGACCGGGAACGTCCAGGGCATGGTTGCGCCGGGAGAATTCTCACGCCGGTTCCGGCCGGTGGACGTGTTCGCCGATGTACCCGGCCTGCCCGGCTATCTGGGGACGGTTACCTCGTCTGACGGTACCGCGCTGGTGGATCTGGTACTCGACCGCAACCCCTTCATGCTGGCTAACGGGCCCCGGCGGGCGGCACGGCCCCATGCGCTCATGGTGCCCCGCAGTCATCGCGACGGATGGTCATCGGCCACGGCTTCCGAACTGGCGGCTTGCCGTACGGCGATGGCCGTGGTCGCCGCGTGGTACCGCAGCGTGGACGGCGGGCACGTGGTGTTCGGCGCCAATGACAGCGCGCCCAACCTCGACTACCTGCGTGACGTGGAGGCCGCGGGCGGAACCCTCGCCGGCGGCGGCGCCGATGTCGCGATCACCAGGAACCCCCGGCAGGATGTGCAGCACGCCCACCTGCACGCCTTCTATGCTGAACGCGGTGAGACCGAGAATCATGAGTCGTCAGCGGTAGCGGGGCATCCCGTCATTGCCGAGGGTCACCGGGTGTTCAGCGCCGCCCTCGGCAGCGACGCCGTGAGGGTGGGCCGGGACAGCACCAGGCTCGCCGCCGGCGTTCGCGCCGCGGCGCAGCCCTGGGGCGGCAGCTACTGCTCCTACCAGCTGGGCGTGGACGGCCCCTTGTGGGTCATGCCCGCATTGGGACCATCCGAGGACGACTTCAACCGACGCCTCGCCCGCGCCGATGGCCTCAAGGCGGAACCTGACCCGAACCTGGGCGGGGCCATCAACCTGATCCGGCCCAGCCTGGCCGATGCGGGGCGGCTCCAGGCGGCGCAACGGGCCACAGCTGAACAGCAGGCCAGTTTCGAGACCTTCGTGGCCCAGCGCGGACTGAACGCACGGTCGCTGGCCGTGGGTCTCGCACCTGGAACGCCCCGCACCCCGTAGAGCCTGGTCCGCGCGGTTGGCCGCCATGTCGGGCGATCTTCTGAACCGCGAGGCATCCATGCTGACGAAACTCGGTGACGAGCAGACCCCCATTACTGCCACCCTCTGAGACGGTGCCTACGTGGCGGGACCCAAACGGTGGAGCGTCGCTTACCTCGGGCTTTCGCCTGGGATTAGCGCTGATCGTTCGTTTGCCTTTGTGAGGCAAGCATGATCCTGGCGGTTGTGGCTATGCTTCCGATGTGGCTAGAGAGCCCGCCCTGAGCGTAGATCCTGACCGGCCCGGCGAAGAAGTCGCGAAGTGCGGCTGAGCAGGAGGGTCGACCTGATGAACCCGGTCGAGCCCGAGAAGCTGAGCAGGAGGCGCGACCTGATGAACCGGGTCGAGCCCGATAACGAGTTCACGCAGTGGCGGCTGCGGTCCCGGTCGTGCGGTGTCGCGGACGTGATCGCGGCGGCGGCGGCCATCAGTCTTTGTGCTGTCGCGGGGATTGACAGCGTGGTCTCCTGGCCGTCGAACCAGGTCCTGCTCAGTGATCCGGACCTGGTCCGCATAGCCATTGTGCTGCTCGCGCCGACTTTGGTGTGGCTGATCGTGTCAGCGGGGATGGTGTCTGGCCGGCTGCAATCCTGGCGACTGTCGCAGCTGCCTGCGGGCCCTCGGGCCTGCTTTGTGGCAGCCGTTGTGGTATGCGCTGCTGTTATTGTCGGCGGGTTCATGGTGGGCGCGGCGAAAGGATCCGTCCGCGTTCTTCCCGGACCGCGCTATCAGGTTTCCGTGATCGGCAACAGCCAGACCGGCTGGACCACGGTCCCGCTGAGTCAATTCCGCCTCTGGCAAGCTAGTTTCGTTCGCGAAGACGGGCTCTTCATGTTTTTCGGGCTTCTTGTCGCCACAAGCTTTATCGTCCTGCTCGATCTGCGCCGCGAAGCCACACGTGCCCGCCTGTAGCTGCTGTTAGCCCCCGGGGTGAGAGACAGCATCGCCCCATTTCCGGACGGCTGGCAACCTGGTGCTCACACATCCCGGGGGCTGGTGCCGGTGCCTGGGCCTGGGGACACCGCTCGCCTCATGAGGCTGTGATGGCGCGGCCGCGGGATGTGCGCCAGGCCGGTGAGCTCGCGGGCGGGGGGAAGGTGACGTCGATGGCCAGGCCGCCGCCGGGCCAGGGCTGGGCGGTGATGGTGGCGGCGTGGGCGGTGGCGATGGCGCGGACGATGGACAGGCCGAGGCCGTGGCCGCCGTCGCGGCTCCCCTAGACCCCACATGATCCGGACCGGACTGAGCTGCGCTGATCCAGCCAGATCGACCAGCAGCGCGAGCCCGGCGATCGCCGTCACCACACAAGCTACCGTGAGCCGCCCGGGCCGCTGACCGCAGACCGCTCACAGCCAGCCCACCACCAGCACCACGCCGAGGTACTCCAGCAGCACCGCGAGGCCGATCGGTATCGACTCAATAGCGTTGAAGTAGAACAGCTGACCGCCGGCGATGGCGACCAGGCCCGTAGAGCACGACCCTGCCCGCCTCCCGGCGCAGCAGCACCCAGCGGCCGCGCAACTGCACCACGGCCGGGACGGCAAGCAGGAACGCTCCCCCGCCCAGCCGGGCCATCGCGGCGGCGGCCGGGCTCCATCCGGCGCTGATCAGCGCCGAGGCTCCCGGATAGTCCGAACGTCCCGGCCGATAGCACGGCCAAAGCGGCGCCAGCCAACCCCGGACCCTTACCGCGCATGCTTCGAATTTTAAGCATGTGACGAGCATCACGCGCCCGAAAGGTATTGCTTCGAAGTCGAAGCAGGTTACTGTCTTCTGCATGCTTCAACTTCGAAGCATTAGACCTGAGGAGAGCTCATGAAGGCAGTGCGTTACCACTCCTACGGCGACAGCGACGTCCTGGCCTACGAGGACGCCGACCGCCCGGCGGCGGGTCCGGGGCAGGTGGTGGTGAAGGTGGCCGGTGCCGCGTTCAACCCGGTGGACGTCGCGATCCGCGCCGGTTTCATGCAGCAGGTGTTCCCGGTGGCGTTTCCCCATATCCCGAACTTCGACGTGTCCGGTGTCATCGACGAGGTCGGCGAGGGCGTGAGCGGCTGGAGCGTTGGGGACGCCGTAGTGGCGTTCTTGGCGATGACCGCGCCCGGCGCGGCCGCCGAGTACGTGACCGTGCCGGCCGAGGTGCTGGCCGCCGCGCCCCGCACGGTCGAGCTGGCCGATGCCGCGGGACTGCCGTCGGCGAGCCTAACGGCCTCGCAGGCGCTGTTCGAGCACGCCGATGTGAAGCCGGGGCAGACCGTCCTGGTCAACGGAGCCGGAGGCGCGGTCGGCGGGTACGCCGTCCAGCTCGCCAAGCAGGCCGGTGCCACCGTCATTGCGACCGCTAGCGCGCGCAGCGCCGGCCGGGTCCGTTCCTACGGCGCGGACCAGGTCATCGACTACACCGCCACACCGCTCCCGCAGGCGGTGGCCGGGCAGCGGTTCGACGTGGTGCTGAACCTGGCGCGCACCAGCCCGGAGGAAACCGCCGCCCTGGCGGACCTGACGGCCGACGGCGGCGCCTTCGTCATTACCACCGGCCCGGCCCCCGATCCCGGGCGCGGGGTGCGGGCGGTGCAGATGACCGCCCGCAGCGACGCCGCCCAGCTCGGCGAGCTCGTCGCCCGCGTCGACGCCGGCGACCTGCAGATCCACGTCGCCCAGCGGCGGCCCCTAGCCGATCTGCCCGCCGTCCACGACCAGGCCGCCGCCGGGGAGCTGCCCGGCAAGACCGTTCTCATCCCCTGAACCCCGGGGAGAAGCTATGAGCAAGCAGCAGCGAGACGCCATTGACGCGGCGCTGCGGGCCGAACCGTTCGACCTCAATCAGAGCACGCGGTGAACTCGATCCGCGCGGCCGCCCGCGCGATGTCGCGTCCATGTTGCGGCCCGGTGGTCAGCGCGGCGTCCAGCTCGTCGATGTCCACGCCGGTCACCGTCACGTCCGCGGCGCGCAGCAGGCCCGAACGTCGGTGTCTGGGAGGTGTGTCCTTTTGTGCGCTGCGCGGCCGCGTATCCGATGGCCTCTCCCACGAGCCCGGCTGACCTGAATCCCTTCTGCAAGCCGTGACCCCTCGGGGTCATCACCGCGCCTGCGAGCTGCTGTGATCCCAGCATCTGCGATTAATCATGTCCCATGACGCCCTCCAAATTCCGCCGTCTGCGTCGTGTCCGTCATGGGGCAGAGGGAGTCGGTCGCTGTTGATACAAAGTCAGGGCGCGGCGGTGAGGTCGTCGGAGTGGCCGGCTTCGAGTCGCGGCCACTGGGCGATGGGGCGTCCGGCCGGCCACTCGGGCACGGGCGGCCAGGCGGGCGGGCCGCCGTCGGTCCGCGTGTTGGTGCACTCCTGCGGCCAGCCGACAGGTGAGTCCTCCCAGGACTCCTGGCGCCCGTACACGGTCAGGTCCATGAGCGCGTAGCTGTAGTCCATGGCCTCGACGCCGCGGCGTTTGGTCCAGTAGGTCTCGAAGACACGGTCGCCGTCCCGCAGGTAGCACACTAGGTGGAACAGGCCGATCTGGCGCCCGGTCAGGAGCGTGCCGAGGGAGTCCTGCGCGGAGTACCAGGGCATGTCCCAGCCCATGAAGTCGCGGTAGCGGATGCTCTCGTCGTAGGGTCCCTGGCACAAGACCGCGTAGGTGATGTCGCGGGAATGCAGGTAGGACAGCTCGCCGACCTGCGTGGTGTAGAACGTGCAGCCCTCGCACTGCTCGGCCGCCGGGTGCCCGTCCCACCACATGAAGTAGTAGGCGATGAGCTGTCGGCGCCCTTCGAACGCGTCGAGCAGGGTGACCGGCCCGTGCGGCCCGGTCAACGTAAGGCTGGCGTCTACCTCGACCATGGGCAGCCGCCGACGGGCCGCGGCGATCGCGTCGCCCTCGCGGGTGTGCGCCTTCTCCCGGATCCGTAGTTCGTCTAGTTCGGCCTGGAAGACGGCGCGGTCGACGACCGCGGGCCTGCCGGGGTTGGCTGATTCATTCGTCATGACGGTCTCCTCTTGTTTCCGCGTGCGCGGTTTCTGCGAGCCGTTTGATCAGGCCGAGGCGCCGGTCCCACTGGGCGGCGAGCTCGGCCATGGCCCGGGCGGCCTGGTCGAGGCGCCCGGCTTCTACCTGGTAGAGAACTTCCCGGCCCTGCTTACGCCGACTGATCAGCCCCGACCGTTCGAGCACGACCAGGTGCTTGGAGACGGCCTGGCGGGAGAACGGCACCCGTTCGGCCAGCCAGCTGGCGCTGACCTCGCCGTGGCTGACCAGGAGGTCGAGGACCTGGCGGCGAGACGGTTCGGCGATAGCCGACCACAGCTCGTCATCGGCCTGCGCTGGTATCTCCGCTGGCATCGCGGTTAGCGTTTCGCGAGCAGCGTGGCCAGGCGGTCCAGGAACTCGCCCCAGCCGCCCTGGTGCTCGTCGGCATAGCGCTGCTTCTCCGCGTCGGGCCAGGCCAGCAGCTCGTGGCCGCTTTCGACCACGCGTAGCCGGGTCCGTTCGGCATCTTCGGGCGTCAGCGTGAATTCGACGAGCATCGAGTTGCCGGCCACAGGTTCCTCCCCGCGGGGATGGTTCCAGCGGAACGAGAAGCGGGTGGGCGGGTCGACGACCTCCACCACGACCGGGCCGCCCTGGTCCCCGAACTCCATGTAGCCATGAGCGCCCGGTTCGACCACGAGGTCGACCCGGTGAGCGAACCACTGGCTTATCTGATCGGGCTCGGTGATGGTGTGCCACACCACCTCCACGGGCGCCTCGATCAGGATCTCCCGCTCGATCACGAGACCTGGCATCGGTATCTGCTCCTATCGTGTATCTGCAACCAATGGTTGCACATCAAGGGATGAAATGCAACCGATGGTTGCAGATGTGAAGCGGCGGCCGGTCGGGCTAGCTGTAGCTTTGACTCGATGGAACGGCCCGAGCAGGAACCCGCTAGGAGACGACGACATGGAGCACACCCGGCTCGGTGACACCGGGCTGAGGATCAGCCGGCTCGCGCTGGGCTGCATGAGCTACGGTGACCCCGCCACCGAAGGAGCCCACCGGTGGGCCCTGGCCGACGACGACGCACAGCCGTTCTTCCGGCAAGCTAGCGAGCTCGGCATCACCTTCTGGGACACCGCGAACGTCTACCAGGCCGGCACCTCGGAGGAGGTCACCGGCCGCGCCATCAGGCGCTATTCGCGCCGCGAGGACATCGTGCTGGCCACCAAGGTGTTCGGCACGATGCATGACGGCCCCGGCGGGTCAGGCCTGTCCCGCAAGGCAATCATGGAGCAGATCGACGCCTCCCTGACCCGGCTCGGCACCGACTACGTCGACCTATACCAGATCCACCGCTTCGACCCCGCCACTCCGGTCGCCGAGACCATGGAGGCCCTGCACGACATCGTCAAAGCCGGCAAGACCCGCTACCTCGGCGCGTCGTCGATGCACGCGTGGCAGTTCGCCAAGCTCCAGCACGCCGCCGACCTGGGCGGCTGGACCCGGTTCGTGTCCATGCAGAATCAGTACAACCTGCTGCGCCGCCAGGACGAGCCGGAGCTGATGGCCATGTGCGCCGACACCGGCGTCGGCCTGGTGCCCTACTCCCCCCAGGGCAAGGGCCGCCTGGCCCGCCCCTGGGGCGAGCAGTCCACCCGGTCCAGCGTCGACCACGTCGTGCAGGCCTTCGACTCGCCTCTGGATGAGCCCGTCGTCAAAGCGGTACAGGAACTCGCCGGCGCCCGCGGTGTCACCATGGCCCAGGTCGCGCTGGCCTGGGTGCTGCGCAACCCGGCCGTCTGCGCCCCGATCGTCGGCGCGACCAGACCACATCACCTGCCTGAAGCCGTCGCCGCGCTCGAGCTCAAACTGACCGATGACGAGGCCGCCGCCCTCGAAAAGCCCTACA
>WNGJ01036324.1_pt1 | contig 10361 bp, 16 predicted proteins | sample 5400611 | NCBI WGS metagenome assembly WNGJ01 (sample SAMN13153375, study PRJNA577476) | soil metagenome | isolation source: 40 cm soil or saprolite under Garry oak tree replicate 1 | place: USA:California | collected 2016-06-15
GTCCGCTAATTATGGCGGAGTTGATCTTGAAAATTTGATGGGATAGCCAAAAGAACCCATGATCATCTTACGACTGTGATAGGGTGAATGAGATCAACTTCAAAGGGGTAAATGATGGAAAGCTTTATTAATAGGCGACCTGTACGTAGTGAATGCCTACGTTGTGGTGAGATCGTCCTCTCAGGGATTGCAATGGGATTGTCGTACCGAGTAGATCCTATCCCGTTAACAATGGAAGGTGAAATAGTAGCTAGATTAGGGGATAGGTCCACGTGGAGCTATTTGTTTGGTCAAATGAAGCACCGGATCGAGCATGATGTTCGTAAAACTCCACGATCCATGGTAGTAGCAACCCATAAGTGTGGTTCGTCATTGATTGAATACTTTGACATGACTAGAATTCACCAGTTAAACATTCTCATGATACAAGCTTCACGTAGTAATGAGGAAGTTGATGATATGGTGCAACGTGCAACTTCAATCATTTGGGATGCATTGCACGGGAAAGTGATAGATATCCCAGATGATACAGTCAATTTACCCTTGTTTTGAGTCATAAATCTAGCCAGAATCTCCACCTCCTAAGCCCGTGGCCATTTGTGCTGCTGATGTGAACCATGAACGTAGTTACTCGGTTACTGTCCGTGACAAGACTACTCCCCGTGACGGCCCAGGTATGCGGCTACATAAGTCATTTAAGTGATACATTATTAGGAGATGTAAGATTAGATCGAGATGTACGGTGGGAAAGTAATCAGTCAACTACTCTCTGTCAAGATCAACAATTACTCTTCGTTACAGGGACTCGAACAACTTTTCGAATGCTCAGGTTACTGCTAAAAATCATGAAAAATCATGCATTTGATCTTGTTATAGGAGATAGAATGCGTGTAGGGAGTGATCATGAAACGTTGGATAGCTAAGGTTGAATGGGAAGATCCCATGATGGGTGCGCTGGGGCGCGGGTTAGGATATGAGAAACCATTACGTACACTCACTTGCGGGATCTGTTGTGCGATGGTTGATGTGAGGAACTTATCACGTCATCAACAGTGGCATACTGATTTATTGGAAGAATTTTACAAGGCCAGTGTTGGTCCAGATGCCATCTTGATTGATGAGCCGGAAACTGTTGTAGTGGATTAGGATATAAATGATAATATACGATTCTAACGGGATGCCTTGCATAGGAAGGACTAATCAAGCTATAGCTTGGATAATTGATTACTTACGAACGCATGACGGAAGCGCCGACTCGCAAGAGGTAAAAGGTACTTGTTTTAAAGAAGGGTATGCCTGGTCAACAATAGGTCTTGCTGCAAAGAAGATGCGTGGAATGGGGATATTAGATATTAAATTGTCCGGTTTTGCATCTATGAAGAAATCTACTTGGACTTTGATAGGGAAGGGTAAAGAGGGAGGAGATATCTTTCTTCCTCCACGCAAACAGCGCAAGGATCGTAAGGATCGTAAGGTAAGGGTGAAGAATCTTATGTCGTTCCACATTGAGGATACTGAAAAGTTTGGTTGAAACGTATGGATGAGATTCAAGTGGTGTATAGAAACCCTCCGCAAGAGTTGAGGTATTATAGCGAGTGTTCTGATAGTTATTACTATTTACGTGAATGTACCGTGTGTGGGTTTACCATATATCACCATTGGACTTGTGGACCAATAGTTACACAGCAACACATATGTCAAGGAAGTCTGGTAGTATGGCGATGAGAGAAAAGTATCGAATAGTAAAAGTGGATGGTCGTTGGACAGTGAAGACACCACGGTTTGGGTTTCACGTGGCGGATGATATAGTGTTTCCCAGTTGGAAATCAGCCCGTGATTGGATGGTTAACTCTGTTTACACGACAAGTCAACCGGCACAGATTGAACGGAGTATGTAATGATATCCCCAACTAAAATGTTTACAGACGTAGTGGACATCGTTAAACTGGTACTTGGTCCTCCTGTTGAGGATGCTCCCAATGGTGGATGGTGTGGTTACGTGGAGGTCAATCACGTAACTGGTGATATCACGGTGTATGTTTCCTCCGTCGTTGTGAGGGAAACGCAAACAATAATTCCTGGCGTAGAAGTTGATTACGACAGTCGTGGGCGGATAGTGCAAGTGAGAATCAAAGGTGATCGACCTTCTGTTGCGTGATAACAATGGAATCTATAGGTTGTAAATGTGGTGGCCAATTGTGGGACGTTGGTCGAGTGAATGTTTGTGTTTTATGTGGTACTGAGTATACCAAGACAGAGCTAAAGAAAGAAAAGAAAGAGTGGGTCATTCCTACCAATTCATCAATGACATGGGAACAAGTGCAAGCTGAAATGAAGAAAGCAGTACCGCATGGTCCGGATGAATCATGTACATGTGATGGTTGCACAGGGTGTACGGGGCATGTTATAGGTTGTACGTGTGATATTGACTGGGATAGGGCTATGGAATTACGGAGGGACTATTTTTAATGAGTAATGCTAGCCGTAAACAACGTGGTTCAGCGACACAGCAACTGGTGGCTGCTTCTCTACGTGGTTTGTTTCCTTATGCCACCGATGCTGGTGCTGGTAGACCAGGACAGGATGTACTCAACACTCCTGGGATATCTGTTGAAGTTAAGGCCAGGTCAGATTTTTCACCAGTAGCAACATTACGACAGGCAAAGAGTAATGCCAAGAATGATGATATTCCGGTAGCCGTTGTACGGATGAATGGTCAAGGACCGGCGAATATTGATGATTGGATAGCTTTCGTGTCTTTTGGCGATTTGAAACGGTTATTAAAGTGGATGGTTGATGATGTTGGTAGATGAAAATGGTTGTCCAATTGAAATGAATAGTACTGGTACATCTTCTGCTCATTGTCCTGAGAAGCCATGCAAGTTTTGCAATACTGAGATGTCTTCACTGGGGAAAGATTTACGATATGACTGTGAGACATCATGGGACTGGTGTCAGCAAATGGACACCTGTGCTGCTACGATCGATTGGGAATTAATATATCAAGGGGATTAGATATGGTTACGACAGTTGAGATGAAGCAAATCAAGGATTTTCATCGTCTCATACGTAATGCAGTGCGTGAATTAGTAGATGAAATCATTGTAGAGGTACTTTTGGATGATGGAACACGAGTAAAACATAAGTGTCCATCGTTATTGGATCAATTGGAAGAATGTATTACTAATAAAAAGGATGATCCTAGTAGTGGTTCCGGTCGTCGTCGAGTGATACTGATATGTGTGGAAGCGTTTGATTTGAGAAATTTAATTAAGAAAGAATTCATCGAGTTTGGTGGGATACGGTCAGTGAGTTCTCATGTTGCAATGTGGACAGATGTAGAGGCTCTTATGCGTGTGTATGATAGATTAGTGTACGTAGCAGATGTAATCAGAGCTATTATTGATCCACCACGGAGATATCACATTGCAGCGGCTTGTCCAGCATGTGATAGTCGAATGGCAATACGACGAGATAGTGCGGGTGATTTGATACAGGTTCCGGCCTTAACGGTGAACGGTGTGGACGGTTGCGTTTGCCTCGCGTGTGGGGCCACATGGCCGCCAGGGCAACTGGAACACCTTGCCCTAGTTCTTGGCTGCGAGCCTCTCGGGCCAGCGGAAAGTGTGATAGTGTGATCACGTCCGGCCAGAGGCAACCCTAAAGCCGGACGACCAAGATCAACACTTAAGGCCGTTTTGCCTGGTTAAACCGGGTGAGGCGGTCATTTTGGTATGGTTGAATTATGTCCATGTCTGATTTGACACTGTTAGATAAGTATGCTACCAGTGGTGTGTTTGCACCGGGTTATCCTACCGATGATAGGACCTTTTTTTCACCGGTAGATGATGTACATGGTGCCTTGATGGATCTATTGAGTAGTGCAAGTGAATCGTTAATCATAGCAATGTATGGTTTCGATGATGACAGTTTGAATAGCGTGATCGAATCGAAGTTGGCTAACCCTAGCGTGATGGTTCAATTGACGTTGGATTCGTCTCAGGCTAGTGGTACACATGAGAAGGCATTGCTTGCTACGGCTAATTATCCGGCCAGTAGCATCGCGGTTGGTCGCAGTGAGAAGGGTGCTATTATGCACCTTAAGGTGATAATTATCGATGGTATGGATCTTGTCACCGGTAGTACAAATCTATCTACTGGTGGCGAATCGTTGCAAGATAATGAGTTGACTGTGCGACGCAATCCTTTCATAGCGGCAAGGTATCGTGCAAGGGTTGACATGATCCATAATCATATGTTAACGAGGAAATAGAATGCCACGGCTTAGGTTGACCACGGGACAACGTGGTTATGGTCCAGAGCATCAAAAGTTACGTAAGCGGTTACTTCCATATGCCTACGGTACGCCATGCCCACGATGCGGTAAGACGATGGAAGTGGGGCAACAATTGCATCTAGGGCATTCTGATGACCGGAGATCTTACACCGGTATGGAACATGCCGAATGCAACCTTAAGGCTGCTGTTGATATGCGTCGTAATGCTGGGAAACCACGTGTGCATGTGGATACTAAAGTGCAGGCTACCAGGAAGACTTTGCGAGTCAATGTGGATGACTTGTGATGGAAAATGTTTCCGTGGGGAAGCGACACTATTATCACGCTAGGGGTGACCATCAATACTGTCATCCTGATCGTTGTATTGCACTAGGCGGACGGGGAAGGAGAGATGCTCCACCCGTTCCTATGACTAGGCGCGTTGATCCTACGAAAATTAAGGTGCCTAAGGTTCCGGATATGCCACTGATAACTACTAATAAGCCGACAGTGGTCAACGGTAAGGTTTCCGTGCGTGAAAAGTACGGATTAGGTGATCACGGAGTTGTTTTTTACCGTGAAATGATGAAGATGCATGATTGGGACGCTCCCTGTAAACGTATGCTTATTGAATCGTGCAGGATTCTTGATAGGCTTGAATACTTGCATGTAGAATTAATGAAAGCAGATTGGGAGGAAAGGTTTCCGGGTAGGGCTCTTGTGATTGCGAAAGATTTAGCAGTTGCATTTCGGAACCTTGTCGTGGAGTTATATAAACAACGTGACATGAATCAGGATGAGATAAGGCCGGTTCAGGTTAACGACGTGGCTGCATTGCAGAGAAAATTCAAGGTTGTGGAGTAAATGTCGTTTACTTTCGTGGATAATTCTAAGCCACGGGTTAGCTGTTTATGATTGCATGGCCGTTGATCCTGTTACTAAGAAGTGGATATGTTCCGAGTACGCGGAGATTGCGCCTAGGCAGAATGGTAAGGGTATTATTCCGGAAGTGCGAGTTTTAGCTGGGCTCTTTCTTTTCGGTGAAGAATACATCACGTGGTCGGCTCACCAGTATAAAACTGCGACTAAAGCGTTCATCAGACTGCGTAAATTGCTGAAGGCTTTAGAAGAACGTGGCAAGATCCCCCGTGGTGAGGTAAGGATCACCTCTGGCCGTGGTGATGAAATGATTGAGTATCGTAAAACTGGTCAGGTAGTGGAATTCATTGCTCGAACCGCGAAATCTGGTCGTGGATTCACCGGTGACTTGTCTATTATTGATGAGACATTTGGCTACACTTCTGCTGAACAATCCGCGATTATGCCTACCTTGTCGGCCCGGCCGAATTCGCAAATTATCTACACGTCTACTCCACCCTTAGATGGAGAAACTGGGGACGTGTTGTTTGATTTACAAACACGAGCGTTGATGGGTACCGATCCGGGATTAGGCTACCGTGATTGGGGTGCTCCCGGGACCTTAGACGATGTTTTTGGTGGAAATTCAAAGTTTAAGATTGATCTTGATGATGAGGGATTGTGGCGGCGTACTAATCCCGCTTATGGTATTCGTGTTGGCTATGATGCTATCGCTCGTGAACGTCGGGCTATGACTGAGATAGATTTTACCCGTGAACGACTCGGCGTGTGGCCGAAGCAAATGGTTGGCGGGGGAGCGATAGATCTTGATAAGTGGAATGGTATCGCCGATCCCAACTCAATACGAACTGGTGAATGTGCGATAGGGATAGACATCGCACCGGATAGGGCATGCTTTGCAATCGGACTCTATGGTGCTGGTATCACCATAGGTAATGATCAAGTTATTGGTCACATGCAACTGGTTGATTATGACTATGGAACCAAGGGACTTATTGACCGGTTGGTTGAATTGAACACTGTTCTCAAACCTGTAACCATTGCAATGGGTAAGGGCACGTTTGCAGGGCTTGAAACTGAACTTAAGATGGCCATGTTGACAGTTCCGGAAGATTCTGAACATCCTAAACGTGGTGATCTGTTGATCATGAATGGGTTGGATCTGGCGGCATCATGTGGTCATATGCTGGATGCCGTACGTGATGGGACCATGCGTGTCAAACCAGATCCCAAGTCACCAGAGATACTAGATCTCGCGGTGAAGGGTGCTCAATTACGGCAGACGGAAAACACGGTTAGTTGGTCACGTAAGGAAGGTGCGGCTGACATAACACCGTTGCAAGCGGTAACGAATGCTCGGTATGGATACGTTAGCCGCATTAAGGCAATTGTAGAGGAAAAACCGGCCTTTTTTGGATCTTGGAGATAGGGAGCGTGGGAATGTGGCCTTAAGGGGCGCTCTATCCAAGGTCGATGGTAGGCGGTGTATGTCATGGCCGATCTAGTTGATCAGTATGGAAAGGAACTGGTCAAGGTAACGGATAAGCGTGGACTGTCTGCTGAAGAACGTTCGACCATTGACACGTGGATCTCCAATTATCTACTTCCGGCAAATCAGTTCATTTATAACGGATATACTTATGGGTTTGGTTCTGGTATATCCACGGCACCCGCTGGAATAGGACCCAATCTTACTTATGGTGCACCGGGGGCTAAAGCGCAGAATATTTCTGCTACTTTACCCAGTTACTCAAAGGTGTTGAAACAATCGCCTCCTGCCTTCGCGGCACAAATGGTCCGAGCAATGGTATTGTCGCAAGCTCGGTTTACCTTCAGAAACAGGCGAGGTTCTTTAACACCGAGAAGAACATTTGGTACACCAGAATTAGCACTGCTGGAGACTCCATGGCCGAATGCATCTACTAGTGATTTGATATCACGAATGGAATGGCACGCCGGTCTCGCTGGCAATGCCTATGTAGTTAATCAGGGTGTAAGACTTCGTATACTACGGCCAGATTGGACAGTATGTATCTATGGATCTGAATTAGATCCTGAAGATCCTACACTTGCCACCGATGCTATTCTTTTGGGATATATTTATTGCAATGGTGGGTTTAACCGGCCAAAAGTTGTAGCTGAACCCTTTTCAGTCGATTCAGTGGCGCACTGGACACCGATTCCAGATCCGGAAATGGCAAGTTTGGGAATGTCGTGGATAACACCAGCCATTCGTGAACTACAAGCTGATCAGAGTGCAACTGAACACAAGTTGAAATACTTCCTTAACGGGGCACCAGCCGCCTTAGACGCTAAGATTCTTACGCCTAGAGGCTGGTCAACGATGGGTGACATGTTTATTGGTGAAACTGTCATTGGTTCAGATGGTAAAGGTCATCAAGTAAGAGGCGTCTATCCACAAGGTGAACAGGACATTTATAGGGTAACATTTACAAATGGTGCCAGTACTGAATGTACGCGTGATCACATTTGGACCGTTGCTAATTATGCCGATCGTCGGCGTGGTGTAACACGTGACATGGCTCTTGCAGAGATAATAGATGGTGGAGTCTGTTACAATAGTGGCCCTGCTAAGTGGTCTGTTCCATTTGTTTCACCAGTAGAATTTGAATCTAAAGGTAAGTTGACGGTTGATCCATATCTACTAGGTTCCCTGCTTGGTGATGGATGTTTCCGCAATAATGTTGTGAGTATTTCTTGTCATGTTGATGATGTTCATGAGCAGGAATACTATTTTAAGTCTGTTTTACCAACTGGTGTTGGTATTACAAGACGGGATCGTGGGAATTGGTCCGAATTATACTTTGGTTCTTCTCATTCGACGTCTAATTTATTAAGGGTGATGTTAAGAAAGCTTGGATTACTGGGCGTTAGTGGCCATGACAAGTTCATCCCTGAACGGTACATGTTCGCCTCTATCAATGATCGTGTTGCCTTGTTGCAAGGATTGATAGATACAGATGGTAGCGTTGAAAAAAAGCAACCTAATTGTGTAAGGTTTACTAATACTAGTGAGCAACTTTGTCAACAATTAGTGGATCTTGTCAGAGGTCTTGGCGGTAGTGCTTCTATGATGTCTATGAATCTTAAGGGAAAGAAGAGTTACCGTGATAACCACTTACCACAGTGGAGAGTGACAATTGGCAAGTTGCCAGAGTGGATTATTCCGTGCCGTTTAGCGCGTAAGGTTAGCTCTTATAGCGCTGATGTCAAGGGTGGTCAGTATCACTACATTCGACGGGTGGAGTATGTAGGTCGAAAACAGGCACAGTGTATCAGTGTTGAATCATCTGATAATCTCTACGTGACCGATGATTATATTCTGACTCATAACACGCCTAATCTTGTAGTCAAGGGTATACCTGCTCCTGATAAAGCTACGTTTGATATGTTCGTTGATATGATGGAAGAACGTCACTCAGGGCTTGCTAACGCTTATCGAACGTTGTACTTGACCAGTGGTGCAGATGCTACTGTAGTAGGTAGTAACCTAGAGCAGATTAGTTTTGCCGAGACGCAAGGTGCCTCAGAAACTAGAATTACGGCGCTCAGTAGAGTACCTGCAATTATGATAGGTCTTAGTGAAGGTCTTAGGGGTGCCGCTCTGAATGCTGGTAACTTTGGTCAAGTGCGCCGGATGTTTGCTGATACGTGGATCTATCCACAATTGGAATCATTGAGTAGTTGTCTTGCTAGTATCATTAATGTTCCTGGTGATGCTGAATTGTGGTACGATGTTCAAGATATGCCAGTTTTAAGAGAAGATACTATTGATCAGGCTACGATCACACAAATACAGGCTCAAACCATTGGCGCTCTTGTGAAGGATGGATTTACGCCAGAATCATCGGTCGCATCTGTACTTGCTAATGATATGACTAAGCTTGTTCCTATTCCTGGATGGATTTCAGTTCAGTTGCAACAAATGAGTGGTGCACCGATGGTGCCGGAGATAACTGGTGGGAAATCTGTACCTGCAAATGGTGTGAAACCGAAACCATCACCACCAGCACCTAATAACGGGGTGACTCCGTAATGGCCGTATCTGATAAACCGTGGTCGCAGTTTTCACAAGCGGATTATACTCCGCAACAGTGGGCTAAGGCATGTTTGATTGATACTGGTGTTGGTGCCGCGGATTCTAAGGCGAGATACAAGTTGCCAGTGTTAGAGCCTAGTGGTGCTTTGAATCGTGCCGGTTGTCATGCTGCCGCTGGTCGTATTCACAGTGTGACAGGCGTTTCAGCGGATTTGAAAAAGGCGGCCGCTAAGAAACTGGTTGGATTATATAAATCGCAATTAAAGGAAGATCCCCCATCGGGATTGTTATCTATGGCAGGGATGTCGATGAATTCCGCAAAGATGGAAAAATATGCTACGCGGGAGGTCACCGTTCCATTCGACGTAGCAGAGAATGATGGACTTAACTTCTCGGGTTACGCGGCCGTTTTTAATTCTCCTACGGTGGTGCATGATTGGCTTGGTGATTTCACTGAGACGATTAAACCGGGCGCGTTTACCCGGACCCTGAGTGAAAAAACGCCTGTTCTCATGTTCAACCACGGGCGACACCCGTTGATTGGTGATATGCCTCTTGGTACTATTACCGATGCGCGTGAGGATATGAAGGGCTTATTTGTAGAGGCACGGTTGACTGATAACTGGTTGATTAGGCCAGTCCGAGATGCGGTGGATGCTCGTGCTATTACTGGCATGTCATTCCGGTTTAGTGTTCCTGAAGGTGGGGACAAATGGAATGATGACGAAAGTGAACGGGAATTGTTGGATATAAATGTGCCGGAACTGGGGCCGGTTGTTTTCCCCCAATATGAGCCGACTACGGCCAGTGTGCGATCGATACTAGAACACATTGAGCCGAAAGATGATGAACTTCTGGACTTGTGTCCAGATTGTAAGGCCAGGCGATTGAGTGCGCGGAGCACCGATGGTGGCAGGGTTAAGGTCATTGGTAAGGAAACGTTAGAACGTAGTAGGCAATTCCAATTACGACGGAAGGTACTATGATGGGCGAGAAAAAGCCCGAGGAAAGGGAGAATTTCTTACCACAGACCGTAGAGGACCTGAAGGGTAAGACTCCCGATGAATTGCGGAAGATCGTAGATGTTCTCGATGCGCATTTAAAGTCTCTTCACCAGGATGATGTTACTGGTGAGCTTAGGGATAT
>WNGJ01009493.1_pt1 | contig 10359 bp, 12 predicted proteins | sample 5400611 | NCBI WGS metagenome assembly WNGJ01 (sample SAMN13153375, study PRJNA577476) | soil metagenome | isolation source: 40 cm soil or saprolite under Garry oak tree replicate 1 | place: USA:California | collected 2016-06-15
CCGCCGCGATGATGAGCAAGGAACCGATTGCGCTGCAACTGCGCTTCCTGCAAACGATGCGCGAAATTTCCAGCGAACATAACACCACGACGTTTTTCCCCCTTCCGATCGACCTCTTGACGGCATTGATCAAAAAGAGCGAACCGCCCAAGGAGTGAACCTCATGCCGCCACTCTGACTGGCATCTCGTCGTAAGTTTTGCCGCGGAGCAAGCGGCCGGTCAGGTCTTTGCGGACTCCGCCCCACTGTTTAAAGAAAAATGGGACGTTTTGCTTGCGACAAACCCGAAAGATTTCTCGAACCCATTCGATATTCATCGGTCGGGCGCCCCATCCAGATTCGCCGCCGACAATTACCCAGTGAATATCAGCTAGATCGATTCCCGCGAGCGAACCGATCAGCGGCTCGCAGGAAAGAAAGCGGATAGCGGCCGGGACTTTCCTCAGATCATCGACGCGCGACAAGACGCGTGAATCCTCAACGCTAACCCCCATCCAGACGTTCCTAGGCCAGTCGAGATCACGCGCCAGCTTTCGGAGCCGTGCGCTGCGTTTTGTGAGAATTTGAAATGTATGCTGAGAGCATACACGCATCGTGGCAAACACGCGCTGAATGAACTCAAAGGGCACTTGTTCATGAAACAAATCGCTCATCGAGTTCACAAAAATTAATCGCGGCTCACGCCACCGCTTTGGTAGATCGATCAGATCTTCATGAAGCGTGACCTTAAACCCATTTCGATACCGAGGATTGCCCATCGCATGTAGCCGAAATGCGAGTCGCTCTGCGTAACAATTCTTGCATCCTGCGCTGACCTTCGTGCAGCCGGTGACGGGATTCCACGTCGCTTCAGTCCATTCGATGTGAGACTTTGCGGCCATTTCAGCTGCGTGTTTCCGGGAATGTAATCACGACATCGTCAGCGAACGTACCTTTGCGCCGTTTCTTTCCGGGCTTATCAGCGGTTATGATCGTGGCGTCCTCAAGAGTTTTCAGGACCTGTTTGTAATTGCTGTCCGTATACGGCTTGCCGACACTGTGGCTTTCATAAAGCAGTTTGAACGTCATTTGCTTCCCGCTGCAATCGTTCAACAACATCGCTTTGAGGTCGTCAAGCGGGCGTGACATTTCAAAGAGCAGAGGGTACTTCCTGTCCGCAGGACTGTATTCAAATGTAGCCACGCCTTGTTCCTGCTTGGAGCTTTCGCTTGCCATTATGCCTTTCATAATGTGATACCCGAGGAAATGTTTGCTCACGAAAATCAGGTGGTGACTCGTGCGCGTACCATGATCATCTTTGAAGCGAAACGGCAGCACGTATCTGTCGTTTGTTGGATTTAAAGCTTTACACAATTCTTCAACGATCATTAATTCGCGGTCGGTCGTCGATAGTGTTTCAAGCTTCAATCGAAGTGCATCCGCTCGCTCTTTTCCGAACAGCGCGTTCATGTGCTCCTCCACAAGCGCATTGCTCAGTCCCATATTGATACGGTTGTAATTGAAGAAAAAAATGCACTCGCAGCCCTAATCTTTAACAACAGCATTCACCAGTTGAAGCGACAGCCCCTTGTAGCCCCAGGGGTCCACGAAAAAGAGTGTCGGGATAAGGCGCAATTCCTGGAACATTTTCACGATTTTGGTGCCGACGTCTTCGTTCATCACGTCGGGTTTGTGTTTGAGCTTCTCCACGCCCGGTAGATCTTTAATTGCTTGCTCCAATGATCGCGAATTGTCCTCATCTTTGTCGTTGAAGAGCGTCACCAGCATTTTGCACATGTCGGGATCGCCTATCGCGTGCTTCAAAACCAACAGCGGCGTAGACTGCGTGCCGTCCTTGTAACGCCCCGGACCAGCAAACAAATCGATGTACGCAATTTTCTTGGTCGTGGATCTGACCCGCGACATGATGACTTTCGCCCAAGCCCAAAAGTACTTTGATACGATCGCAGACTTCACAAGCGACTGTTCTTTTGTCTCTTCGAAGAAGCCGCTCATCATATCGACGCTGAAATTTTGGCCTCCGCGCATCGTGGGCCTGATCGCTTTTCACACTGGATAAAGTCGAGCCCCTTTTTCTGCTGGCTGATCAGCATTCCACATCATCGCGCACCGCGCGCGTGAGGCAAGTTCAAATGAACAGATACCGTCGGGGCGACGACCGCGACCGCTGCCTGACTAGACACTTCTCCACGATCTTGACGATTTGCTGGCGAAAGAGTTTGGCGCCGCCGGAGGCAGGATGGCGGACGCGGTGCATGTCGGCATTCAGTTCCTTCAGTTGTGAAGCGGCCACGTTGCCCAGCGCGATAGTTTCATCGCATGGAAACAGATCGAGGAAAGCCTTCAATACTGGTAAACCTGCAGAGCGCTCGGATTTCGTTGGTGTCCGATTGCTCAACATGCCCCGGCGCGAATCAAATGAATGCCACGGGAACGCATTCCAGAGGACGAATTGCTCCGGCGACAACCCAAGCTTCAGCAACGTGCTCCAGACAATAGTTGCCGTCGGCTCCGAAAAACCATCCCGGCATTCCTTAGGGTTGCTTGTGCGCCGCGGAGTGATTCCCAAAACAATGCGTTCCGGCGCAATGCCAGTTTTTCGTCCAAGCAAAAGCCGTTCGGATGTCATCGGGATTCCGCTGAAATGACCACCGCGGTAACCAAGCGCTTCCCCGATGATCGCAAGACGCGCCTTTCCCAAGCGATCGCAAAGATATGCGCGCAACTGTTCTCCCCGAATGCGCGGGGCCTTTAGGCCAATATCGTTTTCCTCATCAACCTGCCACCACGGATTGAAGACGGCGCCAGAGGGAGATTTTTTCAACAGCCCCAGAAAGTTTTCAATTGAATCCCCAGACATAACTTTGGCTTACGTTAGAGGCCCTTGTAGGGCAAGCGCACCCGCTTGCTGAATTCACGCGCGGATGGCAGGCGGAGCGCCTGCCCTACAACTCCTGAAATTCGATCGCGAGCATGAGCACGAATGACAATCCCCAAACCAAAACCTTGCGTTTGTTTCTGTGCGGCGATGTGATGACAGGGCGCGGCATCGATCAGGCGCTGCCGCATCCGGTGGATCCGGTTTTGTACGAACCGTACGTGCGCGACGCGGGTGAATATGTCGAACTTGCCGAAAAAGCGCACGGCGCGTTTCAGCGACCGGTGACCTTCGATTACATCTGGGGCGAGACGGTTCAAGAACTCGATCGCGCCGACGTCGATCTCAGGATTATCAATCTGGAGACCGCGATCACGTCCGCGGAGACGCAATGGCCTGGCAAAGGAATTCACTACCGGATGCATCCGCTGAACATCGGTTGTCTCTCCGCCGCGCGCATTAACGGTTGCGCTTTAGCGAACAATCACGTTTTGGATTGGGGATACGAAGGCTTGTTCGAGACGTTGCGGAGCCTGGATGCGGCGGGCGTGGCCCATGCGGGCGCGGGGCGCAATGCGGAAGAGGCAGCAGCTCCCGCCGTGCTCAATGTTCCGGGCAAAGGTCGAGTGCTTCTCTTCTCGTTTGGATCGACAAGCAGCGGGATTCCGCGGGAGTGGAATGCCAGCGCCTTGCGCCCGGGCGTGAATTTGCTCGAGGACCTTTCAGAAGCGACTGCAGCGCGAATTTCGGAGCAGATGCGGCAATTTAAACGGCCGAGCGACTTGCTTGTCGCGTCAATTCACTGGGGCGGCAATTGGGGCTACGAAATTCCGCGCGAACAAATCGCGTTTGCCCATCGCCTGATTGATGAAGGCGTCGCCGTCGTGCATGGCCACTCGTCCCATCACGTGAAGGCGATCGAAGTTTTCAAGGGCCGCCTCATCCTGTATGGCTGCGGAGATTTTCTCACCGACTACGAAGGAATCAGCGGTTACGAAGCATTCCACGGCGATCTGGCCCTGATGTACTTGGTCGAACTGCATGCGCGAAGTGGCGATCTGGTGTCGGCACGACTGGTTCCGATGCGGATGCGGCGTTTCCGACTCGAACGCGCGTCGGCGGCCGATGCCGATTTGCTATGCGATCTTCTGAACCGGCTAGGCACGCCATTCGGAACAAAAGTCCAGTTGGCGGAGGAGAACAGCATTAGGCTGAAATGTCCCACCATCGGCTGAAAATATGAGGCCTGGAAATTCTTCATCTCCGCAAATGAAACTTAGATTCCTCGGGACACGCGGCGAGATCGAACCGCGGACGCGTCGGCATCGCATGCACAGCTCGCTGCTCGTCTCGTATCGCAGGGCCAACGTGATGATTGATTGCGGCCTTGATTGGCTCGGAAAATTCGAACGTTTGCGTCCCAGCACGATCGTACTGACGCATGCGCATCCGGATCATGCTTGGGGTTTGAAAAACGGTGCCCCTTGCCCGGTGCATGCCCCGAAGAAGACGTGGCTAAGTTTAAAAAACTGCCAGGTCGAAGATCGGCATCTGATAAACGAGCGCGTGCCCACGAAAATTTGCGGTATCAGATTCGAAGCCTTCGCGGTAGAGCACTCGCTCCTGGCTCCGGCCGTGGGATACCGCGTCAGCGCGGGCCGAGCGTGCATTTTCTACGCGCCGGACCTGATCTTCATTCATGATCGGGCAGCGGCATTGAAAAACGCGCAGATTTACATCGGCGACGGGGCGACGCTTGCGCGCTCGTTCGTCCGCAAGCGAGGCGATAAACTCATTGGACACGCGACAGTCCGCACGCAACTCGGCTGGTGCGCGAAAGAGGGCGTGTCGCGAGCCATCATCACGCACTGCGGGTCGGAGATTGTGACCGGCGACGAGCGCAATCTTGCCGCGCGGCTCCGCGCGATGGGCGCCGAGCGCGGCGTCGAAATACGTATCGCGCACGACGGGATGGAGCTGGTTCTGTGATAAAACAAATCCGATGCGAGAACTGCCATGATTTATTATAATTCGACGGAGGTCATACGGCTCGAACAGATAGTTCTGACGAAAACCTTTATATGAAGTCGTTTACCGGTTGGTTAATTGCACTGATCTTTTTGTCACTCACAGCGAGCACCGCGCGGGCGCAGGCGCCGGAAGAAAAATTGTCGGCCCCGTTGAAGGCGATCGCCGTGCTTCACCCCACAGAGGGCAACAAGGTCAGCGGCACCGTCACGTTCACTGAAGTCGCCGACGGCGTTCAGGTGCACGCAGAAATCACCGGCCTTATCTCGGGCAACCATGGGTTTCATGTCCATGAATTCGGCGATTGCACGTCAATGGATGGCAGTTCTGCCGGCGCTCACTTTAATCCGACGAACCAACCGCATGCAGGCCCCGATGCTGATGCCCGGCATGTTGGCGACATGGGCAACATCGAGGCAGACGCTTCCGGCACGGCAAAACTGGACTATCTCGATCACAGCATGTCGCTGAGCAATGACGATCGGTCAATCATTGGCCGATCCGTGGTGGTTCATGCGAAAGCGGATGATCTCAAATCACAGCCAGCCGGCGATTCGGGAGCCCGTGTTGCCTGCGGCGTGATCGGGCGGGCGAAAGGCCAATAGCGCCGCCGATTCAACTGAGAAGCAAGCCAGTTGTCTCGTAGCGCGGATCCGGAACGGTCGCGACCATCCGATTTTATTTTTGCAAAGAAACGTTCTTATCGAGGTATCGGGTGAGCCATTTACGAGAACAGTGTGCCAATTTTCTGGAGCACACGTCTCGGCCACCCCCTTGGTAATAGGTTGAATTAAAATTGGCGACGCGCGGACCTTTGAACTTTCGCTTACCCGCCACGGACACGCTCGCCAATTACACGAGCGGCGATTAATTTTTGCAGGATTTGGATTTTGGCCCCAATGCAAAAACCCAAGATAGATGACAAGTTAACGTTGCTGACCGACTTCGGTGAGACGGAAGCGATTTGTGCGGAGGTCCTCGATAATCCTGGTAGTATCGGCGGCGTCCTGCTTAAAGTGATGGCGCGGGGCCCATTTGAGGAGGGCCAGCAATGCTGGATCGTCGATCGCGACGGTTCAAAAATTGGCGCGACGGTCGAGAACGTTTTCAAACAGACCATCGACAGCGAAGTAACGCTTTCTACCGTGCTCCCAGCTTAATCGTCGCACACTATTTCTATGATCCTCTAAAGTGAGAGCACGGTTAGGGGATGTCAGACGCTCACAGACAACCGCCGCAACTTCGCGCAACGTTTCCAAAGTGACCAAAAATGAAACCGAAAGCGAGTAAGGGCGAACGCAGTTTTCCGTTTCTCCAAATCAATGAACGCGAACCGAAGCCGCGGAAACGTGGTCTAACTGAAATTCGCGGACCTTATTACTCCGTGGTCGGCCGCCGTTATCTTAAAGACCTGTTCGAAATGATGGATAACTATGTCGATTCACTGAAATTTGCTGGCGGCTCGTTCACTCTCATGACCAAAAAAGCTGTGAAAGAGATTATCGATCTTTGTCACAAGCATGACGTGCTCGTTTCCACAGGTGGCTTCATCGAGCGCGTGCTTGCTCAAGGCAACGATGCCGTCCGCCAATACGTCACCGAATGCAAAAAGCTCGGATTCGATATTGTAGAAATCTCAGCCGGCTTTGTCTCGCTTCCGACTGACGATTGGCTGCGTCTAATTGATTTGGTGCGCAGATCAGGAATGAAAGCGAAGCCCGAAGTTGGTATTCAGTTTGGAGCCGGGGGCGCGACCGCTGCCGCCGAGCTGGAGACCGAAGGAACGCGGGATCCGAATTGGGCTGTCGCGCAGGCGAAGCGATTCCTCGATGCCGGCGCTGAGATCATCATGATCGAGAGCGAAGGCATTACCGAAAATGTCAACTCGTGGCGGACCGATGTGCCCGCGCGCTTCATAGACGAGATCGGAATGGAAAAACTGATGTTCGAAGCCGCCGATCCCGACGTGTTCGCATGGTACATCAAAAACTACGGCGCGGACGTGAATTTGTTTGTCGATCATAGCCAGATCGTTCAGTTGGAATGCTTACGCGCCGGTATTTGGGGGACAACGAGCTTGTGGGGGCGCGTTGTGACTTACAAAGAGGCGCGGAAATAAGCGGATGTCATCCCGAGCGAAGTCGAAGGATCTCGCCCATGCTTATGGAACGCACGCAATTGCATGTGTGTCTCAAGCTTCGATTGTGAGGTTGCTCGTGCCGCTCGGAATGACAAAATTAGTGAGGACCAGCGCTGCCTGCCGCATGAAGCAAGAACCAATCGCTCGCCAGTTTTGCGACCTGCTCCAGCGCGCCTGGTTCTTCAAAGAGATGGGTCGCACCGGGAATGATCTCCAGCTTTACTTCGCAGCCCATCTGATCACGAGCCTGTTCGTTTAGCTCGATGACAATGTCGTCCCGGCCGCCAACGATGAGCAGCGTCGGCGCCTGCACCTTGGGTAGCGCTGCGCCTGCCAAATCGGGACGGCCGCCGCGCGAAACGACTGCGTCAACATCGTCCGGCAACTGCGCCGCTGCGACTAGCGCGGCGCCTCCGCCGGTGCTTGAACCGAAATAACCGATCCGCAAATCGCGTGTTTGCTCTTGTTCCTTTGCCCACTTTGTCGCGTGAACAAGACGCTTAGCTAGCAAATCGATATCGAAGCGAAGCTCCGCTGTGCGCGTGTCGATCAATTCCTCCTCGGGCGTTAGCAGGTCGAAAAGCAGCGTAGCCAATCCGGTGTCGTTTAGTGTGCGTGCAACGAATTGATTGCGCGGACTGTGCCGGCTGCTTCCGCTGCCGTGAGCGAAAAGAACCAGCGCGGTGGCATTCACGGGAATATTCAAATTGCCAGCGAGAGTGGCGCGGCCAGCGGGAATATGAACTTCATTCATTGTTACAGATGATCAGCAAGCGACCCTTGCAGGTCCGAGCGTGGGGGGTTGTCTGTTGCGGCGCGCCCGGCGGTCGCGCCCTACCACATCGTGTTCGAAGTTTGCTCTCAAACTTGGAATGGATAGGTCTCGGGCAATTCGCCCTCGTCCCAAATGCTTGTGCGTTCCAGCGGTTCCACGGCATGCGTTTCGTCAATGTGGATGACCGCGTCGAATTGTTTGGATAAACGCGCCTGAAAATAATGGCTCAAGCGCTCCGTTTCTGGACGGTAAATGACGCCAATGGCGCGCTCGAGCCGTGGCTCACGCAAGACGTCGATCTTCTCATCCGCATCGCGCAAGTTTATCCAAAAGCGCGGCAAACCAGTTTCGTGGAACAATTTTTCGTAGCTTCCTTGCAGCGCAGGACGAACTCGTTTGCGCTCGGCCCGCGCACCCCAGTCCGACGCTGCGGTCACAGTCCCATGATCAGTGCTGAAACCGATAAGCACTGCTTCGCTCCCAAAACGTTCCCGCACGAGCTGTCCGACATTCAGTTCGCCGTGCTGGCTCATCTCGGTCGCACGCGCATCGCCCAGGTGTGAGTTATGCGCCCAAACAATCGCCTTTGGTTGCCGGCTGCCATCAAGATGCGCAACAAGGGCGTCGATCGTCTCAACCATGTGCTGATCGCGCAAATTCCATGATGAAGCGCGGCCGCGAAACATCGAGCGGTAATACTTCTCTGCATTTTTCACCAGCCGCGCATTTTGCTCCGCAAAAAAAAGTTCCTCAGCGGCAACTTCTCTGTCGCGACTCAGGAATTCAGTGCCCTTGCGTTGCAGCTCAACCAACTGCTCGACGACTTCGTCTTCGCACGATTCAATCGCGCCGACGGTCGCGGCGTAGCCGTATTCCTGTGGTTCGCGGCTGAAATGATCGAAGCACGAGTAGCGGCCCCGCGCGCGCTTCGCCGCATCGGGATCGACTTTTTCGAGGTAAGCGAGGACCGCATCAATCGAAGCGTGCAGGCTGTAAAGATCCATGCCGTAAAAACCGGTCGGCGCTCTTTTTGAATTGACATGTTGGTTAAAATCGCGCAGCCATTCTATGAATTCGACCATAACGGTGTTACGCCACATCCAAGTGGGGAACCGGCGAAATCCCAAAAGCGCTTCGTTTGGATCCGTGTCGTCACTCGCCCCGCGCACGTAGCGGTGGACACGAGACGAATCTGGCCAATCCGCCTCAATCGCGATCACAGTAAAGCCTTTTTCACCGATAAGCCGTTTGGTGATTGCCGCGCGCTCGGCATAAAATTCGTGCGTGCCGTGTGATGCTTCGCCCAACAACACGATCCGCGCGTCGCCGATCAGGTCCAACAACGCCTCGTAATCGTCCGAGCTGCCGGTAAGCGGTTGGGCGATCCCTCGGACAATTTCGACGTTGTTCATTGTCGATCTTCCGCGGCGCGGGCCAGCAAATCGCGCACTTCTTCGTCGCTCGTTTGCGAGAAGTCTTCGTAATATTGACCAACCGCCTGAAAAAATTCAGGTGCGGTCGCGCAGATGGTCTCATCCGCTTCGTCCTCGAATTCGCGGCAAGTGTCCGGAGGGCCAACCGGCACTGCAACGACAATCTTCGCAACACCACGCTGGCGCAATGCTTTGACCGCCGCACGCATGGTCGCACCCGTGGCAAGCCCATCATCCACCAAAATGACCACACGGTCGCGTAACTCGGGCGCAGGCCGGTCAGCGCGATAGCTCTTTTCGCGACGCTCCAATTCGGCTGTCTCCTTTGCCGTGACCGATTCGATAATCTCATCCGCGTTTGGCAACGCGCGGAGAACATCTTCGTTCAAGACGCGCACACCACCGGAGGCGATTGCTCCGGCGGCGAGCTCTTCGAAACCGGGCACGCCCAGTTTGCGAACGATGAAAACATCGAGAGGCGCCCGCAGGCTTTTTGCCACTTCGTAGGCGACCGGCACGCCGCCGCGCGGCAGACCAAGCACGATTACGTCATTACGACCGGCATACTTTTCGAGTCTGTCTGCAAGAAGCCGGCCCGCTTCCGCTCGATTTGGAAAAGCTCTTTCCATGCGGCTGGCCGCGCCGCTTAACACTGCCCGAAGCGAGCGCGGAAAACAACGACCCTCCCATTAGGTTTCGCTTCTCAAGGCGGCCGCGCGTGTTTCCGACTTTAATTAGACCACTTAAACTTCGGTGGCTGCGAAGATGGTGCGGGCATGACGCCGTCAGCTGATCATTAGGCGCCTCGAATAATTTCACTGAGCGGCGGCAGGTCTTTAACGGGCTGGCTGGTTTTGCCCGACCTGCGCCGCAAGATAAAAAAGAGACGCAATCACGCCGATCGCCGCGATCAATTGCGCTAGAGCGTTAACGGCTTCCAAGCTCACAGTCTGGTTTCTATCAGATCGCGTGAAAGGACGAGATCGAAAACGTGGTGCGACGTGGCGGAAGGGGTGGGATTCGAACCCACGGTGGGTTTCCCCACGCTCGATTTCGAGTCGAGTGCCTTAAACCGGACTCAGCCACCCTTCCCCGTTGCCGTATT
>WNGJ01030799.1_pt1 | contig 10359 bp, 11 predicted proteins | sample 5400611 | NCBI WGS metagenome assembly WNGJ01 (sample SAMN13153375, study PRJNA577476) | soil metagenome | isolation source: 40 cm soil or saprolite under Garry oak tree replicate 1 | place: USA:California | collected 2016-06-15
CGCAAACACAAGCGCACTCAAGCTCCTGCCGCGACAAATGCACTTGAAGAGAAGGAAAAAGAGGAACTTAGAACCGGCCTATAGTTCATACACTTGCTGACTAAACTACGTCATCAGAACGAAACTTTTGCGCGTAGCTTGATAAAGTAGCACGATGATAAATCCCAAAATGATCAGGTTTCGCACAAGAACGACGGGATAAAATGCCGGTAGGAGCGGAACTTCCACAAGGGGTACAGAATCATACATAGTGGGATAGATCCACGTGGTCAATAATCCTACGATACTCCAGGTAATCAGCCATTTCCAGTTAGCTTTTCCTACGAATGCAAGTAACGGAGCAATCCAGATTAAATATTGCGGACTAAATACTTTCCCTGTGATCATTATTATTAAGATTGTTAACAGACTGGCAGTATAAATATCTAACTTGCCACGCCACTGCAACCAAAACGTATACAACAAACCCACTCCTAAACACAATGAGCTTAACAGAGAAATGTTATCAGATAACTGGCCGATTACATTGACAGACCCATATGTATGGACAATTTGGAGCGGATAGCCCAAAAAACTGCCAAGCCAGAGAAGCGTTGCAGGCGTAGACTCAACTTGAATTGGTCGATAAAGAAAATAGCCTATAGGATTAATCGTGTCTACAATATTCAGTGAAAGTGATAGAAGTGTCATCACTGCACAAATCCCAAAGTATACCCCTAGAGCGCTCCACCTGTGCCATGAGTACCACTTATCGCTGTACTGCTTTTGTTGGGTGATGAGAAATGGCACCACCAGCACTATAGGGAAGAATTTGAACATGGTTGCCAGAGCTAGCAGTGCAAATGCCCATTTCCATTTTGTTCGCGCAGCCAGGATCACCGCTCCCAATATCAAAACAGCAGGAACTAAATCAAATCTCGCTGCCGCGCTTCCCCAATTACCTAGCACCAGGTAGACAGCAAAGGCTATCGCAGCGCTGGTAGATCTGGTTCTACTGAGAACAAAAAAAATAATCGCTGCAAAAAGTAGCATCCACAGGGCAAAAATGACCTGGTACCATGCCGTTGGCCCAATGAGGCCTAGACTAAAGGGGGCAATAGATAAAAGCGGATACTCATGTGGTAAATTATGAAATGGTCCTGGCGTAGACTGGGACTCTACCAGGTTTATAATGCCGGCAGGTATTCCTCGCGACTTCATGCTCTCTATAATTGGGGCAAGAGAGTAACCCTTTAGAAAAGCGCATTGTTCAGGGGGAAGCACATTGATTGCACGGGTGCCTTCCCAGAAAACCAAAGCATAGCATTGATATTTCCCTGCATCAGTTCTTGCTTTAAACACCTGATATGAGACTGCATAATACAAAAGCCCACACATCACCAGAACGATAAATATTTCTAGCAGATATTTCCATACCCGCTTCTCAGATATCTTGACTTCGCTCTTTGGCTCTCGTGTTGTGTTATTTTTATTTACATTTTCATTGCTCAGCTTAAACATGATGGTATGACTCCAAATTAGCGTCTATCCCTCGTTGTGCCTATGTTTAACTTTTACAAACAAGAGAGGGAAAGCTTCACCGTAAATGTATAAAATAGTCTATCAGTTATAGTGTCGATAGGACAAAAGGTGTATAGATGCGTATTATCTTTGCGTGTGGTATGATAGCATACCGGAGAATGGGACGCAAGCTCATAGACCATTCGGCAACGCTACACCATCTCTTTTAATTTGGGTAAGTTATAGTGAGGCTGTATTATGCCAACATTGGAAACAGGTCAAAAATTTGAACGCTATCGCATCATACAGTGGTTAGGGAGTGGAGTATCGGGTGAGAGTTATGAAGCTGAAGATACCATGCTTCTGCGCAAGGTAACTCTTAAACTCATTCATCCAATGGCGACTATGTCAGATGCCGCTCGAAGACAGTTTTTCCGCGAGATGCAGGGCACAAGCATCCTCAATCACCCTTACCTCGCATCGGTGCTTGATTATGGCGAATTTGATGGCAAACTTTATGTCGCGCGCCGTTATATCAATAACGGTTCGCTTCTAGGCAGCAACGGTAGATTGTGGTTCCGTGCTCCTTTAGAGGTATTCGATGCCATTCAATATGGGCATCAACTTGCCCAGGTGCTCCAACTTATTCACAATCGAGGATATTTACATGGCGCGCTTACTTTTGCTAACATCCTGGTATTACGCGGCCCTAATCTGCTAAATGAAAGCGACTATGCTCCTTTCCTTCTCGCCGATGTTGGCCTCACAAATTTCGTACGCCGCTTCGGTGAACTAAATAGTCCACCCCCGCCCTTGCCAATCACTGCTGCACCCGAACAACTGTACAAGCGCATTATACCAGCCAGCGACCAATTTGCCCTGGCAGTCGTGCTCTATTTCTGGCTGGTAGGCCGTCCACCATATTTTGGCTCACCTGAAGAAATAGAACAGTTAAAACTCACAGAAACTATTACACCTCTCTCCTCGTTCAACCCCAATATCACTATTGAACAAGAAGGGGTAATACTGCGTGCGCTTTCCGTCTCTCCAGAAGATCGATACCACTCTGTACTGGCTTTCACGAACGCCTTACTTGCAACCCTTCCTCCCATAGCGCAGTTGGTCGGCACTCAAGGACACCAATCTGAAATGCGCTATCAGGACCCTGCCATTATTGGGCATCTGATTATCATTTCTCCCTACACCGAGGAACCTTATGCAGTTAAACTGCAAGCTGACGAAATGACCATCGGTCGAGCTGGCTCCAGCGATATCTTACTTGACCGGGATGACCTCACCTCACGTCATCATGCGCTACTGAAGCGCGAAAATGATCGCTTCATGATCTACGACAGGCGTAGCGCCAATGGTGTTCAGGTTAATGGGCAGCAAATCCAGAGTGACCTTGGTTTTCCATTAACAGATGGAGACATTATTAAAATAGGAAACTTTGAACTAACTTTTCACTCAGCAATACCCTCTGTCATTGATCAAGTTGATCGAAGCCTGGCATCCGCTCCTTAAACACAGCAAGAGCATTCGACTTGACTTATTTGCATATCTTAACTATACTTTACAAAGTAACTGTATAGTACAGTCTGCATTACTGCATATTACAAACATTTCATTAGGCAGGTCCAAGTGATTGCACGCTCAGATGACAAGGGAAAAAGTAGCGGACGAGTTCGCTTGATACAAGCAGCTCAAAAGCTTGCAAAAGAACGCCCTTTTGATGACATAACCATCAATGAGATCATCAAAACGGCGGACCTTTCGCGACCAGCTTTTTACTATCATTTCATAGGTGGAAAAGAAGAACTGCGTGCAGAATTAGTAGGCTGTGGTTTACTTCCTGAAACCCCAACCCACGATAAACGAAAAGAACTTTTGGAAGCAGCCCTGCGCGTATTTGCTCGTTCTGGCATTTCTGCAGCAACATTGGATGACATCGCCGCCGAAGCGGGTGTAACACGAGGCACACTTTGCTGGCATTTCCACAGCAAGGATGAGTTACTCTCTGGCATTATCAAACACTATGGTCCTCATTCCATGTTGCGCCCTGTGATTGAGCAGATTGACCAGGACCTGCAAAACGGTGTTCCCCTGGACGATGAAACGATCTTTCGTCGCCTTGCGGGCGCTTTCTACGATAGTTTTACGGCCCAGGGGGATTACACTCGCCTGGCGATTCTATTGGTTTATACACACCCCAAAGCTGCCCAAATACTTGCAAACAAGATTGTAACGGGTCGCAAGAGCATCATTGAGTATATACAAAAACGCCAGGCGGAAGGTCACTTTTGCAAGCATATCAATCCTGGATTATTCGTGCAAGTGATGGCAATGACTTTCGCAATGCGTGTCATTTGCCAGGGCCTCAATGGGCTTTTAGTTCTCGAGCAACTTTCTCGAGACGAAGTCGTCGACCAGCTAGTTACTTTACTTCTATATGGTATTGTGCAACGCGATCAGGGAATCCCCGTCGGAGACCCAGGTGGCGACTAGATCCCTGGTGGAAGTTCAGGTATCCCCGCACCTTCCTATCATTCGTCGCCCGCGATGACAAACGCTCGGAAACAACTTGTAAATCGAATTGTTTAGTAACGTATAAACGTTTAACAGGAAGGAGTCTTACCGCATGCAAGTCATGCAAGTTAACACACAGGCGACACGACGCAGCGGAGGACTGGATTACAAATGGATATTGGCAATGGTAGTGATCCTGGGTGTATTTATGAGCATCCTGGATCAGACTATCGTCAACATTGCTATTCCACGCCTGCAAACAGCTTTCGGTGCCGACATCCACAGCGTCCAGTGGGTGCTAACAGCTTATATCCTTGCCCAGGGAGTTGCGACCCCAACTGCCGCTTACTTTGCTGACACGCTGGGCATCAAACGCTTCTACATCATTTCACTGGCGGCCTTTACCCTTGGTTCGGCGCTATGCGGATTGGCATGGAGCCTACCTGTTCTCATCACCTTCCGCGTTCTGCAAGGACTTGGGGGGGCAGCGCTGTTTCCACTTTCAATTACACTACTCTTCCGCGAGTTCCCACCACAGGAACGCGGTACTGCCATGGGACTCTTCGGTGTCCCTGCGTTGCTTGCTCCTGCCCTTGGTCCAACACTCGGCGGATACCTGGTAACCTATGTTGGTTGGCAAGCCATCTTTTATGTCAATGTTCCCGTTGGCGCTTCGACCCCGTTGGCTTTATCTTCGTCTCGCTCGGACTGATTGCCTTGCTTTATGGGCTCTCATCCGCAAGTACAGATGGCTGGGGTTCGACAACCGTCTTGGGTTTCCTCTCTGTAGGATTGCTTTCGCTGGCAATGTTTGTTGCCACTGAATTGATTATCGCCAATCGGGGAGGACAACCATTGCTCGATCTGCGCCTTTTCGCAAATGGACCGTTCCGAGCTGGCATGATTGCGAACTTGTTCGTGATTTTCAGTCTTTTTGGCGGATTGTTCCTTTTCCCGCTCTACTTGCAAAACATTCGGGGGCTGAGTGCATTTCAGTCAGGTCTGATCTTACTCCCTCAGGCCCTGGCTGCGATGGTCAGTGTGATTATAGGAGGACGCCTGGTTGACCGCATCGGCGTGCGAGCAGTGATGATCCCGGGATTATTAATTTTAGCTTTCGCCACCTGGCAACTATCCTATATCAGCCTTCACTCGACATATGGATGGCTTCAGTTAATGTTTATCTTGCGTGGCGTGGCGCTCGGCTTAACGGTCCAACCACTGACCGTTGCTACACTATCCGAGATATCACCACGTCAACTGCCACAAGCATCGTCTCTGAGCACTGTCAATCGTGCAGTAGCAAGTTCTTTAGGCATTGCTGTCCTGGCAACGCTTGTGCAGACACAGACTCAGATACACTTCGGCCACCTGGCTGAGCAGGTCACAGCAAGCTCACCTCTTGGCCAGTTCGTGCAACTTATTCAAGCGGCTTTCGTCGCGCGGGGTGCCGATTTGCCTACTGCACACGCTGCAGCTTTGCAGCTTATTGCCAGGTTTTTCTTACAGAGGCTAGCGTTCGTTCTGGCTATTCAAGACGCCTTGAGATTGACCATCTTCGTTACTGGCTTAGCCATTATCGCCGTGCTGTTTGTGCGAGGAACCCGCAGGCCACAACGTATTCCTGAACAAGCCCCTCGCACTGCTACCCCTGTTGATACAGGAGAAATCGCACCCGCGGAAGCGGTACTGGCCGAGTAACTTTAGTGAAATGTACAGGTAGAGATCCGCTACGTATGGCTCTACAACGTTATAATTTGTATCAAAGGAGAGTAACTTTATGCGTCGCACGATTTTAATCCCATTTCTCATCTTCATCGCTCTGGCAGCTATCGGAGGCGCCATCGCTTACTGGATTTACGACAGCTATAACTACTACCGCACCGATGATGCACAGGTCACTGGAAATGTCGTAAACGTGAGCGCTCCAACGGCGGGAACTCTCACAAGTCTCTCTGTAAAACTGGGCGATAAAGTCACCGCAGGTCAGACCATCGCTTCCATTACTCCAGTCACGAGCACGAGTACGCCTGCTACAGGTGGAACATCCGGTAGTCCTCCATCGTTAAACTTGACCAGTCCTATAAACGGCACCATTCTGCAAGTGCCCGCGGTACAGGGCCAGAACGTCGCTCCTGGGTTGGCGCTCGTGTCGATGACAGACCTTCGTGCTGTGAATGTGACTACATATGTGGATGAGAACGCGATCAATAATATAAGCGTTGGTCAGTCCGTTGACATCCATATCGATGCGTATAGCGATACCAGCTTCACCGGCCATGTGGTACAAATCATACAGGCCACTGCTGGTCAGTTTTCTCTCCTGCCCAATCAGGACCCCACGAGCGGAAACTTTACCAAAGTCGGACAACGTATTCCTGTCGTGATTTCGCTTGATGGCACTGCTGGCAAGGCTATCGTGCCCGGAATGAGTGCAGAAGTAACTATTCATCTGCACTAACTATGTTGGAATGTATGTTGGCTCGTATGATATCCTACACTACATAAAAGGAGTTTGTCGTGACTTTTTTGATTATTGGCGGTCTGCTGGGTGTTGCAATCTTAGCCATTCTTGGCGCTGTTTTCCTGGGCGTGAGTGAGCAGCGCGCTGAAAAAACGCGGACGAATGGGAGCTATTCCATAAGCTCTTCGAGCTCCACACCATTAGTGGAGCCACCCTCAGCCGCTAGTAGAGCAACAGTGAGAACCACTCCTCCTGGACAAAATCTGCCCCCTCCCGCAGAGAGGTCTTTACGTCCTACTGGAGACGGCCAACAACAATTTGCGCTGAATGGACAATTCCACGAGTTGACAGTGGAGCTACAAACACTTTACCAGCACGCATGGGAACTCGAACGTCGGCTTCGTACCCTTACGGAGATAGCAGACCGCATTGAGAAAACACAAAGCAATCCAATTGGCGCTGAAGAGGAGACACACTCTTAACAATCAGCCGGTAGCACCACATGATAAACCACCTGCCCCGTTGGGGTCAATGACCCCAACGGGGCAGCGACTTTTCCCACCTCATTAGCGGTCCACCAACGAACGTGTCAGCGTGACAACAGTCACAAACATCCGGTAGAGATCAAGCAAATTTTCGCTGCTAATCACAATCGTGCGAGGCCCAACTTGTTCTACACCTCGTACCCAAAGTGCCAACTCCGCCATATCAGCAACGAGAAAGGTTACCTCCAGCGAAACAGGTCTCTTGAACACTGGAGCATGCATGTTCTTCACATTACTAACAGCTCGAGCAGCGCCTTTACGCAGCAACTCACAGGCTACGGTTGGATGGATATGAGCAGCAGCAAAGCGTCCAAGCGATTGCTTGACAATCACTTTCTCAGCACTTGGCGCTATATTTTGTGCCTCCCGTACTGTCACCTCGTCTCCACTGACGAAGATGATCGGAACGCCATAATGAGCGGCAACCAGTGCATTGATAGCAGATTCACCAACAACTTCGCCATTCATACGTACCTCCCAGATTGCTCCCGGATTGTAGGTATGTGACAGCACGGCATGCTCTGCGCCGATCGAGCCATGATAACTCACGAAACAGACACCATCAAAGCTGGCATCAAGTCCCTCCATCATATACAATGGCTTATGCTTGCCCGTGATTAATGTCGCTCGTCCGAGTAGGTCCTGCGGATGCAAATTGCGCATAAAGTGATGGGAATCATTCACTACAAACTCTGTTACTCCGCTTTCTAATGCCCCGGAAATAACAGCATTGACTTCGTTGGTAAGCAAACGCCTCCCTTGTTCGTATTCCGTGTTGCCCTCGATAATTTGTTCCCAGGCAACGATACCACTGGTTCCCTCAAAGTCTGTCGAGAGAAATAGTTTCATGTTGGGTTCTCTCTTGCTAATCTACCCATAGAGCTACCTCAACTATAGCAGGTGATTTGCCACGGCGCAAGCAGTTTAGACTTCTACTTCTGAAAGGCGGCCCTTGTGTATAAATCAGGATCACATGCTATAATTTCCCAAGAGACTTAATTTGATAGAGGAGTACTTCACATAGATTTATAGGGAACCAGTTCATGGGCGCTACTACCATCACTACACAGCTCCTTTCCTCTTACCTTCTTGCCCTCGGCATCGCTGGCACTTTGACGCTTATCGTGGCAACGGGCCTGATACTGTGGCGCTACCGTGATAGCCGCATACAAAGCTACAATTGGCGTTTGCGCAACTGGCGTTTGAAACAACTTTCAGCCGTCGCCTGCCTCTTCTTTTTAGCAATGGCAGCCAGTTATTGGGTCATTCAGGATGCCTGGGGATGGATTTACCTGCTCATCGCTTTCAAAACGGGGACATGGTGGTTTCGCAGAGCGACAAGTCGAGGAGTATAAAATTATGGACGAACCTTGATGTCCGTCCAGAGTTTGAGCAAGCCACCTTCTGCTACTAGTTAAAAGCTATATGATGCGATATAATACTCTCACAAGCCCCGGTAAACAGAGTGTTATTTTCAAAGAAAAGAACTGCTCATTTACCTTGGGTGCAGTACTCGAACATAAGGAAGGTGCCCAATCGTGCCGTGGTGTAAGTTCTTCATACCAAAGATCGCGTCACCCGGGATAAAGTCAGATGATCCCGACTTAAACGATCATATTATGTATGCCAAATGTGTCAAAGGACATGTGCTGAAAGATGCCAATGATTGGATTCTATGCGAAAATTTACCAGCTCCTGACGCAAAATGCTGGCAAGAAGGCGGAGATACTCTTTTTTCATTGCAGTACCGTAAACGCCAGGGGACCCGCACCAGTGCAGACCTGCCTGAACACCAGGATGATACTGCAACGCAAGCTGCTAAATCCTGAGGGTATATGGCTAAGCACTCTTTGGCATCATTTTTATCTTCACAACCTGCGTCTGAGCAATTAGCCCGAGTTCATGCTTACCTGTTGCAATGGTATGCTGTGGAGCATCGCGATCTGCCCTGGCGTTCTACACACGATCCATATGCCATCCTTGTCTCAGAGATCATGCTACAGCAGACACAGGTCCATCGCGTGCTACCAAAGTACCAGCAGTTCCTGGCCACATTTCCCACATTAGCTGACCTTGCCGCTGCACCAACGTCTGATGTGATCTCTGCCTGGGCTCCCCTAGGCTACAACATGCGAGCGATACGTCTTCAATCCATTGCACGCCAGGTCATCGCCGAGTACGGAGGACGTATACCCGATACCATTGAAGCATTGCTGCAACTAAAAGGCGTCGGACGTTATACCGCAGGTGCGATTGCCTGTTTTGCTTATAAGAAGCAGGTCGCTACGGTTGATACCAATATTAACCGCGTGCTCCATCGCATTTTTCTAGGACTGGAACACCCTGAACCTAAGCTCAATCGTGCTAAAATACTCACGTTAGCAGAGCAGGTTTTACCAAATGGGAAAGCAGACGATTGGAATCAGGCACTTATGGATTTAGGCGCGACTATCTGCACCAGCAGCAACCCACAATGCTCTCGTTGTCCGTTGTACGAGGTTTGCAATGCTTATACTGAAATGCTCCAATATAGCCTTTTCCCCTCCGGGACAGTGCTACGCCAATTGCGTAAGGTGGCAGAAAAGCATGAAACAGAGCAGGCTCGGCCGTTTACCAGCACGAACCGCTATTTTCGTGGTCGTATTGTCGATCATTTGCGTTCCCTGCCTGCGGGCCAGCGCATTCCATTAACTACCCTGGGACAAAAAATCAAACCAGAGTTTAGCGAAGATGACGTATCCTGGTTACAGTATCTCGTTGACAGGTTGGCTAAAGACGGACTGGTTGATTACGCCGAGGAGGGTGTACGACTACCGTAATACATGCTACATTCTATTTTGGAGGAGCCCAACAATGCAACTTAAAAGCTTTGATGAAATCACAAAGAGTCACCGGCACATCTTTCTTTCGCCACATCTTGATGATGTCGTCTACTCGTGTGGCGGCACTCTTGGAGTACAGGTAAGTACAGGTTTACGCCCATTAGTAATTACCGTCTTTGCGGGAGTACCTTCCTCAACTACAGAACTGAGTTCCCTCGCAGCGGAGACACAAAGAGAGATGGGCTTTCGACAAAATGCGCAAACTGCATTGACCATCCGCAGGGAAGAAGATGCACGCGCCCTTGAATACCTGAATGCCGATTATCTATGGCTTGACTATCTTGACGCTATCTATCGCGGTACGCCAGCTTACTATACTCAGGAGAGCCAGTTGATAGGTGGAGAAGTTCATCCTGCTGACCTCTGGATAGACCGGGAGCTAGCCCAAGCCCTGGCCGCCCTGCATGACCGTCTACCCGACGCGGTTTGGTATGCGCCTCTT
>WNGJ01009495.1_pt1 | contig 10358 bp, 7 predicted proteins | sample 5400611 | NCBI WGS metagenome assembly WNGJ01 (sample SAMN13153375, study PRJNA577476) | soil metagenome | isolation source: 40 cm soil or saprolite under Garry oak tree replicate 1 | place: USA:California | collected 2016-06-15
GTGCCCGGCCGCGTCTACGCGCTCTCCGGTTTTGAATTCACGGAATACTATTTCGTGGTGTCCGACGACCATCGAGAACTGATTGGCATCGATGCGGGCACGCGGCCGGATTCCGCCAAAGCCGCCTACGAAGCGCTGCAAGCGTATGCGCCCGGCTCACCTGAACTGACGACCGTCTTCATCACTCATTCTCACTGGGACCACCTCGGGGGACACACATATTTCCGTAGGCTGAATCCTCGGTTGAAGTTCTACGCAAGGAATAACTACACAGAGGAGATGGCCCGGGCAACCCGTGGTCCGGCCTTCTTCGACAAGCCATTCTTCGGCGAACGGTACAACATCGCCGACGTGCGCAGCTTCAAGCCGGATGTCACCGTCGACCGCCGCACCGAACTGCGGGTCGGCGGAACCCGCATAGAGCTCATTCCCGTCGAAGGCGGTGAAACCCATGACGCCATGTTTATTCACCTGCCGGATCTAGGCGTCCTGTTCGTCGGCGATTTCATCATGCCCTATCTCGGCGCGCCCTTCGTCGAGGAAGGAGACCTGCAAGGCTTGTTGGACGCCATCGATATCGTCGTGCAAAAGAATCCGCGGTATCTGCTACACGGTCACGAACCGCTCACGCGGAATTTCTCCTCTGCTGCCTTGCTGTCGCAGCTCAAAACCGACCTGGCATGGCTCGGCGAGCAGGTTGTCATGGCCATCCGCCGAGGCGATGAGCGTGGTGCGATACACCAGGCCAACCTGATTCCTCCGGGCTTGCTCAGCGGCCGGTCTGACGTGTATCTGCCTTATCTGATTTTGCGTGAACACGTCATCGACCGCCTTTACGATCAGAACGTCGGCTATTGGCAGCCAGACCTCCAGGGTCTCGAACATCTCACTCGCGCCGACCACGCAGAGCTTTTGGTTGACTATCTCGGCGTCTCAGAACGACAGCTTGTGAAGACCGTCGAAAGATTGGCTGCGGACGGCAAATACGAACTCGCCGCCTCTTTGTTGGAATCCTCCGGAGACAGCTTCGCTCACAGCCCCTCTGTGGCAAATGCCAGACGCCTCGTCTATCTCAAGCTGTTGGAGAAGCACCAGAATACCGACCCATTTAAATTCATCCTTTATTCCGCCAAGATCGGCGAACAAACTCCGCAGCTGGCACTGCCCAAGTGACGGCAGCCTGGCCGAATCGAAGTGCTTCCTTGCAACTGCGCATATCACCCTATCGCCGCCAACCGGCGAGTCGGAGCGTCAAACCCACGCTCAACTCGAGCCGCTAAGCCGCTCGGGTTTTCAACGGAAAATATCCTGGTGCAACCAGCTGTCGGCTGCATAAACTCGTTGTGGTGTTTTTTTGAAGCCGGGAGCGAACTGTCTCATGGGATCTAGTGACAAACTTCTGTTTACGCCAGGTCCCTTGACGACGAGCGAAGCGGTGAAGCAAGCGATGTTACACGACTGGGGCTCACGGGATGACTCTTTCGTCGAACTGATTCAAAGGATTCGTCGTCGGTTGTTGCAGATAGGCGGTGTGGACGACGGAACATACGAGGCGGTCTTGATGCAGGGTTCGGGCACCTTCGTGGTCGAGTCGGTGATTTCCTCACTTGTCCCCCGCGGCGGGAAATTACTCGTCGCCATTAATGGAGGGTATGGCCGGCGCATGGCGCAGATCGCCAGGACGCTTGCAATCGAGACCGAAGTCATTATCGTCCCAGAGGCGCAGCCGGTTGCCCCGACGCGGATAGAAGACGCACTGATACGTGACCCAGCGATTACGCACGTAGGAATGGTCCACTGTGAAACGACAACCGGAATTGTCAACCCGGTCGAGGAGGTGGGTCGGCTTGCACGAAGACTTCGAAGAACGTTCATCGTCGACGCGATGAGCAGCTTTGGTGGCATGCCGATGGACATTCGGGGTTGGGGGGTTGATTTACTGGTTTCCTCAGCGAACAAGTGTATTCAGGGTGTCCCGGGGTTCGGCTTCGTACTGGCGCGGCGAGCCCTCCTGCTAGAGGCCGAGGGTCGCGCCCGCAGTGTTAGCCTTGACCTGGTCTCGCAGTGGAAAGGGATGGAAACCGACGGTCAGTTCCGCTTTACTCCTCCGACGCACGCAATACTTGCCTTCTGGCAGGCCCTCGAAGAGCTGGAGGCCGAGGGGGGGGATCACCGGGCGGGCAAGTCGCTACGCTGAAAATACGAAAATTCTGATCGAGGGCATGGAGAGGCTAGGCTTTGAGCCCTATCTCGCGCGTCAAAATCAGAGCCACATTATTACGTCTTTTCGTTATTTGAAGCAGCCGGGCTTCGATTTCAAAAGGTTTTATCATCTTTTGAGTGACAAGGGTTTCGTTATTTATCCCGGAAAACTCACCGATGCCGACTCGTTTCGTATCGGTACGATCGGGCACATCTTTCCTGCGGATGTTCAAGCCCTGCTCGTTGCAATCCAAAGATCGCTTGAAGAAATGCGAATCAGTCGGCCGCAGGTAGTACCCGAAGCTTGACCGAACGATGTTCGGCTTGGCGGGCTTTTAAGGAATCGAAGATGAGGAAGAGAATTTCGCCTCCGGCGCAATACCATGGCAAGTTACAGGCTGTCATTCTTGACTGGGCAGGCACCACCGTGGATTACGGGAGCTTGGCCCCCGTGCGGACCCTCGAACGAGTGTTTGCTCGTGCCGATGTGGCGTTGACGGATTCCGAGATTCGGCAAGCCATGGGTTTACCCAAGAAGGACCACATCCGCAAAATTCTGTCCATGCCACGAGTCCGGAACGAATGGGTGCGGGTCCATCGTAATCTTCCCTGTGAGGCGGACGTCGAGCGGTTGTACGACGACTTTGTTCCTCTTCAATTTTCCTGCCTGCTGGAATACTCGGCTGTCATTCCTGGTGTCGTGGAAGCGCTCGAACGCTTCCGAATCCGCGGCTTAAAGATCGGCACCACGACAGGCTACACTCGCGAGATGCTCGATTTGCTGGTGGATTACAGTAAGAAAGCCGGGTATGTTCCCGATTGCAATCTTGCACCGGGCGACGTAGGGGCCGGACGGCCGCTTCCATTCATGATTTATGAGAACGCTGTCCGGCTGCAGGTATATCCGTTGCCGGCGATCGTCAAGATCGGCGACACCCCTGCCGATATTCAAGAAGGACTCAATGCGGGAGCCTGGTCGATTGGGGTGGCTGCCACGGGCAACATGATGGGACTTTCGCAACAGGAGTTTGAGGCGCTTCCGGCGTCTCAACGGGAAGAGCGCTTGGTTGTCGCCCGCGCTGAATTAAAGAGAGTCGGTGCGCACTATGTTGTAGATAGTCTCGCCGATGTGGATTCAGCGCTGGATGACATCGACGCGCGTCTCCATTCACGAAAAATCATGACTGGCTCTGCGCCCCCCCTGACTTGTGGGCGATGCTGGCGGCAATTTATTGTGGTTCAGGCTAGAATTTTCCCCGTGACCAAGCCAGACCAAGATGTTTGCTACCTGCCGGCTACTGCCCTTGCCGCGGCCATCCGCGCCAAGAAACTCTCGCCAGTCGAACTGGTTCGTGCTGTCTTTGCACGGCTCCACGAAACTAATGATCGAATAAACGCATTTTGCACGCTTACGGAAGAACGCGCCACCAGGGCGGCAAAGCAAGCGGAGAACGAGGTAATGCGTGGTGAACGGCTGGGTATTCTTCACGGCCTTCCCGTCTCCATCAAGGATTTGCTCTTCACTCGGGGTGTCCGCACCATGTCAGGTTCGCGCACGCGCGAGAATTACGTGCCGGACGAAGATGCTCCTTCAGTAGCAAAAGTCCTTGCCGCAGGCGGGATTCTCATCGGGAAGACCACAACGCCCGAGTTTGGATTCAAGGCCGTTACGGAGAGCCCACTCACTGGGATCACGCGCAATCCCTGGAACATTAGTAAAACCGCGGGCGGCTCTTCTGGCGGTGCCGGCGCCGCGGTCGCAGCTGGCCTTGGTCCTCTCGCCTTAGGTACCGATGGCGCCGGCTCGATCCGCATCCCTGCCTCGTTCAATGGAATTTTCGGAGTGAAGCCGTCTTATGGCCGTGTCGCCTTGTATCCGCCCAATCCAGTTCCTTTCTTGTCTCACGTGGGCCCGATGACACGGACTGTTCGCGACGCCGCGTTGCTGCTGGGCGTGATTGCCGGGCCGGATGAACGGGATCTTCTATCGCTACCGGCTGACCCAACCGATTATCTGGCTGCTTGCGAGGGGGGAATCCGCGGGTTCCGTGTGGCATGGAGCCCCGCACTCGGCTATGCGAAGGTTGACAGTGAAGTCGCTAGCATCACGGAGATTGCCGCGAGATCTTTCGAAAAAACGCTAGGCTGTCATGTTGAAGTAGCCGACCCGGGTTTCGTTAGTCAGCATAGCTCCTTCGCAACCCTCTGGACGATGAGTTATGCTCTGCGCTTTCGAGCACTGCTACCGGTATGGGGATCCCGTATGGACCCGGACTTAGTGACTCTCATCAAGGGAGCGGCACGCTTCGGTCCAAGCGACTTCGGCGAAGCGCTGGCGAGACGTTCCACGCTTTGGCATACCACGCGAGAGTTCTTTGAGCGATTTGAATTGCTCCTCTTACCAACTTTGCCGGTACCTGCATTCGCCGCGGGTCGTAACGCCCCGGAGGGAATGACCGGCACGTCTGGACCACTCCCGCCGTTTCCAGACTGGCTGCCCTTCACTTATCCGTGGAACCTCACTGGCCAACCCGCGGCAACCGTCCCCTGCGGTTTCACAAAACATGGGCTTCCGGTGGGGCTGCAAATTGTCGGGCGACGATTCGCGGACGCAGCGGTTCTTCGTGCAGCGGCTGCGTTTGAAGATGCCCACCCTTGGGCTCACAAACGGCCCGCGCTTCAGGAACCGTTCTCGTGACCCGACGGCATGCCCTGGGGACGCTCTTCGATGTTCCGAGCGGACAAAACGGAGTTTGCCAACTTTTTGTGGGAACAACGTGCTCGAATGTATCCACCCGTCCGGGGTTCCCATTGGGGATCCAATCATGCCCCTCGATGTAGTCGTTTTGCGGCCTTAACGATCTTGTTCGCCAAGGCAATGTTCTCCGCTTCGGCATCGGAGATGCCGCGCCTCGCGGATCGCCGCGGCACCTTGCAGAAGGGCGCGACTGGTCGAGGTTCATCGGGTTGCAGTTCCCAATACGGTCTGATTGTTCTGGCAGTCGCTTCACCCAACTTCGCCCGATCACCAGGCTGGAGGCCTTGAAAACCTTTCCTTCTTCAGAACCTCATGGTTGAATGTGGGCCTCGCAAGTGGCCGGCAGTGGTTATCTGCAGTGGTAAGCAAAGGTCGAGGTCGACTGAAAAGACGAACCGGTCGGAGAAAAACGGCAGACGGCTGTGCCGCGCAGGTAAAAACTGGGAGAAGGTGAACGGATATGCGTAACGACTCTTTTGTGCTGTGCGAGGGAGGATTTTTAGCTACATGCACCGAAGAACATTCTTGAAGAGATCTGGTCTGACGGCGTTTCTGCCGCTCTTGCCGCCTGACCTTCTTGCGAGCAAGACTTTTTGCCGGCGGCGTCCGTCGGATGCAGACTGGCCTTCCAAAGCAGCCTGGCAACGGCTCAACGACGAGGTCGACGGAAATTTGATTTCTGTGGAGTTTCCGATTGACGCGTGCATCAAAGACGTGGATGGTCCCGGGTGCAAGAACCTGATTGCAAACATCAAGAACCCCTACTACATCGGCGACCATCCAGGCCTGACGCAAACCCTGGGATGGGTAGATGCATGGTTCGCGAAACCGAGCGTCTTCGCGGTCGCAGCGAAGAATGCGCATCACGTTGCCGCAGCGATCAAGTTCGCAGGTGAGAATGACTTGCGCCTGGTGGTGAAGGGCGGTGGGCACAGTTATCAGGGAACTTCCAATGCGCCGGACTCGCTGCTGGTTTGGACGCGCCACATGCACGACGCCACGATGCACGAAGCGTTTGTTCCGGAAGGCTGTGACGGGAAACAAGTGGCTCAGCGCGCGGTGACTTGCGGTGCCGGCGCAATCTGGATGCAGGCGTACGATGCCGTGACCACGAAAGCCGGCGCGTACGTTCAAGGCGGCGGCTGCACGACGGTGGGCGTAGCGGGGCTGGTGCAGAGCGGCGGCTTCGGACGTTTTTCAAAGCATTACGGGACATGCGCCGCGGGCCTACTCGAAGCGGAAGTTGTGACTGCTGACGGAAAAATTCGGATCGCGAACGCGTGCGCGAATCCGGACTTGTTCTGGGCGCTCAAAGGAGGTGGAGGGGGCACTTTCGGCGTGGTGACCAGGGCGACGCTGCGCGTGCACGAACTTCCCGAGTACGCTGGCGGTGCGATTTTCCGGGTGAAGGCTTCTTCGGATGACGCGTTTCGCCGGTTGTTACGCTATTTCGTCGGCTTTTACCGTGAAAATCTGTTCAACGGCCATTGGGGTGAGCAGGCGCACATCGGCTCGGACAATGTGCTCGGGCTCAGCATGGTTTCACTAGGATTGAGCACGGAGGAGGCCAGGAAAGTCTGGCAGCCCTTCTTGGATTGGATTGCGCGTTCGCCGGGAGTTTACACGGTCGAGCCGAGAATGATTCTCGGCAGCATGCCTGCGCGGCATTGGTGGGACGTGGGGTGGAGGAAAGAGCAGCGCCAGCACGTTTTCGATTCGGACGCGCGACCCGGCGCGAGCGAGAACAACGTGTGGTGGACGGGCGACGGGGGCCAGGTGGCCTGGACCATTTACGGTTTCGAATCGCTCTGGCTGCCGGCATCGCTACTCGGAGATGATTCGCAGGCGCAGCTGGCGAACGCGCTGTTTGCGGGTTCCCGCTACGAACTGATCGAGCTGCATTTCAACAAAGGGCTCGCGGGAGCGCCTCGCGAGGCTATCGAAGCGGCGAGAGATACCGCGACGAATCCGGCCGTGCTGCATGCGTTTGCGCTGGCGATTGTCGCGGACGGCCAGGGCGGATATCCGGGGGTACGCGGCCACGAGCCGGACGTCGAAGCGGCGCGAAAATCACGCGAGCGGGTTCATGTTTGCATGAACGAGCTGCGCACACTGGCGCCAAACGGCGGATCGTATGTCTCGGAAAGTAGTTTCTTCGAAAAGGACTGGCAGCATTCCTATTGGGGCAGCAATTATGCGCGGCTCGCTTCGCTGAAGAAGAAATACGACCCGACGGGATTGTTCTTTGTACACAATGGTGTCGGCTCGGAACAATGGAGCGCGGACGGCTTCACTAAACTCTGAGCCCTTAAGAGCCTCTGGCAATTGCCCCTCTCCGAATGCAAATGCAAACCAAGCCATCCCTTGACTCACCGGAGAACGCGAGCAGCGCCGAGCTACGGAAGTTTGGTCAGAGAAACTATGTGCATATCCTCTGGGGAGCGTGGATGCAGGCCGTAGGCCCCGCGCTGATTGTCCTTTTTGCTTTGTGCCTGGTGCATTTAGCCGGAGCGGCGCAGCGTTTGGCGGGTTGGATGACCTTGTTCGGCGCGACGGTGCTGATGACCGTGAGCCTCATCGAGATTACTTTCTACAGGAGTGCGTTGCACGCTGATCCAGAGGTCATGCCCTTCATCAGCCTCGCGCTGATTTCTGCGGTTCAACATCTTTACTTCATGATTGCCGGCCCGGCTCTGTTCTTGCCGCTTGGCATTGTTCTTCTCAGCTCAGCGGTGCTCCCACGATGGTTTGCGTATCTGGCGCTCCTGCTGGCAGTCGTATTTGAATCCTTAGGAATGATCTTCATGCTGACCTTAACGCTACCTGCGGCAGTCACAGCCGCCAGAATTCAAGCGCTCTGGTGGTTGGCGGCGGCTATCACACTCGTTATGCAAAGCAGGAAATGGAATGTCGTGGATTGACTCCCGTTTCTTGGTGAGGACTCCAATTTTTGTCCATCGTTGCGGACAATCGCAACTCCTCCCATTGCTGAGGCAGGAATGTTTTACGCGCTGGTTTGCACACGCCAAACATCGTTCAAGAGGCCGTGGGTCAGGCAACCAGGCTTAGCCCGGTGTCATGCGGGCTAGGTGTGGCGTTCGTCAGCAAAGCTGCGGGCTGGCGATGTCCCACAGGCGTGGTTCCCGTAGCAGATGAGACTACCGCTGCCTTTGGTACTCGGCCGGCGGAAAGACGATGCATCTCCGTTGCTCGCAAAGTTCGCCGCTGATAAGACAGGGCCGAAAGTGGCGACGCTAGGGCCGCACTGTTACTATTAGCGGTCGTGCCTCTCTAAATGCAGATCTCGGACGCGACGACTGACATCAACATGGCAAGCGACTCTCGCGCAGCTCGTAAGTCACCTGCTGATGAATCGGCTGACGGCAGCACGTTGTCGACACCGCCATGGAGACCGAAAGCAAATCCATGGTTGATCGCGGTGGTTGTGGCAATGGCGGCATTCATGGAGGTGCTCGATACGAGCATCGCCAATGTGGCGCTCCCCTACATGGCCGGCAACCTTGGCGCCAGCAATGACGAAAGCACTTGGATTCTGACCTCTTACTTGGTTTCGAACGCCATCGTATTGCCCATCAGCGGCTGGTTTGCCGGCGTCCTCGGACGCAAACGCTTCTTCCAGTTGTGCCTGGCCATGTTCACCATAAGTTCACTGCTGTGTGGCATCGCGCCGAGTCTGGGAGCGATTATCTTGTTCCGGGTGCTGCAAGGCGCAGGCGGCGGTGGACTGCAGCCCGTAGCGCCATCCATCTTGGCCGACACCTTTCCTCCCCAACAGCGCGGTCTCGCATTTGCGCTTTACGGCACCACCACGATCATCGCCCCAACCGTCGGCCCCACTTTGGGGGGATGGATCACCGACAATTACAGCTGGCGTTGGATTTTCTTCATCAACTTGCCAGTGGGAATTCTGACACTGTTCCTGGTACTGCGGCTGGTGGAAGACCCGCCGTGGATGAAACGTCTCAAGGGTGCGGCGGTGAAAATCGATTACATCGGCGTGGCCTTGCTGACGCTGGGAGTAGGCGCGCTCCAGGTGATGCTCGACAAAGGGCAGGAAGACGACTGGTTCGGCTCGCATTTCATTCTCACTCTGGCGGTCCTCGCAGCGGCCGGCCTGGTCTCGCTGGTCATATGGGAATGGTTTCAAAAACAGCCTATTGTTGATGTGCGACTCTTCAAGAACATGAATTTTCTTGGGGCGAACGCGATGATGTTTATTCTCGGCATCATGCTGTTCTCCAGCCTGGTTATGATGCCTCAGTTCCTGCAAACTCTGATGGGCTATACGGCGGAGTCAGCCGGCCTGGTACTCTCGGGTGGCGCGCTTGTCCTTCTCTTCCTCATGCCTGTCGCCGGCACGATCGTGGGCAAATTCCAGGCGCGTTACATCATCGGTTTTGGCTGGTTGGCCATGTCGCTGGGAATGTATTATTCGACGCAGCATCTCGACTTGGACATCAGCTTTAGGACAGCCAGCTTTCTGCGGGTGGTGCAGGTTTTCGGGCTTGCTTTCCTTTTCGTGCCCATTAACATCGTGTCCTACGTTGGAATGCCTGCCGATAAGAGCAACAGCGTTGCCGGCCTCGTGAATTTCATGCGAAACATCGGTAGCAGCATTGGCACCTCAATGGTGACTACGCTGATTGCACGGCGCGCGCAATTCCATCAGGTGAACCTGGTCGCCCACACCAGCCCGGGACAGCCAACATTTATACGGTCGGTCGAGGCTCTCGCCGCGCACTTGAGTGCATCGGGCCTGGACGCTGTCCAGGCGACAAGCCAGGCTTATGCGCGCGTGTACCAGGCGCTGATCGGCCAAGCCACTACGCTTGCCTACATCGATACCTTCTGGGTTCTATGCATGGGCGCGACGATTATGTTCGGTCTGTCCTTTGCGCTGAAAAGGAATAAACCCGGAGCCGGTGGGGAAGTCGCCGTTGGATGAGGATCGGTGTAGTCTCTAAAGTGCAGGCCGTGGCCTGAAAATTGTAAAGTCGACAGGCTCCCCGGGCTGAAGGACTGTAGTGCGGGGTTTCCTAGCAGAAAAATAAACGAGCGATTTATGGCCATCCGAGTGATCACGGTCGAACGCGAGTACGGAAGCGGAGGCGGCGACATTGCCGCGCAGGTGGCGGCCAAGCTTGGTTGGAAGCTCTGGGACCAGTTGCTTACCGAGGAAATCGCGCGTCGCTTGGATTGCGACTGCGCTGCCGTCGAAAAGCATGAAGAGCGAAAAGATCCTGCCTACTACCGCCTTCTCAAGTCCTTTATGCGCGGAAGTTTTGAAGGCAGCTTGAACGCCCCGCGTTTGAAGATGGTCGATACGGAATGCGTCCGTGAAGTCGTGCAAAAGCTCCTGCCTGAAATCGCTGCGGCG
>WNGJ01009496.1_pt1 | contig 10358 bp, 9 predicted proteins | sample 5400611 | NCBI WGS metagenome assembly WNGJ01 (sample SAMN13153375, study PRJNA577476) | soil metagenome | isolation source: 40 cm soil or saprolite under Garry oak tree replicate 1 | place: USA:California | collected 2016-06-15
CCGAAGGGAGCGACGTCATCGTGCGAACGGCCATCGGCAGCGGCATCAGACCCTGGTCGCGCACGAGGGCCAGCGCGCGCGGGAACGTACCGTACTCACGAGGATGCACCGGGAGGTGGCCGGCGCGACCGATGGGCGAGATCGCCGCGCCGTCACTGGCGACGAAGACGTCCGGATCGGCCAGGATCGCGAGAACGTCCCCTTCGTCCATCGCGTGTCCGATGCAGCTGGTGGATGGATCGTCGACCAGGAGCCGGACGCATGCGTCGAACAGGCCGACGCCCATCGAACGAGCGACCGCGTCGACCGTGAGGCCCAGCCAGCGCTCGTCCGACGTACTCGTGATGACGATCCGGTCCCATCCCACGCCGTCGACCGACGACTGGAAGTCGGGTTCACCTTCTTCGACCGCGGCCCGCAATCGCCCGCGGTCCTCCGTGGCCACGCGCGCAAGATCATCGACCGGGGCCCAGGGTGGCACGAGAGACGCGAGCGTGGAGTTCCACGCCGCGTCCGGATACTGATCGCCCGTGACGTCGTCGTCGCCGTGCAGCCGTTCGAGCAGCTCCGCGGCCCGTCCCCACACGAGCGACGTTTCACACTTCAGGTGGCTCACGTGCGCGGGCAGACCCGCCCGGCGGCCGATCGCGATCGCCTCGTCGACGGCTCGGAACAGGTGGATGCCCTCGCCCCGGACATGGCTCGCGTAGATCCCGCCGAAGCGCGCGGCTCCTTCGGCCAGCGCGACGATCTCGTCGGTCTCGCTGTGGATCCCGGGAACGTAGATCAGGCCCGTCGAGAGACCGAAGGCGCCGGCCGCCATCGCCTCGTCCACGAGCCGGCGCATCGCGCGCAGCTCGTCGGGCGATGGCGGCCGGCGCTCGACACCCATGACCTCCTGGCGGATCGCGCCATGGCCGACGAGCGGCGCGATGTTCGTGGCCGGATGCACGGCATCCGTGGCGTCCAGGTAGTCGCCGAAGCTCTCCCAGGCCGGTGGGTCCAGGGCCGGATCCCGGCTCGCCATCCGGTTCGCGTCGACCCATCCGGCGAGCGGCCACGGGGACGTGCCGCAGTTGCCGACGATCACGGTCGTGACCCTTACCGGATGGCGCTCGGCATCTCCGGGCTCACGAAGGCAGAGAGGTCGGAATGGTTGTGGACGTCGATGAATCCGGGCGCCAGCGCCAGCCCGTCGCCGTCGATCGTTCGCGCGGCGTCCGGCTGGCCGGTCCCGCCGCGGATCCACACGATGCGATCGCCGCGGACGCCGAGCGATCCGCGGAACGGCGCCGTGCCGCGTCCGTCGACGATCAGCGCGTTCGCGACGACGAGGTCGAGCACCGGCGCTCAGCCGCCGGGGAGGAACACGCGGAACGAGGCGCCCCCGCCGGGACGGTCTTCGACCCACGCACGTCCGCCGTGGAGCTCGGCGAAGCGCTTCACGAGGGACAGACCGACCCCGACCCCCGGGGAGTGCCCGGTCGCGGAGCCGGGGGCCTGCCGGAACGGTTCGAAGATCTCCTCGCGGAGCTCGGGCGGGATCCCCGTTCCGTCGTCCTCGACCATCAGCAGCAAGCCACCGTCCTCCGGAACCGCACGCACCCAGACCTCGGCTTCCGGAGGCGTGTGCCGGAGGGCGTTCGTGAGGAGGTTCTCGACGATCCGCTCAACCTTCGGAGCATCCAGGCTGACGACGAACGGTTCCACGTCGACGGTCAGGTCGTGGCCGTTGTGATCCTCGGTCTCCTCGACGGCGCGGCGGATCAGCTCCCCCACCTCGGTCGGACGTCTCTGCGGTGACACGATCCCCCGTTGGAGCCTGTCCAGATCGAGGAGGTCCCCCAACAGCCGTTCGAGCTTGCGGGCGTTCGCGGCGATGCGCCGGACAAGGTCCACCGCGTCTTCCTGCGGAAGGTCCATGTTTGCTCGCTCCAGCGTGATCGCGGATCCGAGGATCGACGTGAGCGGCGTCCGGAGGTCGTGGGAGACCGCTTCCAGGAACGTGTTCTTCATGTCGTCGAGCGCCCTGAGCTGTTGCGCCGCCTCGCGCTCGCGTCGGAAGGCCTCCGAGTACTTCCGTTCGGACGCTTGGAGGGCCTGCTCGGCCTGCTTGCGCTCCGTGATGTCGACCATCAGGCCCCGGAGCTGGCGAGGGCCTCGTGAGCGTCGCACCACGTGGACCAGGTCGCGAACCCACACGTCGCGCCCGGTGGGGGTGCGGACACGGTATTCGAGGGTCGTGTCCCGGCCTTCGTCGCGGGCCCATCGCACGGCCAGCTCGGCGGCATCCCGGTCCCGTCCGTACACGTGGTCCCCCCACGCCTTGCCCTGCGAGGGCCAAGAACCGGCGTCGAGCCCGAGCACCGGATCGGCCCGCCCGCCGACGAACGTGAACCGGAGGTCCTTCGCGTCCGCCTCCCAGAAGACGGCGTCGAGGGATTCGACCAACTCGTGGAAGCGTTCGAGCTCCGAGAGGCGGCGGGCGTTGCCGAGCGCGAGCGAGGTGATGTCCGCGATACCCTGCGCGAACGACAGGGCGTCGTCGTCGAACGGCGCGCCGTCCACCTCGCCCACCGCCGCGATCGCGCCGAACCCGTCCGTGTCCCATCGCAAGGGTGTGACAAGGACGGCGCCGGGGTCGTCCACGAAGCGGAGATCGGTGGGGACCTGCATCGCCACGTCCTGGGGGATCACGAACGGCTCGGTCTCGCTGAAGAGGAAGTTCTCCGCGATCTCCTTGGGGATGTCGGCGATCTCCGATCTCGGTTTCGTCGTATGCGCGCCCACGGCGAGCACGCGGGCGACGCGGAAGGCGCCCGTCTCCTCGTCGCGCGTGTAGGCCGCGGCCGCCTTGCAGGGGATGATCGTCGGCACGGTTTCGATCGCGCGCTGGAAGATCTCCCCGACGGTGTGCTCGGAGGTCATCGCCTGCGAAAGTCGAAGGAGCGCGCCGGAGACCCGGGCCTCGCGTCGCTCAGCCTCGAGCAGCCGCGCCGTTTGGAACGCGACCGCAGCGTGCGAGGCCAAGACCTCGAGCAGGCGCCGGTCGTCTTCGTCGAACTGGGCGAACCCTAGCTTCGACAGCACGATCACGCCCACGACCTCGTCGCCCGCGATCATCGGGACGGCCAGCATCGATTCCAGCAGGTCGTCGTCGGTCCCGGGGATCGTGACGGAGAACTCGATCTGCCGGGCGTCGGGGGTCAGCAAGGAGGTCTTGGTGAGCGCGACGTGCCCGGTGATCCCCTCGCCGAGCCTCGTCACGAGGGCGGGGAGGGACTCGGTCGCGTAGTCGGTGAACAACTCACCCCGGAAGGCGACCGGGAACAGCGTGTCACCGTCGGGCTGGAGCAGGTAGACCCGGCAATTGTGGTAGTCGATGATCGTCCTGAGCTCAGCGGTGATCGCGGCGGCGATCTCCTCGACATCGCCGAGCATGTTGAGCGCGGCCGCAAGGTTGTGCAGCATGTTCAGCTGGGCGATGGAACGGATGTCGTCGCGCAGCCGCTTCGGCTCTGGTCCCGGTGCCTGTGCCACGGATCGCCTCGTCGCGTCGGGGACGAGGGCATGCTCTCACGAGCACACCCTCCGGAAGCGATTTCGGCAGTCGTCGCGCGGTGCTTGAACCGGGTGGGATCGGGTGCGAGCCTCGTCGAACGTGAGCCAACGAGGCGCAACCGATGCCCCCGAGGGCGGTCTGGATGACCGGGCGCGTGCGATCTTGGACTTCGAGCGAGAGGCGTGGAAGCTCCAGGTCCCCAAGGAGCGAGCGATCCGCGAGCGGTTCGGTTTCTCCCCCGCCCGGTACCACCAGCTGCTGCACCGGATCGTCGACGGTCCGCACGCGCTCCGGTACGACCCGATGCTCGTGCGGCGGCTGCGGCGGATCCGAGAGATCCGCCGGCGCCGCCGCACGGCCGACCGCCTCGGCTTCCGTCTGTAGGTCGGGTGGTCGGTCGGCCGGCAGAGCGGCTGCGGGAAGGAGCCAACCGGTAGGATGCGTGCGGTGAACCTCGGCACCGCTCGGATCGTCGTCATCGTTGCGCTCGTCGTCGCCGGCGCCGCCGTGCTCGCGAACGGGTTCCCCGCGAACGGTGGGAACGTGGCGGGGCCCTCAGGTGGCGCGAGCCCCAGCGGATCCCCTTCGAGCCCCGCCAGCAGCCCCACCACGCAACCGCCGCCGCCGGGTCCCTCCCCGCAGACGACCGGCGTCTCGTTCACGGCGCTCAACGGAACGGACGTGCTTGGAGCCGGCGCCGCCGCACAGGCTCTCCTGGTGAAGCACGGCTACACCTCCGTACAAGACGCCACGAATGCACCCAGCGCGGGCGCCACGAAGACCACGATCTACTACCGAAGTGGCCAAGGCGCCGCCCAGAACAAGTCGGATGCCGCGTACGTGGCGCAGACGTACTTCAAGGGCGCGGCGGTGAAGAAGCTCGATCCGTCGCTGGAGAGCCTCGTGCCCGCGACCGCCTCGATCGTGGTCCTCATCGGATCGGACGACGCACAGTCGCTGGTGGCATGATCACCCGAGGCGCGCGGAGCACCGTTCCGCCTCGGCCAACCGGCCGTTGACGTGCGAGAACGCGGTCCCTAGCCTGAACCGGGAAGGGGGATCGGCCCGGTGCTCAAGGTCTCGCAGAAGCTCGAATATGCGATGCGCGCCATGATCGAGCTCGCCCAGCGGAGGGAGGACGACGCCCTGGTTCCCGCCCGCGAGATCGCTGCGCGGCAGCAGGTGCCGCTGCGGTTCTTGGAGCAGCAGCTCGGGGCCCTCTCGAAGACGGGGTTGGTCGAGAGCTTTCGTGGGGCCGGGGGAGGGTGCCGCATCGCCCGCGACCCGGCGCTGATCACGGTCGCCGAGATCGCCGACGCGATCGAAGGACAGATCTACCCGGTGTTCTGCCTCGAACCGTCCGACCACACCTGCTTCGCGGATTCGCGGTGCGGCCTCCAAGGCTTCTGGGCCGACGTCGCCACTGCGGTGCAACAGGTCTTCGAACGAACGACGGTGGCGGACCTTGCGGCCCGCCACCGGGAGATGTCTCCGGGAACGGTGATGGTCAGCCCGGAGGAACTGTTGTCGCGGTTGAACTGACCGGGTCGTCGTCTGGCGTTAGCCGGTCCACCCCATCGCCTTCGCGGCGTCCATGCCCATGATCTTCGTCAGCTTGGTCCCGCATACCGGGCAGGTGCCCTGCAGCGCGGGTCGTCCGTTCTTGAGCGTGACCAGCGAGCCCGTGAACTCGCGCTTCTCGCGGCACTTCATGCAGTAGGCCACGTCGGCCATCCGACGCCTCCCTTCCCCTCGCGGCCGCGGTGGCGGCCGACCCTTCGTGCACCCCCGGGGGGCAACCCAACATACCCCGAGGCCGCCCTCGAGGGCGGCCTTCCACGATGGTGCCCCGCACGGGCTCTGGATGCAAGCACGTACGAGGTCGCGTTGAACCTGCCCGCTGCGTACGATGGCGGTCCGCCCGGACGCCCACGGACACCCGAGGGAGGACGCACCGACGTGAGCGAGCCCCAGCGCAACATCGACGCACTCCTTTCCGAGCTACGATCATTCCCACCACCGCAAGCGTTCCGGGACCGCGCCATCGTTCGCGACCCGGCCATCTACGAGACCGCCGAGGCCGATCACGAGGCCTTCTGGGCCGAACAGGCCGGCCACCTCGCCTGGTCCCGAAACTGGGATTCCGTGATGGAGCGGGATGCGCCCTGGGTCACGTGGTTCAAAGGTGGGCACCTGAACGTCTCCGTCAACTGCCTCGACCGTCACGTCGAGGCGGGCGGCGGCGACAAGATCGCGTTCCTGTGGGAGGGCGAACCGGGAGACGCGCTGACGATCACATACACCGAGCTCTTGGAGCAGGTGTGTCGCCTCGCGAACGCGCTCCGCTCGTTGGGCGTCCGCAAGGGCGACCGGGTCAACATCTACCTCGGGATGATCCCCGAGCTCCCCATCGCGATGCTCGCGTGCGCCCGGATCGGCGCTCCCCATTCGGTCGTGTTCGGCGGCTTCAGCGCCGAAGCCTTGCGGGACCGGATCAACGATGCCGAGGCCAAGGTGCTGATCACCGCCGACGGCGCCTGGCGGCGTGGCCAGGTCGTCCCGCTCAAGGCGAACGCGGACGATGCGGTACGGGAGTGCCCGTCGATCGAGCACGTGATCACCGTGCGCCGATGCGGGAACGAGCACGCGTTCACCGAAGGTCGCGACCACTGGTACCACGAGCTGGTCGCCGAGCAGGAGCCCACCTGCGAGCCGGAGGACCTGGAGGCCGAGGACCTCCTCTACCTCCTCTACACGAGCGGCACGACGGGGAAGCCCAAGGGGATCGTCCACACGACCGGTGGTTACCTGACCCAGGTCGCCGCGACCCACCGCATGATCTTCGACATCCACGACGATGACGTCTTCTGGTGTGCCGCCGACTGCGGCTGGGTGACGGGGCACTCCTACATCGTGTACGGGCCGCTCGCGAACCACACCACCGGTGTGATGTACGAGGGCGCGCCGGACTGGCCCGACAAGGACCGCTGGTGGTCGATCATCGAGAAGCATCGGGTCTCGATCCTCTACACGGCGCCGACCGCGATCCGCTCGTTCATGCGCTGGGGTACCGAGTACCCCGGGAAGCACGATCTCTCCTCGCTGCGCCTCCTCGGGTCGGTCGGCGAGCCGATCAACCCGGAGGCATGGGTCTGGTACTGGACCGTGATCGGCGGCGAGCGGTGTCCGGTCGTGGACACATGGTGGCAGACCGAAACCGGCGCGATCTTGATCTCGCCGCTCCCCGGCATCACCACGCTGAAGCCGGGGTCGGCGACGATCCCCTTCCCGGGGATCGCCGCCGACGTCGTCGACGAGTCGGGAGCCTCCGTCCCCCTCGGCGGCGGCGGGTACCTCGTGCTCACGCACCCGTGGCCGGGGATCGCTCGGACGATCTGGGGCGACCCCGATCGCTACGTCGAGACGTACTTCGGCAGGTTCGGTCCCGACACCTACGTCGCCGGCGACGGCGCTCGACGTGACGAAGACGGGTACTTCTGGCTCCTCGGCCGGATCGACGACGTGATGAACGTCGCCGGGCATCGTCTGTCGACCTTCGAGATCGAATCCGCGCTGGTGGACGATCCCAAGGTGGCCGAGGCCGCGGTCGTCTCACGACCGGACGACCTGAAGGGCGAAGCGATCGTCGCGTTCGTCACGTTGCGATCCGGTTTCGAGGGCGATGGCGCGATGCTCCAGGAGCTCCGCGAGCATGTCGCGAAGGTTATCGGACCGATCGCGAAGCCCGACAACATCGTCTTCACGCCGGACCTCCCCAAGACCCGGTCGGGCAAGATCATGCGCAGGCTGCTTCGCGACGTGGCTCGCGGGAACAGACTGGGAGACGTCACCACCCTCGCCAACGCGGAGATCGTCGAGCAGATCCACGACATGGTGGAGACGGTCCCGACGGACGAATGACCGCGACGTCCGCGCTCGGCGGGGCGCAGGCCGCGTTCGTGGAGCGCGCCCGGGTGGCGCGGCTGGGGACGACGATGCTCGACGGGACGCCGCACGTCGTCCCCGTCTGTCCGGTCCTGGACCTCGATCGCATCGTGATCGCTTCCGCCTTCGATCGGAAGGTCGCGAACATCCGGGACAACCCGGCCGTGTGCATCGCGTTCGACGAGTACTCCGATGATTGGGATCACGGCCTGTTCCAGGTCATCGTGTACGGCGACGCGTACCTGGTGGAGGGTGGTCCGGAGTTCGATCGTGACGCCGCGCTGCTGAACGAGAAGTTCCCTCAGTACCCGGTGAGCAGCTCCCCGATCGAAGTGGGCTCGACGGTGATCATCGAGATCCGGATCGTCCGCGTCTCGAGTTCCGGGCTGTGAGGTGGATCAGGGGTACCGCTCAGGGGTAGCGGGCGAAGAAGTCGAGGATCAGCTCCATGTGGTGCACGCGTTCGTCGACCGCGTTCGCGTGATGGCCCTCGGGGTAGATCTGAAGATCGACGTGGACGCCGTGGGCACGAACGGCGTCGACCCACGGCATGATGCCTTCCAGCGGGCAACGCGGATCGTTCTCGCCGGCGATCACCAACACGGGAGCGGCGACGGCGGAGGCGTAGGTCATCGGGTCGCTCCAGCGGTACGCGTCGGGGACCTCCTCTGGGGAGCCGCCGTAGACGGCGTCGTCCCAGGCCTGGAGCTCGGGAGCGCAGGCGTGGTGCGCCGCGACGAAGTCTCCGGAGGGGATCCCCGCGAAGATCGCGCGCCACCGATCGGGATGGACGCCTGCGTTGAAGCACGCAAGGCAGCCGCCCCAGGACCACCCGCTCCAATAGACGCGGCGAGGATCGACGACGCCCTCGCGTTCCAGGGCATCGAGGCCGGCGATGATGTCCTCCGTCTCCGTCAAGCAGACGGCGCCGATCAGCGCGCGGCGGAACGCCACGCCGTATCCCGTTGAGCCGCGGTAGTTGACGAGGGCGACCGCGTACCCGGCGTCGACGAACGCTTGGGTCTCGGGGTCGAAGCGATCGCGTTCGTGCAACTCGGGACCGCCGTGCACCGACATCACGGTCGGGAACGGCCCCGGCCCCGGGGGCGTCACCACGAACGCGTGGATCCGGTCGCCGCTCGGGTTGGAGAAGAAGAACGACCGGAAGGGTCGGCCGGGAGGCGACGCGTCCGCGGGGTCCCGGAGGACGTCCCGACCGTCCTGATCGATCACTCTCGGAGCACGCGTCGCGCCGCTCGCCAGGAGCCATACGGAGCCGTCAGGGCGGATGGCGGCGCCTCCATCGCTCTCGATGTCCCCGTGCGGGTCGGCGATCAGGTCGATCGCCACGCTCGACGGATCCAACCGGTACAGCTGAGCCCTGCCCTCGTGTTCGTGACGGACGAGGAGCGCGGACGCGTCCGGCCACCACTGGATCGGGAAGACGGCTCCGGGAAGGTCGACCGCGAGGTCGGTGCGTTCCCCGGTGTCGAGGTCCCAGATGGCCGGCCGCTCGAAGGGACCCAACTCGCTCGTGAACGCCAGCCGCTGGTCTCCCGGGACCGGGGACCACGCGTCGGGCTCGACGTTCGACCCGGCATCGACGAGGTCACCTCGCACCGCCCCCGTTCTGGCGTCCAGGACGCGAAGCGCAAGATGCAGGATGTCGGCTCGTTCGGCGTGCCGGACGCACACGAGCGACCCGTCCGTGGAGAGCCCTCCGGTCTTCGGATATGCACGGCCGACCCCGGTGGCGAACGATGTGGCCCACAGGAGGCGTGGATCCTCCCCTTCGTCGACGACGTAGACCCGATAGTCGCCCTCTACCTCCACGCCGACGGCGGTCCGGATAGGGTGGAACGCGAGCCCCGTGAGCCACCCGTCCGGGAGATCCGGCAGGATGGGTTCGGGGACGCCGCCGGACGCCGCCCCGACCAGCTGGCCCCGCTCGTCGCCGGTCCCATCGCGCCACCAGGCGAAGCGGCCATCGGGGAGCGCCCAGACCCCCTGGTCAACGCCGATGGGTTCGTGGCTCAGTTGCTCCCACGCTCCCGTGCGGAGATCGTGGGTCCATACCTGCGCGGCGCCGCCGAGCGTGCTGATGAGCGCGAGCAGGTTGGGGTCCGCCGTCGACCACACGGGGAAGCCCAGCTCAGGAGCGGTGAAGCGTCGCACCCAGGCTCGTTCCTCGGTCATCGGGGTCGAAGCCTACCTTCGGGGTCGCGTTGCCAGTTCTCGGCTGCGGGAGCTACCATCCCTTAGCACTCACGCCTGCCGAGTGCTAGCAGTCGGCGGGTTGTCTGAGAACCGAACCGAAGGAGGCAAGGGATGGCACCGAAGCTCATCAGCTTCGACGAGGAAGCCCGTCGGGCCCTCGAGCGCGGGATGGACCAGCTCGCCAACGTGGTCAAGATCACGCTCGGCCCCAAGGGTCGCAACGTCGTCCTCGAGAAGAAGTGGGGGGCGCCCACGATCACGAATGACGGCGTTTCGATCGCCAAGGAGATCGAGCTTGACGACCCGATGGAGAAGATCGGCGCGGAGCTGGTCAAGGAGGTCGCCAAGAAGACGGATGACGTCGCTGGCGACGGTACGACGACGGCGACCGTGCTCGCCCAGGCGATCGTGAAGGAAGGCCTCCGCAACGTCGCGGCCGGCGCGAACCCGATGTCGCTCAAGCGCGGGATCGAGCGTGCCGTCGAGCTCGCGGTGGAGCGGATCAAGACGGTCGCGAAGGACGTCGACTCCAAGGAGGAGATCGCCAACGTCGGCGCGATCAGCGCGGCCGACCCGGAGATCGGCGAGAAGATCGCCGAGGCCGTGGACAAGGTCGGCAAGGACGGCGTCATCA